>Ga0134126_10001325_pt1 | contig 31451 bp, 21 predicted proteins | sample KB31752_FD_96881 | JGI IMG/M metagenome (GOLD analysis project Ga0134126, IMG submission 96881) | Terrestrial soil microbial communities with excess Nitrogen fertilizer from Kellogg Biological Station, Michigan, USA - KB3-175-2 | ecosystem: Environmental > Terrestrial > Soil > Unclassified ... | reverse complement strand
GACGACCTTTTCACCGCGCATGACTTCGCGATGAAAATTGATGCCTTCGCCGCACTTTGAGCAGACGATTCTTTCGCCTTTGAAGCCGGGCAGGTCTTCCGGGCGGACATCGACTTTCACGTTCTGAAAATCGAAGAGGTCTTCATCTTTCATTTCTCGATATGCGAGCATTTGCTGCTCGTTCTTGCTCTGAAGCTCTGGATGGAGGCGGCGAGCCGCTTCCTTCGATGATTCTTTTGCTGCGACTCGAATGGCGTGTCCCGATTCGAGATCGACGAACGTAGCGGCCATTTTTCCCCAATCTAAAAATTTGAGCGCGCGCTTGCCCAAACGGCATCCGGTTACAACACCAATTGCGTCAGTAGCGCAGCGATCTATCTCCACATACGTAACCAGTCTCTTGCGATCAGCGCCACGAGCATCGTGAATTCCCAATCGGGAAAGACCGGCCATTGCCATCCGGACGCCTAGAACTTGCCCGGCGCATAAATGGCCGTGCGTAAGTTCGGCTTCATGAAGGTAGGTCTCGAGCGGTTCCATGCGCGCAACAGCTATTGCTGCTTCTCACCCTCCTTCTGCTGGGTCTGATCTTCCGTCGACTCTGGCTCGGTTGACCGGCCGCGAACGGAGAAGCTTCTTTTCTCGCCGTTCAGAGGTTCAAAGGTCACTCGCACCGGCTGCTTCTGCCACACGGGCGCCTTGCATTCCGAATCGGGATCGTCGCCGCCTTTGGCCGGTCCGAGCGGGGTTCGAAGCACCGGCTTACGCTGGCCAAGCTGCGCTACGACCGCGTAGAGCTTCTGTCGGTCGGTGAGTCCGCAATAAGCGGCGTAGTCGCGGAACCAGCTCACGACTGAATAGAAAGGATCGAAGTCCGGAAGATTGATCTTCGACACCCGTCCCGAGCTGCGGTCGACTAGAAGCCAGCCGTCGCGCTGCCACTTCCAATCCGGGCGGGAGGTCAGCGCATCGTTCATGCGATACGCGCGGCGCACGACGAAGACGCGATCCGTCACGTCGTGGGGTTGGTCGATGGTGAACTCGCGTGAGCGGCCGTCGACGTTGAGCGAGCGAATCTTCATGTCCTGAACGCGGTCGGCCTCCGGCCCTAGGAAGAGTTTGACTTTGATCCAGGGCCCGAACGTGACCATATGGGCCTTGGCGCCATGAGCGAGGATTGCGGAACAGACAATGAGAAAAATAACCTGCAAGGTGCTCTTGCGCATGTTGGTAATGTCGGTATTAAGGTAAAGTTGCCTGTCCAGTCGTTCGGTGGTGCTGGCACAATAGTAATTCAGTCTTGAGGCACCATTGTGCAACTCAGAGATGCGCATTTTGCCTCACATCAGTAGATGGCATACATGCTCCAGGGCTCTCGCAACGGCACGCCGCGCAAGCTACAGACAATCCTGGTAGTTGACGACAAGCTCGACACCCTCCTGCTGGTGCGCGAGCTACTCACCTCGCGCGGATACAACGTTACGACTGCGTCCGATGCGGATGAAGCCCTGCAAGCAATTCAAGCCGAACGTCCTGATCTGATCCTGCTGGACGTCATTATGCCCGGCAGATCCGGCTACGATCTGTGCCGCGAATTAAAGGAAGATCCGGCGACGAGGCTGATTCCCGTGGTGATGATCACGGGGCTAAGCGACCGCAGTGACCGCATTCGCGGCATCGAAGCCGGCGCCGACGACTTTCTTTCCAAGCCGCTCTACCCTGAAGAGTTATATGCTCGCGTCAAAAGCCTGCTGAAGCTCAAGCACTTTACCGACGAACTTGAAAACGCGGAGTCGGTCCTCTTTACCTTGGCGTTGGGTGTAGAAGCCCGAGATCCTTTCACTGGCGATCATTGCTCGCGACTGGCGCACTATGCCAGCGCGTTAGGACGCCATTTGCACTTCGACAACGAGAACATCATCGCGCTCGAGCGTGGCGGATATCTGCACGATTTGGGCAAGATTAAAGTACCCGATGAAATTCTAAAAAAAGGATCAGAGCTTACCCGCGACGAGTGGGACATCATGAAGCAGCATCCGATTGATGGCGAAACGATCTGCCAGCCGTTGAAGTCATTTCGCAAAGTTCTCCCCATCATTCGTCATCATCATGAGCACTGGAACGGCTCGGGTTATCCGGACGGGCTCGAAGGCCACAATATTCCCGTCCTGGCGCGGGTCCTCCAGGTGGTAGACGTTTTCGACGCGCTCACCACCGCTCGTCCCTACAAACCTGCGCTCCCGACCGTTCAGGCCAAAGACACAATGTTGCGCGAGGCCAAACGCGGTCTTTGGGATTACGAACTCGTTCGCGAATTCTTCAGCATGCTGGAAGCACAGCGCCGCGCGGCCTAGGACGACGTGTAGTACCAACTCCTGAGCAGGTTGCCGCATCATTCCCACTTAGGTCGTAAGTTACAGAAAGCGGGAATGATCCCATCCCACTTCCTTTGCAACTGACGTACAATCGTGAGCGTCTAAGTCTCAGGTACCGGATTGGCACCAATGCCCGCCCCCTTCTACAGCATCATCATCCCGGCTTATAACGAGGCTGAACGCATCGGCGCCAGTCTTGACCGCATTCTCAGCTACATCGCTGAATCGCGCTGGTCGGCGGAAATTATCGTCGTCAACGACGGTTCCCGCGATAACACGTCCGTGGTGGTTCAGGAATACTCGGGTCGGAATCCCATCATCCGTGTGCTGGAGAATCCGGGCAATCGTGGCAAAGGATACAGTGTCCGCAACGGAATGCTGAATGCCTCGGGGCAGGTTCTGCTGTTCACGGACGCCGACCTGTCTTCTCCAATCGAGGAAGCAAACAAGCTTTTTGCTGTAATCGAGAATGGCCAAGCGGATGTTGCGATCGGCTCCCGTTATCTGCAGAGTGAACTGCAGACCCGAAAGCAACCGCTGCATCGTCGTATGTTAGGTCGAGCTTTTAACGTGGCGCTGCGCACGATCCTTGGGCTTTCCTTCGTGGATACCCAGTGCGGATTTAAAGCCTTCAATCGCAAAGCGGTCACAACCATCTTCCCCAATATGAAGATTGAGCGCTGGGGATTCGATCCAGAAATCCTGTTCTTAGCGCGTCGTTATGGTCTCCGCGTGGCCGAAGTGCCAGTCTCATGGGCCCACGATCACCGCTCCAAGATCAGTCCTATGCGCGACGGTACCCGGATGCTCGGCGAGCTTCTCCGCGTTCGGATGAACTCGGTCGGGGGTAAGTACGTTTCCCCTGCTGCTCAGGCGAGAGTAGTTACAAAGACGGCCTGATCGCTTCTCGAATCTCAGCAACGTTGGTTGCTGGCCGCTCCGCTCCTTTTTCAAGTAACAGCGAAATCAAGAGTTAATTTCTCGAGATTTCTTCCGGAAATGCGGTTTTCTGCCCGAAATTCGCAAGTTTTTGCTGGAGGCAGGAAACTTAACAGGGATTGCTCAGGGAATGTTCGCGTCACCGCGTATGTTGCTGGAGTGATTGCATTTACAAGTAAAAAACGCGGTGTGTCTCGACGGCCAGGGATTTAGAAAGCCGAGCAGGGAATTTCTCTCCCCACAAAACGCGAACGCAGTGATCGGCTTATACCGCCCGGCTCTTCGCCTTCTTCGGTGCGATCATCTGCCAGGCTTCGTGGACGTGAGAGCCTAATTCATCGTTATCAACGTGATCGAGATCGACCCCGATCCAGCCGCGCACACCTACGTAAGGAGGCTTGAAGTAAGCCTTGGGATTTTGGCGAATTAACGCAGGCTGGGCTCCGGGCGCGGCGGGTAGCCAGACGGCAATGCGGCCATCATCGTGATGATTATCGGCAAACATAGCGTAGACCTTCTTAGCCACAAAGAACGTAGGCTCGCCATGAGATAGCTTTTCCGTCGTCCCGGGAAGAGCCATACAGATCCGGCGCACACGCTGAATCTGCTCACCGTTATCGTGTTTGGGAGCCGGGCCTTTCATCGACAATGAGTCCGCAAGAGCTCGCCAACGGCTCCATTACTCTCCATACGGAACCCAGATGTTCTTCACCTGGACTGCATGCTGCAGGAACCAGCGGCCTTCGGCTTGATCCCTGTTGAACCAATCGATAACGCGACCCTCATTGGTGAAGACCTGCTTCAGATTCCCGACCGACAATCCCCTTACCTGCGCAGCCGCGCTTTCATCGCAGAAGCACCAGATGGCATCAACGTCGTCGTGCTCAGCAAGGATCTTCGTCAGTTCAGCCGCTCGACCGGTGACGATGTTCACCACGCCTCCGGGTAGATCACTGGTATCGAAGAGTTGATAAAGATCTCCGGTGATCAGCGGATAACGTTCTGAAGGAATCGCCACAATCGTATTTCCCATAGCAATGGCCGGCAGGACCACGGAGAGGAATCCGAGCAAAGGAGCCTCTGAGGGCGCGACGATTCCGACGCTCCCAATTGGCTCATTCATCGCAATCGAGACATTGCGAAACGGAGGATTGTGCACTGCCCCATCGAACTTGTCGGCCCACGCTGCATAAGAAAAGATGCGCTCGATGCTGCGTTCCACCTCAGCCGAAGCTTGGTTCTGATCCACCACTCGCGCCAAACGCGCCGCAACTTCCGCCGATCGTTGCGAGAGATTCTCGGCCATGTAGTAGAGGATCTGAGCGCGATTGTGCGCCGTCGCCTTGCCCCAAGCCTCGGCTTTGCGCGCAGCTTCAACCGCATTGCGGATATCTTTACGATTTCCCAGTGGAGCTTCGCCGACCAGAGCGCCGTCGGCGCCATACACCGGGAAGCTGTATCCCGAATCGGGACGACCTTGTTTGCCGCCAATGTAAAGCTTCAGCGTTCGATCGATACCGGGAGTCCCTGACGACGGCTCCGCGTTTTCTGCGTCTGTCTGCTGCGCATTTTCCGTGCTCTTGGCCAGCAATGGCGCTCTTTTGAACCACGACGGTTCGAGATACTCCAGCAGTCCTTCCCGACCACCTTCGCGTCCGTAGCCGCTCTCGCGGTAGCCGCCGAATCCGCAGGTGGCGTCGAACAGATTTGTACTGTTCACCCAGACCACGCCGGCTTTGATCTGCGACGCGACATGCAAAGCAACGTTGATGTTCTCGCTCCACACGCTTGCGGCAAGTCCGTAGGTCGTGTTGTTCGCCAGTTCGATGGCCTCGCGCAAAGTGCGGAACGTCATTGCAGCGAGAACGGGTCCGAAGATCTCTTCCTGCGCTACCGTCGAACTCGGATGAACGTTAGTGAGAAGCGTCGGCGGATAGTAGAGTCCCTTAACGGGAAGCTGGGTGCTCGGCTGGCAGCAGGTCGCTCCCTCTGCAACGCCTTGATCTACAAGGCGGCGAATGCGTTGGAGTTGTACGGGAGCAACGATCGCTCCGATGTCGATTGCCTTATCTAACGGCGCACCCACGCGCAGCGTTTCCATGCGCGCACGGATTTTGTTGACCAGCGCGTCGGCGATGCTCTCCTGCATCAGCAGACGCGAACCCGCGCAGCAGACCTGTCCTTGATTGAACCAGATGCCATCGACGAGCCCCTCAACCGCGCTGTCCAGATCTGCATCATCGAAGATGATGAATGGAGACTTGCCGCCGAGTTCAAGTGAAAGCTTTTTGTGACTGGCTGCGGTGGCTTTACGAATGGCGCGCCCGACTTCCGTCGACCCGGTAAAAGCAATCTTGTCCACATCAGGATGTTTGACGAGTGCCTCGCCGGTTCGACCATCACCGGTGACGATGTTCACCACTCCGGCAGGCAGTTTGATTTCCTGACAAATATCAGCGAATGCGAGAGCCGTGAGGGGCGTGAATTCTGCAGGCTTGAGAACAACGGTGTTGCCGGCGGCCAGCGCAGGTGCGATCTTCCATGCCAGCATGAGCAAGGGGAAGTTCCACGGAATCACCTGGCCTACAACGCCGCAAGCTTCATAGCCGGGAAATTCCTCTCTCAGGATTTGTGCCCAGCCTGCATGATGATAAAAGTGACGCGCAACCAGCGGGATATCAATGTCACGGCTTTCCCGGATCGGTTTGCCGTTGTCGAGCGTTTCCAAAACTGCGAGTCGTCGCGAGTGCTTCTGCACTTGTCGAGCGAGAGCATACAAATATCGCGCACGCGCGTGCGAAGCAAGCGAGTTCCAGGATGGGAAGGCTGTACGCGCTGCTTTTACCGCTGCATCTACATCTTTCGCGCTGCCCTGAGCTACTGCGGCAAGCTTGTCACCAGTCGACGGATCGGTGGTATCGAAGTACTCGCCCTCGACCGGCGCCTGCCAGCTTCCGTTGATGAAGTGCCCAAAGTGCCGCTTGTGGCGATCGAGCCAGCTCAGCGCCTCTTTCGGATCCTCCAGCGCCGGGCCGTACTCCATGGTGGCGAATTTTTCCGCGATTTTAGACATCGTGTGAATTTTCTATAGGCTCCGAAGTTTGAATAACTGTCATCCCTCGCGCAGCAACACCAACTCGAGTTCATTGAAAAATCATTGCGGCGGCGCGAGGGATGACAGTCGTGATGCATAGTTGCATCAAAGCATGCGTTTTCGAATCCTCCTCATGCAATCGGATGCCGGTAATCCGCCGAGTAACGTCCGGTTGCGTAGTATTCGAGCTGCCGTTCGATATCCGCGAGCATTCCGCTTGCGCCGAAACGGAACAACTTGGCATCGAGCCAGCGATCGCCCAGCTCTTCTTTTATAAGCGCGAGCCAATCGAGGGACTGCTTTGCTGTGCGAATGCCTCCGGCAGGTTTGAATCCCACGGCCATCCCGGTGTGTGCAGCGTATTCGCGAATGGCACGAACCATGACCAGCCCGACGGGCAAAGTGGCGTTCACGCTTTCTTTTCCAGTTGATGTCTTGATAAAATCCGCGCCCGCCATCATTGCTACCACGCTGGCACGAGCGACATTGCGCAGAGTCACGAGATCACCGGTTCCGAGAATCACCTTCATGTGCGCCTTGCCGCATGCTTCTTTGAAGGTGGCGACTTCGTCATAGAGTGCCTGCCATCGCCCGCCGAAGACATGTGCGCGCGTGATGACGACATCAATTTCCTGCGCTCCCGCCGCAACCGACCGACGAATTTCACCTACGCGCTCCGCCAACGGTGAAAGCCCGGCGGGAAATCCGGTTGAAACCGCCGCTACATTGACTCCCGTGCCTTCCAGGGCTCGCAGTGCGGTCTCCACAAAACTGTGATAAACGCAGACCGCCGCGACCTTCAGCCGAAAATCTTCGATCCCGAGCTGCTTCATGATGCTCTGCTGGACAGGCTGTCGAGCCTTGGCGCACAGGCGCAGTACGCGCTGCTCGGTGTCGTCGCCGGAGAGCGTAGTGAGATCCATGCACGAGATCGCTCGCAGCAGCCACGCCGCCTGCCAGTCTTTCTTCACCGTGCGTCGCTTAGTCAGCGACTCGGCGCGTCGTTCGACAGCGCTGGTGTTTACACGGACATCTTCCACCCAGTCAAGATTGAGAGGCACACGACTATTCGGTTGCAGCTCGCGGTGCTGCGCAGGAGTTTCCATTACGCGATATTCGAGATCGGTTTTCACCGCCATGGACTGCTCCGATGGGTTCTTGTGACCGGGGGAGGAGTTAAGACTAATGATACGCCGAGGTGAGAAGCTGCCGGCCATAATCCCAGGTAACTAAAACCTCCCTGTTCCTGAGCGCCGGTTCTCGGCGCGAAGGACCTTGTGTTTGCTTTTCGCAGGGACGAGTCCAAGCGCATTTGCGACGAGCAACCTGCGTCCTTGATGTACACTTTCCCGTTTTCAATTTTTCACAAGTCATCGAGTCGAACGCGGCGGCTCGCCGCATCGACTAAGGAGCAATTCTGATGCGTAAAGGACTGGGTCTGGTGCTGGCGATCGTCTGCGGCACGACCGTTCTTTCGGCACAAACTGCCGAGGAGCTTGTAGCCAAGAACCTTCAGGCCAAAGGCGGTCTGGAGAAGATTAAAGCAATTAAATCGCTGAAGTTTTCCGGCAAATATCAGCAGGGCAGCTTTACGGCGCAGGTTGCGGAAGAAGCCAAAGCTCCGGACGATCTGCGCGAGATGTTCACCATCCAGGGCATGACGCAGATTCAGGCATACGACGGCAGCTCGGGCTGGCAGATTTCGCCTTTCCAAGGTCGTCGTGATCCGGAAATGTTAGGTGAAGACGACCTGCGTGACATCAGCGAAGATGCGGATTTTTATGGACCTCTGGTCGATTACAAGGAAAAAGGAAACACGGTCGAGTATCTCGGGCACGATACCGTGGACGGTGACGATGTCTATCGCTTGAAGGTTACGCTGAAGAATGGCGACATCGTTTACATGTACCTCGATCCTGATACCTACATCGAGATTCGCACCGATCGCCAGCAATTCATTCGCGGCGCCGTCCGCGAGGAGCAGACCGACCTCGGATCCTACAAGCAAGTGAACGGCGTCTATTTTCCGTTCTCGATCTCGAGCGGTCCCAAGAATCGCCCAGACCAAAAAGGGACGGTGACCATCGAGAAGATGGAAGCCAACGTCGATGTCCCCGATTCCCAATTCAAGATGCCGAGCGCGCCTGCCGCGCCGGCAAAGCCCGTAGGTTCGAAGCCGGGACTCAACTAGCCAAGAAAGTCGCGACATGAATGCTTGTTTGAAATACAACCGCAATACTCATAAACACTGTCATCCCTCGCGCAGCCGCGAAACACGTGTGGCACTCGGCAAGTTGTTTTTGCTGCGCGGGGGATCTGCTTTTGAGTCCATGCCCTCGAACATCAGATCCCCCGCGTCGCAAAGGCAATTTTTCCTGATAGGACACTCCTTCGCGGCGGCGCGAGGGATGACAGTGCATGCAGCGCGGTCGAGTTCTTACCACGTCCCGCACCCGTTAACGCGACAAGTCACCAGAATCGCCGTATCAATCGAGAGGACTTCTACACAATGATGCTTAGTCCTGGAAAGCATTTCCATGTTTTTTTTCAATCGTTTCTTCTTGCTCTTCTAGTTCCAATTAGTATTTCCGCCCAACAGCCGGAGCCTCGTCCCGTGCGCTTCGATGCCGGTACCATTTCGGGACTGCCGGCGCGCAACATCGGTTCCGCAACGATGAGCGGGCGCGTCGCTGCAGTCACCGCCTATGGTGATCACGGCCGTCTCACTGTGTTCGTAGGCGCCGCGAGCGGCGGCGTATGGAAGTCGGTGAACGGAGGCAGCAGTTTCAGATCTGTTTTTGACCAACCTGACGTGCAATCGATTGGCGCGCTTGCCGTCGATCCGAGCAATACGAAGATCGTTTGGGCAGGAAGCGGCGAGAGCTGGATGCGAAACAGCGTCTCGATCGGCGACGGTATTTACAAGTCGACGGATGGCGGCGAGAACTGGAATAACGTCGGGTTGAAGGACACTGAACACATTGTCAAAGTTCTGGTGAATCCCAAAGACGGAAATTCCGTTTTGGTCTGCGCCACGGGCTCTGCGTTTGTCGACAATGATGCCGGCGGCGTTTACAAAACGACCGACGGCGGGCAGAACTGGCGCAAAGTGCTCGCTGGCGCCAATCGTTCGACGGGCTGCGGACAAATGTCGATGAGCCCGCAGGATTCAAACACGATCTCCGCAACTACATGGGATTTCCGACGCGAGGCTTGGACGTTCCGTTCAGGAGGTCCGGGCAGCGGCATCTTCAAATCCACCGATGGCGGCGAGCACTGGAACGAGATCAATCAGAGCAACGCCAAGGGTTTGCCGGCGAAACCATATGGGCGCATCGCCATCGCCGTAGCTCCCTCGAAGCCGCAGACGGTGTACGCGACGATCGAGTGCAAGGCCAGCGCTCTATATCGCACTGACGATGGCGGACAAAGTTGGAAGAAGCTCGATGCCAGCCAGTACATGGTGTGGCGTCCTTTTTACTTCGCCAATTTGATCGTCGATCCCAAGAACGAGAACAAAGTTTTCAAAGTCGATCTTGTGCTGCTGCTAAGCGTGAATGGTGGTGAGAGCTTCAGCGCAGTTTCAAATCAGGCGCACGGCGATTTCCATGATGTCTGGATCGATCCCAATGACACGAACACAGTGTTCGCTACCGATGACGGCGGTGTCTGGCGCAGCTTCGATGGAGGATCGCGCTGGGAGCATCAGATGAACCTGCCGGTCTCGCAGTTCTATCACGTGAGCGTGGATGACGACATTCCGTACCACGTGTACGGGGGACTACAGGACAACAGCTCGTGGGTGGGCGATTCTTCCTATCCTGGCGGCGTGACCAACTCGCGTTGGGAAAACATGTATGGGGGCGACGGATTCTGGATGTGGGGAGACCCGTCCGATCGCGACTACATCTACGCCGAAGCGCAGGGCGGCGAGATCGGCCGCGTGAATCGTTGGACGCACGAGACGCGTGCCATTAAACCATATCCACAATATGGAGAGAAAAAGCTGCGCTTCAACTGGAATACTCCGATCCAGGTGAGCCCGAACGACAAGGACACGCTCTATCTCGGCGCGCAGTTCCTGTTCCGTTCGCGCGATCACGGGCAATCATGGGAGCGGATCTCTCCCGACTTGAGCACCAACAATCCGGAGAAGCAGAAACAGGAAGAATCGGGGGGAATCACCGTCGATAACTCTGCGGCGGAGATGAACACGACGATCTACTCGATCTCCGAATCTCCGAAGAACGGCCAAGTGATTTGGGTGGGCACCGATGATGGAAATATCCAAGTCACCCGCGACGGCGGCAAGAACTGGACGAACCTCATCAGCAACGTTCCCGAAGCGGGCCAAGGCTCATGGATCGCATGGGTCGAAGCCAGCCGCTTCGACGCGGGCACGGCATACGCGGCAGTTGATCGCCACATGTATGGCGACATGACTCCGCACGTCTTCAAGACCACTGATTTTGGCAAGACGTGGAAGTCGATCGTTGCAAACGACAGCGGAGTGCGCGGTTGGGCCCACGTGATTAAAGAAGACACCGTCAGTCCGAATCTCCTTTTCCTTGGAACTGAATTTGGGCTTTTTGTCAGCAACGATGGCGGCGAGCGCTGGGCGCAGTACAAAGGCAGCAGCTTCCCGGCAGTCGCCGTAGATGACCTGGTGATTCAGCCGCGGACTAACGATCTCGTGCTGGCTACCCACGGCCGCGGTATCTGGATCATCGACGACATCTCCTCTCTCCGCGCACTGACGCCGCAGATCATGCAGGAAGACGCAGGCTTCCTGCCGGTACCGCCGGCTGTGCAATGGATGGAAACCCAAGGGGGATGGCCCGAGGGAGCAAATTCGTTCAACGGCCAGAATCGTCCGGAAGAGGCGACGATTCCGTACTACCAGCGGACTCGCCATATCTTCGGCGATCTGAAGATCGAAATCTTCGACGAGCAGGGCAAGTTTGTCGATTCGGTCAACACCAGCAAGCATCGCGGTGTAAATCGCGTGACCTGGTCGATGCACCTGAAGGCGCCCAAGGTTCCGCCGGCGGCGAGCGCCGCGTTCGGAGCCGCGTTTGGTCCACGTGTTCTTCCCGGCACGTATACAGTGAAGATGATCAAGGGCGACAAGACTTATACCGAAAAGATCAATGTCGTGCTCGATCCGCGGGCGAAGTACACGGTCGAGGATCGCAAGGCGCAGTTCGATCTCGCGACCAAACTCTCTGCAATGCTGAACCATATGAGCTGGGCCGTCGATGCGATTGTCAACGTTCGTGACACCGCAAATCGAGATGCCAGTCAGCTCAAAAATAACGATCCGCTCAAGGCGCGGCTCACCAAGTTAGCCACCGATGTGGATGTCATTCGCGGCAAGATCGTCGCCACCAAAGAAGGCGGCGCGATCACCGGTGAAGAGCGTTTGCGCGAATTTCTGGCCGGTCTATACAGCGATGTGAACGGCTACGAAGGCAAGCCCACGGATTCGCAGGTGGCACGCACCGATGTGCTCGGACGCGAACTTGAAGACGTGATCAATGAGTTTCAGAAGCTGGTCACGCCTGAGCTTTCGATGAACAAGCGGTTGATATCAAAGAAACTGCGGCCCATCGAGATCATTTCAGAACAGGATTGGCAAAAGGAGCAAAACGCCGCCGAAAGCGGAGCGCCGTCGCAAGGGCCGGGGACAATGCGAATGCGCGAGATGGATTAGCGGAACCGGCGCCGGTAGGCGGTGGGTCGGAGCTGGCCGGGAAGGTCAGCTCCGAGGACCACGATGCTGGATGCGACCTGGGATACCCGCAGCCGCAAAACACGCGGCTGCCCCACCGGCTACCGCCGGCAGTTCCGCTTGCGTCCAGCAGGAACTCTCAGCTAGCTTTATGCGCATGCAGTTTTGTGTTGCCCGGAGTCGTTTCTGGGTTGGTTGTGCTGTACTGATTGCGGCGCTTGCGGGGTTCTCTCATGCCGAAGGGCAAGGCTTCGGCGACAATCAGGAAACACCTCCTGCTTATGTGCTCACCGGCACGGTCGTAAACTCCTCAACGGGCGCGCCGATTCCTTACGCCCTCGTCCAAGCCGATCAGAGCGCCAAGCTCGCAGACCAGAATGGGAACTTCGAGTTCGATCATCTAAGCTCTCTGTCGGTTACCCTCCAGGCGCATAAGCCAGGATTTTTTGCGCCGAATGAGGTCGGCGAAGCGCGCACTCCGCTCACGGCCGCGCTGTCGGAGCATCCGACCAGCATCACGATCCAGCTCGTGCCGGAAGCGGTAATCAGCGGACACGTCGAGAATCCCGAGGGCGAGCCGGTCGGCGGCATTCCTGTGCGGTTGCGTTTCAGCCAGATCATGAACGGACGCCGTATGTGGCAGCAGTTCGGACATCGCCAAACTGACGAGGACGGAAACTTCCGCATCGCCGATCTTAGGCCCGGAACGTACTACATTGAAGCTGGGCCCAATAATCGCGCGCGCCCTATTGGCGAACAGCAGAGCGACACAGGAAAGTTTGAAGTTGTCCCGGCGCAGTACTATCCCGGAGTGCGCGAGATGAGTGCCGCCACTCCCGTGCGACTCGCGCCGGGCCAGCATGCGACCGTGGACTTCGACGTGAAACGCGTGCCCGCCTATCGCATCTCAGGCATGATCGCCGGCGCTACCGACAGTGGTGGACTCTACTTATCTGATCTCGATGGCGATCACGTCGATGTGGGCGTACGCTTCGATCGCCGCACCGGACGCTTTCAGGCCTTTCCGATTCCGGCCGGTTCGTATCATCTGCGTTTTAACGGACGCAGCGCCGAGGGCGAGCAGCTCTTCGCCGACGTTCCCATTCAGGTAACCGGCAATGTCCGGGAGTTGCACGTGGGCGTATCTCGCGCGATTTCTATCCCGGTGGAGTATGTGATGGATTTCGTCAATCCAGACTCCACGCAGCGCATGCCTGGAAGTCTCGGATTTATCGGGGGCGGCTCCGGCCGGCGGACGATGGGCATGCCTTTCTTTGGACAGGTTCGGCTCATCTCGCGCACAGCGCCTTATCAGCAGTTTTCTGCAAATCGCGAAAACCAGAATTCGCCTGCGATCATCCGCGGTCTCGAGCCGGGAACGTATGACGTCGAGGTGGATCCGAACGGCTCTTCCTACGTGGCATCGATCACCTGCGGCGGAGTAAATCTCCTCTCGCAGCCATTGGTGATCGCCGAAGGCTCCGATCCTCAACCAATCGAGGTCCTGCTGCGCGATGACGGTGCTTCCCTTACTGGGAATGTACAAGCCTCAACCCCTGGACGGCTCGGAATGATCCTTATGATTCCTGATGGAGACGCGCAAGCCGCGCCACGCCAGGTATGGGTCGATCCATCAGGAAAATTTCAAGCCCAGGGCTTGGCTCCGGGGAGCTACGAAGTTCTAGCATTCGATCGGCTGGATGGGATCGAATACCGCAATCGTGAGGCTCTGAGTGCATACCTGTCTCACGCGGCGCACATAACGTTAAGTCCTCAAGAGCAGGCCCGCGTGAGCATTGACCTGATTCATGTAACGCAATGAAGATGCTTCTCTGCATTATGTTTTCTGTTTCTCTCACGGCCTGTGCTCTTGCACAGCAGATTGTGAGTCCGTCTACAGGAATATTTGAGGTGAGTGGTGCTCTCGTAAATTCCGTTTCGGGAGAGGTGGTCCACAACGCCTTCGTGCAGCTGATGGCTTCCCGGCAAGCGGACCAGCCGCGTCGGTCGGAGGTCGGCACCGACGGCTCCTTCGTGTTTCACGATGTTCCTGCCGGAAAGTACAACCTTAGCGCGCAGGCGCCCGGATTTCTTTTGCAATCGTTTGATCAGCACGATGGCTTCAGCACGGCGATCGTTGTTGGCCCGGACAAAGTGTCTACCGGTATCATTTTCCGCATGCGTCCGATGAGCGCGATAACCGGACGCGTGCTCGATGAACACAATGAGGCGGTGCGCGATGCGCAGGTCTGGTTGTTCCAAAAGCGGAACGACATGGGGCGTTCCACGGTCGAGCGTCGAGGACAATCGCAGACCGACGACTTGGGCGAGTACCGTTTTGGGCATTTGGGACCCGGTACGTATTACGTCGTAGTTTCGGCGCAACCTTGGTATCGGCGCTATTTTCAAGGAGGATATCGGCGCGGTGGATTTACTCAGCATGCGACCGACGTGGATCCCGCGCTGGACGTGGCTTATCCGCTGATCTATTACCCGGGAACGACCGATAGCGACGAAGCTGGGGCGATCGTGTTGCGTGCCGGCGATCGCATCAGCGCTGACTTCAACCTCATGCCGGTGCAATCTCTGCATTTGACGGTTCGCGAAGGTGGCGGAGAAGCGAATCAGCCGCCTGCACAGCCCAACTTCCGGCAAATTGCTTTTGGACAGCCGATTGGCTTCGAGCAGGCGAATGTGGTGTTCCAACAGGGTGAACTGGACATCTCAGGCATCGCTCCCGGCAATTACGATCTAAATCTCTATCACTTCGATCCCAAGGGCGGCGGTCGTACTAACCAGAGACAGAGCCTGAATCTTGTGCAGAGCGGCGATCTGGACGTTTCTGCCGCGGGTAGTTTCGAGGCAGTACATGGAGTCGTGAAGTTCGACGACGCACCTCCACAAAATGCATTTCTGCAATTCCGCGATCTTGGCTCAGGCAATTCGATGGGAGCACGGGTGAATGAGAATGGAGAGTTCAGCGTGCAGCCGGAAGTTCCTGGTCGATATGTAGCTATTCTGGCGAACGCGGCAGGCTACGCGATTCGCAGCATCTCCGCAACCGGCGCGCGCGTGACCGGACGCACGCTTGAGATTACAGGCGCGCAGCCGGTTGAGCTTTCCATCGTCGTATCAAAAGGTGTGGGAACGATCAACGGCACTGTCATGGATGGTGACAAGCCGGTTTCCGGCGTAATGGTCGTTCTCGTGCCTGAGGAAATCTCCGACAATGCGAGCCTCTTCCGTCGCGACCAAAGCGATAGCGACGGCACCTTCACGCTACCCGACGTTGTGCCGGGACGGTACACGGCGCTTGCCATCCGCAACGGCTGGGACCTGGAATGGGGCTCGGCCGACGTGCTCCGCCCCTATCTCGCGCACGGAACGCCGGTGCAGATTGGCGGCAAACAGCAGCTCGACGTCAAAGTGGCAGCACAGTAACAGCCGCCACGGTCGAGTCGCTCATTACGCGAACTGCCGAATCCTGACGATTACAATGTGCGCACCCATTACGTGTTGACCCGCAATGGTGAATTGATTTCGCGAACCGAATCCATACAAGGAGAACGCGAACGATGAATCGCCGTGAGTTATGCGTGGCAATGCCATTTCTTGCGCTGACCACCTCCTGGGCAGCGAACGATCAGACTCTTACCTCCACGACGTTTCCTTTCGACGACCTTCAGAAGAAAGAAGCCGAAGGGCACACTACACGTCCCGTGGTCAATGGAAAAATCTCGACCGGTGAGCACGTCGAGGTACACGAGACGACCCTCGCTCCCGGCGCAATGCCGCACGCTCCGCATCGTCACAAGCACAGCGAATTCTGGCTTATCCGTGAAGGCACCGTCGAGCTGAACATCAATGGTCAGACCCACCGACTCGGTCCCGGCGGAGTGGGTTTGGCAACGGGGAACGATCTGCATGGGATCAAGAACGTCGGCGACACTCCCGCGAACTATTTTGTAGTTGCAATAGGCGAAATGGGCTAGCCCAAAGAGCGGAGCGAAACCCGACGCGGATTACGCGGATGGGACGCGGATTAACGCAGAGAAAATTGGGAAGTAGGCGCTGGTTGCCAAGCAGCATTTTCGCTTAAATCGAATCCAAAATTCCGAGCGATCCGCGTCTCATCCGTGCCATCCGCGTCAGGTTTTGCTTCTCGGATCACCAGATGACCCGATCACCCGATGACCCGATCCGTCCCGTCATTTGCTTTTCCTAAATCGATTTGCCTTGCCTGTCTTGACAGTAGCTGCGCTTCTCGGTAAACATGCTTTCCGCCTAAACAACTCTGTTTTCGCTGTACAAAACGGCCAGGAGGAGAGATGTCCGTTAGTAAGAGAGCCCGTACAGTTCTAAGTTTGATTGCGTGCGTGTTGTTGATTTCCGCAACCACGATGTTTGGTCAAGCCGTAAACGGCACGCTGCTCGGCACATTGACTGATTCGTCAGGCGCGGTTGTGCCCGGAGCAAAGGTCACCATTACCGAGCAAGGCACAGGCATTCCCCGCACCACCGATAGCAATGCCAGCGGCAACTATGTCGTCCCAAATCTTCCGCCGGGAAATTACGACGTAACCTCCGAGGCTCACGGCTTCAAGAAGGTGACGAGAACTGGTGTACGCGTCGACGTCAACCAGAGCGTGCGCGTCGACATGACGATGGAACTTGGCGCAGTCACGGAGACCGTAGAAGTGACGGGCGCGGTGCCGCTGCTCAAGACTGATCGCGCTGATGTGAGCCAGAACATCGAAACGACGCAGTTGGAACAGCTGCCCGTAGGCGGCGCCAATCGAAATTTCCAGAATTTTCTTGCTCTCATCCCTGGCACTGACAAACCGCACCGCGATCACTCAGAGTTCTTCAACCCGCAGGACACGCTTTCTGTCGAGGTCAACGGGCAATCACGCGAGTTCAATCAGCTTGCAATTGAAGGCGTGAACGATGACGAGCGCACCGGTCTCCTTCAGATCTACGTTCCTCCAGCGGAGGCGATTCAGACCGTCGACGTGACAACGAGTAACTACGCGGCTGAGTTCGGGCGTGCAGGCGGCGCGGTCACCAACGTGATTCTGAAGTCGGGCACAAACAATTTTCACGGTTCGCTGTATGAATTCAACCGCATCAGCGCTCTGCAAGCCCGCACCTACTTTCAGCGCTCCGGTTCTGTGCCGCGCACAACCTTCAACTACTACGGCGGTACCATCGGCGGTCCGATCATCAAGGACAAGACCTTCTTCTTCTTCGATCTTCTCCGTATCAACGATATTCGGGGTCAGTTCCAACTGACTCAGTTGCCGAACGACGCGTTTCGAAATGGAGATGTGCGCGCAGCGATAACCTCCGGAAAATCCGATATCTACAATCCATTTACGGGAAATGCGGATGGTACGGGACGCGCGGCAATTTTCGCTTCTTCGGTTCCGGGTGTGACGACCATCCAAGGGCGCAACGGGCTTGTGGATGCTTACAATCCTGCATGCACGGGCGCGCCGACCTGCAAGGATGTTGTGCCGCTAGCGATGATGGATCCGATTTCACTGAAGATCCTGGCGCTGGTTCCCCACACGAACCTTGCTGGTCTCACCAGTAATTTCCAAGAGAACACTCAGTTTCGCAAAGATAGTTGGTCGTTCGATACGAAGATCGATCACAACTTCAGTCAAAAAGATCGCTTGGCGTTCCGTTTTAGCCGAGCGGTGCAGAATCCCTTCCAGCAACCGATGTTCGGGCTTGCTGGCGGCCCGATCGGATTCCAGGGTCCAGGTAACCAACACGAGCAGAGCGGCGCCTTTAACGAGACGCACATTTTCTCTCCAACTCTCGTGATGGAGACTCGTGCAGGAATCAGCCACTACCGAAATATCGCTGTAACTTCAGACCACGGCTCAACTGCAACTACCGCCCTGGGAATTCCGGGCGCGAACTTGGATGCCTTTACCAGTGGCCTCACGCAGGTTGAGATCGGTAATGGCTTCGGTAATCCTTTCGTCGGGTACTCGGCTTCTCAACCATGGGATCGTGGCGAGACCAACATCGACATCGTGAACAACTGGACCAAGATCAGCGGCAACCATACGTTCAAATGGGGCGCGGATATTCGCCGTCTTCGTGATGATCTGGTCCAGGCGCAGACCTTCGGGCCTCGCGGACACTTCACCTTTGGTACAGGCACGACCTCGCTCAACGGAGATACGAGTTGCTCGGGGAAAGCTTGTAGTTCCACACAAGCCAACAACTTTGCCGCATTCCTCATCGATACGCCCACGCAGGTCGGCCGCGACATTTCGCTGGTTTCTGGTTCATGGAGAGAGACGGAAGCTTTCTTCTTTGGTCAAGACACTTGGCATGCCACGCCGAAATTGACGATTGATGCCGGGTTGCGATGGGAGCTGTACCTGCCAGCAACTCCGAGCCGTCCAGGACGATACTCAAACTACGATCCTTCTACGAATCGATTGGTGCTCGCAGGTATCGATGGCAATCCTCTGAATCTTGGCCGCGAAACTTACTACAAGTACTTCGCTCCACGTTTGGGTGTTGCCTATCGCCTTAGTGAGGAAACTGTGATCCGCGCCGGCTTTGGAATCAGCTACGAGCCGTTTACCAATAATCAGTACGCGTTTAACTTTCCAGAAAGGCAGAATCAGGGCACCAATCAAGCGAACGGTTTTGCGTTCCCGTTCTTCAGTAATGGTCTGCTTGGAACTTTCCCGAATGGATTTCCAGCACCGAGTACGGTTGCTATTGCCAGCGACGGAACGGTTGATCCCAGTCCCGGAGATCCGTATAACGTCGTGGATAAGCACTTCCAAGAACCGTATGTCGAATCGTACAACTTATCCATTCAGCGAGCGCTGCCTGCCAATTTCGTGATGGATCTTGCGTACGTCGGCAATCACGGTGTGAAAATTCCAGTCGCCTATAACTTAAACGCAGCGTTTACTCCCGCCGTTAACCCAAACGGCACTTTGATGAAAACTACCTGTGCGGTACAGCCTTTGTGCGCGCAGAATGGTCGCACTGCAACGACGACTTTTCTCTTCAAGCCCACAGTTTCCAACTACAATGCGCTCCAGGCTCGCTTAGACCGGAAGTTCAAGAACGGCTTCCTGTTGACGACTTCCTATACATGGTCGAAGGCGCTCGCATACCGCTCCGACATGGGCGCCGATGATGGCGGTCCTGACAATTACCTCGATTTCCAACGTAACTACACCGTCACCAGCCGCAATCGAACTCATATTTTTGTGCAGAGCTACGTCTATGAGCTTCCATTCGGCAAGAACAAGAAATTCCTCAATTCCGGTCCGGCAAGCTGGATTCTGGGCGGATGGGGAGTGAGCGGAGTACTCACGCGCATGAGCGGCACCCCGCTTCACTTTACGGCGGACGGTAAGAACCTGAACGCCCCCGGCTCTACTCAGTATCCAGTTCAAATCGCGCCGTTCCATGTGTTTGGGGGCATTGACACGAACCCATGGTTCGATACTTCAGCGTTCTGCCAGCCGACGGGGCCGGGTTGTCCGGTTACTGCCAATGGTGTATTGGGCAATATGCGGCGCTATCAGTTCTCCGGCCCTGGGTACTTCAACCTCGATGCCTCGCTGTCCCGCAAGTTCCCAGTCAAGGAGCGAATGGGATTTGAATTCCGGGCTGAGGCGTTCAGCATCACAAACACTCCGCACTTCAGTAATCCCAGCGTGAGCCTCACCTCATCTACTTTCGGCCGCATCACCGGAACTGGCGATCAGGGTAGTGCTGTCGGTGATGGAAACCGTGTGCTGGAGTTGAGCGCGAAGTTCACCTTCTAAAACAAGTCGCGACCGAGATGGCGATGAGCTGTCTCGGTCGTTTTCTTTCAGTTTGTACATAGACAAAGTTGATCCGAAGCCAATCCAAATCTTCTCTCACCTCTCGCTGCTGGGACGAAATAGACTTCGGTAGAGCTGGAAGGGTATCGTTATTGGTTTGGTCATCGGTTCCGAGGAGGACTGTAGAGGATGTCATCTTTTTCCCGTCGTGATTTCTTAGGCGGACTTGTCGCTGCCGGAGCCATAGCCGCGTTGCCGATGCCGGCACTCGCGGCCTTTGAGCCGCTGTATCCGCCGATGGATCTTTCATATTTTGATACTCCCATCTCGGCCGCTCCCGCACACATCAAGATCGGATATGCGGCGATTACCTGGGGCGGTAATGATCGGCAGGCGATTGACGATATCGCTTCGCTTGACTACTCGGGGATTCAACTTCGCTCGAACGTTGTGAAGGAGATCCCTGATCCGAACGAAGTGGCCAAGCTGTTGGACCAGCACCATCTCACGTTCGTCGCACTCTCCAGCGGCAGCATAAATATGGAGTCGCCCGACGAGAACGGTGAGATCGCCAAGCACAGCGCCAATGCCAAGTACACGCACGATGCGCATGGACTCTACCAGCAGATGATCGACATGCGTCCCAAGCGTGAACCTACGGCCGACGACTACAAGAAGCTTGGCCGCATGCTTACGGAGATCGGTAAGCGCTCCGCCGATCTTGGCGTGAAGCTTGGATATCACAATCACATGGGTTCGCTGGGGCAGAGTCCGGAAGAAATGGATCGCGTGATGGACGCGAGCGATCCGCGCTACGTGAAGCTTGAACTTGACATCGCTCACTACGTTCAAGGCGGTGGCGATCCAGTAAAAGCCATTCAGAAGTACAAGGATCGTCTCCTGTTCGTGCACATCAAGGATGTTGAGAGCATCCCAAAAGAGGAATCGAAACGCGGGCGCGATTACCGCTTCGTTGAGCTGGGACGCGGACGCGTCGATGTCGCGGCAAGCTTCAAGGCGCTCGAAGATATCAATTTCCGCGGCTGGGCTGTAGTCGAGCTCGATGCGGTGCCCGATTCATCGCGTACTCCAAAGGACTCTGCATTGATCAGCAAGAACTATCTTCATGACCGTGTGGGAGTGAGCCTATGAACTCCCAATTTCGTGTTGCCGTCATCAACGATGAGATCAGCCAGGATTTTGGCCATGCAGTCGACGTCGCTTCGCGCGAGTTCGGCATGAACTGGATCGAGCTGCGCGGCATGTGGAACAAGAACATCCTGAAGCTCGATTCCAAGGAGATCGACGAAGCGCGTCAGATACTCGAAAAAGCAAAGATGCGCGTGACGGATATAGCTAGTCCCGTCTTCAAAGTTGACTGGCCGGGCGCTCCACCATCGAAACAGCGCGAGCGGCACGACACCTTTAATGCCGACTTCACTTTCAAGCAGCAGGATGAGCTGCTTGATCGGGCCTTCGAACTGGCCAAGGCCTTTAATACCGACCGAGTGCGTATCTTCGATTTCTGGCGATTGGAAGATCAAGGGCCGTACCGTGCGGCAATCGACGACAAAATGCGCGAAGCCGCCGACAAAGCTGCCAAGAAAAACATCATCCTGGTTCTGGAAAACGAGTTCGCCTGCAACACGGCTACGGGCGCGGAAGCAGGCCGTCTGCTCTCAGCCGTGAAGGCGAAAAACTTCATGGTCAATTGGGATCCGGGCAATGCGGCCATGCGCGGTGAGAATGCCTTTCCCGATGGTTACAACGCCTTGCCAAAAGACCGTATCGGCCACGTGCATTGCAAAGACATTCAGAACAAGCCGGACGGTTCGGGCAAGCAGTGGGCAGCGATGGGTCGCGGGCTCATCGATTGGACTGGCCAGTTCAAGGCGCTCAAGCAGCAAGGCTACAAATACGCGACCAGCCTTGAGACGCACTGGCGCGGCGCGGGCACTCCTGAAGAGTCCACGCGTCAAAGCTGGGCGGGCATGAAAGAAGAGCTGCAAAAGGCGGGAGCGCTCTCCTAAACAATGCTTCACGCAGGCTTCACCGGCGGCGGAAACATCACGGAGACTCACATCCGCGCCGCTGCCGCCGGGCTGAAGATCGCCGCGATCTACGGTACGAATTCCGCGAAGGTCGAGTCACTTGCTCTGAAATACGGGGGCGAAGCCTACAGCGATTTTGATCGATTTCTCTCGCACCGACCGATGGATGTCGTGATGCTCGGCAGCCCGTCAGCTCTGCACTCCGATGAAGGTATCGCCGCTGCGCGACGCGGTCTGCATGTGCTCACGGAGAAGCCTATCGATGTGACAGTTAAACGTGCTAACGCACTGATCAAAGCCGCGCGTATTGCCGGCGTAAAGCTCGGCGTGTTTTTTCAGGATCGGCTCAAGCCCGATATCCTGCGCGTGAAGGACTGGATCAATTCGGGAAAGCTTGGCCGTCCCATTCTGGCCGAAGCTGCAGTCAAGTGGTATCGGCCGCCTAAGTACTATTCCGGATCGAAGTGGCGCGGAACGTTTGCCCTCGACGGCGGCGGAGCGCTCATGAATCAGGGTATTCACACCGTCGATCTACTGATTTATCTGCTCGGCGATGTCACCCGCGTGCAGTCAGTCACGAAGACGGCGGTGCATCACATCGAGAGCGAAGACACTTGCGTTGCGACGCTGGAGTTTGCCAGCGGCGCGATCGGCGTATTGCATGCAACTACCGCCGCGTATCCCGGCTATCCTCGGCGCCTTGAGATTACCGGCACGGAAGGTACCCTTCGCATCGAGCAGGACCGAATCACGCGTCTCGACCTGCGCAATCCGTCCGCCCTCGCAGATCAGATCGAACCCGCAGACCAAAACGCCAGCGCGACTTCTCCGGTCGTGAGCGACATTCGCGGGCATCAATGGATTATCGAAGATTTCGTCCACGCGATCGAGACAGGTCATGATCCTGTTTGCGATGGTGAAGAAGGTCGGCGAAGCGTAGCGGTGGTCGAAGCGATTTATCAGGCAGCGCGCGTGCGCGATGCCGTGGGGTGCAGCGGTTGAATCGTTTTTCGGGAATGGCGTTAGGCCGTATCGGTTCGGTTCGGAACCATGTTTACAGCATGTCATCCTGAAGCGCTTCTTTTGCGCGAAGGATCTCACGGGACGCCTCAGACGGAAATGCACGTATTAGGCTCTTCGGCCTAGAGATCAGAATCACTGGTGGAAGAGCCACGCTGGCAGCAATCAAGTTCGAAATATCGCCGGAGATCCTTCGCGCAAAAGAAGCGCTTCAGGATGACAGAGCGTAAGCATGTCAATTGAAGCAAAGTTGATCGCAAGATGCAGTCATATCCAGGAGGCAATATGTCAGACACATCGATTCCGCGGCGTGATTTTATAAAGCAGGCTGCCATTGGCACTGCCGCATTCATGCTGTATCCACCTGCGCGTGTGCTGGGCGCGAATGACCGTGTGCGCGTCGGCATGATCGGCGTTGGGGGACGCGGCAGCGAGTTGCTCAAACAGATTACCCGTGTGCCCAATGTGGAACTGGTCGCCATGGCCGATATCTACACTCGTCGCCGCGATGAAGCCAAGGCCAAGGTTCCTAACATCCAGACCTTCGACGATCACCGCAAGCTCCTCGATCAGAAAGATATCGACGCAGTCATCGTGGCCAGCCCACTACATATCCACGCGCGTCACTTTGTCGATGTAATCGCGGCCGGCAAGGATCTCTATACCGAGAAGACGATGACGTGGTCGATTCCCGAAGCGGAAGAGTGCCTGCACTCCGCGAAGAATTCTGACCGTATCGTTCAGCTTGGCTTGCAGCACGAGAGCGACGGATCGCTAGCCGATACGAAGAAGTGGATTAAAGATGGAATCGTCGGAAAGGTGACGATGGTCGAGTCATGGATGAGCCGCAACACGCCCCATGGCAAAGGGCAGTGGGTCCGTCCGATTCCGCCGGACTGCAATCAGCAGAACATCCGCTGGGATGCGTTCCTCAATGGACGTCCATCGCAGCCGTTCGATGCCAACAAGTTCGTCAACTGGCGACTGTTCTGGGAATTCTCCGGCGGCAATATCACGGAGAACATGGTGCACCAGATTTCCTGGATTATGAGCGCACTCGATCTGCCGGTGCCGAGCGCGGCGACCATGTCGGGCGGCGTGTTTTCAGAGAAAGACGGACGCGAAGTTCCTGACACCATCGCCGTCACGCTCGAATTTCCGCAGGATATCGTCGTGATCTGGCAGTCGACGTTCAGCAACAGCCACTACGGACTTGGCGAGCACATCCTTGGCAGCGATGGCACCATCGAGCACGTCTCGGGCGAGCAGAATATGGTTACCGGACGCTCGGAGTCGGCCACGCGCTACTATCCCGAAAAGGTAAACCGCAAAGAGGGAGCCGCGCTTACTGGCGAGACTCCCGATCAGAACCACATGCAGAACTGGATCGACTGCGTCCGCTCGCGCAAGCAGCCGAATGCGACGGTGGAGATCGGCTATCTCTCGGCAGTCGCCGGTCACATGGCGAATCTTGCATATCGCAACAAGCGACGCGTGACGTGGGATGAGGCGAAGTCGATGCAACAGGAGTATTAGCGAACTGTCTTGCTGCGAAACAACAGAACCGCCGGCGGTAGCCGGTGGGCCGGAGACGGCCGAATGGCCAGCTCCGGGCTTAGTGCCCGTCGTACCACGTGGGAAGCCGCAGCCGCGAAACATCCGCGGCTGCCCCACCGCCTACGGGCGCCGGTTCTGTCCTGGACTTTACACGCTTGCCTCGCGTTTCCTCTCTCCGGGCTGCGGCAGTTGAATCACGACCGACTGGCTCAGCACAAGCGCCATTCCGATAATCTGCCACGAACTCAGACCCTCGCCAGCAAAACTCGCGGCAAGCACGCTCGCGAACACTGGTTCGAGACAGCTTGTCACAATCGCGCTGGTCGGATCGAGCAACCGAAGTCCGCCTAGGTACAGGGCAAAGGGTAAAAGCATCGAGATCATTGCAAATCCGAAAAGGAACAGCCACTCGCGTCCGGAGTAATGCTGCGCTGCGACTCGCCAAGGGGGATTAATAATCAGCCAGAAGATCGTTGAAAAGAGAAGCGCGTAAAAGAGCACGAGCCAGCGGGAAAGCTGCTTGAGCAGATCAGCTCCGATCAGGTTGTAGAAGGAGTACGAGAACGCTGCACCCAGCGCCGCAACAATTCCGATCGTGCTTACTTTTAGCTGCGCTTGGGGCCCGGTGAGAGCGACAAGTCCGCAGCCTGCAAACGCGAGCACGACCGCCACACTGCGGAGCCATGAAACACGCTGGCGCCTCGCCAGAACTGTGTACGCGTACACCCAAACCGGCGCCGTGTACTGGACCGTTATGGCAGTCGCAACGGTACTTTTAGCAATGGCGTAGTAGTAGAAAAAATTTGCCCCGCAAACCCCGAAGACTCCCATGGCTGCGCATTTCCAAACAGTGCGACCGCTGGCCCGCAGCGTTCGCATTCCAGGACCGGCAGCCACGAGTGGAAACAGGACGACTACGGCGAAAGTCGATCGCGCCTGCGATAGGATCAGCGGATCGATGCTCGTTCCGTGCAGCCAGCTTTGTCCGTTGAAGACAACTTTGCCCACCGCCGCCGAAGCTCCGTAGCAGAACGCTGCGGCAGCAATGAGCAGGTAGCCTTCTATTTTTGCGGCGCTAAGCCTGGAGCATTTGCTCGAGTCGCTGGGGATCGAAGCCAATCATCACCTGGTCGCCAACAACGATGGTGGGAGTCGAACGGCTCTGATACTTTCCGACCAAATCTCGGACAGCCGAGTAGTCGCGCGAAACGTCTCGTACTTCGAAATCGATTCCTCTCTCCGAGAGGAAGGCCTCAGCAGTGCGGCACGGAGGTCAGCCAGGCTGGCTGAATACTATGACTTTGTGTTTTTGCATATATCGTTAGTTTCGCTCCCGGGTTTGGCGTTTGTCTGCAATCATCTTCGATTATCCGTTTGCGGCTCGGTATGGATGAGTACCTTGAACAGTTCGGGAGCCGCCTGTTTAAAACGAATTTCCAACGCCGTCGAAATATCGTGAACGCGCGCCAGAGAGAGGTCGTCTGGAAGAGTCGTGTGACATGAGAGGTAAATACGATTGCGGACTCTCTTCAGCACAATTTCGTGGAGATCGATGATCTCCGGGAATTCACGCGCGACGATGTCCTTGAGCTTCTTTTCCAAACGAGCATCGTGAAACGTGGCATCGCCGGTCTCGATGGTGGCTGAGTCGCTCTCAATGTGCGTGAGGATCGAGTCGATCTCGGGAACCTCGCTGCGTATCTCCGATTCGAGCACAGTCACAAAGTCATGCGCGTCTTTTAATGACATGCGCTCGTCGAGTTCTAGATGCTGCTCTACATGCAGCTTTCCGTTCAAGTCCTGAACGTTCACGTCGTGAACGCTAAGATTGTGTCGCGCAGCTACGGCGTGGATGCGGTCGAAGATGCTTTCCGCCCCAGTCGCTCGCGGAAGCGTACGAATCGTGACGTCGGCATCAGGAAGAACGCTGTGGACGGCGTTCGTTACCGAAGAAGCCATGCTCTCGGAGTGCTGCAACGTTGCATTGCGATTGAGCGCCACCTGCACTTCAGCGAAGTATCGATTGCCCGCGCGACGCACGCGCACGCGATCAACATCGAGCACGCCGTGAACGTCGGCCACAGCTCGTATGATTTGGCCGCGAATGCCGGTGGGAGCCGCGTCGAGCAGCGCGTCGATCGTCTGCCTCGCCAGCCGGGAGCTCACATAAATAATGACACCTGCGACAGCCAGAGCAGCCAGCGGATCAGCCACTCGCAGCCAGGGAATGCCCATGCGATGGCCGACCCACACCAAGGCGAGTCCGATTACGACGACACCGCTCGACCAAATATCTGTGGTGAAGTGCAGGGCGTCGGCTTCGAGCGCTTGGCTGTCATATCGAACAGCGGTTTTGCCCAAGGCGCGGGAACGCCAGAAATCGACCGCCATCGAGAGAAAGAGAACCGCGAATGCCGCGATTGAGGGCTCGATGGAGACGTGATGGAAGAAGAGCCTTCGCACCGCCTCAGTGAGAATCCATATGCACGTTACAAGCAGCAGACCGGTCTCGATAAAGGCAGAAAAGTTCTCGACTTTGCCATGACCGTATTGATGGTCCGCATCGGCGGGCTTGTCGGAAACACCGACAGAGAAGAATGTAATCACCGCGGCGATAAGATCGAGGCCGGAATGGGCCGCCTCTGAAATGACTCCCAAGCTGCCAGTGGCGATTCCGACGAAAATCTTGAGTCCGGTAATTCCGACGGCAGCGACGACGGAATTGCGGGCCACCGAACGCTTTTCGCTGCGCACGGCGTCGGCCCTCGGGATGTAAGAGGTGGCCATTTGGCTGGTACCTTAATGTTATACGGCTGTCTTAGTCACAGGCACAGCATTCGTTTTGCCTGTGCTAGCATCGATTTTCCCCGTTCATCGTGGAGGCATCTTGATTCAGCGCCATTCGGTTCTGCTCTGCACGTTCGTCATTGCCACTGCTTACGCTGGACTTGCGCAGACGTCGCCCAACCCGACTCCAGCGAGTCCTGTTCCGCCGCGAACTTCACTGGGAGCGAAACCGACTCAGCCGCCTCCAACAGCCACGACGCCATCGATCGAGGCCGTGCCAGAAAATACGCCGATAATCACGATAGAGGGCGTGTGCGATATTTCCCTTAATGGAACTCCTAAAGCTGCCTCAACGGCTCATAGCGCCGCGTCGAGAAGCACGCCACTACGGACGACCGCGGCAAAGCCGGCATCCAATGCGCAGCAATCAATCAGCTGCAAAACTCAAGTCACGCGAGCAGAGTTCGAAAAGTTGATAAAAGCCGTTGCGCCAAACGCCCCTGCGACCGTGAATCGACAGATTGCAACCCGGTACGTGCAACTCCTCACTGCTGCGAACGAAGGCGTCAAGTTGGGAATTAACAAGGATCCGGAATACGAAGAGCAACTCGCGATCGCGCGCTTGCAGGTGCTGGCCCAGACCGCCGAGCGCAAGCTCCAGACCGAAGCTGCAAATGTGAGTGAGGCCGATGAGAAGGCCTACTACGATCAGAATCCTTCTGCCTTTGAAGAGGTAACGCTGACTCGGATTTTCCTCCCGCGTAATCCGGCCACTCCAACGAATACCGGAGCAGCCCCGGTGCAGCCGGCCGCCGCTGATACGCAGGCGATTGCGGATGAGGCGCACAAGCAGCTTGTCGCAGGAGACGATCCAGAAAAGGTTGAGAAAACCGCCTACGAACAACTGAAGAACACGACCACACCGCCGAGCACGAAATTCGGCTCGCGTCGTCGGGGAAGCCTCCCACCGGCTCAAGAAGCGAAGATCTTTGGGCTGAATCCCGGCGAAGTATCGGAGGTGTTCTCCGATTCGATCGGCTATACCATTTACAAGCTCGATTCCAAAAAGGAACTGCCGTTCGAGCAGGTGAAGGACGACATCAAACGCCGGCTCACCCAACAGCATCTCGAGGATTCAAGGCAGAAGATCACGGGTGCGAGCAAGGCGGAATACAACGACGCGTACTTCGGACCGGAGGGTGCCGCGGCTCGTCCCGCGCCGCCGAGAATACCTGGCGCTCCGAATGCCGGAGCCGCGCCTGCCAATCCTTCGACGACTCAGTCGCCTGCGCCGAAATAGCTATGGCTTCCAGGAAGCCCGCATTGCTCGTGACTGGTGTCTCCGGAAGTCTCGGACAACGCCTGTTGCCGCTTCTTCAAGACTTCCACGTCGTTGGGCTTGACATCGCGCCGCCGCGCGGAATTGAAACTTCGACTGAATTTGAGCAGGTTGATCTAGGACAAGAGTCTTCCTGCGGACGCATGGCTGCGATGCTTCGCGAAACGCATGCGATCGGAGTTGTGCACCTCGCGTTTGTCCTCGATCCGCTGCGCACCGGCATTCTTGATCGTGATCGTATGTGGCGTATCAATGTGGCGGGTACCGCGCGCGTGCTGGAGGCGATCGCAGAAGCCAACCGAATGGGAGCCAGCGTCGAGAAACTAATTCATCTCAGCAGCGTTTCCGTTTATGGTCCCAGTCTCAAACGTCCAGCGCGAGAGAACGATGAGCTGAAGGCGCACACACTCACATACGCGGTCCACAAGAAAGAAGCGGAGTTGGCGGTGCAGGCTCGCGTGCAGACTCTTGGAGGGTGCGACGTTTACATCCTGCGTCCTCATATTTTTGCCGGAGCCACAGTCCACAATTACATGATCGACTGCATCCGCGGTGTCGCGTACGGACCTGGACGCCTCGGCAGAATGCTGGCTCGCAGAAAAAGCAAACTGCCGATCATTCTTCCCATGGGCAAGCAGTTCCTCGAACATAAGCTGCAGTTTGCTCACGTGGATGATGTCGCCCGCGTAATTGCATGGCTGCTGGCGCGACCCAAGGCTTCCGATCCGCTCACGATTCTCAACGTAGCAGGCAGAGGCGACCCGCTCACTGTAGCTCAGTGTGCGGAAATTATTCGCACCTCGGTGAAGCGGCTTCCAACTGTGACCATTTGCCGAAGAGTGATAAACACGATGTGGAACATGGGCGTTACCTCGATTCCTCCCGATTCATTCCCGTACCTGATTGGCAGCTACACGCTTGATCTCTCGAAAGTGCACGCACTCCTCGCCGCCGACTACGAGAAAGTGATTCATTACACTAACGAAGCTGCATTGGCCGACAGCGGGACCTCTCTGTCCTCTGTTGATGCTCTCTAAGTTCGTCTTTTTTTCCGAAAAGTGCAAACAATTGCAGTTCTGCAGCCGCCGCTGCAACTTGGTTCACCCTCGTTTTATGCCATTCAGCGCTCTCTCGTCACTCATGCGCATTTGATCCCATTTTGAACAAAATCAGCTTCTCTGGAATCCAGAGTAGATGTATAGTGGCGGGCGCTCGTCACTTTTTGCAGGAGAATTATGTCCACTTCCAGAACAAGGTTTAGTTTCTGCTTGTTCGTCGTGCTCGCATTCACGCTGGCCGCGTATTCGCAAAACGATGCGACCTCGGCAGCAACAGTCGCAGACGGGGCCGCCGGTTATGGTGATCGCGCTCCGATCGACGCAACCCAGGTTCCCGCTACTTCAGGAATAGGCTCGAGTATCGTGCTCGATGCGAACACCGGAGCCGTCGTGAGCGGCGCTGGTGGCGGCGGTTTCAACCCGCGGATAGCAGTCGGCGCATCTCGGTCCAACAACACGACCATCGACGGACTGAATACCCTCGCAACGTTCGACAATGCATTCTTCGCGCAGGCAGGTCCAAGCAGCACCGGAAGCAAACTCTGGCGCTACAGCATGATGGGAAATTCACCCTCGATTGGCGGAACCACGCACATACCCGCCCAGATCGATGAAGTCTCCCTACAACTGCTGAATCCTGACGGAAGTGTGTTCAAGAATGTACCTTTTGCTCCGTTCGAAGATCTGTTCTTGGAATCGCCAAATTTCAGCACCAAGGTGACCTACGGATCCGGAGCTCACATCCAGTATGCCGATGCAATCCACCGCGCGCAGTTCTACAACGTCATGCAGCCGAACTGGCACACGGTCCTCGTTCCTTCAGTCGTGAACCGGACGACGATCACGGTTCCGTTCTTTGTGAACGTGCGGCTCTCCGATGGAACCATCGTCCAGGCGCGTTCATATTTCACCGGCACGGCAGCCGATGGCAACACGTTCGTGCTGATGCTCTCACCCCTGTTCAATTTCTTCTTCGACAATGAGGTGGTAAACCAGATCAATGCCGGTAACTTCACGCAGGATGGAGTCGGCATGGCCCTGTTCCCGAACACTTACCTTTTCAATCTGAATACGACCGATCCCAAGAAACGCGGAAGCTGCTGCGTGCTTGGTTTCCATACCTACTTCTTCGATCCGCCGACAACTCCGCAGGATCGTTGGGTAACGCTATACGCGAGCTGGATCTCTCCCGGAATTTTTGGGGGTGGTTTCCAGGACGTGACGGCGCTTTCGCACGAGATCTCTGAATCTTTTGCCGATCCATTCGTCGACAATGCAACTCCAAGCTGGCAATTCCCCGGAGTACCGGCTAACTCGCGGACCTGTCAGGCTAACCTCGAAGAAGGCGATCCGATTGAAGTGCTTTCTCCGGCCACTATTCCCATCGCCGTCAGGGATGGTCGGACGATTTTTACTTACCATCCGCAGAACATCCCTCTCGTTCAGTGGTTCGAGATGGGACCGACTTCGAATGCGATTGATGGCGCGTTTAGTTATCCCGACGAGACTTTGCTTCCGCACTCAGCGTTGCCTTGTCCGCCTGCGCCACCTGCGTCGTAAGTTTTTTCCGATCCATGAGGCGCCGGGTTTCCGGCGCCTTCTTTATGTGCGCCCGGCAGGGCGCATTCACTTGGAGGTGAAAGTCCTCTACACACCCGGCAAGGGGAAGTGTTAGCTGAACGG
>Ga0134126_10001324_pt1 | contig 31470 bp, 28 predicted proteins | sample KB31752_FD_96881 | JGI IMG/M metagenome (GOLD analysis project Ga0134126, IMG submission 96881) | Terrestrial soil microbial communities with excess Nitrogen fertilizer from Kellogg Biological Station, Michigan, USA - KB3-175-2 | ecosystem: Environmental > Terrestrial > Soil > Unclassified ... | reverse complement strand
TATTTTCGGGGCGGTGGGGGCCACCACGGCACTGGTTAAGAGTGCGGTTGTGAACGTCACCACGGGCACCTTGACGATTGACTTCGTTCGCGTAAACGGGGATCCGAAGATCGATGCCATCGAGGTGCGGGAGGTTTCCGCTCACGATTTGACCTTGCCCAACTCGAACTGGAGGGTAAGTAGCGTGGACAGTGAAGAGTCGGACACCTTGAATGGATCGGCGCTGAATGCAATCGACGCGAATGGCAGTACGTTCTGGATGACGCAGATCAACAACAATGGGAATGGCGCCGCACCGGGTTATCCGCACGACATCCAGATTGATTTGGGCAAGAGCTACCCCCTGAGCGGATTCCAGTACCTGCCGCGGCAGGACGGATCGACGGCAGGACGGGTGGGGCAATACAGTTTCTTGGTCAGCGCGGACGGGATGAATTGGGGTTCGGCGAAGGCCAGCGGGACGTTTGCGAATAGCGCCTTGCAGAAGAAGGTGACGTTCACTCCGGTGAATGCGCGTTACGTGCAGTTCGAAGCGCAATCGGAGGTAAGCGGCCATATTTGGGCTTCCATGGCTGAACTAGGTGTTCTGTTCCAATGCGCCACGACACCTTCGGTGACCCTCACGGCGCCAGTGGATGAATATCTTCAAAGCTCGGGCGCATCGTTGACCACGACCGCATATGCTTGCTTGGATCCGGTTGCGAACGCCGGCTGGGGAGTGCGCTTCATGCTGGACGGCGGCGGCCCGATCGACGTACATGGGGCACCGTTCCAGGCTACCTACACGGCGCTGAGCAAGGCCGAACATGTGATCGACGCGTACCTCATCAACAGTACCGGCGGAGTGGTTACGGGGCCGGGGACTCACGACCAAGTGACGCAGATCGGCATCGGCGACTATTACGTGACCATGGGAGACAGTATTAGCTGGGGTGCCGGGGATGACTTCAGTCCCGATAATACATCCCAAGATGGTCGCGACACGGGCGGAGGCTACGAGCCGATATTGAACGACCAGCTCACGCGTTTCAAAGGTTATCCACAGCACGTCGCGAACGAGGCCGTGCCGGGCACGACATCAGGGGAGGGGCTGGAAGCGTTACCCTCTATCCTGAAGAAAGAACCCAACTCTCAGACGTTCCTGATGATGTTTGGAATGAATGATGCGCGGCCCTGGTTGCCGGTTCCCAGCGGTCAGGGGCTGAATCCGGGGGACTCCGGGTACGCTGGATCGTACAAGGACCACATGCAACAGATCATCAACCAGCTCAAGAGTGCAGGGAAGCAGATCGCACTGGCGAAGACCAACGTCGCTTTAGCGGACTGCGCCGACAACGTCCCGACGGACCCGGGATACTGTCCGCCGTACTCCAACCTAAACACCGGGGCTAGGAACGTGCTAATCCAGCAATACAATGTGGTCGTGGATGAACTGGTTTCTAACACGGCGAACGGAATCACCGTGACGCCCCCAGATTTCTATGCCATTTTCACGAATAACAATCTCTACCAAACTCAATACTTTGACAACATTCATCCCAATGGGGCTGGTTACCAGACGATGGCGAATGGCTGGTTTCAGGCTTTGACTCACTGATAGAAGGAGGTCTAGGAATGAGAGCCAACTGTATTCATATGGCGCTGGTCTTGCTGCTCTGTGCCGTTTATCAGCCTGCTCTTTGGGGTCAGACGGCGACCGCTCCTTCGGATTCGCAGCTTCGTGAACTGCATGCGAGTTTCAACCGGCTGTTTCAAGCGATGAAGGATGGCGATGTTGTGGTAATCGAGCAGTACTTTTCCGGGCAAATGTCCTCTGAGTACAAGACGCTGCTGGAACAAAATCAGGATTACCCGGCCTTTCTGAGAAACTTTTATAAGGGAGCAAGCTTCAGCATTGCTAGCGTTACACCCACCCCCGAAGGTGACATGATCGTTGATGTTGCAATCCAGCTTGGCGGGGGAAGCAGAAGCATAACGCGGCTGGATGCCAAAAGATTCGACGGCGCCCCTGCCAAGTGGAAGGTGATGGGTATGGTGAAAAATCCAAGAACAATAACCCACAACAGATGACCCCGAGATCTTGGTGGCGATGGACTTCCGCGCTGTGGACACACGGCAGTTCCCCGAGCCCTTTTTAGCCAGCAGCAGCGCAGTCCCGATTAGCTGAAAATACGGCTTGACGGTCGCGCAAACATCAGGATAATTCACCCTGTTGGCTGCCCTGTGAGCCGGCAGGTCGAGCCATTCCCCCAGCCCGGCTGGGGGCCTCTTGAAATCTTGGCTCCCCAGACCAGTTTCACTCACACTTCCTTTTTGAACGCCGTGCACGCTAGAGTTATCGCATTTGTTTAAGACACAATGAAATTTCCGACTAAAACCGATCGCGCCAGGATCAAGCTCATGTTCCTTGCCGTCATCTTGTGGATGCCGCTTCAATACCTCGTAACAGCAAGGTACGGGGAGCCTTACCCGGCGTTGGCAATGCCCAGCTTTGCTGGCACACTAATCGATCGGGGCGGTAACATCCGGATTGCAAATGTCGGCTGTAAGGTTTTGCTTCGCAGCGGCGCTGTCGCCTGGACTTCGGCCTACGACTTGCTGTCAGAGGCCCCGAGCGCCTACCATGACCTAATCATGACTCATATGTTCGGTCCAGCGCCTACGAAGCCGCCTGCACTCCGGGCGGGCAGATTCACAGCTCTTTTATTTCCCGGACGGATTCTCGGTCGCTACCGGCAAGCACAGAAGAAACTAGACCCACAAACAAAAGACTGGTTAAGGAGCAGGATGGAAGCTCTTTATCCTTCGCAACGAGTCACCGAGGTGACGTTCGTGTGGTATGCCCAAATCTTCAATCTGAAGCAGGTTCCGCCGACAATTGTCACCCAGCCAATCGGGATCCGCCAGGTACACTTTCAGTGAAAGCTAAGCAGTCAATCGTGGATCATTTCATTTTCGAGGAGTACAAAACCAGCGCCTCTACCCTGGGCCTATTCCGCATTCTATTCGCGACCTACGTGCTATTTATGGTCCTGCCGCAGCATCTCTGGGTGCCGAGGTTTCCTAATTCATTTTTTAACCCCCCCATCGGCCCGACCATGTTTTTCACCAGATTTCCGAGTGCCCAATTCTTCCTAGTGGTCAACGGCCTATCGATCCTGGCGGCAGTGTGTCTCTTGTTTGGATACCGCACTCGAATCGCTTCAATCGGCCTCGCGCTCTTATGGTTCAGCGGTAATTGTTGGGCGTACTCGTTTGGCAAGATCAATCATGACATTTTGTTGATCCTCATGCTGCCCATCATGCAATTAGCTGGCTGGGGTAAGGCACATTCCATGGATGCGCGACGCCTCCCGGCAAACGGCGAAAAGGAAACCAGGGCATGGGCTGTAGCGCTCATGGCTTTACTAGTGGCGCTGGCGATGATGACCGCGGCAGTGGCCAAACTCACAAGCGGGTGGCTCGACCCCCACTCACATGCGGTGCTGGCGCACCTGCTTGTCAATGACCTTGTGACCGGGCGCTCCAATTGGTTCACCAATCACATGATGTTCATCCATTCAGGGCTTGTTTGGGAGTTTTTCGATGACTCAACGATTTTTCTCGAGGCGGCATTCCTGTTCACGGTGGCATGGCGGCCTGCTTTCCGCGTGGTATGCGCGCTCGCTTGTTTTTTTCACTTGGGGATTGCGTTGACGATGGAAATAGCGTACGTGGGCAATCTTATTGTCTACGCAGCTTTCTTCGACTGGTCGGCCCTCGAGTCTCGATCTGGGAATTTGCTCCGAGCTTGGGACCGAATGCTAGGCAAGCTCCCTGCGCCGGGGCTTCTGGCCCTCGGCAGCGTTATCGCATTCGCATATCTCGGGCTTGGTGGCAATCCCTTAGGAATTCTCTTCACCGACGAGTGGGATCCTCCAGGGGTGGCGGTCTGCACCCTGGCCGCTCTGATCGCGGGAATGTTCCTTGCAGGGAAGATTCGCAGGTATGCCCACGAGCGAAGAACAAACCTTCCTTGATCGACCGCTGTCCGATCGGTCGGCTGCCGCCAATGCTTGGGGATCACGGCTCCTATGGAGATTTAGCACCAGAATCGCTCCGCAGTGCAGGTCGGCGTCTCGGCTATGGGCAATTCGCCTGGCAGATGGGCTCCTAGGCCTCTGTGCACCCCCCGGGCCTCAAATCGGCCTCAAGATATGGGCGACAAGTTGCCACTTTTGGGTAACATTGATGTGCATTTCTCGCACCATTCTCCTCTGGCACGAAGGGCTCGTGGGAGTTAAGTATGTTAAAATACAGACTTAAGGCTAACGTCACCAGAAACAACTGGTGGCACCACTCGTGCAGAAACCAAAGCGCGAGCGTCCTGAAAAATGGGACTCAAAGGGCGGTAGCTTGTAAAATAGGGATCTAAAGGATGATTCAGCAGATAGAGAATTCCAGAGCCGACGGCTCCGAACTAGCTTGTGCACAGTTTCCTTGGTTCGCATTACAGGTGCGCACAAAGCAGGAATTGGGTGTCGCGAATTTTCTTCGCGGCAGGGGATATAATCCGTTCGTTCCCCTTTACCGGTCCCGACGGTTCTGGTCAGATCGAATCAAGGTCGTCGACGCTCCTCTGTTTCCCGGTTATCTGTTCTGCCGATTGAACATTCAAGACCGACTCCCGGTCCTCATGACTCCTGGCGTCATTCAGATCGTCGGCCAGAAGCGCCGACCAGTGCCGGTGGACGAAGCCGAGATTAGTGCCATCCAGACAGTGGTTATGTCTGGGCTTCCCAACGAACCTTGGCCTTTCCTGCAGGTGGGCGACCGGGTGAGAATTGAAGGGGGCCCGCTTCGGGGGATTGAGGGAATTCTCGTTGAAGTGCGAGGAGCACACCGTCTCATCCTCTCTGTCACGCTAGTCCAGCGCTCGGTTGCAGTGGAGATTGACTCAGCGTTCGTGAAATCGTTGCGCCCAGCCCCGCTGTCCGTAAGAGTGAGGCCACCGCTTTGCAACTCGAGATGAAGAGGGACGTTGACACCCAAGAATTTCGTCATCCAATCGCCCTCCCTGACCGATACGATTCTGTCCGGATTAAGCACGATTGCCGGATCGTTAGGAGCCTACCTCATCGAGTCTGATCTGATTCTGGAGGCCTTCATTTGACAAAGTCAGTGCTCAACGACCTGTAGCGAACCATGGAACCACAGAACTTAAGATTCGGCGGCGGGGTTTCCGAAACTTTCTTCAATCCGGTAGTTGCCCTGCTAGTCATACTCGCGGCTGTGCTGATTTGTATCCTTCCGCGAAAGAAGGTGATCGTTCCGTTTCTATTGACGTCGCTGCTGATACCTGGCGACCAAATTCTCGTCATTACGGGATTGCACTTTCCTTTGTTGCGAATTCTGATTTTTTTTGGAATGGTTCGCATTTTCGTTATCAAAGGCCCGGGAAAGTGGAATGTGTTCAGTGGCGGCCTAAACACGATAGACAAGCTGATGATCTCACTCTCTGTAACCAGTGCTCTGGCAGGAATCCTCCTGTTCCAAAATTCTCAAGCATTTATTTTCCAACTTGGTGTTCTCTATACCGCCTTCGGCGCTTACTTTCTTCTGCGGTGCCTCATTCGCGATCAGGAAGACGTGGTTCGAGCAGTCCGTGTGCTCGCCTTGATCGTGGTCGTGCTGGGCGGGGTGATGGCCTTCGAGCATCTGACGAATGGCTGGAACCCGTATGCATTACTGGGAGGAGCGCGATCCCAGTATTTCGCGGCGGACCTGTCGCGTGATGGGCACATCCGTTCCACAGCGACCTTCGGAACACCGATCCTTGCGGGGACTTTCGGAGCCGTGTTGCTTCCGGTCTTCATCGGGTTGTGGATTAGCGACAGGCGACAGCGCAGCGCAGCGCTACTCGGAATCTTAGGTGCAACCGCGATGACCGCCGCCAGCCATTCGAGCACGCCAGCATTTGCATACGTGGCCGGTATTGCGGGTCTTTGCCTTTGGCCAATCCGTGGCATGATGCGGATTGTCCGCTGGGGCATCGTTGTCACGGTGGTTTCCCTGCAAATGGTCATGAAAGCGCCCGTGTACCACCTCATCACCCGTATACATCTTTCTGGGGATTCGTACCATCGCTACGCATTGATACACGAATCTGTCCTCCATTTTTGGGATTGGTGGCTGATCGGTACTAAGTCCACCGCGACCTGGGGCTGGGACATGTGGGACACCGCCAATCAATATGTTGCAACTGCAATCAACGGCGGCTTGCTTGGCCTGATCTTCCTCATAGCCATCATCGTTTATGGTTACAAGTATTTGGGTCGCGCGAGAAAAGCTGCACCAGACAAGAAACAGGGGCTTTTCTTTTGGGCTTTAGGTTCAGCACTTTTCGCGGTGACTCTATCGTTCTTCGGAATTTCGCTGTGGGACCAGAGCGTGGTGGGATGGTATCTACTACTGGCCTTCATTGGGGCCATCGCAGTGCCGCATGAAGCGCCAGTTGCCGTGCAACAGTTCAGAGCTGCTTCCGATCCAGGGATTGCAGCGGTGGCGGCGCACCCGGCCGGCTCACCCAGATGGGCGCGGTCGTCAACCGCTCGAGAGCCACTGCATGCGTCCTTGCCCCGGCACGCCAACGAGCGCTGAGCCAGTGGATCTCTCAGTCATACTTGTCAACTGGAACTCAGAGAAATACCTTCGCGAATGCATTGCCACCATCTATGAATGGACTCACCATGTTCTTTTCGAGGTGATCGTCGTCGATAACGCGTCACCTTCCGGAAACGTTGACGCCCTGAGGAAGCATTTTTCGGAACTCAAGCTGATCAAGAGCAGCAAGAATCTTGGGTTTGCCGGGGCCAACAATCTCGGCTTCCAGCACTCGACCGGGGATTGCATCCTATTCTTGAATCCAGACACGAAACTCAATAGTCCTGCTATTGATACCATGATGGGGGAAATTAAGCGGCTCCCCAAAGCAGGGGTTATCGGTTGCAGGTTATTGAATGCCGACTTTTCCGTACAGACCAGTAGCATCATGAAATACCCACGAATTTGGAACGTAATTCTTCAAATCGAGTGTTTGCGTCTCCGATGGCCGACGTTGTGGGGCATCGGTGCTTTGTTTACTCCCGGCCTTCCGCCCACTGAAGTCGAAGCAATTTCCGGCGCGTGTATGTTGATGAGGCGCGAAGTCTTCGCGCAAGTCGGCATGTTCAGCGAAGAATACTTCATGTACTCCGAAGATCTTGACCTGTGTTACCAGGCAGTTAAAGCAGGGTTCAAAAACTATCATGTGGGAAGTGCCACCATCGTGCACTACGGTGGCACGAGCAGCCCACCGGTGTGGCAAACCGCCATGAAGGCCAGAGCGCAACTATGGTTTTGTGCGAAGAATTATGGGCCCTTTTACTCACTGCTCTTCCGGTTAGCCATGGTCACCAATGCTAGTGTGCGTCTCCTCCTTCTTGTTGCCATGCGCCTTGTTGCAAGAACGTTCGGCGCGAGGCATCCTCTAGATTCGGCGTGGCTACGTTGGAGCATCACACTGAAGACGCTACTGTCGCGTAACTCCGTGGCAGCACGATCGGCGATTCCAATAGCATCTTGAATGCATGCGAGCTACAAGCGCACTGAATTCTAACCCTTATGCTGCGCCATCTAGCAGATAGCTATGAGCCGACCTCGTTCGCGAACAGGCTTCGCGCCAGGCGCTTCCGGCAGTTTGAGACCCTTGCTGCGCGTTTGCCGCGACCTCTGCGGCTTCTCGACGTGGGCGGTACAAATGCGTTTTGGGAGAATCGAGGTTGGCACCAACGAAGTGATGTCGAAGTGCTCACTCTGAACGTCGTCGCCGAAGAACAGCGGTATGCGAATATAAGACCACTTGCCGGTGACGCCAGGAACCTCACTCAGTTTGGTGATCGCAGCCTAGATGTGGTCTTTAGCAATTCAGTCATCGAGCACCTGTTCACCTTCGAGGACCAGCGTCGAATGGCATCGGAAATTCAGCGTGTCGGAAAAGCGTTTTGGGTACAGACGCCTAATTATTGGTTCCCGATAGAGCCTCACTTTCACTTCATCGGCTGGCAATGGCTTCCGCTTGCGGTGCGCGTCTCCATCCTGCGCCGAAGGACTTGTGGATGGAGAGGGCCCTGCCCGGACCCGCTTAGAGCGCGGCGCCTCGTGGAGGAGATTCGGCTTTTGACGCGCAAAGAGTTTCAAGAGCTTTTCCCCTGCGCTAACATTCTTGCTGAGCGATTCTATGGATTCGTCAAATCTTGGATCGCAGTGGGCGGGTTCAACTAGTCGACTGCTCCGGCTTGTTCGTCACGGCTGGGCAGGAATAACTGTCAATGCATTATTCTAACAGCGAAAGCCCGACGAACTTGGTGAAGGTAGCCTTCAGCAAGGTCTATGTGCTCATGACGGCCGCCCACAACGAAGAAGCGTTCATTGAAAAGGCCATTAGTAGCGTTTTGACTCAGACGGTTCTACCCAAGCGGTGGGTAATCGTGAGTGATGGATCGACTGACAGAACCGATCGGATTGTCGAGAGCTTCGCAAAGCAGCATGGATTCATTCATTTCCTGAAGCTGACCAGGCCTCCGGGTCGCAGTTTTGGGTCGAAGGGAATGGCTCTGCAGAGGGGTATTGAGCTACTGGAAGGGCTTTCCTTCGAATTCATCGGGAACCTCGATGCTGACGTGATGATTGGGCCCTCTTACTTCGAGGCCCTGATGAATCACTTTGAACGCGACTCGAAACTGGGCATAGCGGCAGGTTTCATTTGTGAAGAGGAGGACGGGGAATTTCGCAGTCGGGCCACAAACAGAGTGGATTCCGTTCCACACGCGGCACAGTTGGTCCGCCGAGAATGCTACGAAGCGATCGGCGGCTACTTCACATTCAAGTATGGAGGTGAAGATTGGTACGCACAGCAGTGCGCGAAAATGAACGGATGGCGCGCGGAGGCGATTCCGGCTCTAACTGTGCTTCACCAGAGACATACGGGAGCGGCGGATAAGCCACTGAGGCACCAGTTCCGCTTGGGGAGAGTGGATTATTCTTTCGGCAGTGACCCGGTCTTTGAGCTTCTGAAGTGCGCGGTCCGCCTCACCGAACGACCCTGGCTAGTCGGCGCCGTTACCAGGTTCCTGGGCTTCGCGTGGTCGGCTGTCACCAGGGCGAAGCGACCCGTTCCCCAAGAATTCATAGATTTCTTGCGCAAAGAACAGAGAGTAAAGAGACTGACCATTCTTCGTGGTGCTGGTCGCCAGCGGTTGCCTCGCGCCCAAACACTTTGACATCATTCGGCTGGCGCATCTGGCCGGCTTTTCTACCATTCCTTCAGTTGCCGGCCCGTCTGAGATATCAGGACGAAATGCCCCCTCTATATCAATCTAGCAGGAGTCGTTGACCTGACCGAAAACTGTCCTTCGGGACAGTTGCCGCAAGCCGCAGTGGCCGTTAGTGTGTCGTTAAAGGCCAGTTCTGCGGAGGTGAAGGATGGTACGGCGCGTTCATGTTATTGCTTTTGCTTTAGTTATGACTCTGATTGGTTTCGTCACCTTACCGGCTGGTGCGCAGACTGGAAGGACCTTCTACATCGACTACGACAGCGGCTCGAACTCCAACCCCGGTACGAAGGCATCCCCTTGGAAAACGCATCCTTTCATGCAGACTAATTCCAGCTGCACTGGCAACGGGAGCGCGCCAACATACACTCACAACGCGGGGGATCGTTTCATCCTCAAGGGAGGAGTGAGCTGGCCTGCGACCTGTTTTGAAATGAATATAGCAGTAGGCGGGACTTCTGGCAGCGCGGACTATTACGGTGTCGACAAAACGTGGTACACGGGGGCGTCATTCTCCGATCCCATTTTTGATCTGAACTACGCGATCCCAACGGGCAATCACGTCATCAATGCCACCAGTTCCTTCGGCGGATACGCCACGTTTGATGAACTTGAAATTCTCCACCAAGGAATCGATCCTGCCGCGACAAACGGGGGGGGTGAGACCAACTCCGCATATGATTTTCTTTCGGTCTCAGGCTCAATGCCGGGAGTCACTATCCAGAACGGTGAAATCCTGGATTGGGCGGCACCGTCCAGCACCGACATTGGGACAATTCCTAGTAGCTGTAATCAGTGCTACTATTACTCAGCGGGAGCCATCGAGGATGGTCATAACCGTATCACCGTGAACCACATGACGATCACCGACGCCAACGGCTACGTCTATAAATCGGGCGTCAAATACAACGGGGGAACAGGAGGAGGCTGCGTCAACTGCGGAACGGTCGAGCACAGCACCTTCGGTAACGGCTTTGCCGGATGCTTCTCAGTGCTCTCCTGCCATGACAATGAGTTTTACGGAATCAGCCAAACTCTTGCCGATCTGTGCGCCTGCCGCCCACACACACAAGTGGTCGAGGATGATTGGGGTGCGTTCGTCGGGATGAAGGTTTACAACAATTACATCCATGACAATCCAAACGCGGGTGTGACGATTTACGTAAATTATACCTCTTACGTATACAATAATGTGATGAAGAACAACTCAAATGGGAATATCAACGTTGGAGAGCCGGGTGGAGACCATGCCTATCCCACGGGGCTAACAGGCTATGTTGTAAACAATACGGTTGATTGCTCGAACGGAACGTCCTGTTTTGCAACAGACAGCAAAGGGGCACTCAGCGGGACGGTGGTCCGAAATAACAACATCTCAATCACCAACGCCGGCAGTGATATCTCCATCGTGTCGAGCATCGCCGCATTCATAAACGGTCCGAATAATTACAAGATGTCAACAAGCGAGGCTAGCACCTACGGATTCACAGGCGCCACGAAGTACGCGCCCACTTCCTCCGATGGTCATGTGACTTCCGCCGGCGCAAACCTGTCAAGCACGTGCTCGGCCCAGCTCGCTGGCTTATGCGAGGACGCCCAAGGGGCAGCGTGGTATGGTGGGAGCTACCAGACAAGACCGTTGGACACGACGGCATGGACCATAGGAGCCTACGTGTTCGGTTCACAATCGCAGTCGTCAAAACCGAATCCACCGACCAATCTTACTGCCACCGTGCAATAGCAACGTTTTGAAAGGGCTCCGCCGCACACTAGATGCGCGTCGGGCCACGCCTTTTGCTCCTTCGTGAATTAAAAACCGCTCCCAGCTTTTAGAGCTGTACCGCCCGGCTGCCTCGGACTGGCAATTCTCTTTGAGGAATCGGCCGCTGACTTCCATGAAACCGCTGTCGCGCTTATTCCTATTCGGGTATCGAGTATCGGTTCGACTGCGCTCAAAACTTTTTTCCCTGCTGATCTCCGGGGCCTTCGCTCATTTCGGCAGGAAGACCGTTCTGATGTATCCGATTCGGCTTCAGGGAGAGACGCGGATCGCAATTGGCGATCGAGTTTTCATTGGTCCCGGCTCCTGGCTCCAGGCGCTGCCTGACGGGGAAAACAATTCTGTTGCGGTGTCGATTGGCAAGGGCACGAGCGTCGCTGGCGCATGTGTTATCTCTGCAGTGCGAAGTGTACAGTTGGAGGACAATGTGCTGCTCGCTCGCAACGTGTACATCTCCGACCATATGCATAAATACAGCGACACCGAAACTCCGGTGATGTCTCAAGGCGTTGAAAGGATAAAACCTGTGCTTGTCAAACGAGGCGCTTGGCTCGGTCAAAATGTCGTGGTCTGCCCGGGCGTGACGATTGGCACCGGTGCGGTTATTGGTGCCAATTCCGTTGTCATCCAGGATATTCCCGACTTCTCAGTGGCAGTTGGTGCACCAGCGCGCGTTGTGAAAACCATACGAGATTCCCGATTGCTAGCGGCTCGGTAGATCAACCGAGGTCCCCCCAATGAACAGCAACCAGCTCGTCAGCGCTATCATTCCTACATACGACCGCGCACACATCATTTGCGAAGCTGTCGACAGCGTTTTAACGCAAACCTATTCACACATCGAGGTGATTGTGGTGGACGATGGCTCGAAGGATGACACACTGGCGCGGCTTCGGCAATATGGAGACAGGGTCCGCGTCGTCACCCAGGCCAACGCGGGACCCGCTGCTGCCCGCAATCGCGGCATTGCCGCTTCGCGGGGCGATCTGATCGCTTTCTTGGATTCGGACGACATTTGGCTCCCGACAAAGATCGAACGTCAGGTAGCGTTAATGCAACGAGCTGGAGCATCGGTACCCTGCTGTTTATGCAACATCCTGATGAAGTGGAACTCTGGGGACCGTGCCTCTTTTGCTATCGCAGCCTTGAAACCGCCCGCCGACGAAGGCGTGTGGTTGAATGCCGACGAAGTCCTAGCGACGCGGTTTGTTCTGTTCAATCAGGGGATCATGATCCGCCGCGAGGTACTGGAGAAAATTGGCGGCTTCGACGAGAGCATCCGTTACTTGGAAGATTACGAGTTCCCTTTGCGTCTATCTCTGGAAGGCCCTTGGGCTTTTATCCAAACCCCTCTGGTTATTTGGCGCGAAAGTATGACAAATAGTGTTTTCAAGAACTCTCAACGCGAGGAACTCTGCACCAGCGAGTGCATGGTGGAGGTCTTTGAGACACATTTGGCGAGAGTCGAGAAAGCCCGCCGGGACGCGCGGCTTCGAAGGTACGTGAGTCGCGAACTGGTAAGGGCTCGGCGGCACTTATGGACCGCCAGGCTGGCTCATTCGAGTTCATGGGGATCCGCTCTGGCTGCTTCACTTGAGAAAGTCGAGAAATATCGGCGTGCCTTGTTCCGCAGATCACCCTGGTTCCCGAAGATGAAGGTCGCACTCCTCCGATCCTGAGATGCCCTTGAGGGTAACCTTGCAGCCCCAGATCGCGTAAAACCATGATTTCCCGCTGACAAGAGAATTGAATGAAAGTTTCCGCCGTCATTCCGGCTTTCAACCGCCGGGACTATCTACCCCGCGCAATTGATAGCGCTCTGGCACAAACCGTTCCGGTCGACGAAATCATTGTCGTCGATGATGGCTCGACCGACGGTTCGGCAGAGCTTGTGCGCTCGAGGTATGGAAGTCGCGTTCGCGTGGTACGGCAAGCGAATTCCGGTGTGGCTGGCGCGCGCCAGCGAGGGATCCAGGAAGCTCGCGGGGACTGGATCGCCTTTCTTGACAGCGACGATGAGTGGCTTGCCAAAAGGAATGGCGAATTGCTCAACGCGGCCGAGCGTGTGCCCGCCGACGTCGCATGGATTTTTGGCGCTCTGCAGGTCGTGACCGACAACGGCGAGGGGTTAACGTTATTCGATGAACACGGGCTTACAATCGGGCAATCTCCACAGATATTCGCCGACTCGATCGCGATTCAGTATCCATATCAATTTCCGATGTTGCAGGCCAGCCTTATTCGCCGAGACGCGTTGCTTGAGCTAAATTGCTTTAGCGAGGGGCTTCGAAGCGATGATGATTTGCTTGCCGGATTTCAGATTGCCTGCCGTTACAAGTTCGCAGCGATCCCCGATGTAGTTGGAAAATATTTCCGGACATCCGATCTGGCCGAGAATTCAGTTGTGGTAAACGGCAACTTTGGGCCGGACTATTATCGTTCGAGAATGCTGGCTTTCGAACAAGTAATACAGTTGGGCCGGCGGCACCCTTGGAACAAACGCTACGCTTCGTCGGCACGCGGCCTTTGCCAGGCCCTGGCGAGGCAAGGAACGTACGTCAAGAAACTGGCTTGGCAGCAGTTTCGCTACGGCGGATTGTCACCGAAGGGAGTCGCTTTCTTGTGCGCCGCCGTGTCAGGTCCTTTGGCGTTGGGGATCTGGGACAGGCTCGCCGACTTCGCAAGGCAACATTTCGCTCGTTCTAAGCAACTGGCTCCGGTCCAGCAACATGGTCTACAGGCGTACTTGGACTCTGTCTACAAAAAATCCGGCTAGGTGTTCCGACCCGGCCGCGCATGCTGATCAAACAGATGGTTTGCCGTAATACTTACTCAAGTTCAGAATGGATTCAATCGCGTGTGATGCTGCTCGTGGTTTCCACATTCGGCCGGCTGCGTGTCCTCAAGAGGGCAACACTCCTCCTAAACACACTGAGCCCGAGTTTTCCTTGTGGCACTCGCCGTCGTTCATTCAGAGTGCTGAACCCCCGGGGCAGCATGAAGCGAGCGAAGGCAATTGCCGCGGTAGAAGCGTGGCACATCCATCGCTCTGGAGCGCCTTCCCACAAAAGTTGGAACATGGAGAGTCTTTGAGATCAGCTTCTACCGTTAGCACACAAAGTCGCGCGATCTTGGACATCACGGTCATTCTGTGTACCTATAACCGGTGTAGGGACTTGGCCGGTGCCCTAGAGAGCATCGCCGCTTCTCAAGTGCTCAGTTCAGTCACTTGGGAGGTCTTGGTGGTTGACAACAACTCGGCTGACCAGACACGTGACGTCGTTGAAGACTTCTGCCGCCGCCATCCGGAGCGTTTTCGCTACATTTTTGAACCGAAGCCAGGTAAGTCCCATGCCCTGAACACCGGAATTGCGAGCGCAGGCGGAGAGATTCTGGTCTTCGTGGACGATGACGTCAAGGTCGAGCCCACGTGGTTGCAAAATCTCACGGCGGAGCTGTTGCGCAATGGCGAATTGGCTGGTGCGGGAGGACGAACCCTTCCAGCACAGAAGTTTGAACCTCCGGATTGGGTGCCCGAGGACTTTGAGAAGGATTGGAGTGGCATAGTCTTCGCTCACTTCGACCTAGGTGATGACGCAGGCGAACTGAACCGCGCGCCCTACGGCACCAATATGGCGTTTCGGAAGAGCGTGTTCGAAAAGCACGGGGGATTCCGCATCGACCTTGGGCCCGCGCCAGGTTCTCAGATACGAAACGAAGATACCGAACTCGGACGCCGGCTGCTAGCGGCTGGCGAGCGATTGCGCTACGAACCGTCGGCCGTGGTCTATCATCCCGTGCCAGACGGTCGAATCACCCAAGGATATTTTCTCGCCTGGTGGTTCGATTACGGGCGAGCAAGGGTCCGAGAGTTTGGCGTATGGCCAAATGTCTATGGAATTCCCCGAGACCACTTACGTTTGATGCGATCCTCAATCAGAATCGCGGTTTTGACGCTACGGTGGCTGCTCACAATCCACCCGAAGAAGAGGTTCGTCTGTAAGTGCTGGGTCTGGAAAGAAGCCGGGCAGATGGTGGAGCTTTATCGTCGCTCGATTCGATAGCGAAAGAGGTATGATGAACGTTTTTCGGCATTCACCGGCGTGGGTCTATTCACAGGTGACGCGGCTGCTGGGACTCCGTAACCGCACGGAAGAGCACAAGATGCAGTGGCTCGGCATGACGGGCGAGCCCGTCTTCCGAGATCTCTTCCTGAGTATGTTGCGCCGAAATAACGGTAAGATTCCGTGGCCTCACGTCGATGCGCGATTTTTCGGCCCGGCTTTGCCGGTGAGGATGCGTTGTCAAGTGAGTTCTATCGGTGCTCGGAAATCCGCGAACAACGGGCGCCTTGCTCGACGAACACACAAGATCACGAACGACGCGAACCTAGGCAAAGTGTCGATTTCGCGCGATGGGTTGACGCCTGGTAATATCTTTTCACTTTCGGCCTACGAAATTCACTTCCGGTCCCGCTATAACTCGTTGGTGTATCTCTAAGTCCTTTTGAATCTGCATGTAGCAGCCCGACGTAGGCATTCGAATGGAAGTTCGCTTGCGTACTATTCGAATAAATATGCTCCATAAGGTCCAGTCGGCGTGCATGCGGAGACCGATTTTTATGATTCTCCTCGTCAGGTCAGGCCAGCCAGCTATCGAACAGATCAAGTAGAGTTCATCAGCTTTCCAAGGGACGTTCAATCTTTCGCCGAACGAAGCAAGAGTTGTGGGTGTGCTACATGGGAGTATTGAGATGAAGATCTTGGCAGGGTGCGATCAGTACAAATCTTAGTGCGGAGACTCTCTTGAAGATATCTGTGATCGGAGCTGGGTATGTTGGTCTGGTGACCGGTGGCTGTTTGGCGGAAATCGGGCACGAAGTGGTCTGCGCGGACAACGACGCCAGAAAATTGCAGATTCTCGAAGCGGGCGGTCTGCCGATTTATGAGCCGGGACTGGATACGGTGATTGCCCAGGCCCGCAAAGAGGGCCGGCTCCGCTTCAGCGGCACTCCGGCCGATGTGGTCGCGGGCGGGGATGCCATTTTCATCTGCGTGGGAACGCCGCCACTACCCAACGGCGACGCGGATCTGAGCGCCATAGATCATGTTGCGCGTATGATCGCCACCGAAGCGAAGTCTCCCAAAATCGTCATCGAGAAAAGCACCGTGCCGGCTCAGACCGGCCAGGAGCTGAAGCGCGCCCTTGCCGTCTACGGGCGCAAGACCGGCACAACTTTTCGGGTTGCTTCCAACCCCGAATTCCTGCGCGAAGGCACGGCGGTAGAAGATTTTCTGCATCCCGACCGGATTGTCGTAGGGGTTGATGATGAGGAGACGGAGCGGCAGCTCCGGGAGATTTACGGGCCGGTGCTCGAACAAACGTTCCAGTGCCCCATTCATGCTTCCGCCTGCCCGAACCGGGCGAAGCCGGCATGGCTGGTGACGACGATCAACAGCGCAGAACTGATCAAACACGCCTCGAATTCATTCCTGGCGCTCAAGATTTCTTACGCCAATATGGTGGCGGACCTGGCGGAGCGCCTGGGCGCAGATATTGAAGAGGTGATGCACGCCGTAGGGATGGACCCCCGCATCGGGACGAGCTTCCTGCGCTGCGGCCTGGGTTTCGGAGGATTCTGTCTACCGAAGGATTTGCAGGCATTCGTTCACCTGGCGGAACACTCCGGGGTAGACTTTACGATGCTGCGGGAAGCGGAGAAGATCAACAAGAAGCGAATCGAACGATTTTGTGAAAAGGTGCGCCAGGCTCTCTGGGTGATCCGAGGCAAGCAGATCGGCATCTTAGGCTTGGCCTTCAAGGCGAATACGGACGATATTCGATTTGCCCCGGCCATCGAACTGATCAAGCAACTAACGGCGGAAGGCGCGCGCGTAAAGGTATACGACCCCGAAGCCATGGAGCGGGCGCGGGCGATACTGCCGCAGATCGAGTACACGAAAGACGCATACGAAGCCGCGGCGGGTTCCGAAGCGCTCTTGATTGCAACTGAGTGGAACGAATTCCGCACCCTCGATTGGGAGCGCGTGCACGACGCAATGAGCCGGCCGTTGATCCTGGACGGCCGCAACCTGCTGTCGCCCTGCGACATGAGAGCGCGCGGGTTCGAGTACCATTGTTTCGGCCGAGCAAATTGAAGATGCTGACCGTGGTGGTGGCGACGAGAAACCGGGCCGCGATTCTGCGCGAGACTCTGGAAGCCTTTCGTCATCTTCAAGAGCCTGCGTCCGGCTGGAAGTTGGTGATTGTGGATAACGGGAGTACGGACGAAACACCCGCAGTACTAGCTTCATTTTCAAATCGCCTGCCGTTGCAGGCAGCATACGAACCAACTGGTGGAAAAAATTCCGCGCTGAATACCGGACTCGGCTTTGTGGAGGGAGACCTGACGGTATTCACGGATGACGATACTTTCCCCCAAACCAGATGGCTGGTTGAATTACGAAAGGCCGCCGATGCCCAGCCAGCGTACTCGATATTCGGCGGAGCGATCGTGCCGCGATGGGAGGTGCCTCCTCCCCTTTGGGTTCAATGGCTGGAACAAGCTCCCGTGTATACCCTTACCGATCCGACGGTGAACGAGGGACCCATACGACCATTCCTGGTTTTCGGACCAAACATGGCGATTCGCAGCGCGGTGTTCCAATCAGGCGTACGCTTTGAGCCGTCTATCGGTCCACAGAACGCCAGCTACGCGATGGGAAGCGAAACCGAGCTAACCACAAGGCTCAACGAGCAGGGACACAAGAGCTGGTACGTCCCGAGCGCTGTGGTGGAGCATTTCATTCGCGATTATCAGTTGCGCGAGTCTTGGGTGCTGAACCGCGCGATTCGGTATGGCCGCGGCCGGTTTCGATTGGATTACATGCAGGTATACCGACGCTACCCCTCTTGGTTTGGTGTGCCAAGAACATTCTTCCGGCAGATATTCGAGCAAGAGAAGACGATAATCAAGGCGTGGCTGAGGTCGGACCAACGGGAACTCTTCTGCGCTACTTGGAGACGGAACTTTCTCTGGGGTCACGTTGTTGAAGCGCGTCTCTCGGGTCGTCGTCGCGGCGCGTAATTTGACAGTGGGACGCTCCGATCGTCGGCAGGTAACTGGCAGACCACCGAACGAGGAGAGGTTTGATTGATCGAATGGATGCCTTGAATCCCACGCACATGGCTGGAAAACCGAATCGGCCCTTGGTGTCGGTTGTGATGGTGGTGCGTAACGTCGACCGGTTCCTTGCCGAGGCGATCGATAGCATTTTGGGCCAGACCTTCACCGGGTTTGAGTTCATCATTTTGGACTTTGGTTCGACCGATAAATCCAAAGCGATTGCCTCAAGCTACGCTGCCCGCGACGAGCGAATCAGGCTCCATGAAGTGCCGAATTGCGAGTTAGGTGAGGCTCGCAATGCGGCTTGCTTTCTCGCCGAGGGGAAATACATCGCCATTCAGGACGCCGATGACGTTTCCATGCCAGACCGGTTGCTCTGGGAGGTGGAATTCATGGAAACGCATCCGGATTTGGGTCTCCTAGGAGGCGCCGCTGAATGGGTTGACACCGAACTAAGGCCATTGTGGACCCTCTACTTTCCAACCGAGGACCGCGAAATCCGAACAGCCCTTGCCACGAGGTGTCCGTTTTGCCAGACCGCCGTGCTGCTGCGCCGTGAAGCTTTCGCCGCGGTCGGTGGATATCGAGTAGCGTTTGCTCCAGCTGAAGATTACGATCTGTGGCTTCGGATCTCGGAGCACTACCGCTGTGCCAATCTCAAACAAGTCGCCGTCAAGTATCGAATTCATCCGCAGCAGGTGTCGATGAGCAGGAGGGAACAGCAGACGCTCGGCGTCGTAGCCGCCAGGAGGTCGGCGACTTTCAGGAAAAATGGAGGCCCGGATCCGCTTGACTCGGCGAAACCGATCACAGCGGACCTGCTGAGAAGACTGGGCGTGCCCCAGGCCGAGCTGCAGACTAGCCTCTTTTCGGACTACCGCGACTGGGTAAGGAACATGTTCATGGCGGGAGAGTCCTCAGTTGCCCTTCAGGTCGCGGCGGAAGTATTGCGGTCTGACTGGGAACACGTCAGGCGACGGGAGATTGCCTATCTACACCTCCTTGTCGCGCGACTGCATTGGCGGCAGCGTCGATTCCCGCAGAGCTTTTCCGCGGCATGTCATGCTGCGAGACCTTCCCTGGCCATGCATTTCGGGAAGACGCTACTGCGCCGAATTTGGAGATTGGCTCGTGCCTAACAGCAGAAGCTTTGATCGTCCACAATGCTGCCGATCTTTGGAGGGTCGCGAATAGCAACGGATTGTAAATCGCCGGCGGCTCACGCCCTTCGGCAGCGAGGCACATTGACTCGATCAGCGAGATGCGGATCTCCCGATGATGTAAGAGGCTACGTACCTTCTCTGGGGGCCGTGAGAATACCTCACTTGTCCTGGATGTCTCGTAGGAGCTACATTTCCCCATATCAGCTGGCTAGTTGAATTACGAAAGGCCGCCGATGCCCAGCGCCGGCATATTCTGTGTTCGGTGGAGCGGTTGTGCCCCGATGGGAGTTGCCTCCTCCACTTTGGGTCGAATGGGTGGAACAAGCCCCGGTCTATACACTTACCGACACAGCGACGAAGGAAGGGCCCATACGGCCGTCCCTCGTTTTCGGACCGAAACATGGCACTTCGCATCGCTGTGTTCCGATCGGGCCTGCGGTTTGACGCCTTGATCGGTCCACAGAACTCCAGTTGGCCGGTCGTGGCAACGGAACCGGCGCGGTATGAAGCACTGTAATCGTTTCGGTACGACTGTTGTCGTCACTGTCGCCCCAGCGTTGCGCACGTTCGGGGGCTGAACTGTCAGGGACTCCTGCGAGTCCTTTCCAGAAACCCCGACCCGCGAAGATTCCCCGGGCTCGCCACTTGCTGCGATAAACGCATCCGACGACTTAGTGCCACTTCAATTCGCATAGATGAGTTGCCGCCTCCCCGCCGATTGGAGGCGCCGCCCTGTCATCTCCGTTATGGGGCACGGATTGCCAAGCGCCACGAGGTCATATTGGGCTTAGAGTGGAGGTGGGAGGGCCGAGGGGGCAGGGCCTGTAGCGGGAGATTAGCTCTCCCAACGGTATCCCAAAGAGGAAAAACGTTTCCGTGAAGTCCCGAGTATTGTTCCATTTTCAGCTCGGGTGCGCAGTCAAGCCCTTGAAGATGAGGTGATTACCAGCAGGTAGCAACGCTTTGTTGGTACTACGATTGCTTTGTTAGATTGCTCTATAATGGGACTTGGCGCGCAACCACTCACCCCAAATGCTTGCCGCGACGGAGCATTTGCAATTCATGACCGAAATGTCGAACAAACCGAGCACTTTAAACTCTCTCGCCACTAATTTGCCACGGCCACCGGCGTCGCTCGACCACCGTCTCGTTAAGGTATCAATTGAGCCGCCTAAGCCATGGCTTTCGGTTAACTTCCGTGAACTCTGGGAGGCGCGCGAGGTCCTATACTATTTGACTTGGCGCGACATCAAGGTGCGCTATAAACAGTCAGCGCTCGGAGCGGCCTGGATTCTTATACAGCCTTTGCTGACGTTGGTGATCTTCAGCATTTTTTTTGGCCGCGTCGCAAGAATGCCATCTGATGGTGCTCCCTACCCGATTTTCATGTTCACTGCCTTGATCCCGTGGACTCTTTTCGCGACCAGCGTAAGTCGCGGAGCCGACTGCCTCGTTACTAACAGACAGCTTTTGCAGAAGGTTTATCTACCTCGGCTCGCTGTGCCCCTCGCAAGGATTTTCGGTGCGCTCTTCGACTTCTCCATATCCCTTTCTTTGCTGGTCGTCATGCTAGCTTGGTATCGCGTCAAGCCGTCTGTTCACCTTGCGTATCTGCCTTTGTTCTTGGCAATCGAGTTGGCTGCTGCAGCAGGAGCAACGTTTTGGCTTTCGGCGATGGATGTACGCATGCGAGATATTGAGCGAGCGATACCTTTTTTTGTTCAAGTCTGGTTCTATGCAACTCCGGTCGCGTATCCGAGCAGCCTCGTACACGGCAGGTGGCATAAAGTTTTTGGTCTGAATCCCATGGCGGGCGTGGTAGAGGGCTGTCGTTGGGCCATGCTGGGGACAAAGTCTTCGCCATGGTCGTTGGTGGCGATGTCCTCGGTCGTGGCGATTGCTCTTTTGCTGAGCGGAGTGCTTTTCTTCCGAAAGATGGAACAGACTTTCGCGGATATCGTGTAATCCCTCATATGAATTCTTCAATCGTCGTGGACAGATTGACCAAGTATTATCGGAGAGGCGAGCGGCCGAGAAAGAACGGCGCTTCTCCCAGCCTGTCAGGTTACGTTAGGCGCGCCTCGCACCTCATAAGAGCTACGGGTGGATCTCAATTCCGAGCATTGGATGACGTCTCTTTTGAAGTGGAGCGCGGCGACGTATTTGGAGTTGTGGGACGTAATGGGGCGGGCAAGAGTACTTTACTTAAAATTCTCGCACGTATCACTCTGCCAAGCTCGGGAAGAGCAGAGATTTACGGCCGCGTAAGTTCTTTGCTAGAGGTTGGCACCGGATTTCATCCGGAGCTCACTGGGCGTGAAAACGTTTATCTAAGCGGCTCGATTTTGGGCATGCGCAAGGCGGACATCACTCGAAGATTTGACGAAATCGTTGCTTTTTCAGAGCTGGAGAAGTCCCTCGATACACCGGTGAAGCATTACTCGAGCGGCATGTATGTGCGGCTGGCATTCTCAGTCGCGGCGCACCTCGAACCCGACGTGCTCCTGGCAGACGAAGTTCTGGCGGTCGGCGACGTGAACTTCGAGACCAAATCGATCAACAAGATGCGCGCTCTGAACGAGCAGGGCATGACGATCCTGCTTGTCACCCACAATATGTATCTTATCCAAACGGTCTGCAAGCGAGCCATTTGCATGGACGCGGGCCGCGTCGTGGCGGATGGGCCTCCCCTGAGTGTCATCTCCAAGTACCGGGCGCTGAATCTGAACTCGCGCAATCCGGCTGAGGAGGCGGCGCTTAGGAAAAAGCCAGCAAGGATGGTGTCTCTTTTCAGCGAGCAGAAGGAGACTTCCCCCGATTCGCACCTGACCGCGTTCATGCGTGCCGAAGTTCGCGACCAACGTATGGTCCGTTTCATGTTACGAATCACTGCCCCAGATGCCTTGCACTATTTCTCCGTGTACAGCCAGCCAGTGCGGCCAATAGATGGCTGCGTGGCCTGTGAGGTGACGATTCCCCGGATCATGCTTATGCCCGGAAGCTACTATTTATGGGGTGCAGTATGCGCAGTCGGCGAGGATAGAACAATTCTCGCAGAGGACTACATACCTCTGCTCGTCAGTGGCAGCGTAGAGCATCTCCATAAACTCAACTTTTTGTGGAACGAGGCGGCGTGGAATATTCCAACCGACGAACCAATAGCGTCGGAAACGGAGGTTCGATGAAGCGTCTCGTTTCTGTGCGCCGAGCCGAGTTGCAAAACAGGTTCTCCGCTCGGCCACTTGGGAGTGGAACGTACGGAACCAGGCCAGCACAATGAAGGCCTCAAGCTTCTCACAGATTTCCGGAGCTGTTCGTTGACGTATGACGGCATATCTTCGGCGAGAGCTAGCGACCCGATAACTAAGAAAAGCTTGTCGGCGAAAATTAGAACGGGGCTCGCATGGCCTCGAAGCTTCACCCGTTACCGACTTCGCGCCTGGACAGATAAGCGAATCGGCCCTATCTCGTACGTGAGGACCGATGAACCGGTCGTGGCTTTAACCTTCGACGATGGCCCAAACCCGAGGTTCACTCCCCAGTTGATGCGGGTTTTGGCCAAACACGGTGCCCATGCCACATTCTTTATGCTGGGAACGATGGCCCGAAGGCATCCTGGCATTGTGCGCGAGATTGCCGAACAAGGGCATGCGATTGGAAACCATACCTCGGATCACCCTTCACTTCCGCTTGTCTCACGACGGGAACGGTGGAGGCAGATCAGATCTTGCAGTCGAGCGCTCGGGCCGTATGAACAGAAACTATTTCGCCCCCCCTATGGGCAGCGCGATGTCGGCTCCTGCATGGATGCCGCCATTTTGGGATATTCGATAATTGTATGGGACGCACATGCATTCGACTGGCTTGATCACGACGCTGACTGGATGGCGAAGCATATGATTTCTCACATCCACCCCGGCAGTATCATCACTCTCCATGATGCTGTCCATAATGTGATTGACGAGAGATACGCGGACCGTTCTCCGACCATCCGCGCTGTTGACTTGTTGCTGGAGGAAAAGGGCCGTGAATATCAGTTCGTGACCGTGCCAGAACTACTTCGGCGAGGCCGCGTGAACCGGCAAACTTGTTTCGGGGACGTCAATAAAGAGTTCCCGAGGAGTCTGAAGCCGAACGATGGCCCCATCTATCCCTATGCTCCGGACGGTGAGCGTAAGTAGGCTCCGTCATGCGAAAGAAACTTCAATTCGCTTGGACCCGCTTCTGGATGCGCCGGGGAGACTTGACGCGAAGGGGCAGGATAGCCACCTGGCTGGCTACGTGGGGCACTCCCCCTTATAAGGCACGCTCGTATTTGGCCCGATTGAACAAGCACGGCTTTGTTGCGCCCGACGCAAGTATCTTTCATTCTGATTTCCGTCGTGGGGAACACGTTTTCGTCGGCGAACGAGTCGTAATCTACCAAGCATATCAAGGCGGGCCGGTAGAGTTCGGCGAAGGGGTCCATTTGCATCGCGACTCGATTGTCGAGACCGGCCAAGGTGGTGGTGTTTTCATTGGGGCCCACACTCACATTCAGCCGCGCTGCCAGTTTTCGGCGTACAAGGGTTCGATTCGCATTGGTCACGGTGTGCAAATCGCGCCCGGTTGTTCCTTTTATCCCTATGATCATGGTGTCGATTCCAACGATCTGATCAGCAAACAACCGATTCGCAGCCGGGGAGACATTGTGATTGGCGACGATGCATGGCTAGGAGTGGGCGTCTGCGTCCTGGACGGAGTCCGGATCGGGAAAGGCGCCGTGATCGGTGCCGGTTCAGTGGTTACTCGCGAAATACCCGACTACTCGATTGCAGTCGGAGCTCCTGCGCGAGTCGTCAAATCACGTAGGGGCCCAGCTCTAACACCGGCGCTCGAGCAGCAAAATGTTGCGAAATAAGGAGTAAGGTGTTTGGGAGATAGTTCTCAACCTCAAGTAAGCGTCGTGACACCCGTCTACAACGGGGCCAAATATCTGCGCCAGTGTATCGAGAGTGTGCTCGCACAGACGTATTCTCACTGGGAGTACCTAATTGTCGACAACTGCAGCACCGATCAGAGTCTCAGCATTGCCCGTGAGTATGAGCGGAAAGATCCTCGAATTCGCGTGCATGGTAATGCACAGCACCTGCCCATGCTGCACAACTTCAATTCCGCGCTGCGGAAAATTTCGACGGACGCCAAGTACTGCAAGATTGTTCATGCTGATGACTGGCTGATGCCCGAGTGCCTGGAGCGCATGATTGGACTGGCTGAGGAAAATCCCAGCGTCACAATTGTGGGGTCCTACCGTCTGGAAGAGAACCGTGTGACATTGGATGGACTGCCATACCCGAGCCATGTTATTTCGGGAAAGCAAATCTGTCGCGCGACACTGCTTGGTGATTTGTACGTATTCGGTGCGCCTAGCAATCTGCTGCTGCGCAGTGATGTAATTCGTCGGCGAACGGAGTTCTACGGAACAGAGGGTCTTCACGCGGACACGGAAACCTGTTATGAGCTCTTGCGTGACTCCGACTTTGGGTTCGTGCATCAGGTTTTGACCTTCACCCGTAGACACAACGAGGCAGCGACGGCTTTTTCCCGCCGCGTGAACACCTATCTTGCCAGCGACGTTGCTTGCCTCGTAAAGTACGGACGCTTTTTCTTATCTGATACCGAGTACCAGCGTCGGCTACATCAATTGATGGCGAGTTATTACGGCTTCCTAGCGAGCGCCTTATTCCGACGGAAAGGTAAGGATTTCTGGCGGTACCACGCAAAAGAATTATCGAATATAGGATATCCAATCAAGCGTCTCCGGCTGGCGCGCGCATGGTTACGCCTGGCTGCCGAAAACATCTTTCATCCCATCCGCATCGTTCGCGGGCTGCTCGCGCGGGCGAAAAAGGCCATCTACTCAAATGCTTGAAGCGAACATTGAACACGCACGCGAATACCTTCGTCAGCTGCGCGAAACCATTGACCGAGTTGATCTGGAGGAAATCAATCAAGTCTTCCAGAAGCTTCGCACTGCCCGAGACCGCTGCTCCAGAATCTTTGTAGCGGGGAACGGCGGCAGCGCAGCGACGGCTTCTCACTGGGTGAATGACTTGGGCAAAGCGACCAAGCGCTCGGGATGCGATCCCTTTCAAGTAACCTGCCTTTCCGACAATGTGCCCTGGTTGACCGCTTTGGGAAACGACGAGGGCTTCGATCGTGTTTTCTCAGGCCAGCTGGAAAATTTTGCGCGGTCCGACGACTTGCTGATCGTGATCTCGGCCAGCGGCAACTCCACGAACCTCGTGCGCGCAGTCGAATTGGCCCGATCGAGAGGCATGAAAACCATCGGCTTGCTAGGTTTCGACGGCGGAATCTTGAAAGAGATGGTGGATGACTTGGTTTGGATTAAATCCGAAAAAGGTCAGTACGAGCTGGTTGAGGATGCTCACATGATCGTGTGCCATGTCTTGACGACGTGGTTGATCAAGGATCGGCGCCCTGTGACCGTGGAGCAAAGGTGATGACTCTTGCAGTGCCAACGCGAGAACGGATGCGACCCACGCAAGCCGTCATCCTTGCCGGCGGCCGCGGTACGCGCATGCTTCCCTATACTGAGACCCGCCCTAAGACCATGATCGAGTTCCATGGCAAACCGTTCCTCGAGTACGTATTGGATATGCTCCGGGAACAGGGCTTCAATCGTTTTCTCATGCTCCTGGGCTACCTGCCAGAGGTCATACAAAATCATTTTGGCGACGGGAGCCGTTGGGGAGTTGAGATCGATTACTCGGTTTCCGACGCTGACACGCTCACTTCCCGACGCATACAACTTGCCCGGCATCTGATCGATCCGTGCTTTTTGTTGATGTACTGCGACAATTATTGGCCTATGCAGATGGACAGAATGTGGAGCAAATTTGTTGCAGCCGATGTTCCTGCCATGATCACGGTCTACAGCAACAAGGATAAGTTCTCCAAGGACAGCGTCGTGGTGGGGGACGATGGCTACGTTAAAGTTTTCGATCGCCATCGCAAGACGCCCGGTCTCAGCGGCATAGAAATCAGCTACGCCATCCTCAGCCGCGAGGTCCTTGATCTGCTCCCTGAAGACGAAATGCTCGTTGAGGAGGCCCTCTATACACCTCTCGCGCGGCAAGGCCGCTTGGCCGCCTATGTAACCGACCATCGCTATTACAGTGTTGGTTCCGTGGATCGCCTTCCAATTACGGACGAGTTTTTTGCGCGTCGCCCCACCGTGATTTTGGATCGTGACGGCGTCATCAACAAAAAGCCTCCCCGAGCCCAGTATGTGCGCAACTGGAGCGAGTTTGAGTGGCTGCCGGGAGCGCAAGAGGCTCTCCGCATGCTGCGGGAAGCTGGTTTCCGCGTCATCTTGGTGTCAAATCAAGCCGGAATCGCTCGCGGGGCCATGTCAGAAGCGGACCTGAGCGATATCCATCAGCGGTTGAACGCCGAGGTGGCTGAAGTCGGCGGCCGCATCGACGCCAGTTACCATTGTCCCCATGATTGGGACGCGGGCTGCGAGTGTCGCAAGCCTCGTGCAGGAATGCTTTTTCGCGCCCAGCGCGACTTTCATCTCGATCTCAGTCGCACGTTCTTCATAGGAGATGACGAAAGGGATGGCCAGACGGCAGAGGTCGCCGGTTGCCCTTTCCTTCGTGTTACGGAAGACAAAAATCTGCTCGATTGCACTCGTGAGGTCTTGGGAAACCGCATGTATCAGAAAGTGCGGGAAAATTCATCCGCAACAAGGGGAAAAGAAACATGCCAGAACGCATTTTAGTCACCGGCCATAATGGATATATCGGCTCGGTCATGGTTCCCGTGTTTGTGCAGGCAGGTTACGAGGTCGTCGGATACGACACGGGTTATTTCCGCGAATGCACCATTATTCCAGACACGTGTGAAGTGCCCACAATCAACAAAGACATACGCGATCTGTCGCCGAAAGACCTCGAGGGTTTCCACGCTGTCGTTCATTTGGCCGCTCTCAGTAATGATCCGATTGGCAATCTTCGGCAGAATTGGACCGAGGAAATCAATCATCGGTCCTCCGTTAGGTTAGCTGAATTGGCGAAGGCTGCCCGCGTCGGACGATTTTTATTCTCTTCCTCCTGCATTATGTATGGGATGTCATCGACAGAAGTGGTTAACGAAGAATCCCCACTTGATCCTCAGACCGAGTACGCCCGGTCGAAGGTAAAAAGCGAACGCGCGATCTCGGCACTCGCCGGTGGTGGCTTTTCTCCCACATTTCTGAGGAACGGAACGATCTACGGTCTGTCGCCCCATATGCGCTTCGACACCGTGTTCAACGACCTGATGGGCTGCGCCGTAACGACTGGTAAGGTGATCGTCTACAGCGACGGAAAACCCTGGCGCCCGGTGATTCACGTCAAGGATGTCGCACGCGCCTTCCTCACCATTCTTCGAGCGCCCACGAACACGGTGCACAACCAAGCGTTCAATGTCGGCAGCAACGACTTGAACTATCGGGTGATTCAGCTGGCGGAGATTGCGCAAAAGGCCATTCCAGGGTGCGAACTTGAAGTAAAGGCCCACAAAAGCGCGGACCAACGCACATATAAAGCCGATTTCACGAAGTTCAAATCGGCGTTTCCCACCTTCCAGTTCGAGTGGACGCCGCAGAAGGGCGCTGACGAGCTCAACGCCGCGTTCCGGTCTATCTCGCTCAACCATGCAGTCTTTGTGGACAAACGATTTACCCGTCTCAAGTGGTTGAACTACCTGCTCGAAACAGGTCGCCTGGATGACTCGCTGCGCTGGACGCAGCCGAATCCACTCCACGATGCAGGGCAGGAAACTTCGTCGGCCTGGGCCGGGATCAAGCGCTGAAACATGACTAGGCACTCAACCGGGCACCGACCCCGGGTGGTCTTGACGCGCACTCCATTGAGGGTGAGCTTTGCGGGCGGAGGTACTGACCTCTCCGATTTTTACGAGCACGACTACGGGGCGGTGCTGAGCACTGCTATCGACAAGTATATCTACGTAACCGTAAAGCGACATGGAGAAGTTTTTGACGAGAGGGTTCGTCTCAGCTACTCGAAGAGTGAGGGCGTAGCGACCGTGGAAGAAGTGCAGAACAACATCGCTCGCGAGTGCCTCCGCCTTCTTCAAATCGAGCCGCCGATTTATATCAGCACCGTGGGGGATCTCCCCGCATCAACTGGACTCGGCGGTTCGAGCAGCTTTGCCGTGGGTCTACTGAATGCGTTGCACGCGTTTCGAGGGGAGCGAGTTTCTGCGGGCCAATTGGCGGAAGAGGCATGCCATATCGAAATCGAAGTTCTGAAGGAGCCAATTGGCAAACAGGATCAATACGCGGCCGCTTTCGGGGGCTTGAACTTCCTTCGCTTCAATCCAGGCGGCGGCGTCACCGTGGAACCCGTCCGCGCCAAGAATGGCGCGTTGAGGAACTTATTCTCACACTTGATGATTTTCTGGACCGGCCACCAGCGCGACACCAGCCACGTGTTGAGCGAACAAAAGGCCAATACGGCTCGCAAGATGGACCATTTGTTCCGCATGCGGGAACATGCTCACCGCCTCCATTCCCTCGTTTGCAACGGCCATTGTGACCTGGAGGCATTCGGCGGGGTGCTGGATGAAACGTGGCAGCTCAAGCGGCAGTTAGCTCATACGATCAGCAACCAGAAAATCGATGCATGGTATGAACGCGCCATAGCAGCTGGCGCATGGGGCGGCAAGATTTGTGGCGCCGGTGGCGGCGGTTTTCTGTTGATCTTGGCCAAACCCGAGTGTCAAGAAGTGATACGCCACGCCCTACTGGACCTCAAGGAGGTTCCGATCAGCTACGAAGTACAAGGATCCCAGGCAATACTGCCGTTTCTAGACTGAAGAAAAACCCATCCCGCAGAACTCGAGGTTCGCTCGTCCGTTTCAAGAGTATGATCTTCACCGAGACAAAACTGAAAGGCGCTTACCTGATCGAACTCGAAAAGAACGTGGACGAGCGAGGGTTCTTCGCCAGGGCGTGGTGTCAGAGAGAGTTTCAAGCACGGAACCTGCCAGGACAATTCGTGCAATGCAACGTATCCTGGAACAAACGCAAGGGTACGCTTCGTGGCATGCATCGTCAGATGCCGCCCCACGAAGAAAGCAAGCTGATCCGCTGCACTCGGGGCGCGATTTACGACGTGATCCTCGACCTGCGTCGCGACTCCCCAACCTTCGGAAACTGGTTGGGATTTGACTTAACGGAAGAGAATCACAGATCGTTGTTCGTGCCGGGTGGTTTCGCGGTTGGGTTCCAAACGTTGAAGGATGACTCGGAAGTTCTCTACCTGATGTCCGAATTTTACGCTCCCGGCGTGGAAGAGGGTGTTCGGTACGATGATCCCGTATTTCGACTCGAATGGCCCACTGAAGTGACCGTTATTTCTGAGAAAGATAAGACCTGGCCAAACTATCCTACGATAATGCCGGACAAGGCTAAACTCTGATAGACACCGCGGGAGACGAGGTATGCTGCCCGTCCGGCCCTGATCTCATGTTCCAACGGTGAGCCTCACTCGCTCGCCGCATCTGGTCCTTCACCAGCGAGATTACCGTCTTTGCCCGAGTTCGGACGACCAGGCGGAAAACTGTCTAAACGCCATCGACAAATGTATTGCTGTGGGTCTGCGATTCATAATCCGTGGACGCTCCCGGAACTTTCTTCTCCACCTTCTCGAGTAGCCGGAGCACCGGAAACATCATCGCCAGCGCCAAAAAGAAAAACACAAACCCACCCTCACGATGCAGACTTCCTCTCAAAAAATCTGGATTCACGTACACGCTCAGCAAGGTGAGCGTTGCGATCCGAATCCCGTTCTTGACGATTGATAGCGGGATTACAAGAAGCACGAACAGTATCATCTTCCACCTTGTGCGAAGATAGATATGGGCCGCGAGTAAACAAGTGATCAGCAGGGCCATGCTCGATCGGATCCCGCTGCATTCACTGGCCACTTCAATCGAGACACCAGGAACTGTAAGCACAAAGCCACTCCGAAAAACCGGAACACCCAGCGCTTTGAAGATCGCATAAGTTATGTCAGTGGAGCCTTCTTGGAGCCAGAGAATCACGCGATCAAGGATCACGTTCGGCCAAGGCACCATAAGCAACAGAAACAGCAGGGGAAATAACGCCGCCCGCGCAACTTTCAGGCCGTAACAGCTTACAAAACCTCCAATCCACAGAAAAACCAAAGCTAATACCTCGAGCGACAGCCGGCCTTTCCCCGTGTCGCTCAGGCGCGTTGCCAGCCAAAAAATCGCGATTGCACCGACAACTACAGCTAAGCCTGGACCGAGCGAGGGGAAGCTCTGGCGGAAAATCTGTTTTCGTTCCAAAAACAACAGGCATAATGTTACGGCTGGAATGATGAGGATGTGCGATGCAGATTCATTCCGCAGCGAGTACTGAATTACGGCCATCCATGTCTTCCAGAAAATGAGGGCCGAAGCAAGCACAAAGCCGGCGAATATCGCGTGCCGCTTCGCAAGTGTGGCATCCATCATCATTCTCGCCTCATTTGCGCGCCAAATGCGCCTCGAGTCGAAGCGATATCACGCTGTGGACCCTCCACGAGACACCTTTGAACACTGCCAGCTACTCAGCGTTTTATCATCCGATGTGACGGTAAAGTCTGTCGCCAATCGCCGCGAGTACTGAGCTAGGCATGCGGGCAAAGAGATGCTTGGCAAGCTGTGTCTTCCAGTCTTTTCCAGTCGTCGGGTCGAGAAAGCCTGGCGACGTACCCGGTAAAACGTAACGGGAATAAGTCAATCGTGATTGGGTCGCTCCCCACCGCCCTTTGAAGGTAATGAGCCCATCCTGATCGGCGTCTGTGCGTCCGAAGTCAAACACCCTAAGACGGGAATTCTTGGCCTCCTGAATCGCCTTCCAAAAGAGCAGGTGCATGCTCCCGAATTTGTTGTAGTTCGGATCGGACCCACCGTATTTGTAGGTCATCGTATCTTTATACTGCAACGTCAGCATTCCCGCGATTGCACGGTCAT
>Ga0134126_10001323_pt1 | contig 31472 bp, 29 predicted proteins | sample KB31752_FD_96881 | JGI IMG/M metagenome (GOLD analysis project Ga0134126, IMG submission 96881) | Terrestrial soil microbial communities with excess Nitrogen fertilizer from Kellogg Biological Station, Michigan, USA - KB3-175-2 | ecosystem: Environmental > Terrestrial > Soil > Unclassified ... | reverse complement strand
CGGCTGCGCGTCGTCCGGCTGCGCTTCGTCCTGTGGCGCGCCTTCCGGCTGCGTGTCTTCCGGCTGCGTGTCGTCATGTCCAGGCATGCTTCACCTTCCTATTATCTAGGCAGCCTAGACAATAGTTTGCCGAGATGCTAGTTTCGCTTCTGAAGTTGTTATCCCGAGAGCGGAGACCTGCGATGAACTCCGATCCTCAGATCCTGACACCTGAGACTCCTGCGGCGGACACGAGCGCCGCCCCCGACCCGCGCCGCTGGCTGACCCTCGGCATCCTGCTGCTGGCCGCGTTCATGAACCTGCTCGACATCTCGATCGTCAATATCGCCATCCCCTCCATCCAGGCCAACCTGCACGCCAGCTACGCCGACGTGCAGTGGGCGCTGGCCGGCTACACGCTGGCCTACGCCGTGGTGCTGATCACCGGCGGGCGGCTGGGCGACACCTACGGCCGCAAGCGTCTGTTCCTGATCGGCGTGACCGGCTTCACGATCATGTCAGCGCTGTGCGGCGCGGCCCAGTCACCCGGCATGCTGATCGCCTGCCGGGTGCTCCAGGGCGCTATGGGCGCCATCATGATCCCGCAGGTGCTGGCGGTGATCCAGGTCATCTTCCCGCCCAGCGAGCGGATCAAGGCGCTGGCCGGCTTCGGCGTCACCGCGGGCCTGGGCACGGTCAGCGGCCCGCTGCTGGGCGGCCTGCTGACCCAGCACAACCTGCTCGGGCTGCACTGGCGGCCGATCTTCCTGATCAACGTCCCGATCGGGATCATCGCCGTGGCCGTGTCGGCGGTGCTGGTCCGCGAGTCGCGGGCGCCCCGGCCGCCGCGACTGGACCCCGGTGGCGTGGCGCTGGTCACGGCGGCGCTGCTGCTCCTGCTCTACCCGCTGGTGCAGGGCCGCCAGCTGGGCTGGCCGGCCTGGACGTTCGTGGCCATGGCCGCCTCGGTGCCCGCGTTCGCGCTGTTCATCTGGTACGAGCGGGTCAAGCTGCGGCGCGACGGCTCGCCGCTGGTCGAGCTGGGACTGTTCGCGCGGCGCTCGTTCAGCATCGGCATCGCCATCGCGGTGACGTTCTTCCTGGGCGTGACCTCGTTCGCGCTGATCCTGACGCTGTTCCTCCAGGTCGGCATGGGCTTCACGCCGCTGCACGCGGGCCTGACCTTCCTGCCGTTTTCGGGCGGCGTGCTGATCGCCTCGGGCGCGGCGGCCCGGCTGGCGCCCAGGTTCGGCCGCGGGGTGACCATGACCGGCGCGCTGGTGATGGCCGCGGGCATGGCCGGCCTCATCGCGATCGTCGCGCACTACGGCGCGGCGGTGACGACCTGGGACATGGTGCCCGCGCTGATCGTGGCCGGGCTGGGCATGGGCACGGTGCTGGCGCCGCTGGCCGACATCCTGCTGGCCGGGGTCGAGCCGCAGCACGCGGGCTCGGCGTCGGGGCTGTTCAACACCAGCATCCAGGTCGGCGCGTCGGTCGGCGTCGCGGTCATCGGCGTGATTTTCTTCGGCCTGCTGGGTACCCAGTCCGGGCCGGCCGCCACGGCCGTCGCGCCGCAACTGCGGTCGGGCCTGGTGGCGGTCGGCGCGCCGGCCGCGGCGCTCGGGCACATCGAGGGCCAGTTCCGGGTGTGCCTGCACGACCGGCTGGTCGCGGCCGACCCGACGGTGACGCCGGCGGCCTGCCAGCCGACCGGCGCGGCCCGGCTGCTCCCGCCGGCCGCCGACCGGGTGCTGGCCAGCAGTGGCCAGGCCGCGGTGCGGCATGACTTCGCGCAGACGCTGGAGCGCACGCTCTGGTACCAGGTGGGCGTGTTCGGCCTGGCCTTCCTCCTGATGCTGGCCCTGCCGCGGGGCGCCGGACGGCGTACCGCCCCGGTGCCGGCGGCTGACGGGCCCGGCGGGTCGGGCGGGTCCGGCGGGCCGATCGCGGCGACGGAAGGGAACTGACCATGAAGCTGGCATTGCTAGGCGGAACGGGCCGGATCGGCGGCCACCTGCTGAGCTGGGCCCTGGAGTCGGGGCACGACGTACAGGCCCTGGCCCGTGACCCGGAGGCCCTGGCGGTCGCCGCCCGCCAGCCAGTGCGGACTGGCAGCGGCTCAGGCTCGGGCTCGGGTTCGGGTGGCTCGGGTTCGGGTGGCCTGGGCTCGGTTGGCCGGGGCTCGCTGACCGTGACGGCGGGCGACGCGCTGGACGCGTCGGCCGTGGCCGCGGTGGTCAGCGGCGCGGACGCCGTGCTGTCGGCGCTCGGACCGCGCGGGGCCAAGTCGCCGGACCTGCTCGGCGGCGCGGCCAGGAACATCACCGCGGCCATGGCGTCGGCCAGGGTCCGCCGGCTGATCTGCGTCTCGGCGGCCGGCGCCTTCATCAAGGGCGACCCGGACACCGGCGCACTGGTCAAGGCGATCCTGCCCCGAATCCTGGCCAAGCCGTTCGCCGACACCCAGCAGATGGAGGCGGTCATCAGGGCCAGCGACCTGGACTGGACCCTGGTCCGAGCCACCCGGCTGGTCAACACGGCGCGCACCGGGCGGTACCGGGTTCGCCCCGACTACCCGCCGGTCGGGGGCGGGAAGATCTCCCGCGCGGACGTGGCCGACTTCATCGGGCGGGTGCTGACCGACGACGACTGGGTGCGTGGGGCACCGTCGCTCGCCTATTAGCCGGGTGCCTGGTCCCGACTACCCCTCCTGATCGCCGTCCCGCGCTAGGCGCTGGCTCATACGCTGGGCGGCGATCAAGTCGCGGTACCAGGAGAACGAGGCCCTGGGGGTGCGGGCCTGGGACGCGTAGTCCACGTGCACCAGGCCGAAGCGCTGGTCGTAGCCCTCGCTCCACTCGAAGTTGTCCAGTAGCGACCAGGTCAGGTAGCCGCGCACGTCGACCCCGGCGGTGATGGCGTCGGCCAGGGCCCGGATGTGCCCGTCCAGGAACCGGATCCGGGGCTGGTCATCGAAGGTCCGGTCGGCCGTGGTTTCATCCGCGGGCTCAGCGGGCTCGTCCGTGACCGAGCAGCCGTTCTCGGTGATGTAGACCGGCGGCAGGGCGTCGCCGTAGCGGCCCGCGAGCTGGGTGAGCAGCTCGGTCAGCCCGGCCGGGACCACCGGCCAGCCGAACGCGGTGACCGGGTAGCCGGGGATCGGCTCCAGCTGAAACGGGAGGGGCGAGTCCGGCAGCGCCGACACCCTGGTCGGGTTGTAGTAGTTGATGCCGAGGGCGTCGATCGGGGTGCTGATCACGGCCAGGTCGCCGTCCCTGACGCAGTCCAGCCCCGCCTCGTCCACCCCGAACGCGGCCAGGTCCGGATAGCGGCCGAGCAGCAGCGGGTCGTTGAACACCCGGTTGTGCAGCGTGTCGTAGGCGGCCGCGGCAGCCTGGTCGGCCGGGCTGTCTGAGGCGGGCCAGACCGGGGAGCAGTTGTTGGCGATGGCCACCTGGCGCGCGCCCGCCGCCCGCAGCGCCTGGGTCGCGAGCCCATGGGCGAGCAGCTGGTAGTGGGCGGTGGGCAGGGCATCGAGCATCAGCGCCTGGCCCGGCGCGTGGATGCCGAGCGCGTAGCCGAAGGCGGTGACGATGAACGGCTCGTTGAGCGTGATCCACAGCGGGATGCGGTCGGCCAGGCGCTCGGCGGCCAGGGCCGCGTAGTCGGCGAACCGGGCCGCGGTGTCGCGGGACAGCCAGCCGCCGGCGTCCTCAAGCGGCTGCGGCAGGTCCCAGTGATAGAGCGTGGGCATCGGGGTGATGCCCCTGGCCAGCAGCCCGTCGGTGAGCCGGTCGTAGAAGTCCAGGCCGGGACCGTTGGGGCCGCCGGTGCCGGCCGGCTGGATTCGGGGCCAGGCGATCGAGAACCGGTAGGCGTCGATGCCCAGCTCGGCCATGAGGTCGATGTCCTGCGCCCAGCGGTGGTAGTGATCGCAGGCCACCTCGCCGGTGTCGCCGTTCTTGATCACGCCGGGCTGGCGGCAGAAGGTGTCCCAGATGGAGTCGCGGCGGCCGTCCTGCGCCACTGCGCCCTCGATCTGATAGGCGGCGGTGGCCACGCCCCAGCGGAATCCGTCCGGGAAGCGCGGCATGGCCAGATCTTTCACCCCGCTATCACCCGCTTGTCATCCCGTTTGTCACCCGGCGATCGTAGCCCGGCGCCTGGCGAGGCGGGCGGCACGCTACGATCCGCAGCGAGCCGAAGGAGCACAATGAGGCGGGCGGACGCGGTCGTGGTCGGGGCCGGCCCCAACGGGCTCGCGGCCGCGCTGACCCTGGCCAGGGCCGGGCTGACCGTGGACGTCATCGAGGGGGCACCAGAGCCGGGCGGCGGCTGCCGGACCGGTGCCCTGACCCTGCCCGGCTACGCCCATGACATCTGCTCCACGGTGCACCCGCTGGCCGCGGCCTCGCCGCTGTTCCGGAGCCTGGACCTGGGCGCGCGCGGGGCCGAGCTGGTCGCCCCACCGGTCGCGTTCGCCCATCCGCTGGACGGCGGGCGGGCGGCCGCGGTCGCCGGTTCTGTGGACGAGACGGCGGCGCTGCTGGGTGCCGATGGGGCGGCCTACCGCCGGCTGATGGGCCCGCTGGTCCGCGACGCGGAGCCGCTCCTGGCCCAGTTCCTGGCCCCGCTGCGGGGCCTGCGGGCCCGGCCGCTGGCGGCCGGCCGGTTCGCGGCCGCGGGCGTGCTGCCCGCGTCGCTGCTGGCCCGGCGGCTGCGCACGGAGGAGGGTCAGGCTCTGGTGGCCGGACTGGCCGGGCACGCGATACAGCCGCTGACCGCCCCGGTGACCGGCGGGTTCGCCCTGCTGCTCGGGCTGCTGGCGCACACCACCGGGTGGCCGGTGGTGGCGGGCGGCAGCGCCCGGCTGACCGACGCGCTGACCGCCGAGCTGAGCGCGCTCGGCGGCCGGGTCGAGACCGGGCGGTGGGTGCACAGGCTCGAGGACCTGCCGCCGGCCAGGACGGTGCTGCTCGACGTCACGCCCCGGCAGCTGGGCCGGATGGCGCCCCGGCGGCTGCCCCCTGGCTACCTGCGGGCGCTGCGCCGGTTCCGGTACGGGCCGGGCGTGTGCAAGGTCGACTGGGCCCTGGCCGGGCCGGTGCCGTGGGCCGCGCCGGCCTGCCGGGAGACGGTGACCGTGCACCTGGGCGGCACGCTGGCCGAGGTGGCCGAGAGCGAGGCGCAGGTCGCCGCCGGGCGGCACCCGGAGCGGCCGTACTGCATCGTGGCCCAGCCCGGCGTGGCCGATCCCGGCCGCGCGCCCGCGGGCGGGCACGTCCTGTGGGGGTACTGCCACGTCCCATCCGGGTCGACGGTGGACATGTCGGCGCGGATCGAGGCCCAGATTGAGCGGTTCGCGCCCGGCTTCAGGGACCTGATCCTGGCCCGCTCCGTGCGCACGGCCGCCGACCTGGCCGCTTACGACCCGAACTACATCGGCGGCGACATCAACGGCGGGGCCGGGACGCTGATCCAGACGCTGCTGCGGCCGGTGCCCAGGTGGAACCCCTACCGCACGCCTGTCGGGGGCCTGTACCTGTGCTCGGCCTCCACTCCGCCCGGCGGCGGCGTGCACGGCATGTGCGGCTACTGGGCCGCCCGCACCGCCCTCGGCGATCTGGGCGTGCGCCTGGCCAACTTGTGATGTGCGTGACAGACCTGTGACGGAAATCAGGATTCGCCAGACATATCCCGTTGCGGGGAGAATGCTGGCCTATCTCGCAGAGCGCGCTCCTTTGCTCGCCGCACCATTTCGCGCTGATTCCGCGAGCTGTGAAATAGACCGGAGGTACCGTTGACCTATGGCTTCGACCCGCCGCCCGCGAGCGGACCAGGCACCTGGAGCTCGGCCTTCCCTGAGCCGGGGCTTCGGTTACCTCACGCTGGACCCGGGTCCGCGGCTGCGCCGCCTGAGGGATCAGCAGCAGGCGGCCGATCCGCAGGCCTCGATCCGGGCGGCGTGGTCACCCGTCGAGCAGGGGATCCAGGCCGCGCTCCGGCCGCGCCGCACGAGCAGGTAGCGGCCCCGGTCCAGATCCAGACCGAGCGGGTCGAGGTCACCCGCAGCTGGGACGCCCCGCTGCCTGCACCCGACGACCTGGCCCGCTATGAGGCCGTCGTGCCGGGGGCCGCGCTGCGCATCCTGGCCATGATGGAGGCCGCCGTGGCGGGCCCGATCGAGGACGCCGCCCGGCTGACCATCGCCGAGATCCAGGCCAGCCGTCGCGGCCTGGCCTTCGCCATGTGGCTGACCGCCGGCCTGTCCGTGGCCGCCGTGGCGTTCTTCTGCCTGGGCGCGTTCGGGGTCGGCAACGTGGCGGCCTGCATGACGGCGGGGACCGTCTGCCTGTCCATTCCCGTGGTCATGCTGATCCGGTCGTTCATCACCCGTTCCTGAGCACGGCCGCGGCGATCCGGCTAGGTCGCGGCGGCGCCCTCGCTCACGGCGCCCTCAGTGACGGCCTGGTCCACCTCGCTGCGCCGGGCCGCTAGCTCGGCCGCGTACTTCTGCTCGTCCACCTGCTCGGCGATCTCCTCGTCGTTGCGCATCAGGTCGTCGAGGTTGGCCTCGGCCGCGTCGATCACGCCCAGGTCGGTGTAGGCCCGCTGGATCTTGGGTCCCCACAGGCCGATGTCCTTCACGCACGGCACGATCCGCGAGAACAGCAGCGTGCGGAACGCCTGCTGGACGGGGGAGCGCTCGGTGAACTCCACGCACTCCTGCACGTCGAAGCCCATCCGCTCCCAGACTTCCCTGGCGATGAACCGGTTGCGCATCAGGTAGCAGCCCTCGACCACGAACTCCTCGCGGTCGGCCAGTTCGGCCGAGGTCAGCTCCTTGTAGTAGTCGCGCAGCGCCAGGCGGCCGAAGGCCACGTGCCGCGCCTCGTCCTGCATCACGTAGGCCAGCAGCTGGGTGACCAGCGGGTTGTTGGACATGTCGCGGTGCACGCCGAAGGCGGCCAGGGCCAGGCCCTCGATCAGGACCTGCATGCCCAGGTAGGGCATGTCCCAGCGGGAGTCGGACAGCGCATCGGACAGCAGCTGGGCCAGGTCCGGATTGACCGGCTAGTACAGGCCGATCTTCTCGCGCATGAACCTGGAGTACAGCTCCACGTGCCGGGCCTCGTCCATGGCCTGGGTGGCGGCGTAGAACTTGGAGTCCATGTCCGGCACCGACTCGACGATGCGGGCCGCGACGGTCAGCGCGCCCTGCTCGCCGTGCAGGAACTGGCTGAACAGCCAGGCCGACAGGTGGTGGCCGAGCTCGTCGCGCTCCTTCTGGGACAGCAGGTTCCACTGCCGGGAGCCGTAGATGGGGCTGAGCTCGTCGCTCTGCTCCATGACGTTGCAGGGGTTGACGGGGATGTCCCAGTCGATTCGCTTGGCCGCGTCCCACTGCTTGTCCTTGCCGCGCTGGTAGAGGTCGAGCAGGCGGCTACGGCCTTCGTCGTACTCCCAGCTGAAGCGGGTCGACCCGGCGGCCGGCACGTCCCAGGTTCCCGGCGGGACCGGCATTGTGTAGTGATCGTAGGTGGCCACGACACCTCCCCAGGCGGTTAACACCTATCACGCTACTCGCCGGTAGCGAGCCGCACCAGAGGTGATAACGCCCGTGACCGGCGCCGGTGTGGTCAGGAGGCCGGGCTGTCCGGGCCCTTGCGGGGACCGCGGCCGCGCTTGGGCTGACCGCCCTCGCCACGGCCCTGGCTGTCGCCCTGGGCCAGCAGCTCGTAGGCCGGGTTGATCATGACCGGCAGGCCGTCCTTCATCCCGACCTGGCCGCGGAGCCGGACCTTGGAGCCCGGACGCAGGCCAGGGATGTTGGAGCGGCCGTAGAACAAGGCGGTCAGCTCGCCGGTCGAGTCCGCTACGTCGCAGGCCAGCACGGTGCTGTGCTCAACCGGGCGGATCTCCACCGCGTGCACCCGGCCCTGGACCACGGCCCGGACCGGCTTAGTCAGCGATCCGATGGGGTTAACGCCCTCGGGCGGCGCCGGGCGGTCGTAGTCGGTGCCGTCGGAAGCCCGGTGGTCCGGCTCCCCGGCCGCCTGGGTGGCCTCGGCCTTGGCCGACTCGCGCATGGGGCTGTCGGGCTCCTCGCCCCCGGCCGTGGCGTCCGAGATCGCCCCCTGGCCGGAGTCGGCCTGGCTTCCGGTCGCCGCCGCAGTGGCGGCCTGGTCGTCGGCCGCGGCGCCAGCCTGGTCGCCGTCGGGCGGCGTGCTGACCGCCGTGGCGGCCTTCGTCGAAGCGGGGGCCGGGCCGGCGGTCGCCGTCGCGGTCACCGCGCTGGCCGCCCGGCGGGTGCCGTCGGCCTGCCGTGCGGCCAGGCTCTCCACCCGGCTCCGGACGTCGAACGGCACGATCGTGGCCACCGCGTACGGGATCCGGCTGATGACCTGGGCCATCTTGTCCGCCGTCCGGTCGTGCAGCAGCCGGCCGATCACCGGCGCGTAGCTGCGGCGGGGCAGGATCGCGGTGACGCCGACGCCGGGCAGCGTGGCCTCGGCGTTGACCAGGGCGGCGGCGCCCGCGGCGATCCGGCGGTCCGGGCAGTCCACGAACTCCAGCGAGATGCCGGTGTTGGCCCGGATCCAGTCCTGGCGCAGCTTGTCGGCCTGCACGTTGTCGATCACGAAGTGGACGGCCTGGAGCGAGGTCGGCCGCAGGCTGCGGGCATACCGCAGGGCGGCGATGGTGGCCAGGTCGAATTCATCCACGAATACGAACACGGTCCGCCGCGCATAGGTCACCGACTCGGGCGGCTCGGCCTTCTTGCGGCGGGTCCCTATCCGCTCCAGCACGGTCGCCTCCAGCCGGTACTGCCGGTTCAGCCGGATGAACGCGAACACCCCGATCGGGAACACCACCACCACGAGCCAGGCGCCCTCGGTGAACTTCACGAGCGCGAAGACCACGACGACAAGCGCCGTGTACACCCCGCCGATCAGGCTGATGACGAGCCGGTGGCGCCAGCGGGGCGTCCTGTGCCTCATCCAGAACCTGGCCATGCCGAACCCGGCCATGGTGAAGCCGGTGAACACGCCGATGGCGTAGAACGGGACGAGGTTGTTGGTATTGGCGCCCACGGCGAGCAGCAGGGCAAGCGCCAGCACGGTCAGCACGATGATGCCGTTAGAGAACACGAGCCGGTGACCGCGCTTGTTGAGCCAGCGCGGCAGGAACGAGTCCTCGGCCACGAAGCTGGCCAGGAACGGGAAGCCGCTGAAACTGGTGTTGCCGCCGGTGAACAGGATGGCGGCCGCGCCGACCTGGAGGATATAGAAAAGGACTTTGCCGGCCAGGGCATGGCCGAAGATGAGCCCGGCTTCCTGCGAGAGCACCGTCGGAACGCCGTTGACGTAGGGCACCGCGTGGGTGATGTGGGCCAGCCAGGAGATGCCCGCGATCAGGAACGCGACGATGGAGCCCTGGATCACCAGTATCTGCCGGGCATGATGCCCCTCCGGCGGGCGGAGTGCGCTGACCGCGTTGGAGACCGCCTCGATCCCGGTCAGCGAGGAACCGCCGTTCGCGAACGCGCGCCCCAGGATGTAAATGGCCTCGAAGGTGAAAACGCCGCTCATGTGGTGGGTGACCGGGACCGTCCCGGAGTGCCACGCGACGTGGGATAGCCCGCCGCCGAAGGCCTCGCGGGCCAGGCCAACGATGATCATCAGGCCCACCGCCCCCGAGAACAGGTAGGTAGGCAGCGCGAACGTCTTGCCGTTCTCCCGGACACCGCGCAGGTTGACGTAGCACATGATCAAGGTGGCGGCGACCGCAATGATCAGCAAGGTCGTCGTGTCGCCGAGGGGCCTGGCCAGGACCGGGAAGGTCGACAGAACGGCCTGGCTGCCTGCCGCCGTCTGCACGGCCACGGTCACGATGTAGTCGACCATCAGCGCCACCGCAGCCACCTGGGCGATCCGGGGCCCGAAGTTCTCCCTGGCCACCACGTACGAGCCGCCCGCCCTGGTGTAGACCGATACCACCTCGCGGTACAGCAGCACGACGAGCGCGATGCCGGCCAGGATGACTCCGGTCATGGGCAGCAGCAGCGTGAACGCGGTCAGTCCGAAAAACGGCAGCAGCTCGTGCAGGATCAGCTCGGAACCGTAGTTAGCCGAGGAGATACCGTCACATGACAGCACGCCCAACGCGAGCGGCCTGGACAGCCGCTCTTCGGCCAGCTGCTCGTTGATCAGCGGCCGGCCGAGGAAGCGTCGCTTGAGCCCGTACCCGATGCCCTCGGCCAGGTCACCACGCCCGGCGAGCGAGCCGGCCGCTCTGCGCATGGCCACGCGGGCCCTCCTCACGACAACTCCGCTGACCTGGACTTCATACCACTAGGGCCCAGGCGAGCAGCGGGCCGGCACACGGCCTGCTCCAGCTCAGGGGGCCGTGGCAAGGTGATCAGGGTATGAGAACTAAGGCACCGGTTGTCCCGGGTAGGAGGATAGCGGGAGGCTCCTCTACATGAGTACGACACCGGCCGCCCCAGCTCCAGGAGCCGGGAGCTCCGCGAAGCTGCACCTATCCGGCCTGCTCAGACGCCCGATCACGGACCGCGGCGGTCAGTCGATCGGGCGGCTGTCCGACGTGATCGTGCGGCTGCGCGGCGCCGACGACCCGGTCGTCACGGGGCTGGTCGCCGTCGTCGGCGCCCGGGCCGTGTTCGTGCCGATCGAGCAGCTGGCCAGCCTCGGAGGCGGCCAGCCGGAGGGGCCGGGGTCGCAGGACGGCGGCCTGCGGCTGATCAGCGCCAAGCTCGACCTGCGCCGGTTTGAGCGCCGGGACGGCGAGGTGCTGCTGCGGGCCGACGTGCTCGGGCACCGGCTCATCGACGTCGAGAGCGCGCACCTGATCCGGGCCGCCGACCTCGAGCTGGCATGGCGGGACGGCGACTGGGTGGTGACCGGGGTGGACAGCCATCGCCGCGCCCGGCGGCTGCCCTGGAGCCACTCGGCGGGCGGTGGCGAGCACGATCACGCGTTCCGTGAGTGGGCCAAGTTCGAGCCCCTGATCGGGCACAGCGGCAGCGCGCTGCTGCGCGGGCCGTTCGGGCGCATCCGCAGGCTCAAGCCAGCTCAGATCGCCGATCTGCTGGAAGACGCGTCCAAGGATGAGGAGACCGAGATTCTCGGCCAGGTGCACGCCGATCCCGAGCTGGAAGCCGACGTGTTCGAGGAACTGGACGAGGACCTGGCCACCCGGCTGCTGGGCGCGCGCACGGACCGCGAGATCGCCGGGGTGCTGGCCCGGATGCGGGCCGACGACGCGGCCGACGCCATCGCCGAGCTGCCGCAGCGCCGCCGCCAGCCCGTGCTCGACCTGCTCCCGCCTGGCCCGCGGGCCAAGGTGCTCACGCTCATGGGCTACAACCCGACCAGCGCGGGCGGCCTGATGGGCATGGACTTCGTCGCGCTGCCCGCCGACGCCAGCGTGGCCGCGGCCATCGAGGCCGTGGCGGCCGCGACCGCCCTCCAGCCCGAGGCGCTGACCAGCGTGCATGCGCTGGACACGCGGGGTCGCCTGGTCGGGGTCAGCAAGCTGGTCGGCCTGATCCAGGCCGACCGGGCGGCCACGCTGGCCGCGGTGTGCGACGACGATCCGGTCCGGGTCGGCGCGGACACCGACGCCGTGGACGTGGCCGTGCTGATGAGCGACTACAACCTCATCACCGTCCCGGTCGTGGACGAGCGGCGGATGATGATCGGCGTCATCACCGTGGACGACGTGCTCGAGGTCACGCTGCCCGAGGACTGGCGCCGCCGGGAGGCCGCCCAGCCGCCCGACGCCCACCGCGGTGAGGTCGGGTAAGCGGTGCCCGGCCATAACGTATGGCCTGCGGACTTAACGTCCAGGGAATACCCGCCGGCGCAGGTCAGCTTGACACTAACGGGCCGGACGGGCATCCTCGGAGAGGTTTCAAACGAAGGACACCTCGTTCGGTGAGGCGTCTTCACGGACACAGGCCACTGATCCCACCCGTCGAGAGACGCTCCGGATCAGGACACCTCTCCCCGGCTTAAGGGGTGAGGCCAGGTGGCTGCTCTGGCGGTGATCCGCCGGGTGCTACGCCGTGAAGTGCCAAAGCTCTTACGAGAGAGGTGCCCGTTGGCCTCGGCATGGGCCTGGGTTTCCTCTTGGGGTGTGTGAAGCACGCGGATGTGCTGTGCGCGGAGCGCGCGGCGCGGCCGGTGCGGGCAGGCGCTGCGGTGCCGCGACCGGAGGGAGGCGAGCAATGGACCACGATAGTCCGGGCCGAAAATCGGCCCATATTGCCGCTATCCCTGCCTGCTGCGGGCACGCGCAGGTGCCGTAACGGCACCGCCCCGCTATCCCCGAACTGTTGAGCTGATCTGGCTGGCTAGCACCGGCCGGGTCCGGCTACCGGTTGCTGAAGCATGACCTCGGGCGCGTGCCCCCCGATCCCGCCTGAGCTCAGGCGGCGAAAGGGGTGTTGTCCATGACCTCCGCCACGCACGACCTTGGCGCGACCCGCAGCCGCGGCGCGACGCTGGACTCGGCCCACGTCGGCGACATCCGAGGCGCCCTCGGCACCATTTCGCTTGACGACCTGACCCCGCGCCGGTCGATGCCGGCCAAGCTCAAGACGCTGCTGGCCATCGTCGGTCCCGGCCTGATCGTGATGGTCGGCGACAACGACGCGGGCGCGTTCTCGACCTACGGCCAGGCCGGCCAGAACTACGGCACCAAGCTGCTGTGGACGTTCCTGCTGCTGATTCCCGTGCTGTACATCAACCAGGAGATGGTGCTGCGCCTGGGCGCGGTGACCGGCGTTGGCCACGCCAAGCTGATCCTCGAGCGCTTCGGCCGGTTCTGGGGCGCCTTCAGCGTGATCGATTTGTTCATCCTCAATGCCTTGACGATCGTCACCGAGTTCATTGGGATCACCCTGGCCGCCGGCTACCTCGGCGTGCCCAAGGTCATCGCGGTGGGCCTGGCGGCGCTGGTCATCGTGGCATCGGCCATGACGGGCAGCTTCCGGCGGTTCGAGCGCATCGCCATGATCTTCTGCATCGGATCGCTGCTGCTGGTCCCGGTCTACGTGCTGGCCCACCCCGGTCCCAGCCAGATGGCCAGCGGGTTCCTCATGCCGTCCATGCCGGGCGGCAGCGGTCAGCTGGCCACGGTGATGCTGCTGATCATCGGGATCGTGGGCACCACGGTGGCGCCCTGGCAGCTGTTCTTCCAGCAGTCCTACGTGATCGACAAGCGGATCACGCCGCGGTTCATCCGGTACGAGAAGGTCGATCTGGTCATCGGCATCGGCATCGTGGTGATCGGCGGCGCGGCCCTGATGGGGGCCACGGCGGCCGCGTTCCACGGGACGGCGGCGGCCGGGCACTACACCGACGCGGCCGGGCTCGCGGCCGGGCTGACGGCCTACGCGGGCAAGGCGGCGGGCGCGCTGTTCGCCGTCGCCCTGCTCGACGCGTCCATGATCGGGGCCTTCGCCGTGTCGCTGTCCACCGCCTACGCGCTGGGTGACGTGCTCGGCCTCAAGCACTCGCTGCACCGGGGCGCCCGGCAGGCCAAGGGCTTTTACGTGATGTACGCGGGCCTGATCGGCCTCGCGGCCGCGATCGTACTGATTCCCGGCTCGCCGCTCGGCCTGCTCACCGAGGGCGTGCAGGTGCTGGCCGGGGTGCTGCTGCCCAGCGCAACGGTGTTCCTGCTGCTGCTGTGCAACGACAAGGCGGTGCTGGGCCCGTGGGTCAACGGCCGCTGGACCAACGCCTTCGCCGGCGGGGTCATCGCCCTGCTGATCACGCTGTCGCTGATCCTGACCGCGTCGGTGGCGTTCAAGCACATCACGGCGACCCAGATCATCACGATCCTGCTCGCCTGCGCCGGGACGACGCTGCTGGCCGGGATGGTGGTCCTGGCCCGCGGGCAGCTACGGCGCCGTCGCGGCGCCGGGCTGGCCGCGGACGGCGGGCCGGCCGGGGCGGCGGACAAGGTGATCGACAAGGTGATCGACAAGGAGGAGCGGGAGCGCTGGCGGATGCCGCCGCTGGCGACCCTCACCGTGCCGTCGATCTCCCTGGGCCGCAAGGTCAGCCTGATGGGGATGTGGGCCTACCTGGTGATCGCCATGGGCGTGGTTGTGCTGCGGATCGTCGAGCTCGCCGTCGCGCACTGAGCCCGGGCGACTCGCCGGGGCAGCGGCCTGGTCAGGCGGCCGGCGGCGGTGCGGCCGGGGTCTTGACCCGGACCGCGCCGGTGACCAGCCAGCGCGAGCTGCGCGCCCGCAGGCCCAGGGTCGCCAGCCGGGTCAGCATCCACACCGAAAAGGCGAGCCAGAGCGCGATGAGGCCGCCGTGGGCGGCCACCACGGCGGCAGCGGCCACGGCGAAGATGGCCAGGTTCACCAGCCCCGCCACGGCCAGGTAGTCCTGATCACCCGCGCCGATCAGCACCCCGTCAAGCACGAACACCACGCCCGCCACCGGCTGCTGTACGGCCACGATGATCAGCACGGCGATCAGCAGGTCGCGGACCTGAGGCGCGACCGCGAACAGCCCCGGCAGCCAGGGGCGCGCGATCAGCACCACCAGCCCGAAGATGACGCCGTAGACGGCCCCCCAGGTGATCATCCGGTTGGTCGCGGCCCGCGCGCCGGCGGCGTCACCGGCGCCGAGATAGCGGCCGGTGATGGCCTGGCCGGCGATGGCGATGGCGTCCAGCGCGAACGCGAGCAGCCCCCAGATGCGGAAGGCGACCTGGTGCGCGGCGATGGCCGCGTCGCCCTGCCGGGCGGCGATGGCCGTGGTGATGATCAGCGCAGCCTGCAGGGCGATCGTCCGCACGACCAGCGAGGCCCCGGTGAAGGCGGCGGCGCGCAGGCCGGCCAGGTCGGGCGCGAAGCTGACCCCGGCCCGCCGGGCGCCGCGGCCGACGACGATCAGGTAGGCGACCGCCGCGGCGGTCTGAGCGATGGCGGTGCCCCAGGCCGAGCCGGCGATGCCCCAGTGCAGGCCGAGGACCAGGGTGGCGTTCAGGATGACGTTCACGACGTTGGCGGCCACGGCGACCAGCAGCGGTGTCTTGGTGTCCTGGAGTCCGCGCAGCACCCCGGTCCCGGCCAGGACGGCGAGCATGGCCGGCGCCCCCAGCAGGCTGATCCGCAGGTAGATGGCGGCCTGCGCGGTGACGGCGGCCGAGCCGCCGAAGGCGCCGACGATGGCCGGGGCCAGCGGCCAGCCCACGGCCAGCACGATGACGCCGATCAGCGCGGCCAGCCAGAGCCCGTCGATGCCCTGGCGGATCGCGGCCCTGGTGTTGCCCGCGCCGAGCTGCCGGGCGACGGCGGCCGTGGTCCCGTAGGCCAGGAAGATCGAGATGCCAACCAGCGTGGTCAGCGCCTGGCTGGCCACGCCCAAGCCGCCCAGCGGCACGGTGCCGATCCGGCCGACAATGGCCGAGTCCGCGAGCAGGAACAGCGGCTCGGCCACCAGCGCCCCGAAGGCCGGGACGGCCAGCCGCAGAATCTCGCCGTCCTGCGGGCTGCGTGCGGCGGCGGTCAGGCGCCGGAACCGGCTCGGGCCGGGACTAACGTCCACGAGTCCGCGTCAGACCCTTCGGTCGCGGTCGAAGTTTGTTACAGTACATTCCTATGAACACGCCACTACAATATCTCCCGGCCGGGCGCAGCGCCAGGGAAATTGCGGCCAGCGTGGAGTCGGCGGTGCGGCACGGCGAGCTGGCTCCCGGCGACCAGCTGCCCGCGGTCCGGCGGGTGGCGGGCGAGCTCGGCATCAGCCCGTCCACGGTGGCGGCGGCCTACCGCGAGCTGCACCGGCGCGGGATCGTGGCCGGGGTGGGCCGCGGCGGCACCCGGGTCCGCAGCCGGCCGCCGGTCAGCATTCGGCTGGCCCTGGCGGCGCCGCCGGGCACGCGCAACCTGGTCACGGGCTGGCCGGACCCGGAATTGCTGCCCGCGCTGCCTGCGCTGCCCGCGCTGCCGGCGGCCGGTGCGCCGCGCCGGCTTTACGGCGAGCCGCCGGTGCTGGACCGGCTGGGCGAGCTGGCCGCGGCCGGGCTGGAGGCGGACGGCATCAGCGCGCGGAACCTGGCCGTGGTGAGCGGGGCGCTGGACGGCGTGGAGCGCGTGCTCGGGGCCTGGCTGGCGCCGGGGGACCGGGTTGTCGTGGAGGACCCCGGGCACGCGGGCACGCACGACCTGGTCGCGGCGATGAGCTTCCAGCCCGTCCCGGTGCCAGGGGATGAGCTGGGCGTGCGGCCGGAGGATCTGGCCGCCGCGCTGGGCCGGGGCGCGGAGGCGGTCATCCTGACGCCGCGGGCTCAGGCGGCCACCGGCGCGGCCTGGAACGCCGAGCGGGCCGGGCAGCTGCACGAGGTGCTCGGCCGGCATCCCGGCCTGGTCGTCATCGAGGACGATCACGCGGGCCCGGTGGCCGGGGTACCGCCGGTGTCGGCCATCGCCGGCTTGGACCGGTGGGCGGTCCTGCGCTCGGTGTCTAAGTCGCTCGGGCCCGATCTGCGGGTCGCGGTGCTGGCCGGGGACGAGGCCACGGTGTCCCGTGTGGAGGGCCGGCAGGCGCTCGGGGCCGGGTGGGTGAGCTACCAGCTCCAGGCCATGGTCGCGGAGCTGTGGGCCGACCCGGCCACCGGGAACTGGCTGGCCAACGTGGCCGCCACCTACGCCGCCCGGCGGCAGGCCATGCAGGCCGCGCTGGCTCGGCACGGGATCGCCGCCAGCGGCCGGTCGGGCCTGACCAGCTGGATCCCGGTGGCCGACGAGGGCGGGGTGGCGGCGGCGCTGCTGGCCCGCGGCTGGGCCGTGGCCATGGGCGAGCGGTTCCGGATCGCGGCCCCGCCGGGCATCCGGGTCTGCTACTCGACCCTGGCGCCGGCCGAGGCCACCTCGTTCGCCGACGAGCTGAGCCGCATCCTGCGCCAGCGTCCCGGCCGCGCCGACTGACCGCCGTCCAGCCCGGCTAGGCCACGACGCCGCTGGCCCGCAGGTCGGCCACCTGGTCGGCGCTGATTCCCAGGCCGGCCAGCACCGAGTCGGTGTCCGCGCCGGGCCGCGGCGGCGGGGCCGGGTGGCCCGCGGCCGACCGGCCGAACCGCGGCGCTGGCGCCGGCTGGGCCACCCCGCCGACATCGATGAACGCTTTCCTGGCCACCGCGTGCGGGTGCTTGATGGCCTCGGTCATGCTCAGCACCGGCGACACGCAGGCGTCGGTGCCGGCGAAGATCTCGGTCCACTCGTCCCGGTCGCGGGTCGCGAACACCTCGGCGAACCGGCGCCGCAGCTCGGGCCACCCGGACGGGTCGAGCTGGGCGGGCAGGTCGGCGTCGGCCAGCCCGAGGCCGTCCAGCAGCGCGGCGTAGAACTGGGGCTCGATGGCGCCGACCGCCAGGTAGCCGCCGTCGGCGGTCTCATAGGTGTCGTACCAGGGCGCGCCGCCGTCGAGCATGTTGGAGCCGCGCTCGTCCCGCCAGGTCCCGGTGGCGCGCATGCCATAGATGAACGAGGTGAGCAGTGCGGACCCGTCCACCATGGCGGCGTCGACGACCTGGCCCAGGCCCGACCGCTCCCGCTCGACCAGCGCGGCCAGGATGCCGACCGCGAGCAGCATGCCTCCGCCGCCGAAGTCGCCGACCAGGTTGAGCGGCGGCACCGGCCGCTCCCCGGCCCGGCCGATCGGGGCCAGCGCGCCTGAGATGCCGATGTAGTCAATGTCGTGGCCGGCCGTGGGGGCCAGCGGGCCCTCCTGGCCCCACCCGGTCATCCGGCCGAAGATGAGCCGCGGGTTGCGCCGCGCGCACTCCTCGGGGCCGAAGCCCAGGCGCTCGGCCACGCCGGGCCGGAACCCCTCGACCAGCACGTCGGCGCCCTCGATCAGGCGCAGCAGCAGATCCACGCCGGACGGGTCCTTGAGGTTGAGGCCGATGGAGCGCCGCCCGCGCTGCAGCGGATCCACGGGCGGCCCGACCCGCGGCCCGACCCGCGGCCCGCTCCGGTCGGCCCGATCGACGCGCAGCACGTCGGCGCCCAGATCGGCCAGCACCATGCAGCCGAACGGCGCGGGCGCCAGGCTCGCGATCTCGATGACCCGGACTCCGTCAAGTGGACCCATGACGCCTCCGCCGCCAGGTCAGTTCAGCCGTCAGCCGGGCTCGGCGGCCAAGCCCGGCAGGGTTCGACAATAGCTACCCCACCCCGCCCCACCGCAGACCGGCCGGACGCACGGCGGCCACCGGGCCGGGCGCAAAAGCCGCGGTTGCCTGAGCCGGCCAGGTGCCACACGGTCTTGATGCGCGGGTGAGGCTCTTGGTGAGGGTGTGAGCGCGGGCTCATGGCCGGCGCCGGCGAGGTGGCTGGCTGGTGTGAGCGCGCTCGGCGTGGTGACGGACGCGATCGCGGGTCGCGCGACCGCCGTGCTCGGAGGCTGCTACTGCACCCGGCGCAGCCAGCGGCGCTGCCAGGGCGTCTCGACCGCGCGGTGGTGATAGCCGCCGCGGACCCAGGCCAGAGCCTCGGCCGGGGTGAGGCCGTCCAGCACCGCCAGCGCCGCCAGAGCGGTCCCGGTCCGGCCGGTGCCGCCCCGGCAGGCGACCTCCACCCGCTCGCCGCGGCGCGCCCGGCGCAGGGCCTCGTGCAATGCGCTCAGCGCGTCGTCGCGGTCGACCGGGACCCAGAAGTCGGGCCAGCGGACCACCCGGTGCGGCCAGGCCGGGACCGGTCCGCGCGCCAAGACCAGGGCGAAGTCGGCGGGGCTCGCGGGATCACCGAGGCGTCGGCCCCGGACCCTGGCCCCACCCGGCAGCGTGATCAGTCCCCGATCATCCAGCCAGCCGTCACCCGGCCAGCCGTCACCCGGCCAGCCGTCACCTGGAGAGCCGTCACCTGGAGAGCCATCACCTGGAGAGCCATCACCTGGAGAGCCAGCACCTGGAGAGCCAGCACCGGGCCCGCCACCGGGCCCGCCATCACCGGGCCCGCCATCACCGGGCCCCGTCCCACCATTCACCACAGCCTCACCGCCCACATCCGCATCAGCCCAGCAATAGTGCGAGCCGTTGGATGCGTACTTAACTACAACCCGGTGTAGGTAAGTACGCATCCATGAGCAGTGATCATCGCTGCGCGCTTGGCGCGGCGTCGTCGGCGGGGTCGGGCGAGCGAGTGAGCAGGAGCGCCAGGGTGGGGCAGGAGTTCACCGCGCGGCGGGCCAGGCCAAGGAGCTCGTCGGGCACCGGGCCGGGGGCGATGAGCGGGTAGCCCCACGGGTCGGGCGCTATCAGCTCGGGCAGCAGTTCGATGCACATGCCGTGCCCCTCGCACGCGATGGGGTTGACCTTGAGCTCATGGCGCGACCCGTCCCGGCCCTGGGCCTCGTCCCGGCCCTGGACCCCACTCCGCCCCTGGGCCCCATCCCGGCCCTGGACCCCATCCCGGCCCTGTACCCCACCTCGGCCCGGCTGCCGCTCCCGCCCATCGCGGCTCATGCCGACGTCCCCGGCCGTACCCCGCCCGGCGCCGGCGTAGCCGCGGCTGCCGGCTCTGGCACCGGCACCACGGGCGGGCGACGGACCCGGTCACACGGGCCGTGCTCGACGTGGCGGCGGACCTCGTCGGCGAACGTGGTCAGGGCGCTGTGGGCCAGGCCCGCGGTCCCGTCCGGCAGGTGGCAGGCACCACGGCCGCTGACCAGGCCGACGAGCTGCTGCGTCCAGTGCACGCCGTCCGGGCCGGCCCAGCCGAAGGCCAGCAGGTTCATCGCCTCGGCCAGCGCGGGCAGGCCGTTGTGGCACGGGCCGCACTGGCCCGCGCTCTGGCTGGCCAGATAGGTAACCACCCTGGCGGTCTCGGCTAGCGGGCAGGACGACGCGGGCAGGGCTATCAGCACGCCCGGTCCGAAGGTGGCGCCCGCGGCGCGCAGTGCCCGGTCGGTGAGAGCCACGTCGGCGGCGGCCGGGAGCGTCAGCCAGCCGCCGAAGTAGCCGCCGGCCAGTACGGCCTGCGGCGGCTCGGTGTACCCGCCGGCCTGGTCCAGCACCGCCCCGATCGGGGTGCCGAGCGGCACCTCGTACACGCCCAGCCGGGCCACGGTGCCGGTCACGGTCACCAGCGCGGTGCCCGGCGCGGTCTCCGGGCCGACGGTGCGGAACCAGTCCGGGCCGTGCCGGGCGATGAGGGCGATGTTGGCCAGCGTCTCGACGTTCTGCACCAGGGTGGGATGCCGCCGCACGCCGCGCTCGGCCGGGCGGGGCGGCACGAACGTGGGTCGCGGCCCGCCCCCGTTCAGCAGGCTGATCAGCGCGGTCTCCTGACCCGCGACGTAGCCGGCGGGCACGGTCACGACCTGGATGGGCACCCGGTTGAGGCCGGCCCGCTCGCGGCTGACGATGGCCTCGTGCAGCGGCCCGGCGCCGTCATGTATGCACACGAACGCCCTGGTCGCACCGACCGCCTCGGCCGCCAGCACGACGCCGTCCAGCACCAGGTGCGGTGCCCGGCTCAGCAGCAGCTTGTCCTTGCCGCTGGTTGGCTCGGACTCGGTCCCGTTGGCGATCACGGTCGTGCCGACCTGGCTGTGGAACGGCCCGGCCCGGCGGCCGGCCTTGGCCACCGCCCGCATCTTGCGCCCGGCCGGGAAGCCGGCTCCGCCCCGGCCGGTCAGCCCGGACCGCTCGACCGCCGTGATCAGCCGCTCGCCCCCGGCCGGCCCGGCCGCGACGGCTGGGCCGTTCCCGGTGTCGGCGAACGGCGGCGGCCCGTGAAGGTCGAGGTGCTCCTCCAGCGTGCCCTGCGGCGTCTGCGGCAGCAGACGCGCCACGGCCTCGGCGGTCACCGCCGACCTCCCGGTGCAAGCCCGTGCAGCGGGCCGCTCGCGTGATGCAGGACCGACGACGGCGTCCCCGAGCGCTGGGCCCAGCCTGCCCGCAGCGGCCCGGCGGTCAGCCAGGCCCCGCCCGCGGCCAGCGCGATGACCAGGGCCAGAGCCCCGGCGAGCCGGAACGCGGCGTGCTCCGGCCAGCCGACCGCGAGCCGCCAGGCGACCAGTGCGGCGACCGCGGCCACGCAGACCAGGGTCAGCAGCAGGACCCAGCGCATCCGGGTGTCCGAGCCGGTGCCGAGCCCGTGCAGCAGCGCGACCGGCCAGCACGCGTAAGCGGTCCAGTGCACGACCCGCCAGGTCCTGAAGCCCATCCGGGACCGCAGCAGGCTGGTGACCGTCAGTGCCAGAAGCAGGTCGGAAGCCACGGTGCCGAGCCCGAGCCACAGTGGCCGGTAGCTCGAGATGAACGGGATGAACGCGTCCTGCACCGGGATGTTGACGTAGGAGTCCACCACCGTGGTCAGGACGTGGGCAGCGGTGAAGGCCAGCGCCAAGAGCGAGGCGTTGCGGTGCAGCCCGACGGTCACGAACCGGGGCAGGCCGGGGCGCAGGTAGCCGACCGAGGACAACAGGCCGAACGCCATGCTGAGGGTCAGCAGCACCATGGCGACCAGGCCCGTGGCCCTGGTCGTATACCACAGCGGGCTGGAACCGGTCACCACCACGGCCTCGGCGTGCCCGACGCCGGCTACCAGAGCGCCGGCTCCCGCCAGGGTCATGACGACGGGGCCGGGTCGTCGTCGGCGGGCCAGCCCGCGGTGGTCACCACGGTGCCGTCCGGCCGGACCAGCCGCGCGGGCAGCCCGGCGTCGTCCAGCCAGGCCGCTGCCGCCTCGCCGCGGATGATCGCGGCGGTGCTGGCCGTGTTGGCGTCGAAGCAGGTTCCGGCGGCCACGCTCACCGTGCGCCAGCAGGACCGGGCGGGCTCGCCCGTGGCCGGGTCGATGATGTGGTGCACCTGCCGGTCGCCCGCCGTCCAGGTCCGCACGGTGGTGCTCGAGGTGGCCAGCCCGCCGTCGGTGATCGTCACGGTCTGGCCCGGCGCCTCGGGGCCGGCCGCGTGGTCGTCGGTGACCCGGACCCGCCAGCCGTCGTCCGGAACCGGCCCGGCCACCGCCAGGTCCCCGCCCAGGCTGACCAGCACGCCGCAGCCCAGCCGGCCGGCGATCAGCTCGGCGCAATGATCGGACGCCCACGCCTTAGCCGTGGCACCCAGGTCCAGCTGGGTGCCGGTGGGCACCCGCACCCGGAGGACCTGCTGGTCGAACTCCACCCGGCGCCAGCCGGGCACCGGGCCGAACACGGTCCCCAGGCTGGCCGGTCCGCCCGCCCGGACCTGGGCGAAGTCACGGTCGTAGCCCAGGCCGGCCAGCGCCTGGCCGCAGGTCGGGTCGACGTCGCCGTCGGTCAGCCGGGCGGCCCGCAACGCGGCCGCGAGCAGGTCGGCGAACATCTCGGTGACCGTGACCGCCGCGCCCCCGGCCGCGTTCACCGCCGTGAGCTCGGAGTCCGGGCGGAACCGGCTGCAGGCCAGGTCCACCGCGGCCAGTTCGGCGTCGGCCAGGGCCCGGGCCTGGCTCAGCGCGCCTGCCTCGGTGACCAGCAGGACGGCCGTGGTGCCGAACACGCCGAAGCTGTCACGGGCGACCGTCGAGGTGGTCATGTAGCGCCTGACGTCACCTGGCCAGCACCGTGCCCAGGCCTGGGCGGCTGGTTGGGCACCAGGATGCCCTGCTGGTGCTGATGGGCCGTCTGGGTGTCCGCGTGGTGGCCGAAGGCCAGTCCGATGATGGCCGAGCAGAGCACGCCCGCGACCCCGGCCCGCCAGGTGAACCTGGTGACGGTCCGGACGCCGTCGTCGCGCCTGGCCGCGGCGTGTCGCCAGTCGTAACCGGACATGGCACGGTCCTCCCTGCCTGGCCCACGATGTCGCCCACCCCGCTTACCCCCAGGGGATAGCGGGATGCGCACCCAGTTACTTTCTACCGTGCCGCGCCCCCTGCCGGCGCCGCGGGTCGCGCACTGTCGGACTGTCGGCCTGGTCAGGTACCTTCTGACCATGCGCGGATATACGCAGGACAAGGATGCTTACCTCAGGCGCCTGCGCCGGATCGAGGGCCAGGTGCGCGGCCTGCAGCGCATGGTTGAGGACGACACCTACTGCATAGACGTGCTGACCCAGATCTCGGCCGCCACCCGTGCGCTCCAGGCGGTGGCCATCGGCCTGCTCGAAGACCACCTGGGCCACTGCGTGACCGAGGCCATCGAGAGCGGCGGTCCCGACGCCCAGGCCAAGGTCAAGGAGGCCGCGGAGGCCATCTCCCGCCTGGTGAAGTCCTAGCTGTTCTCGGCCGCGAACCGCGGCCCCCCACCCGCCTCCCCGGCCCGGCCCGGCCCGCTGCCCGGTTGGCCATCAGGGGCCGCCCCGGTCAGCCTGGCAAACGGACGCAGGTTAGCCAGGCTCTCGCCGCGCTTGACCCGCCAGGCGTACTCCTTGCGGATGGCCGAGGCGAAGCCCAGCATCAGCGCCTGGTCGAACGTCTCGTCGGCGTAGCTGAGCACGCAGCCCAGCAGCCGGTCGATCTCCTCCGGGGCGATGGCCGCCAGCGGCAGCCGGCCCACCAGGTAGACGTCACCGGCCGGGTCGAGCGCGAAGTGCACGCCGTACATCCGGCCGCTCCGTTCGAGCAGGAAGCGGTAGAACTCGGCGTGGTTCTCGTCCGGCTGGCGGCAGAAGAACGCCTCCACGTGCAGGCTGTGCGTGCCGGCGATGAGCCAGGTCATCGTGGCCAGCTTGTGCTCGCCGCGCAGCGCGACCAGGCACGCCCCCGGCTGCGGGCTCTCAAACTCCAGCCCCAGGCCGCGCAGCGCGTCCTCAAGCGCGGCGGCACCACCCGCCTCCCCTTCCCCCTTCACGCGCTCACGCTTCGACAGGGGCGGGCGTGTGGCTCATCACGCCACTGTAGAGGTCCAGCAGCCGGTCCACGGTCGCGGACCAGCCAAAGCGGGAAGCGTGGTCGCGGGCCCCGGCCGACAGCCGGGCCAGAGTCTGCGGCCGGGCGATCAGGTCCCGCACCGCCCGCGCGTACGTGGCTGGGTCACGGGAGTCGACCAGGACGCCGGACACCCCGTCCCGCACCGCCGTGCGCAGCCCGCCCACCGCCGCCGCCACCACCGGCGTGCCGCAGGCCTGGGCCTCCACCGCGACCAGCCCGAAGGACTCGGAGTACGACGGCACCATGACGATCGTCGCCGCCCGGTACCAGTTGGCCAGCTCCGGCTGCGGGCACGGCGGCTCCAGCCGGACCAGGTCGGCCAGGCCCAGCCGGGCGGCCAGCTCGGTCAGCCCGTCCGGGTCGGCGCGGCCGGCCCCGCTCGGGCCGCCCACGAACGCGATCGTCAGCCGCCGGGCCAGGCTCGGGTCATCGGCGATCATCCGGGCGGCCGCGTGCAGCACGAGGTCCGGCGCCTTGAGCGGCTGCACCCGGCCGGCGAACACCAGCACGATCCCGTCGGCGGGCAGGCCCAGCTGCTGGCGGGCCTGCGCCTGCGAGCCCGGCCGGAACGTCGACAGGCTGACACCAGGGTTGACCACTGCGACCCGGTCCGGGGCAGCGTCGTAGCCGCTAATGAGTTCTCGAGCCTCCGCGTCGGTGTTGGCGATCAGCCGGTCGGCGGCCGCGATGACCTCGGCCTCGCCGCGCAGCCGGACCTCCGGCTCCAGCCGCTCGCCCGCCGCCAGCGCGGCGTTCTTGACCTTGCCCAGCGTGTGCATGGACTGGACCAGCGGCACGCCCCAGCGCTCCTTGGCCACCGCGCCGACCTGGCCCGACAGCCAGTAATGCCCGTGCACCAGGTCGTAGCGGCCCGGCGCGTGGCGCGCCTCGGTGCGCAGCAGCTCGAAGGTGAACTGGCACAACTGGCCCGGCAGGTCGGTTTTGTCCAGATCCTCGAACGGGCCCGCGGTCAGGTGGCGCACCAGCACGCCAGGGGCCAGCTCGGCCACCGGCGGCTGCTCGCGCGACACCGCGCGGGTGAAGATGTCGACCTCGACGCCGCGGGCCGCCAGCCGCTTCGCGACCTCGACCACATACACGTTGAGGCCGCCCGCATCACCGGTCCCCGGCTGCTCGAGCGGCGACGTGTGAACGCTGACGGTGGCGATCCGCCGGGGCAAGCGTCGCGGCACGGGCATGCACCTCCGCACGGGCCAACCCCGGACCGGCCGCGCATGTTCCCGACGGTTCTTCTGGAACCGCAACTGGTGCCCGGCTTGCCCGCAGGGGCTCCGTCCGCCCCTGGCCGGCTCCCTGATTTTTATGATTAAGGAGTATCGCTAGGCTCACTGCCATGAGTCAGTTGGTGCTGCTCCGGCACGGCGAAAGCGAGTGGAACGCGAAGGGCCTGTTCACCGGCTGGGTCGACGTCGGCCTGTCGGCCGTCGGCGCGGGCGAAGCCCAGCGCGGCGGGACGATGCTGGCCGAATCCGGCCTGCGCCCCGATGTGGTGCACACATCGGTGCTGACCAGGGCAATCCAGACGGCCAACCTGGCCCTGGAGGCGGCCGGACTGCTGTGGCTGCCGGTGCACCGGTCCTGGCGACTGAACGAGCGCCACTACGGCGCGCTTCAGGGTCAGGACAAGGCCCAGACCCGGCAGACCTACGGCGACGAGCAGTTCATGCTCTGGCGCCGCTCCTATGACGTGCCGCCGCCTCCGCTGCCCGATGACGACCCGACCTCCCCGGTCGGCGACCCCCGCTACGCCCTGCTGCCCGATGACCTGCTGCCCAGGACCGAGTGCCTGCGCGACGTCGTCTGGCGGATGCTCCCGTACTGGCAGGACGCCATCGTGCCGGCCCTGGCCGCCGGCCAGACGGTCCTGGTCGTGGCCCACGGCAACTCGCTGCGGGCGCTGGTCAAGCACCTGGACGGCATCGGGGACGCGGAGATCGCCGAGCTCAACATTCCGACGGGCATCCCGCTGGTCTATGAGCTGGACGAGCGGTTCCGGCCCACGGTTCCGGGCGGGCGCTACCTCGACCCCGACGCGGCCGCCGAGGCCGCCAAGGCCGTCGCTGCGCAGGGCCGTTAGGCCCGGAACCGCCGGATTACATCCAATTCCGGGCGTCGCTAATCCAGCCAGAGGTGATCACATACTGGCAAAAGCCAGGCGCAAGGCGTGTCGGACGGACGGAGCCAACATGGACGGCGGTCGTCCTGACCGTGAACACTGCGCGAAGAACCGCTGGTCGGCGGTCTTCGGCTGATGTGCTCCACCGGCTCCTCAGCATACGATCGAAGTGTGGACATGACGGTGAATACGGCCGGGTCCGTGGACGCTGACACTGTCGGGGGGAACACAGCTGTTGGCGACGTGGCCGCGGGTGGCGTAGCCGCCACAGGCGGCAGGCTGTCGGGCCGGGCGGCGTTGCCGCCCGGAGTCGACTCCGTTCTCGAGGTTCTCTCATCGTCGGCCGTGGTGCTGGACCACGACGACAAGGTCCTGCGCGCCAGTGCCGCCGCCCGCTCGTTCGGCCTGGTCGACGGCGACGAGCTGGTCGTCGGCGAACTGGTCGCGCTGGCCAGGAAGGTCCGCAGGGACGGCAAGGTCCGCGAGGGCGAGATCGAGATCTCCACGAGCCGGTCCAACGGGCGCACCACCAGCTTCGCGGTCCGGGTGGCCGCGCTGGGCCCGGAGGTCGGCCACGGCGGGCTGGTCCTGCTGCTGGCCGAGGACCAGACCGAGAGCCGCCGCGTCGAGGAGGTCCGCCGGGACTTTGTGGCCAACATCAGCCACGAGCTCAAGACCCCGGTCGGCGCGCTGGCCCTGCTGGCCGAGACGGTCGAGGACGCCGTGCACGACCCGGAGGCGGTACTGCGGTTCGCCGGGCGCATGCGCCAGGAGGCCTCCCGGCTCACCCACCTGGTTCAGGACCTGATCATGCTGTCGCGGATCCAGGCCGCCGAGCCGGTGCCCGACCCCAGCCCGATCGAGCTGGACGTGGTCGTGGCCGAGGCCCTGGACCGGTGCCGGGAGAAGGCCAACGCCCACGGCATCGAGCTGGCCGCCAGCGGCGAGCACGGCCTGGTGATCATGGGCGACGAGGACCTGCTCGTGACCGCGCTGCGCAACCTGCTGGAGAACGCGGTCGCCTACAGCCCCGAGAAGACCCGGGTGCTGGTCTCGACCCGCCGGGTCGGCGCCAACACGGCCGAGGTCAGCGTGGCCGACCAGGGCATCGGCATCCCCGAGCGGGATCTGGAGCGCATCTTTGAGCGCTTCTACCGGGTCGACCCGGCCCGGTCGCGGGCCACCGGCGGGACCGGCCTCGGCCTGGCCATCGCCAAGCACGTCACCCAGGCTCACGGCGGGCGGATCACGGTGTGGAGCAAGGAAGGCGCTGGCTCCACCTTTACGCTGCGACTGCCGCTGAGAAGCTCTTCAAGCGTGCCGCCCGATGGCGGCGCTGATCATGCCAAAGCTCGACCAGCCAGGGAGACGGTCAAGTGACACGGGTGCTCGTTGTCGAGGACGAAGAATCGTTCAGCGACGCGCTGTCGTACATGCTGCGCAAGGAAGGGTTCGAGGTCGCCGTCTGCCCCACTGGTCCCGACGCCATCGAGACGTTCGACCGGACCGGTGCCGACCTGGTGCTGCTGGACCTCATGCTGCCCGGGCTGCCTGGCAGCGAGGTCTGCCGCAGCCTGCGCGAGCGCTCCAACGTGCCGGTCATCATGCTGACCGCCAAGGACAGCGAGATCGACAAGGTCGTGGGCCTGGAACTGGGCGCCGACGACTACGTGACCAAGCCGTTCTCCTCCCGCGAGCTAGTCGCCCGGATCCGGGCCGTGCTGCGGCGCCGCGGCGACACCGAGGAGCCGGTGACCTCGGTCATGGAGTCCGGCCCGGTCCGGATGGACGTCGACCGGCACGTGGTCACCGTGCGCAACTCACAGGTCCAGCTGCCGCTCAAGGAGTTCGAGCTGCTGGAGTTCCTGCTCCGCAACGCCGGCCGAGTGCTGACCCGGATGCAGCTCATCGACCGGGTCTGGGGCTCTGACTACGTCGGCGACACCAAGACGCTGGACGTCCACGTCAAGCGGCTGCGGGCCAAGGTCGAGGTGGACCCGGCCAGCCCGACGCACATCGTGACCGTGCGCGGCCTGGGCTACAAGTTCGAGCCCGTCGGCTGAGCGGTCAGCTCGCGTAGCGCCCGGCCGCCTGGCGGCCGGGCGCGAGCCGCCTGCCTGAGAGCAGCGCCAGAGCTAGGGCGTGGTGCTGGGCGACGGGCTTGAGTGGTGGTGCCTGCGCTTGCCGGGCGAGACCGTGGTGGTGCTGGTCACCGTCGGCGTGGGCGAGGGCGCGGGCGAGAACGTGGCGTAGGCGGCGCTGTTCGGGATGACCGGGACCCGCAAGGTCACGCTGCCGGCCTTCTGGAAGTTGAGCACGATGGTGAGCACCGACCCGCCGGCCAGCGGCCGGGTCAGCCCGGTCAGCACGGCCTCGGGCTGCGGCCCGCCCAACAGCACCACGTGATTGTCGGGCACGTTGATGCTCCCGCCGGGCAGCGTGACCGCGGTGGCCGAGCCGGGGGCCTGCACGCTCACTAGGCGGTCGCCGTTGTTCCCGTCGTTCACCAGTGCGAAGTACAGCCCGGCCGACTGCCCGGCCGGCAAGGCGGCCGAGCCGGGGGCGCCGAGCACGAACACGTTCCTGATCGAGATGCCGTGGGTCACCGTGCCGACGCCGTCCGTCGGGTTGTGCCAGTTCTGCGTCGGCGCGTTGTTGCCGGCCTCGCACCCGGCGACGGCCGGGACCAGCGCCGCGGCCGCCACGATCAGCAGGCGACGCGGCAATCCGCTTGCCCGGCTGTTCCAGAACACGCCGTGCTCCCCTCGATGAGGTGCCCAGGGACGTCCCGGCAAGGCATGCCATGGGACGTCGACAAAGCGTAGTAGCAGCACCGGCCCCGGCGCGCGCCGGCCCGGCTCTTGGGCCTACTTCGGCGTGGTCGTGGCGGCCGGGGAGGACTCCCTTGCGGTGTCGGCCTCGGCGCTGAGCACACTGAGCTGGGTGGTCAGCGTGAAGGCGGTATCCGACAAGGTCATCGTGCCGACCTGGCCGTCGGGGTGCACCAGCAGCGCGGTCAGCCCCTGGTGCGGGTAATCGCGGAACAGGTCGCCGGACGCGTCCTCGGCGATCACAGCCTTACTGACATGCGGTGCCAGTTTCTGGATCTTGCTCAGCTGGCCCATGGCGCCGACCAGATAGGTCTGCAGTCCGGCCTTCTGTACCTGGCTAACCAGCCGCTGCACCGCCGCCAGGCAATCGCAGGTGGCCGGGACCAGTGCGATGACCAGACTGCCATGACTGTCGAGCAGGCTGGTCAGAGCGGCCTGACCGCCCAGGTAGGCGATCTTGCTGTCCGGCAGCTTCTGCTTGCTGGTCTTCGCGATCGGCGTGTCCTTGGGCCCGGCCACCGGGCCGCCGCTGGTCGCCGGGCTGGTGGCGCTGCCAGAGGCGCTACTGGAAGCACTGCCGGCCGCCGCCGCTCCCGACCGTGAACTGCGCAGTGCGTGGGAGGCGGCCGCCTTCGGGCTGCGGGCTGGGCCCGGCAGGCCGCCCTCGCCATTCGGGCCAGCGGTGAACACCGTGAGCAGCGTCCCCGCGATCAGCGCCAGGACCAGGCAGCTGGCCAGCAGGGGCAGGACCACGCCGTCGCGGGTGAGCGGCGCATGCAGGCGCATACGGCGTTCCCGGCGGCGCCGCGCGCGCAGTTCCCGTCGGTACGCCTGCACATCTCGATCAAGCTCCCGCGCGTCGTCGGGAATCTCGATGTCGACCGGCGGGAGGCCTGAGTCGTCCCGTTCCGGTTCGCCGCCAAGGTTCACAAGCACCTCTCCGGCAAGAGCTGGCCTTCACCTTCAGTATGAGCCCAGTACACGTGATCCGGGACCGCCTGGGTCCCGTCGGCGGGTCCCGGAGCGGGTGCCGGGCGGTCGCCGGTCAGGCCCGTCCCGTCGGCTCCGCGACGCCGCAGCGCGGCGCGCCCGGCTGCGCAGCGAAAATCAGTACCAGTAATCGAGCCATTGACCTGCATCTTTGCCATCAACGAGGGCTAATCGCCCCGGATCCGCGTGGTAAGATAGCTCCAGCGGAAGGGGTACATGCCACATGTCTTTCAAGGTCGGCGACACCGTCGTCTACCCCCATCATGGGGCTGCTCGGATCGAGGAGATCGAGACCCGTTCGATCAAAGGTGAGGATAGGACTTACCTCGTGCTCAAGGTCGACAAGGGCGACCTGACTGTGCGTGTCCCCGCGGACAATGCCGAGCTGGTCGGCGTCCGGGACGTGGTCGGGCAGGAAGGGCTGGAGCGCGTGTTCGAGGTGCTGCGCGCCCCGTACACGGAGGAGCCGACCAACTGGTCCCGGCGCTACAAGGCCAACCTGGAGAAGCTTGCATCCGGCGACGTGAACAAGGTGGCCGAGGTCGTTCGCGACCTGTGGCGCAGGGACCGGGAGCGCGGGCTTTCCGCAGGTGAGAAGCGGATGCTGGCCAAGGCTCGGCAGATCCTGGTCAGTGAGCTGGCCCTGGCCGAGAAGACGAATGAGGACAAGGCCGAGGCTCTGCTCGACGAGATTCTCGGTAACTGAGCCCGCCTTTGCGGTGACCACTTATGATCACCGCCTGTCGTCCTAATGTGCACGGTCTGGAATCTGTCGTGCAAGCAGAGCCGTGCCAGCAGATCTGGTAGCTCCGGGCGGCTGGCCGCGAGTGGGAATCGGGACTGACGTCCACCCACTGGCGGCTGGCCGCCCGCTCTACCTGGCGGGCCTGTTGTGGCCGGGCGAGGTCGGCCTGGCGGGTCACTCCGACGGAGACGTAGCTGCTCACGCGGCCTGCGACGCGCTGCTGTCGGCCGCGGGCCTGGGTGACCTAGGTCGGCAGTTCGGCACCGACCGGCCCGAGTGGGCGGGCGCACACGGCGCGGCCTTTCTCGAGGAGACCGGCCGGATCCTGGCCGAGGCCGGCTTCTTGGTCGGCAACCTGGCTGTTCAGGTCATCGGCAACCGCCCTAAAATCGGTCCCCGCCGGGCCGAGGCCGAGGCGGCCCTGTCGGCATGCCTGGGCGGCGCGCCGGTCAGCATCGCCGGTACAACCACCGACGGCCTGGGCCTAACCGGCCGTGGCGAGGGCATCGCCGCCATCGCCACCGCCCTGGTCGCCCCGCGCCCCTAGTCACCTGCCCGGTCCGGCTCTACCACTGCAACCCCAGGCGCCTCTCCCGGCCCACCAAGTGTGCTTACGCCATTCCGGTGATCTAGGGATGGGCCGCCACAACGACGTGGTTGTTGCTCCCACGTCGCTGTAACGACGTGGTTGAAACAACCATGTCGTTGAGCTTCCCGCGGCGCTGGTGCTGGTGATACGGGTGGGGCGGCGGGTTAGAGCTCTTCGTCGTCGGGCGGGGTCGGAGTGCTCCACATGCGGTGGAACGGCGCGGTGGAGACGGGTCGGTCGGCGCCCGATGGCTCTTCGGGCCGGGGTTGGGGCACGAGTGGCTCGGCGGG
>Ga0134126_10001320_pt1 | contig 31513 bp, 30 predicted proteins | sample KB31752_FD_96881 | JGI IMG/M metagenome (GOLD analysis project Ga0134126, IMG submission 96881) | Terrestrial soil microbial communities with excess Nitrogen fertilizer from Kellogg Biological Station, Michigan, USA - KB3-175-2 | ecosystem: Environmental > Terrestrial > Soil > Unclassified ... | reverse complement strand
CAGCGTGAGGGCGGCCCGAGACTCGGGGGTCAGAATCGGGTGGCAGGACAGGAAGATGAGCCGGAGCACGTCGTCCTCGATGTAGTCGACCTGGCTCTCGACGTCGGGCATCGCCTCCTCCTCCCTCCCTCGGGCCTGTCCGAGCTCCGCGACCTTGCTGCGGAGGCGGTCGGCACGCCGGAAGTGATCGATGGCGCGCCTCTTCGCGGTGGTCATCAGCCACGCCACCGGGTTGTCCGGGATACCAGTGGCCGGCCACTGTTCGAGCGCGGCCACGAGGGCGTCCTGCGCCAAGTCCTCGGCGAGGCTGACATCCCGGGTCATCCGGGTGAGGGCGCCGACGAGTCGAGCCGACTCAGCCCGCCAGGCGGCGTAGATCGCCCGGTTCGGATCAGCGGGACGGGTCTCGGCCGGCACCGAGCCCAGCGTACTGAACCCGGTTCCGCCTGGGTCCGCCGATCCTCGCCGCAGGGGGCGGAGGATCGGCGGACCCAGGGTCACTCAGTCACGCGCCGGGTGCCTCCGGGCCGGTCGAGATCTGGCGCAGAGTGGAGACCACGGTGATCTCGGGCCAATGCTTGGCGTGGAGCTCGGCGAACAACTTCTGGTCCGCCGCCGCCTCCTCGAGGTTGGGGTACTCCATGATCGCCCAGCCGCCGACGACCTCCTTGGCCTCGGCATACGGCCCGTCGACCCGGGTCACCTCGCCCTGCCGGACGACGTAGTTCACCGCGTCCTCGGTCCCGTACAGACCGCCCCCGTCGAGGAACACGCCGTTGGCGGCCCGCTCCCCGATGAACTTGTCCATCGCATCGAACAGCGCCTGCGGTGGCGTCCCGACGCCCTCTTCCATCCGCACGAATCCCATGAAACGCGGCATGTCGATCACTCCTTGTCGTTCCTCAGAGGTGCTTCCTCGCCCGTACGTCGAACGGGCAGGCGCTCGTTCGACATCGACCATCGAAGTCTCTCGAAGATCTTGCCGGTCGCGCCGACGCGATGGCTACACCGCCAACGGGTGCAACCACGCGACGGAGCCCCGGCACGGGGAACAGTGCCGGGGCTCCGTCGCTTGTGACCTACCTCAATGCCGGTCGCGTCACCGGAGGGAGACGCTCACGGAAGGAGGAGGAGACCACCCTGGGGCGTCAACGGCGCACCGTCGACGTCGATCTGGCGTACCTGTCCCGTCCACGGGTTGAGGGTGCCCAGGTAGTTTGCCGGATAGGCCGGAGGCGCCGGGCAGGTGGCCGGAGCCGTGTTGGCGCCGCACGGGGTGGCGGCCACGACCGGCTGGTCGGCTCGGAAGGGTCCGGTGATCAGGTCCACGGCGTCGTTGGTGGAGTCGGTGGCGAAGAGCCGACCGCCTGGCTGCGCGAGGGGCCATGCCGTGTCGTCCACCGACTGGGACAGGGACAGGACCGACAGGTTCTGGTGGGGGCCGCGGGGGTCCTGCACGTAGATCTGCTCCAGGTCACCCTGGCTGGTGACCATGAACGCGCCACCGAAACGGGGCGCGCTCCAGGGCACGTTCTCGTTGGAATCGGGATCGGTCAAGCCGAGCTGTGCCGTCTGCCCCAAGTGGGGCCCGACATTGGCCACCCGGGCCGCAGATTCGTCGAAGAACAACGGGGTCACGGCGGCCAGGTCGTTGGGGTCGAGCGACACCGAGTAGACGGCCGGGTACGTGGGCTGAGGTGCCGGTGTGCCGGTGGTGCCGGGAGCCGACGCGCTGATCAGGAGCTGACCGTCCGCCCCGACGGAGATGGCGTCGGTGCCGCCGTCATGGGCCAGGGTCGGGCTGTACTGGTAGTGGGTCACCACCCCAGTCGCCGGATCAATGGTGTAGAGGGAGGAGTTCGCGTCCTCGTTGACCGTCGCCACGACGAACCCGGTCTGGGCGTCGGCGGTGACGCCATCGGTCTTCCCGGTGACGTCCCACTGCCCCAGCACCGTGCCGGCCGTGGTGAGCTCCACGACCGTGCTGTCCAGGTTTCCGCTGGCACTTGGCTCGCCCTGGGGGCCGACTCCGTTCTGGAAGCCGACGAAGATGTTCCCGTTGAGCTGAGTGATGTCGTCCGGATTGCTCAAGGCCTCCGTCATGGGGGTTGTCGACCCGGTCGGCGTGAACGTGTGGTGCAGAGACGACCCCAGGAGGACCTGGATGGCCGTGAAGCCACCCGACCCCTGGCCCTGTTGTCCCTGGCCCTGTTGTCCCTGGCCCTGTTGTCCCTGGCCCTGTTGTCCCTGGCCCTGTTGTCCCTGGTCCTGTTGTCCCTGGCCCTGTTGTCCCTGGCCCTGTTGTCCCTGGCCCTGACCCTGCGAGTTGCCGTTGCCGGTGTCGGCCGCGGCCACGCCACTGCCAATGACCCCACTGGCCGTGGTCAACACCGCCAGTGCGGAAACGAGAACCTTCAATGGGCGTTTGGGTGCGGGCATCGTCCACCTCCGTCGAGGGTCGTTTTCGGGCACTGTACGGATCGCATCTCAACGCGAGGTGACCGGTCCGCGGCCATTCGGTAATTCCTCGGTGACCGGATGCGACGCCTGTCCGACCCTTGACGGTGCGTCAGCTGTGCGTCGGCTGAAGTTCATCTGTGGGCCACGGGCGCGTCACCGACTGGTCGGGATCCGTTCGAACGCGGTCCTTACCGTGGCGTTGACGGAGGGACGATCCGATCCAGCAACAGAGAGGCGAACATGAGGAAGAGAACGAAGATCATGACGGCGGGAGCCGCGGCATTGGCATCCATCGCGACGCCGTTGGCGGCGTCGTCCGCGGTGGCCGGCGCTGGCGGGAACAGCCAGATCAAGCACGTGCTCTTGATCTCGGTCGACGGCATGCACCAGTCCGATCTCAACTGGTACGTCGCCAACCATCCCGGCTCGGAACTGGCTCGCCTGGCCACTGGGGGGGCTGAGTACACCAACGCCCAGACCCCAGACCCTTCGGACTCCGACCCTGGTGGCACGGCGCTGATGACCGGCGGCGACCCGAAGGTGACGGGCATCTTCTACGACGACGAGTACAGCCACGGCGTGTTCCCGCCCGGCACGACGAACTGCTCGGGCCCGGTCCCGGGGGGCAACGTCATCTACGACTCGCCTGACGACAACCTCCCCACAGTCCCGGACCTGCTGAACAACGGGAGTGGCAACACCTTTCCCGCCTTCGACGAGGGCGGTTCGGTCTACCAGAACGGTGTCGACACCAACCCGGCTCTGATCATGAACCTGAGCCCGCATCCCCAGTCGGGCCTGAACCCGGCGACGTACCCGGTCGACCCGACCACTTGCCAGCCGATCCAGCCGTGGGACTTCCTGGGCGTCAACACGATCTTCCAGGTGATCCACGCCGCCGGCATGCGTACGGCGTGGTCGGACAAGCACGCGATCTACACGTCGTTCAACGGTCCTGGGTCGAACGGCATGAGCATCGACGACTTCTTCGGACCGACAATCGACTCGCAGGCGGTTGAGCCCAACGGCGTCCCCTACCCGGTGGACGGCGCCTGGACGGCCGACAACGCGGCCACGAAGCAGTACGACGCCTACAAGGTCCAGGCGGTGGTCAACTGGATCAACGGCTACGACCACTCCGGCACCGGGCCGAAGGTGGGCACGCCAGCGATCTACGGGATGAACTTCCAGACGGTCTCGACCGCGGAGAAGCTGAAGAGCTCCCCGGCCGAGCTGATCGGCCCCAACGCGCAGGGCGACTACACCGAGGGGCCGAGCCTGCCCGGCGGGTACGTGACCGTGAACGGGCAACAGGTGCCTGGGCCATTGCTCCAGAGCGCCCTCGACTACGTCAACGGCGCGCTGCAGGAGATGGCCCACACCATCCAGGCCGACGGCGAGGCGGGCTCGGCGGCGATCGTCCTGACCGCCAAGCACGGCCAGTCGCCGCAGAACAACAGCCAGTTGCAGCGGATCGACGACGGCCCGATCATTGCGGGTGTCAACGCCGCCTGGGCTGCGCAGCATCCGGGCAGCCCGGCACTGGTCGTCCAGCAGGCCGATGACGACGGCCTGCTGTGGTGGCTGTCGGACCGGTCGCAGACAGCGGCGAACTTCGTCGACAACTACCTGTGGACGCACACCGCCTCGGCGGTCAACTACGCCGGCCAGACGATCACCGTCCAGCACTCCGGCTTGCAGGAGATCTACCCGGGCCAGCAGTCGGCGCAGTTCTTCGGGGTCTCGAACACAGACCCGCACCACCCGGACGTGTTCGGCGTCGCTCAGGTCGGCACCATCTACACGACCGGCTCCAAGATCGCCGAGCACGGCGGCGACAACCCGGCTGACCGGGATGTTCCGCTGGTCGTCTACGCGCCCGGCACCGTCCAGCCCGGCCAGTCGGGCACGGGGGTGGAGACGACCCAGGTCGCTCCCACCATCTTGCAGCTGCTGGGACTCTCACCGAGCTCGCTCCAGGCGGTCCAACGAGAGGGCACGTCGGTCCTCCCCGGCGTCGGGGGTCAGGGCAACGGGAACGACAACGGCAACGGCAACGGGAACGAGAACGGCAACGACAACGGCAACGGCAACGGGAACGAGAACGGCAACGGCAACGGCAACGGCAACGGCAACGGGAACGAGAACGGCAACGGCAACGGCAACGGCAACGGCAACGAGAACGGCAACGGCAACAGCGGCGGTAACGAGAACGGCAACGGGAACTAGCGACTCCCGTTTCGTCGGGCTGCCGGGGCGACGAGAAGCCGCCCCGGCAGCCCGGCCATCAACGCCGGCCGATCCGTCAGCAGGATCGGGTCCCAAGCCGACACCACCCAGCCGCCGCTGGCGGTGCTCGGTCGGCTCGCCGAACCGGACGACGTGGCCAACGTCGGCGTGTTCCTCGCCGCCGACGAGTCCAGCCATCTGACGGGAGCGGAGTTCGTGATCGGCGACGGTGGGGGCGCATCGATCCTGTCGGTGTGACGTCAGGCGGCGCACCCCGTGGCGTCCTTCCACGTCGGTTTCATCCGATCGTCAGGGGAAGGCGGCACGATGGACCGATGCAGGGGACGGGCCGCCATCCCTACCGGCGGCGCCAGCTGGGCGCAGTCGTCGTGGTGGCCCTCGTCGTCGGCTTGGCGGTCGTCGCCGTCCGATCGGTGGTGGATCGTCCCCCGGCGCCCGCGGTCCCGGGCAGCACGCTCTCGGGGGGTACGGGCCCGGGCAGTACGGTCCCGGCCAGCACGGCTTCGGACGGCACGGTCCTGGGCAGCACGGTGCCCGCCAGCACGGCCCCGCCGACCACGGCTGCCGCACCGGTCACCTCGACCACGCCCACCACCGGACCGGGAACACTGCCGCAGACGGCGACACTCCCCTCTCCCGCCTCGTCCGAGTTCCAGGCCGAGATGGCGGCCCTCTGGGGAGGGGTCCAGACCGGGTCGGCCACACCCGCCGAGGTGGCGTTCTTCCCAGCCGGCGCCTACGTTCAGCTGAAGTCCATCGGCGGGGCGCGGACAGACTTCGAACACCGCCTCCTCTACGACTTCGGCCTGGACCTGCGGGCGGCCCACGCGGTGGTCGGCGTCGACGGGGACCCCGCTTCGGCAACGCTCGTCTCGGTGGACGTCCCGATGCAGTACGCCCACTGGGTGACACCGGGTGTCTGCGACAACTCGATCGGCTACTTCGAGGTGCCCAACGCCCGGGTCGTCTACGACGCCGGCGGGACCACCCGCTCCTTCGGCATCGCCTCGATGATCTCTTGGCGAGGGCAGTGGTACGTCGTCCACCTGGGGGCCGTCCTCCGCACAACACCGTCACAGGGCGTCGTCGACGATCCGGGCACAGGACCGGGTGCGCCCGCCTACTCGTCGACCTGCTGACCGTCGACGATGCCGACCCCGTCCAGGCCCGACAAGTCGCTCGTTCTGGTTCGCCTGGCCGCGCCCGCACTCCTGGCCGCCTCCGTCGTCCTCCTGGCCGCGTGCGGGCAGGGTTCGTCGGGCCTCACCGGGACCTCCGGCGGTCGCCCACCCGGTGCCGATCCGGCCTCGGCCCGCGGCGGCCCCGGGCCGTCGTCACCACCGTCGTCGGTGGCCCCCTCGTCGATCACCACCACGACCACCACCACGACCACCGTGCCCGCCCAGCCGGGATGGGAGGTGCTGGCGACCGACCCGAGCGGGGTGGCCGTGGACGGCCGCACAGTCGTCGTGCCCGACGGGACCACGGTCCGGATCATCCGGTTCCGTGCCGGTGAGGTGCATTTCGACCTACATGTCGGGACCGAGGACCCGCCGGTCGGATCGGCCGTCCTGCCGGCGGACGCCCAAGCGGCAGTCGGCGGCACAGAGGCGCCCTCGCTGTTGGCGGCGTTCAACGGCGGCTTCAAGGTGACAGCGGGCGCCGGGGGCGTCGAGGTGGACGGGCAGGTGCTCACCGCACTCCAGCCCGGCCTGGCCAGCTTCGTCATCGACGCTGCCGGCCACGGGTCGATCGGGGTGTGGGGGCAGCCGGGGTTCCCCTCACCGGGCACCCAGGTCGCCAGCGTGCGGCAGAACCTGGCGCCGCTGGTGTCGGGAGGTGCCCCCGTCCCGCAGGCGTCGGATTGGACCGCATGGGGAGCGACGCTGGGGGGTGGCGCGAATGTCGCCCGCAGTGCCCTCGGCGAGGACGCGGCCGGCAACCTGTTGTATGCGGCCTCGATGTCGACGGTCCCGATCGACCTGGCGGACGCCCTGGTGGCCACCGGCGCGGTCGTGGCCATGCAGCTCGACATCAACCCCGAGTGGGTCCAGGCCGACGTGGCGCCGACGCCGGGAGGGCCGCTCTCCGCCGAGGTGCCCGGGCAAAACCGGCCGGCGGACCAGTACCAATCGGGTTGGACCAGGGACTTCGTCGCGGTGCGGGCCTCGACGGGCTGATCGGTGGCCACTTCGAGGTGGAGCGCCAGGATGGGACAGACGGCCACCGCCTCCTCGGCCGCCGACCACGATCATGGTGGTCGTCGTGGCTGATCCACCGCCGGCCGCCCCGAGTTCGTCGCCCGCACCAGTGTGGGGGTGGACCCCGGCTTCCCTGTCCCGGAGCCACCTGTCATGCTGGTCTAGCCGGGCATCTCCCCCATCCGTCGCTCCATCTCCTCGGGCGTCAGATCCTCAATGTGGGAGGCGATGCTCCACCGATGACCGAAGGGATCTTCGAACTCCCCGCCCCGGTCTCCGTAAAATTTGTCCTCCACCGGCCGCAGCGTGGTGGCCCCGGCAGAGAGGGCCTTCTCGAAGGTGGCATCGACGTCGTTCACGTAGACGTGGATGGCCACCGGTGACCCGCCCACCGACTTGGGCCCACGGACTCCCATGTCGGGGAATTCGTCGGCAAGCATGATCACCGAGTCTCCGATGCTCAGCTCGGCGTGACCGATCTTGCCGCCAGGACCGGGCATCGTCATGCGCACGTCGGCACCGAGCACTTCGGTGTAGAAGTCGATAGCCGCCGGCGCTCCGTCGATGTAGAGATACGGCGTCACCCTGGGGTACGCCTCAGGAATGGGATCGACCATGATTCCTCCAGTCAGCTCGGCAGCAGGCGAGGCCCGGCACGAGGCACACCTCGCCTACCCCGATCATTGTTCCCCGGTTGAGAATCCGCCACTGGTTCCCTCTCCTTCGGCGAGGAGGGTCGCGGTGTCTTACAGACCGCTGTTCGGTATCATCTCGCCGGCAAGGGCGTGCCTCGGTTGGCGAGGACAGAGCACGGCAAGCGGATGGGAGGCGCCCCGGCGAATCTGGGGCTTGACCTTGACGCGACGTCAACCCTTCAAGATGGTCCCATGAGCACCAGACCAGCCATCCGGATCGCCGAACTCCTGAAGTCGTACGGCGACCTCGAGGTGCTGCGCGGCGTCGACTTCGAGGTGGCACCGGGCAGTATCTTCGCCCTACTCGGCTCCAACGGGGCCGGCAAGACCACGGTTATCAATATCCTTTCCACGCTGCTCAAGGCGGACGGTGGAACGGCCGTAGTGAACGGCTTCGACGTCGACAGCCAGGCCGCCGAGGTCCGCGAGTCGATCAGTCTCACCGGACAGTTCGCCGCCGTTGACGAGATCCTTACCGGACGCGAGAACTTGGCGCTGATCGCCACGCTGCGGCATCTCGACACTCCGGGTCGGATCGCCGACGATCTGCTCGCCCGCTTCTCACTCACCGACGCCGGGGGGCGCCGGGTCGCAACCTACTCCGGGGGCATGCGTCGGCGTCTCGACATCGCCATGAGCCTGATCGGCAACCCCCCGGTGATCTTCCTCGACGAGCCGACCACCGGCCTCGACCCCGAGGCGCGTATCGAGGCGTGGCAGGCGGTTCGTGGGCTCTCCCGGGCCGGCACGACGGTACTGCTCACCACGCAACATCTCGATGAGGCCGAGCAGCTCGCCGACCGGATCGCCATCCTCCACGAGGGCACGATCCTCGTCAACGGCTCGCTGGCCGAGCTCAAGGCTCTGTTGCCACCCACCCGAGTCGAGTACGTCCAGAAACAGCCGAGCCTCGAAGACGTCTTCCTGGCACTCGTCGGTCGACGCACCGGTGCGGAAGGCGCCCTGCATCACCCCGCAGCCCCCCGGCCGCCACGGACGACAGAGGTCCAACAATGAACAAGCATTTCCTCCACGACACCAACGCGCTGCTGCGCCGCTCCCTGCGCCACATCCTGCGCAGCCCGGACACGATCATCACCACTGCGATCACGCCCATCGCCATATTGCTCATGTTCGTCTACGTCTTGGGCGGAGCGATCAACACGGGCGGCGTCAAGTACGTCAACTACCTCCTACCGGGCATTCTGCTGATCACCGTGGCGTCCGGGGTCGCCTACACGGCCCTGCGGCTGTTCACCGACGTCACCAGCGGGATCTTCGAGCGGTTCCAGTCGATGCCGATTGCCCGCTCGGCGGTCTTGTGGGGCCACGTGTTGACCTCGCTGATCGCCAACCTGGTCTCGCTCGTGTTGGTCGTCCTCGTGGCCCTGGCGATCGGCTTTCGCTCGGGAGCCGGCCTCCTTGGCTGGCTAGGGGTACTTGGCATCATGGTTCTGTTCACGCTGGCCCTGACCTGGCTGGCGGTGATCGCCGGCCTCGCGGCAAAGTCACCCGACGGCGCTGGCGCCTTTGCCTACCCGCTGCTGTTCCTGCCGTTCGTCAGCTCGGCCTTCGTGCCCACCACAGGGATGCCCGGCCCGGTGAAGGCCTTCGCCGAGCATCAGCCGGTCACCTCGATCGTCGACACGCTTCGCAACCTCTACGCCGCCCAACCGCTCGGCAACGATCTGTGGATCGCGCTCGGTTGGTGCGTCGGCCTTCTGATCGTGGCCTATGGGCTCGCCGTACGTACCTACCGCCACAAGCTTGCCTGAACCGACCGGCACAATTGGCTTGATGAACGGCGCTCCGAGATGTTGACGATCAGCCAACTGGCTTCGTACGCCGGGGTCACCGTGCGGGCGGTCCGCCACTACCACACCAAGGGCCTGCTCCCCGAGCCCGCACGAGACCACTCGGGGTACCGCCGTTACGATGCGGCAGCTGTCGTGCAGCTGATCCGGATCAAGACGTTGGCCGAGGCCGGCGTGCCCCTGTCGCGGATCCAGGAACTGCTGGAAGCCGACGAGGTGGAGTTCGCCGCGGCGATCGAGGACATCGATCGCCGCCTCCGCGCCGAGATCCGCCAGCGCCAACATCACCGCGAACGGGTCGCCCAGCTGGCGGCCGGGGACCGACTGGCCTTGCCTCCTGAGGCAGTCGACTATCTTGACCGGCTGCGCGAGCTCGATATTCCGGAACGGGCGATCGAGATGGAGCGCGACGCGTGGATCCTCGTGGCCGCCCAGATACCAGACCACATGCCGGCGCTCATGGCGCTCAAACGCGGACAGATCGAAGACCCGGCGGTTACGGCGATCTACCTAGACCTCGTCGAGGCCGTCGACTGGGACGCCGATGATCCACGCCTGCCGGCGATCGCCGACCGGCTTGTCGAGATGATCGACAAGGACTCAGAGCAATGGCGCGAAGACCAGGTTGCCGATTTCGCCCTCGACGACGAGCTCGCTGCCCTACTCGACGAGGTGTTCGTCAACGCCGTGCCAGCCGCCCGCAGGCTGCTGCACTTGCTCGAGGAACGCGGCTGGACCGGGTGGACCAAACTAGAACGCATCCAACCCCCGCCGTCCGCCCGCCAATGTACCGGCGAGCGCGCAAACGACGGCGAGCAGGTCAGTGACGGATGGAGACCCGAGAGGATCCAGTCGCCGGCCGATGCTCGGATCCTTGGTCGGTCCACGAGGAAGACGTGAACGCGTGTGGGACCTAATTCCTGACTAATCACATCGGATTCGCGTGGGCGCTGCATGTTCCGAGCTAGCGCCACTTTGGTTGCTCCTTGTCAAGCTGCCCTGGTGAGAGGGTAGCCCGTTGCGCCTGCACACCCCCTGCACAGCCTGATGCACACCCCGGTGCACACCCCGGTGCACACCCCCGGGTATGCACCCTTGGCGACATTCGGGTGACATCGCATGGCGACCACCTGTCATCTGCTCTTTGGTCGCAGATCGTTGTGCTTGGGCGTCGACTCACCGGCGGCTCACCCGGTGTCGCCTGCCAGTCCGAAGGGACCGCCCCGTTGTCAGCGCCATGGGGCGCCTCCTCCGCCTCGGCTTCGGAGACCCAGCCGAATGTCTTTCCGGCCGGCGTCGGTGGATGGTCAGGGTGAGCCCACAACTAGCAACGGTGGCGGTTCTATGCCGCTGGCAGAACCCGGGGCTAGCAGTTCCCATGTGACCGGCAAGCGACACTGGCGGGCCATCCATAGCTTCGTTATCCAGGGGTCGAGCGAGCGTGCCGGCCAGGAGCAGCTACTCCATAAGGTGGCTCCCGACCTCGTCTGACCATCGAGTGATCTCTTCCACCATATCTCCCGTGTTTGCCTTCGTCAGCACCAAGCGCTTGACGCCCCACCCTTCGAGCTGTCGCACCTTTGCCACGCAATCCTGTGGTGAACCCGCAATGGCGAAGCGATCGGCGAAGTACTCGAGCAACCCCAGCTCGACCACCAGATCGGCGTTTGGGGATGACCCCCGAACCGCGTGATACCGAGAGTCGTACCGTCGATCGAGCTCTTGAACCGGCCGGACCAATTCCTCCGCTACTCCCTTGGCGGCCGGAGCCCGACCCAGGGCGTGATGTCCCGCCGCCGCCAAGATCGAAGCAATAGACTCGATGGCCGTACTTCGATCCTCGGCGATGGCCCACCGGGCAATGTGCCAAACTTCGATCTCCTCCAGATCCCGCCCGACACTCGTGGCTCCCTCGATGAGCAGCTGATGCGCCCGCAGCAGCGACCCTTGTGTCAAGCCAACCCCAACCACCACCCCGTCGGCGATCTGTCCGGCTAGCCGCAGGGTGCGCGGTCCCTCAGCCGCCATTAGCACCGGCACCTTCTGTTGCGACCATCGGCGCACGATTCGATGCCCATCGACTGCGATCGGCTCGCCAGCCATGAGGTCCCGGATCGCCACCACGGCCGCCCCGAACTCCTCCACCGTGGCCGGGGATTTCCCTACGTTCAGCACCGCATTGTCGCCCGTGCCGATCCCCAAGAACAGCCTTCCGCCGCTCATCGCGTCCAGGGTGGCAACGGCGTTCGCCGTCGCAGCCACGTGCCGCGTAACAGGATTCGTGACTAAGACGCCAAGCCGGATCCGTTCCGTGGCCATGACCGCTTGGGCCAAGAGAACGTACGGGTCAGGCCACATCGTGTGCGAGTCGCCGACCGCATAGAAGTCGAATCCCTCCCTCTCCGCTGCCGCGGCGATCCTTCCGATCTCGTCCACCGCATCCGGGCTCCCTACATACCCGAACCTCATCGCGGCTCGTCGCTGGGACCTTGCATCAAGTCCCGACCGCCGCTCACCCGCCATCGGGGATACGGCTCCCCCTTTCCCCTGGGCCGTAGTCGCCGTTCTGGTAGCTCTTCACTGCGTCCCAAAGGTGCATCTTTGGCAAGTTCTCCTGCATGGGGCGGTGGGCGGCCACCGGGTCATCCCAGTCAGTCTCGTAGATGGCCAGAAACCGAGGACCCGGCGTTACGTTCCCCAATCGATACCGCCGAGCACGCCGATACGTTCCCACCTCCATGATCTCAGGAACATGCACCGTGTCATACCACCGGTTGAACTCCACATCCCGTTCAGGATCGAGGTTGTCCGTCAGAACTACCAAGCCACCTCGAATCCCCGAAGCATCCTCACCGCCCGTGTCGGCTATCAGCTCGAACTCACCGAGCGCCGCAGGGGACCCGAGGTCTCGGTCCACCATCTCTTTCTTCAGCCACTCCACCCGCTCACCACTGGGCGACCCATTCGTGATGTGGAGTCCCAAATAGAGCCCTGGCAGAACGAACGCCGCCGCCTCATCTGCGGTGGTTAGTCGTCGCAGTACCGAGCATTCACCGTACGGGTAGTCCTCCTTGACACCGTCGCTGTCGGGCCTGGTTCCCGAACGCTCGGTCCTCAGTGCCAGTATTAACCCTTCCGGAAACAACACGGCGATCCCCTTCTGTTCTGAACTCTCAACGAACTCCGCTCTAGGTGGGCACGAATACCCGCAGCGAGCAAATGTCGGGCTCGCGCCACCGGTAGTCCTCAACCGTTCGCCGCCCACGCACGAAACTGGCCGCCACCTCCGCCACGAAGATTCGCCCATCGCCGGCGACAGAAACACCATGGGGAGCCAACATCGCCACTGGCGCCTCTGGCCAGCACAGTCGTTGAACCAGGTGTCCGTCGGCATCGAAGATGCTCACCCCACCAGCGGTTTCCATCTCCGTCGGGCCATGGGTAAACGATGGCCAGCCCTGGGGGCGAGGGAACTCCGTCACGTAGATGCGTCCGTCCCCGTCCTCGGCCAGGGCAGTCGGTCGACGCACGTCGCCCCATTCCCCGAGGTAGTCGCCCTCCAGCGTGAACGACTGGACCCGATCGTTCTCCCGATCAGCAACCAGCACCTCTCCACTCGAAGTGACAAGGACGCCATGAGGGAGCCGGAACTCTCCTTGCCCGCTCCCCGGGCTACCCCAAGAGCCGAGAAGCTCGCCATCGGCTGAAAAACGATGAACGCGGGCGTTCCCGTACCCGTCACTCACGTACAACTCGCCGGTCGGGCCAATCGCCAACGACGTTGGGTTGTTGAAGGGGCCTGCCGCACGGGTGATGGATCTGATGCGTTCATGAAGATTGACCGCGCTCCCGTCCATGCCCGAATCGGCTGCGTGCCCACTTTCTCCGATAACGCCAAGCAGCGCTCCTGTCATAGAGAAGCGCTTGACCGTGCAGTCGTCCTGAAGCACTACGAAGAGCGATCCGTCGTCCCCCACGGTTATCCCGTGCGGCTTCGCCGTTAGTTCGGGGCTCTCCCAAGACCCCACGGTGTCGCCTGTCAGCGAAAACACGTGAACTGCCGACGGATACCGGGTGAGGACGTAGACATGCCCGTCTGGGCTGATCGCCAGGTCGGTCACATCGTGGGGACCGATGGCGTCGACGGCCGCCGTCCAACCCTGATCGAACGTGTACAGGGTCAAAGGTTCTCGGCCGCCAACAACGGGACCGCTCCGTGCACGCTCGTGCGCATCATGGTCCTCGGATGGTCGCCGTAGTCCGAGCAGGCGTAGTGCTGGACGGCGTAGTTGTCCCACATGACGACGGTTCCCGGTTCCCAGTGGACGCGGTACTGGTACTCGGGAACCAGTGCCTGAGAGCTCAGGTGGAGCAGCAGGTGCGAGCTCTCGAGCGGATCCAGATCAACGACGTTCTGCACCCACGCTGAATTCACGAAGAGCGTGCTCCGATTGGTCTCGGGGTGCGACAGGACGATTGGATGAGCGACGGGTGGGTGCTCGGCCCTGATCCGCTCGATCTGGTCGTAGACGAAGACCGAGTAGGGAAGCCAGTCGTGGATGGCGTAGCGGCCGGCCACCAGCTCTTTGACTGCGCCGGACAGGTTGTCGTAAGCCGTAGCCATATCGGAGAAGACGGTGTCTCCTCCCTCCGGTGGCAGTTGCTTCGCTTGGAGGATCGTCATCTTCGGCGGTACCGGCCAGTAGCTGTCGTCGCAGTGCCAGTAGTTCGATGCCGCGGTGATTTTGTCCCCTTCACGAAGCGACGCCGACGCTCCTGGAGCCATGAGCTGCACAGCCGGAGCTCCCCAAAGGCCCGCCAGCTGTTCCTGCTCCGTCGCGCTGAGCTCTTGGTCCCGCAGCATGAGCACCTTCCATTCGAGCAGGGCGCGCTGCAGCTCTTCCGCCACTGGGCCAGCGTCGACAGACCGCAGATCCAGGCCCTTGATCTCCGCTCCGATGGTCGGCCCCTGCGGCACCAGGGTCAGATACCGGTGGGGCCCGGGATGCCAACTCTCCGCCACCCGCCGAAGCAAGAGGGGACCTCGCTTGGGTAGGAGATCGAGTACCCGCAAGCTTGTGACCGTCGGGTTCTCGAAGGAACCCGGCAGAGCCGATACCTCATGGCGAACCCTGCTCGCCGCCTTCTCGTCCTCGTGCAAGGTCGTGAGGGTGGTGAGACCCCCTGCACCCGGCGCCTCTTGCCAATTGGGACTCGCGGATTCCGGCATGCGTATTTCCCCTCTGATCAACTCCACACACGCTTAGGGCGCGATGGTCCATCCCCCATCAACGACGAGCGCGACCCCCGTGACGTAGCCAGCCAAGGGAGAGAGCAAGAACAAGATCGCCCATGACACCTCCTCGGGCGAGCCGATTCGCCCCAAGGGAATCCGAGCCACGGCCCGAGCTCCCGCGCTAGTGGCAGCAAAGCCCTCGACCCGGGGAGTGGCGATCGTCCCTGGGCTCACCGCGTTAGCGCGGATCCTCTCCGACTCGTTGGCGGCCAGGTGCCTGGTGTATCCGACAATGGCCGCCTTGGTGGCCGAGTACCAAGAACAATCCGAACCGATCACGCTGCCCGCTACCGAAGCCACGTTGACGACCGCAGCCCCGGGCGGCACCTCCCCGTCGAGCCATCGGCTGGTCACTGCCTCAACGCTGCCTACGCCAGCGGTCAGCCCATCGGCGAAGGGCCTAGCCGACCCACTGGCGGGTCCGGCATTGTTGACGAGGAAGCGCGCCGGCCGGCGCAGGCTCGAAAAGCTTGCTCCAATTTGAGCTGAGTCGGTTACGTCGACCCTGGACCCCTGCGCTTGGCCGCCCGCTTCCCGAACTAGGGCGACCGTCTCCTCCGCCTTCTCGCCATCGAGATCCCACGCATGAACCTCGAGGCCGAGCGAGCCAGCACCTAGTGCCGTCGCTCGGCCGATACCGCTGCCGGCGCCCGTCACCACGATCCCATCGCCGGCGCCGAAGCCGAGGTTGTCAGGCACGCCAGCGCCCATCTAGATCCGCCTACCGGAGGGAGAATCCGTCATAGCCCTTGCTCGCGATCTCTCTGGCCTCCCGGACGTATCGGTCCAGCCCTCCCGAATACGGGATGAAGACTCGAGATCCGTCTCCGTTGACGTGCACCATGTAGTTGTCGATCTGCTTTCTCAAAAGACGGCTCGCCAGCTCGGCCACGTGCTCCGTCCAGCGTTGCTGGCCCTTTTCAGTTGGCTCGATCACGGCGTAGCCGTTGGCGCCCATGTACTCGATACACTCCGCGATCCAGTCCATCTGGAACTCGTTCTGGAGAAAGAGGTTGGCCAGCACCGACGGGCTGCCCGGTCCGGTGGGGAAGAACAGATTCGGGAAGCCGTAGGTCATCATCCCGAGCACCGTCTTTGGGCCCTGGCGCCAGTCTGTGGTCACGCCGGCCCCGCGATCGTTGCGGATTCCCGCCTGGTCCAGCGCGCCCGTGAAAGCGATGAACCCGATGGCGAACACGATCAGATCAACGGCGTAGTGCGCGCTTTGGGTGGCGATGCCGCCCTTGGTGATCTTGACCAGGGGGTCGCGGCGAAGGTCGACGAGCGTGACGTTCGGACGGTTGAACGTCGCGTAGTAGTCGGTGTCGAGGCACAAGCGCCGGGTACCGATCGGATGGTCGACCGGACACAGACTCTCGGCCACGCCCGGGTCGGCCACCGTCGAGCGGATCTTGCTTCGCACGAAGTCAGCTACGACCTGGTTGGCTTCGCCATTGGTGAGCTGATCCGTAAAGATCGTGTTCATGCCTTGGCCACCGAAGGCCCACTGATCTTCGAGGATCCGAGCCTGTTCGTCGGACGAATAGTTCCCGACCGGCGATTCCGGCCGTCGCAACCTCGTACCGCTCGGATAGCCCAGGAGCTCTTCCTTGATCGATACACCGTTCTCGGGATCCGATCCCCCTGCCTCGATGGTTCGGTTGCGCGCCGGGACGGAATAGTTGGGCGTTCGTTGCATGACGAACACGTGCTCGGCGTCCTGGGCCAAGACGGGAGCACATTGGACGCCGGAGGACCCCGTCCCGATCACTGCCACCCGCCGCCCAGCCAGGGGCACGGGGCTGGTTGGCCAGTGGCTCGTCTGGACCCACTGCCCCTCGAAATCGTCGAGTCCAGGAAAGTTCGGACGACGGGCTTCGGACAGGTTTCCCGTCGCCATGACCAGGAATCGACAACGGAACGTTGCGCCCCCCTCGGTGACGACGAGCCACCTCTGGTCCGAAGCGATCCACTGCGCGCCGGTGACCGTGGTCTCGAACCGAATGTGCCGGCGTAGGTCGAAACGGTCAGCGACGAACCTGAGATACTCCTCCAACTCCGGTTGCGAGGCGTATCGCTCGCTCCACTTCCACTCGGCCTTGAGCTCTTCGGAGAAGTGGTAGCAGTAGTCGATGCTGTCGACGTCGACACGGGCGCCTGGGTACCGGTTGTAGTGCCAGACGCCACCCACGTCGGTGGCCTTTTCGATCCCCACCACCGAGAGGCCCGATTGGACGAATCGGTAGACCCCATACAGCCCGCCGATCCCCGCTCCCACGACGACCACGTCGAAGATTTCGGCGCTGCCCGACGCCGCGTCCGATGGCTTCGTCATCAGTCCCCGGTGCTCGGGGTCTCGGCAAAGACGTCCAACGCAATACGGTAGGCGGCGCTAGTCCGGGGGGCGCCGCAGTAGGCGGTGGTGTGGATGAAGAGCTCGATCAGCTCGGACTTGGTGATCCCCAAGCGCAAGGCACCCTTGATGTGCGCCCGCAGCTCCTCGAGCGTTCCCAGGCTGACCATGATCGCTATCGTGATCAGGCTCTTGGTCTCGCTCGCCAGGCCGGGTCGTCCCCAGGCGTCCACGAAGGTGTGCTCGAACCAGAGGTCCCGCAGCTCCATCGCTTCCGGAGGCTCTCCAGCTTCGAGTCGGTGAGGGGTCCGCTCACCGATCACCCTGGCCCGAACCTCCAGGGCTCGCTCCAGGGCCTCGTCATCGCCCATCGTCAGCTCTTCCTCTCAGGCCAGATGCCCCGAGGTCATCCAGGGAGGTTGATACGGAACAGCTCGGCAGCGTTGTCCTGCACGACCCGCCGCCTGACGGCGGGCTCCAGGTCCCCCAGGACCTCGGCGAAATGAGCTCGGGGGTTCGGGTACAGGCACGTGGGATGGGGCACGTCGGTCTCGACCAGCACGTTGTTGACGCCGACGTCCTCGATGAGCTTCCTGGGTGCGACGGACTCGAACCAGAACGTGGCGTAGAGGTGATCCCGGAAGTACTCGGTCGGCCGACGCTGTTGCAGGCTCCGCTCGGTCGGATCAGTGACGAACTCGTCGAGGTTGTACTCGAGACACTCGAGAACGAAGGGAATCCAACCGATCCCGCTCTCGGTCGAGACGATCTTCAGCTGATCGAATCGGTCGAAGAGGTTGCTCATGCACAGGTTGGCGATCACCCGCACGTTGCTCATCGACATCTGCGATCCGTTCACCGCCATCGAGCGCTGCGGCCCAAACGACTCCCACACGTTCCCGACCTGGGTCTTGGAGAAGGCCCGCGATCGGATCTCCTCGCTCGCCGCCCCCGATCCGATGTGGAAGCTGATGACCGAGCGCGAGTCGTTGGCTAGATCCCAGAGCGGCTCGAAGTACGGGTTCAGCAGGTCGGGGAGCCCCAGAAGGCTGGGCTTGTCCGAGATGACGAAGCCTCGGGCCCCCCGATCGATCAGCCGCTGCATCTCGAGAACCGTGGCGTCCATGTCCCATACCGGCAGGAGCGGCTGAGTCAGCAGGCGCTCGCCGGAGTCGCTTTGCACGTCCATCAGGTAGTCGTTGTACGTCTGGAGGATCAGCTTGCGGTGCTCCAGGTCCTCGATGGCAAAGATGTGGTTCGAGGAGAACCCCACGGCGTTGGGGTACAGGATGGCCGCGTAGATGCCGGCCTCGTCCATCAGCCCCAAGCGAGCGTTGACGTCCCATGCGGCCTCGTCGACTTCGCTGAACGGCTGGAGCATGTGCACCCCACGCCGCTTCTGCCGCCCCAAGCCGATGGCGTTACCACCGATCGAAGCCCAAATCTGCCCGTCCATATACCAGGCGGTCTTGCCGTCGACCGTCTTCATGACCGGAATGGCGTCGGTCATCGACGACGGAACCCGACTCGACCACAAGTCAGGTGGCTCGGTCACGTGCGCATCGCAGTCGATGAGGTGCATCCCCTCGAGGGGGTCCTCGTTCCCGATGGCTTGGTCCAACGATGCGACCGACATGGTCTTCCTCCGATTCCGGTCTGGTTAGCGACAACCGAGCGCGCCGAGACGCTGTCCAGGTACGGGGGGCCCGAGGACCCGGCGAGCGACGCCATCTCTTGTGAAGCTGGAGGACGCTGCGGCGCGATAGCCGAGCGCCTGTGGAACCCCACCCGCCCCTACTGCCGACAGCCTCTAGCCAGGCTCCCCTCTTGCCGAAAGAATACTTTCTTTCGTATCCAGTTCATTGTGAGGGCTCTGGTCAGCACTGTCAAGCGGTCGGACTCTCCGTCGGTGTTGCCCCAGGTCACAACCGCCATGGCTCACCCTGTGGGGCAAGCCCCGCCTGGCCACTGCCGGGCGTGACGGTCTCACTACAACCGTCACGCTCTTGACACCGGGGCCTACGTAGGTAAGATGCCCGAAAGTATTTTTTATCCAAAATACTTTCGATCTATCACTATGTCGGTGCTCATCGGCGGGCACAGGGAGGGGACCAAGACATGAACCATCGAACTTCGCGTCTGACGGCGGCCGTCACCGCATCAGCAACCCTGGCGCTGTCGGCCGTGGGCGGACTGGTTGCGAGCTCTTCGGCCGGGGCTGCGACCTCCCCGTTCCGGGTAGTCATCGTGGCGGCCCTGACGACACAGTATTTGAAAACAAACGCCCAGACCGAAGTTCTTCTGACTCGTGCCGCAGCAACAGTCATCAACAAGTCCGGCGGTGTGGCCGGTCACAAGGTCACGGTTACGGCCGTCAACACAAACGGCAATCCGACCACAGCGGTGACCAAGCTCCAGGCAGTCCTCGGCTCATCTACAAAGCCGAACATGGTCATCCTTGGGAGCAGTTCGGCAGAGACCTCGGCCGAGCTGCCGGTTGCTACCCGAGCGAAGATCCTCACCTTCAACGATGCCCCGTCGGAGACCTCCGGGACACCCAAGGTCAATCCCTACAACTTCGACATTTCGCCGAGCACGACAAATTACGTCCAGTCCTTTGTGGCCTACACCAAGTCGAAGGGCATCAAGAAGATTGGCATCTTCGCCGGGAACGATGCCTACGGCACCGCTATCGGTGCCTCGATGAACAAGGCGGCGAAGGCGGCCGGGCTCACAGTGACCGACTCGGTTCAGTACAAGGTGACAGGTCTGACATTCACCTCGACACTCGCCGCCCTCCAAGCCTCGAAGCCCCAGCTCCTCTGGGCCGACGCCTACAACGCGCCCGCTGGCTATCTCTTGCAGGATCTTCAAAAGATCGGCTGGAGCGTGCCCGTTCTCGGCGATGACTCGTTCAGCGTGTCGACGCCGATCACCACAGAGCCCCCGACCGGTCTGCTGGGTACCTCCGCCGAGAAGAACCTGCGGTTCCAGACCTTCAAGGCTGCCGTTTGGGCTCCTGCGAGCAAGACCCCCAAGAACACCAAGACCATGTTGGCGGCCATGCGCCGGACTGGGAGCCCGAAGGCTTCGCTGCTCTTCGGCTACGACTACGACGCCGTGATCATGACGGCCTACGCCGCTCGGTCCTCCAAGACCCTCACCACAGCCGGGAAACTGGCCTCGACGATCGTGGTCCAGCAGAAGCAGGGCGGGCTCCCCACCGGCATCTTTGCCAACTACGGGTACACCGCTGCCTTCCACTCCCCCAAGGTACCCGTCGCCACATTCACCTTCGTGAAGCCATCGAAGCTGGTCACAGGGCTCTTCGGGGCACCGGGCTCCCGGCCCTAGGGTCCGAACAACCGATCGCATTCCAGGAAGACCGCCAGTGAACCCGAAACTCCAAGGCGGGCGTCTGGCCGGGCGGGCGGCCCTCGTAACGGGGGCCGCCCGCGGCCAGGGCAGAGCACATGTGCTGGCTCTGGTAGCCGAGGGCGCCGATGTTCTGGCCCTCGACATCGGCACCGGATCGGTGGCGACGCTCCAGTACGCGCTACCCGATCCCGCCGAGTTGGAGGAAACGGTCCAGCTGGCCAACGCCATCGGGGCCGGCCGCTGTCGCAGCGTCGTCGCCGACATCAGGGAGACCGAACAGATCGATGACGCCGTCGCCACGGCGATCGGTGAGTTCGGTCACCTGGACATCCTCGTGGCCAATGCTGGGATCTGTGGATTCGGTGCCTTCTGGGAGCTCTCGGACCAGATGTGGGACGACCTGATCGCCGTGGATTTGACCGGCACCTTCAAGTCCATGCGAGCGGTGGTTCCCCACATGATCGAGCGCCAGTTCGGGCGGATCATCGCTACCGCCTCCATGGCCGGCCGCCGAGGGAACCGCAACCTCGCCCACTACACCGCAGCGAAGTGGGGCGTCATCGGCTTAGTCAAGACGTTAGCCCTGGAAGTGGCCGCCCACGGCATCACGGTGAACGCGATCTGCCCCACGACCGTCGACACCCCCATGGCCCACAATGAAGCGTTCTACGGGCTCTTCGCTCCCGAGATGTCCAACCCGACTCGCGATGATGTGGCCGGGCGGTATGCGGGGATCAACCCGATTCCCGTTTCCTGGCTGGACCCATCCGAGGTATCGGCAGCCGTCGTGTTCCTCTCTTCGGACGACGCCCGACACATCTCCGGTTCGACCCAGGACATCAACTGTGGCTCCACGGCCACCATGCCCTGAAGCGCGCTGGCAGGTCCCGTGCAGCTCAGCGAGCTCGAGGCTCTAGCAGAGATCCAGAACCTTCAAGGTCGCTACTGCCTTGCCGTGGACCTGCGGGATTGGGAGAGCCTCCGCGCGGTTTTCGCACCCGATGCCGTCCTCGAGCTTGACGATGCCCACGCTGCCGCCGGCGTTGACGGCATCGTCGCCTACATCTCCTCCCATCTCGGCCCAGCCCCTTCCGCCCACCACTGCTCTCTCGGGTACCTCGAGATGACCGGAGAGACGCACGCATCCGGCACCTGGCCGATGCACTACTGCGTCGAGGGGGTCCCTGGGACCTGGTACGGCCGGTACCAAAACGATTTTGTCCGCCTGAGCAGCGGGTGGCGCGTGGCTACCCTGCGCCGATTCAACCAGTTTCGCCACCCTGCCCCCCCTCCATCAGGCCGAAGTCGGGGCGAGGGGGCACCGGGTAAGATTGGATAAACAATTTTGAACGCGCTCACGAGAGTCGGCTGCAGCACCCGATGCACCCTTCGCTGACGCGACTCACACTTGGAAGGGAGAAGTTCGTGCGGCCGACCAGCGCATTGCAACCGGTCTCTGGGCCATGGCCGGCCCGACAAGGCCTCCTCAGCCGATGAGCCCGCTCGTTCGCCAGAAGACCGCCGACTCCGTCGCCGAACACATCACCGCCCAGTTGCTCGACGGCACGCTGCGCGGCGGCGATCGCCTGGAGGTCGAGGCCATTGCCGCCGAGCTGGGCGTCAGTCGAGCTCCAGTCCGCGAGGCCCTGGTCCAGCTTGAGCGCGACGGACTGGTCACACAGGGCTTCCATCGTCGAGCCTTCGTGGCTCAGTTCGACGCCGCCACCGTCAGCCAGGCCTTCGAGCTCTATGCGCTGCTCAACGGGTGGGCTAGCGCCCAAGCCGCCGCCCTGCACGACGAGAAGACCCTCGAGGTTCTTGTCGCCGCTACCGCCAAGATCGCTGCCGCCAAGACTGCCCCCAGCATGGAGCAGCACACCAGGACCTTCCGTCGGGCCGTCAACGTCTCGGTCGCCGGCCCACATCTACGGGCTCTTCTGCGGAGTTTCTCAGGTCTCATTCCCACGGCGTCACGTCTGGCCATGCCCAGCATCCTCGAAGAGGTTCGCCAAGACTTTCTCTCCGAGTTGGAGGCCCACAAGGCCGGCGATGGGATCCTCGCTGCGAAGATTGCCGCTACCCAAGGTCGTCGGATCGGGCAACAAGCGGTTGTTGTGCTTCAGAATCGTGGGGTCTTGAGCGAAACGCCGTCGTCGAGTCGATGGGCTCAAGAGCTCACTGCCGACCAGCTCTTGGCGGCAATGGCCGATCTCGCCTGATGACCTCCAGGCGCCACTTGGCCTTCGACGGCGAAGTGGCGATCGTGACCGGAGCAGGTAACGGCCTCGGGCGAGCCCACGCTTTGGAGCTCGCCTCGAGAGGGGCTCGCGTCGTGGTCAACGACACCGGAGGCGACGTCGAGGGCAACGGGCTCGGATCGAGCGTCGCTCAGGCCGTCGTCGACCAGATCGCCGCCGCAGGAGGCGAAGCGGTGGCCGATCACCACTCGGTCGCCGATCCGGCGGGAGCCCAAGCGATTGTGCAGGCCGCCTTGGATACCTTCGGCCAACTGGACATCGTGGTGAACAACGCAGGAATTCTCCGCGATGGGTCCTTCGCCAAGTTGACCCCAGATCGAGTGGACCCGGTGTTCGACGTACACCTGCGAGGCGCCTTCCACGTCACTCGACCCGCTTGGGAGATTATGCGCGGCCGAAAGTACGGGCGCATCATCAACACCAGCTCCGGGAGCGGCCTGTTCGGCAACTACGGCCAGGCCAACTATGCCGCCGCCAAGATGGGGCTCATCGGGCTGACTCGCGTGCTGGCCATCGAAGGTGAGCGCCTAGGAATACGTGTCAACGCCATCGCTCCGATCGCCCGGTCTCGGATGACCGAGCCGGTGATGGGAGAGGCCGCTGCCGACTTTCCCCCCGAGTACGTCTCTCCGCTGGTGGCCTACTTGGCCCATCGCGAGTGCGCTGTCTCCGGGCACTTCTATTCGGTCGGGGGAGGGAAGCTATCGCGAGTGTTCATCGCCCAGACCGCTGGCGTCGACAAACCGGGGTTCACTGCCGAAGATGTTGCCGAGCAGATCGCCGAGATCGACGCAGTGGCCACATTCGTCGTTCGCTGAGATCTATCCTCACTGCTCGAGCCACGCCAGGGGGGAGGCCCCGGGAGGCTCAGGGGGGCGATCCCAAAACGTAGGCGTCTCTCCGAAGGCGATGGGTAGACCCAGAGTCTCGACCCTCCCGTAAGGGCCGTCCAAGCTGACGAGCTCGGGTCTGACCGGCTCGATCCACTCACTTCGTCTTGCCGAGCGGCACATCCCCATGTCCTGCAACCACATGGATGATCTCGCCAGGGCCACCCCCACGTGGTGGCTACCCCCACCTTCTGCCCGGTGAGCCAACGCAGCCACAACCCCCGCCGCGCCCAAGTACGCCGCCAAATAGTCGTTGAGAGTGCCGGTAACCGGCATGGTCGGCACTCCCTCAAGGCCCTCGTCCACGGCGATGCCGCTCGCCGCCATGGCCGTGGGGTCATAGCCACCCCGCCCGCTCCAAGGGCCGCTAGCCCCAAAGCAACTCACCGAGACGTAGACGATCCCCGGTCGAAGTCGTGCCACTTCCGTCGCACCAAAGCCCCGACGAGCGAGAGCTCCAGGTCGCCAGGACTGGACGACCACGTCAGCAGCACGCACCAGATCCGCAAGGGCCTCAACGTCGTCCGCTGAAGCGAGATCGCAATAGGCCGATCGCTTCCCCCAGCCAGTATCGATCAGGATGGCTTCTTCCTCGTGCTCGTACGGATTGTTGACTCGCAGCACCTCGGCGCCGGCCGCCGCCAACGTGCGGGCGATCATCGGACCGCAGATCACGTGGGAGAGGTCAAGGACCCGCACTCCCGACAGCGGTCGAGCCCCGTCCTTGAAGGGCTCAGAGGCGCTTGGGCCGATCTGGTCGACCTCGACCACCTTCGTCGCGCTCAGGATTCGACCCTGCGGATGACTCCGCCACTCGCCGGCCGATCGAGCCACACTGGCTGGAACCCGCCGAGCGCCCAGGCGCTCCTCAAGGACCTGGGCGTCCCAACCCGAGATGGCCTCAGCGACATCTTCGAACGTGTGGCTGCAGCCCAGGAGGTCCAGCGAGGCATCCAAGAAGCGCGGCAGGACGTGGCGGGCCGTGATGTGGATGAACCGGTGGTCTCGGGTCCGGTGAAACCCCATGAGCGGGGAGCGGTGATCCAGAGCGATCAGGCGACCGTTCTGACGCACGTACTGATAACACCGCAGAGCCGCTAGAGCCGATGTGGCCGAGCACTCAACGGACTGGGCTCGCCCGCTCCGAAGCTTCCAGATCGAGGCCGCCCCTGCTCCAAATGCGGCCAAGGCCACCGCAGCGGCCGTGCCCAGGCGGTGCGGACTCAGCTCTGGATGGTCGAATCCACCGACCGACAGCCCCCCCGCAACGCTCTCAGCGTCGAGGCCGAGGTCACCCAAGAGACGCCGAAGGTGGACATCGGGCGGGTCCGCCATCGGTGCAGCCTGCCTCATCCCTCGGCAAGACGAGGGGCCAGCAGCCGCTCGAATGTGCCCACCCTCTCGGCCAGAGCCGACCGCTGGATCTTCCCGCTAGCCGTCTCTGGCAGTGGTTCGGTCCACAGGACTATCTCTTCTGGAAGCTTCCACTTGGCCAGTCCTAACGAGCCTAGATGATCGGCGATCCCCTCCAGCGTCACGTCGGTACCGGGTGCCAGCCGTAGTGCCACCGCCAAGCGTTCACCGGTGTTCTCGTCTTGACGAACGAACCCGGCCGCTTCGACCACGCCGGGCAGGCTGGCGATCAGCTCGTCAACCTCGCCGATGGGAACCTTCAGTCCGTTGCGAATCACGACGTCCTTCAAGCGTCCGAAAACTCGCAGCCGGCCATCGAGGAACTCTGCCTGGTCACCGGTACGGAACCATCCCTCTTGAACGCTCGCGCTGGTGGCAGCTGGATCGACGTACCCCAAGAAGAGGTTGGGACCCCGCAGCCAACACTCTGAGGACTCATCGGGGGATCCGATTTGGACCTCTACACCCCCGAGCGGCACGCCCTCGTCGGACAGTCGAGATGTGCGCGGCTCCGAGCGCTTGGTGGCGCAAGCCACTGGAGCTTCGGAGGAGCCGTAGGAACGAAGGACCGTGATGGCAAACTCGGCTTCGGCTCGCTCCAGTAACTCCTTATGGTTCATCGAACCCCCGACGATGACGCACTGCAGGGGTAGGTCAACCAGGTCCCGCCTTCTGGCTTCGTCGAGGATGCGCTCCAACAGGACATCTGGTCCGCCAAACAGCGCGGCCTTGGTTTCGAGTAGTAGGTCGAGAGCCGAGGAGGGCTGCCAGGCCCGGACGAGAACCGTACTGCTCCCCAACAGCGGCGGGACGATCAACGCATGCAGCAAACCGGTCACCGTGCCCAGAGGACTGACCACGAACAACCCTTCGCCCTCCCCGAATTCGGTTGCCTCGATCAGATTTCGTCCCGAGGCCACCAGGGTGTTCATCGAATGCACGACACCCTTCGGCCGAGCCGTAGTACCCGAGGTGAAGATGACGACGGCGGGGCTGTCGGGATCTCTCGGCATGAGTCGCGGCGCGCCCGATGAGTCCTCGAACGACTCAGAGTCCAGGCTCCTCAGAGACTCCGCCTCACACCAGAGAGTTGCTTTGGCCAAGGCCTCCGGGTGTTGCCAGCCAGCTGGTTCGACTGCCAGCTTCGGCTGCATGTCCTCGACGATGTCTGAGAGTTGCCCATCGCCGGCCGAAGGAAGCATCACCATCGCCAGAGCCCCGATACGCCACAGGGCGTGGAGAGCGATGAGCGATGCGGCGTCGTTCCCGGCCACGACCAGGACCCGATCGCTTGCTTCGACGCCAGTCTCGATGAGCGCCCTGGCCACCCGGGTGACCTCCGCATCGAGATCTTCGTAATTCAACGACTCGGACTCGGTGACTAGGGCAGTCTTCTCGGAATAGAGAAGAGCAGCCTCGGCAATGACATCAATAGGTTTAGCGGACCACCAACCGGCGGACCGGTAGCGGGCCCGAAGGTCGGCTGTTGCGGCTTCTGGGACGCTGATCTCGACAGCATCTGTCCTGGTTCGACCTGTCAGGGTTCGACTTGTCACGGTTCGACCACCTCGAAGTAGGGGAATTGTCGCCCGTCATCGAGCGGACGCCAAGCGAGAGAGACTCTCTGTCCGACGCTGAGGGGGACCACTGGGTTCTTTGACTCGACCGCTGCGATCATTCGCGTGCCCTCGGTCAACTCCACAAAGCCAACGGCCTGGCTCTCAGGCGAAGCTTCCGCCCGGTGCGAGGCGTCACGCCCGGACGGAGCATCTCCCCGAGAGACGGCTACCGCCAGGATCACGCCTTCCCCCTCTGCCTCTCGGTAGGCGATTGTCGGAGCCAGACAACTCGGGCACGCCCCCCGGGGATACCAAAAGGGCGCATCGCAGCGAAGGCACCACGGGAGCAACAAACGACCATGGCGGGTGCCCTCCCAGAACTGCTGCCAATCGTCGGCAACCGGAATCGCCTCTCCCGACACAGCTGGCCCCCTCACAGCGCCGCACCCGTGCCCAGGACCACCGTTCCGGTCACCGAAAGGAAACCGCCGGCGCCATGGGCGACGGCGACCTCTGCTCCGGTCACCTGTCGGGGCCCACACTCGCCTCGGAGCTGTCTGGTGGCCTCGACCAGCAAAAACATGCCGCACTGTCCCGGGTGGGTGTAGCTCAGTCCGCCGCCGTTGGTGTTGGTGGGCAGCGACCCACCGGGCCCCAGCACGCCGCTGGCTGCAAAGGGACCACCCTCCCCCTTGGCGCAGAACCCCAGATCCTCTAGGTGAAGCAGGACCGTCACGGTGAACGAGTCGTAGGCCATGAGCACATCGACATCACCTGGGCCCACTCCAGCCATCTGGAAGGCCGTCGGGCCGGACCGGGCCCCCGGGCTGGTCGTCAGATCCGGAGACTGCGAGATGCTCCAGTGATCGCTGGCACTGGCTGCACCTAGGAGATAAGCGGGAAGCCGACGGCAATGCGCTGCCCGCTCGGCGCTGGTGATGACCACGGCCGCAGCACCATCGCTGACCAGGCAGCAGTCCAGCTTGTGCAGGGGGGAGACCGAGACAGGTGACGACAAGACATCCTCAACGCTGATCGGGGTTTGGTACCTGGCTCGGGGATTCCTCTCGGCCCAGCGGCGAGTGTCAACGGCTATCTGGGCCAGCTGTTGCGACGTCGTCCCAAACCGCGCCATGTGGCTGCTGGCCACCAGGGCGTATGAGCCCATCGCGCTGATCAGTCCGCAAGCTCGTTCCCAGTCACCCTGGGGATCCGGGCCGGCCATGGCCACTCCCCCGACCGCTTGGCCCAAGCGTCGATCGAGCCGGGGCGTCTGGGCGTAGACCGCCACCACCACATCGCAGAGACCCGCAGCGATTGCCGCCGCGGCGTGCTCGAGGTGCAACTCCGGGCTCGAGCCCCCTACGAAGGTCGAGTCGACGAATCGGGGGGAGATGCCCATGTACTCGGCCAGCCCGGCTACGTTCCCACTGGCGCACAGACCATCCACGTCGCTGACAGCAAGTCCGGCGTCCTCGAGCGCTTCGCGCACCACCATCGCCTCCAGCGCGCGCCCCCGGCACTCAAGCTCGCCGCTGGGCGAGACGGCGTCGGCCACTCCGACGACGGCCACCGCTCCCCGAAGCGAACGACCACAACCAGAATCGGTCATCGTGCAGCGGAGAAAAGCTCCTCGGCGTTGCCGCACATCACCCGTCGGATGTCCTTCTCCTCGAAGCCGGGCATGAGGCTGGCATAGTCCGCCGGCTCTGCCAGTCCCTCCGCGTGGGGGAAGTCGGATCCCATCACGATCGACTCAACGCCACCGAGGTTCTCGACGATCCACGGGATGTCGTCCTCCGGGTACGGGGTCACCCGAATGAACTGGCGAAAGATGGCGCTCGGCCGCTCCTTGAGCGGGCCCCCGATCCACGGACCGTTCCTGCCCATCCCTCGGCTCTTGTCCATGTGTCGGACGAAGTGAGGCACCCACTCGGCTCCGTGCTCAGCCACCAGGCACCGCAGGTTTGGGAACCGACCGAAGAGGTTGTCGTAGATCAGCGCAGAGAGGGTGTCCTCGATCGGTCGCTCCCCGTAGACGTTGTTCCACTGCCAGGCCGACATGTGCCACGACGGCGGGTCCGGGTTGTGGCCCCACGCTTCCGACATGACGTCGAAGTACCAGAAGGGCATGATGTGGAAGGCCACGGTGACGTTCGCCTCGTTCAGGCGAGCCCAGACCGGGTCGAAGTAGGGGTCTCCCGGCGAGCGGCCGTACGCGGGCCCGGTCGGCAGGAGGACGACCTTGGCGCCTCTGGCCAGCACCGCATCGGTCAGCTTTACCGCTTCGTCGAGGTCGCGCAGTGAAAGCACTGCGGTGGCGTACAGCCGGTCCTCGAAGTTGAAGCCCCAGGTCTCGTCGAACCAGCGGTTGAACGAGTGCAGATTGCCGTAGAGCGCTTCGGTGTCCTTCACGTAGTGCTCAGCCGAGAGAGCCATCGCAGCCGGAAACAGGACACAGCCCTCGACGCCCTGCTCGTCCATCACCTTCAACCGGGGCTCGCGCTCTTGGAACTCGGGCCGCATCGGCTCCGGCTCGTAGGCGTCCTCGGGGTTGCCCGAGGCCATCTGGCGGATCATTTCCTTGAGCGAGCCCGGTCGGTAAGCGAGATCGAATCCGAGCCCCTGCTCGCTGTTGAACGTGGCAACCCTCGTTCCCGCCAGCACCACCTCGAGTCCAGCGGCGTTGCGCACCGGCGTCAGGGCGCGGTCCCGTAGGTGCTCGGGAAGGTACCGCGTGAAGGCGTCTCGCACCTCGTAACAGTGGGTGTCGCAGTCGAAGACCCCGTATCCAAGGTCACTCATCCGGCCTCCAAAAAAGAATTCTTTATGAGGTATCCTTCCTGACATGGTAGCCGAGAACCACCCCACCGGCGAAAGCGGAACGATCACCGACGAGGCTGTCGAGCGCCTGCGCGCTCGCATCGGGATCTGCGAGCCGCACCCGACGCCTCCCCACTACCGCCGACCGAACGAGGACGCCTTCCGGCACGTGGCCGAGGCCTACGGCGATGACAATCCACTGTGGTCCGATCCCGTGGCTGCCGAACGGACGAGGTGGGAGGGGATCATCGCCCCGCCGGCCCTGGTCGGGGGCGACACTCTTGTGGGCGAAGACGAGGTCCTAGCTGTCCCCGATGAGCACAGAGAGCTCATGCGCGGGGACCCCCTGCGGGGCGTGCACGCCTTCTACGCCGGCTCGGCCCGAGAGTGGTGGGCCCCCCTGCGTCCGGGTCAGCGAGTCTTTCGGCGCAATGCCCTGGTGGGAGTACTCGACAAGCCCAGTGCGTTCGCTGGCCGGGCCATCCATGAGTGGACTGGGCAGGTGTTCCGGACCGCCGACGGTGAGCTACTGGCGGGTCAGTATCGCAACATGGTTCGCACCGAGCGCCGGCGCTCTGCCGAGACCAAGAAGTACGACGACGTGACCATCGAGCCCTACGATGAGGCTGCCATCGCCGCCATCGATGCTGAATATGCCGCTGAGGGACCTCGGGGCCCGACCCCCAGATGGTGGGAAGACGTGGATGAAGGGGAGGCCCTGGATCCGCTGGTCAAAGGTCCCCTGACCGTCACCGACATGGTTTGTTGGCATGTCGGCATGGGAATGGGCCTTTACGGTGTCCGGCCCCTGCGACTCGGCTACAAGAACCGGCAACGAATTCCGAAGTTCTACGTCCCCGATGAGCTTGGGATCCCCGATGTGGCCCAGCGGGTCCACTGGGACCCGGCTCTAGCCCGCTCGATCGGGAACCCGAGCACCTACGACTACGGGCGGATGCGAGAGACCTGGCTGATCCACCTGTGCACGGACTGGATGAGCAATGAAGGCTGGCTTTGGAAGCTGGACTGCCAGTTCCGCCTGTTCAACTACGTAGGCGACACCCAGTGGGTCAGGGGCCGCGTTGAGAAGAAGTATCTCGCCGACGGCGATCGCCCGGCCGTCGATCTGGAGATCTGGTGTGAGAACCAGCGGGGAGAAACGACGGCTCCCGGGCACGCCACGGTTCTGCTTCCCAGCCGCAAGTATGGGCGCGTTCGACTGCCCGAGCCGCCCGGAGGGGCGACCGACCTCCAAGGCGCGCTCGATGCGGTTGCCCAGGGCTTTGCCGCCCAATGACGCCCTACGCTCGCTCGGAGGGGTTGGAAGTCCAACTGGACGACGGCATCCTCTCGGTCGAGCTCAACCGGCCTGACCAGCGCAACGCCATCAACGCCGAGATGCTCGACGCCATGATCAGCGTTCTGGTCCAGGCCAACGAGGACGAGTCGGTACGGGTCATCGTCCTCAGCGGCCGAGGACCGGACTTCTGTGCCGGTTCCGATCTCATCGCCAAGAATGCGCCCCAGGATCGACGTCCTCGGGTCGGCAGCATCCAGCGACGACTGCCTCATCACGCCCACCGGATCATTCCGCTCCTGCTCGGGATCCAGACTCCCGTCGTGTGCATCGCCCGCGGCTGGGTGGCCGGGCTCGGCCTCCATCTCGCCGTCTCATCCGATGTCTGCCTGGTCGCCGACTCGGCGCGGATCTGGGAACCGTTCATGGCCCGGGGATTCACCCCCGACAGCGGCGGTGCCTGGCTGTTGCCGAGACTGGTGGGACTCGTGCGCGCCAGGGAGTTACTCATCGGCGGCCGGGAGCTGACCGGCACCGAGGCTGCCGAGTGGGGGCTCATACATCAAAGTGTCCCCGAAAGTGATCTCGACCAGGCGGCTCAGGAGATGATCGCTCAGCTGGCCGCTGGTCCCACGGTGGCCATCGGGCTCACCAAGTGGCTGCTCAACCAGAGCGCCGCCATCGACCTCGAGCACCATCTGGCCAACGAAGCCTTTGCGCTTGAGCTCTCCTCACGCAGCTCAGACTTTCGTGAGGGACTGGCCGCCTTCCAAGAGCGGCGGCCGCCACGCTTCGAGGGCCGATGACCTCGGTTGCTGCTCAGCCT
>Ga0134126_10001318_pt1 | contig 31549 bp, 57 predicted proteins | sample KB31752_FD_96881 | JGI IMG/M metagenome (GOLD analysis project Ga0134126, IMG submission 96881) | Terrestrial soil microbial communities with excess Nitrogen fertilizer from Kellogg Biological Station, Michigan, USA - KB3-175-2 | ecosystem: Environmental > Terrestrial > Soil > Unclassified ... | reverse complement strand
TCATTGGGTTGGTTATATGGAAAACGGCGACAACGACTTTCTTTACCTCGAATTCAGGCCATGGCCCAAATTCGGTCTTGTTGCATTGCAAACCTAAAAAAAGAACTTCTGTTTTTTGGTAAAACATTATCACTTGATAATTTACAAGAACAAATCATGAACCAAAAGATCGACCCCAATCGCCTTTGGCATAACATGGGCACCGCAAACAAAATCGGCGCAGGCATTGGGATCATACTCGCAGGTATCGGCTCAGGCCTCACGCACACGCCAAACGCCGCCTTGCAGGTGCTGCACGATGCCGCCGATAAAGATATCGAAGCGCAAAAGCAGGATTTGGGCAAAAAACAAACGCTTTATTCGATGAATCTGCAGAAATACCGCGATCAAACCCTAGCTGACAACGCGACAAGGCTTCAGTTAAACGCTGCCGCACAGGCGCAGATTCAGCAGGCGGTCGCACGGGCTGGCTCTCAGCAAGCTGCGGCTCAAGGCATGATGATGCTTGGACAGCTCAAAAATCAGCAGTTTCAAATGCTCACCCAATTTGGCGGCGCAATGGCGAAGGCGAAAATGCTGGGCCTTGGCTCTGGCGACGGCGGCGTTCCGGTCGCCCAAGTGCCGTACTCGATCTTGAGTGATCCGAAACAACAAGAGCAAATGGTCAATATTGGCGGGAAAATGTATTACGCCAATGACAAAGATTCTGCCGGCAAGGTGAGGACGGCTGAAACACTCGCGGGCCCCGTTATGCAGGACATTCAGACGCTAAAAGAGCTTGGGCCCGGCGCAATGGTGCCAGGCTCGGATGCATGGAATAAAGCCCACGCGATCCGCGGCGATCTTGCGATCAAACTCACTGGCATGTCCGGAAATACGATCGGAGCCAAACGCATCAACTCTGAGGAAATCAAATACCAACTCGATCGGATTAGAGATCCATCGAAGTTTTCAAACTATCTAGGCGATTCAAAAACGAATGAGTTTTACAACTCGATTCAAAATGAAATGGAATCGCTCAGAAAAAATAATCTCATCGGCTATAAGGGAATGAGCGGCTTGGGATTTAACGCGCTTCCGACTGGCGGAAAATTGCCGCTTAACAATAGGTGATAAATGGCAGACAGCGCCGATCAGGTCACAGTCAAATCGCCCTATGGACAGCTTGGAGTTATTCCAAAGACGAGCCTTCAGGCCGCGGTCAAGCAGGGCTTTCAAATCCCATCTGATGATGAAATCCAGTCGTATAACGATCAGCAAGAATATGGCACTGGCGTCGGCAACGCCGCAAAAACCTTTGGCGAGGCCGCCTTGGGCTCGCTTACTTTGGGTGGCTCCCGCGTTTTAGAAAACGCCATGGGCGTAACGACGCCTGAAGCGCAGGCCGCAAGGGCGAAGTATAACCCCGTCTCGCGCACGGCCGGCGATGTCGCAGGAATCGGCGCTGGCATCGCCATGACGGGCGGCGCTGAGGGGCTAGCAGAGGCGCCCTTTGAAGCGGCCGACCTTGCTAATCCCATTGGCGCAATCGCCAAAGCTGGCGCAAAGACTTCCGCGGCTGTTTCGAGCGCAATACCTGAAGGCCAATCGATCGCATCTCAACTTGCGTCACGCGCGCTTTCCACGGGCGCAGGCTCCGCTGTCGAGGGCGCGGCCTATGGGCTTGGGCAATCAGTCACAGAGCAAGCGCTTGGCGATCCCGATTTGAACGCTGAAAAGGTCATGAGCAATGTCGGTTACGGCGCGCTCTTTGGGGGAGCTCTTGGCTCTGCGCTTGGCGTTGGCGAAATTGCGGTGCCGGCCGCAGTCGGAAAAGCCCAAGAGACGCTCGAAAAAGCGAAAAACGCTCTTTTAGGCGCAGACGACGAAGTGGGGCCGCTCGGGAAGCTTTATGCCAAAGCCTCGAGTTTTGTTTCGGGAAAGCCTGAGGAGTCGATCTTAGAGGGCCTGCAAAGACGTCAAGATTTAATCGAAAACCCGGATACAAGAGAGCAAATCGCTCAGAACTTCTCTGATTCAATGCAAGATCATTTCAGCCAAATTAATGATGCGCTCAAGGCCGCAAATCGCGATGCGAGGCCTGATGAGATTCAATATACGCTTAAATCTATGCCAGTCGATATCGCGCAAAGAGAGAGTGCGGGCGTTTGGACGAAGCTCGATCAGACTGTGCAGGAAATGCAAAACCATGCTCCGCTTTATCCGGCGAGTGTGCCTTATAAGCTTCAAGGCCTTCGCGATGAGTTTGTCAAAATGGCTGGCGATGCTGACTCTGCAGGCGACGTTTACAATGCTCTTGATTGGCTAAAGGGAAAAATCAGCGATAATTTTCCGCTGTTTGATAAAATGGCCGGCCCCGAATGGAGTGATGCTAAATCACAGCTGCTCGGCCTTCGCTCTGAAATCAAAAACAACCTCGAAAACGAATCGATTTGGGGGCAGGCGGCGGCGAGGCAATCGGCCTTTAACGATGCGCAAAACCAATTCTTAACTCTGATCAATAAGAAAAACGGCTTTGCGAAATCGTTTTTAGAAAAAGCGGTCACGAATAAGGGCCAGATTGTCGCGAAAATCTCGCCCGGGAAAGTGCAAACCTTTTTACAGCAAGTCGGTAATCTCCGGGGCGGCGCAAAGGCTGAAGCGCTTCAGGATTTCTTTGATTCGAGCAAAAATCTAGTTTCAGAAATCGAAAAGACTTATAAAAACGCCCCCGGAAAATCGTTCGATAAAGCCGCGATCAAAGATTTGATGGCGAAAAACGAAATGACTGCGGCCCGCGCTCAGTCGCAAGCGGATTTGCAAAAGAACTTAGGCATGCTTGGAAGTGGTGCCCATAACACCTATCTCGGCGAAGGCTTTGCAGCACTCGAATCGCTGCATAACCCGGCTTTAGGTGCTGCGATTGAATCGTTTAACATGCTCCGCAATCCAGGACTTGCAATTCAGCGCCTGACTAAAATCGAGGGCATGGTTAAAAAGACCAATGCTTTTATCGAGCGCTCGGCAAAGGCGATCTTTAAAAAAGCCACGGCCGCGCAAGACGCTTTTTCCGGCTATGAGGGCGCGAGGTGGGCTGAAGGCGTGGGCGAAGACGTGCCCAAAGCGGCCGGGAAACAAAAAAGCGAACACGAGCAAATCGCGAACCATTTGAATGATATCAACGGCGACCCAAAGCGCATGATTGACATGCTCTCTGATAACACCGAAGAACTGCATCAGGCGGCGCCAAATACAGCGCAGGGGCTTCAGATGACAGCGGCAAGGGCCGCCCAGTTCTTGCAATCCAAGCTCCCCGCTCAGCCGAATCAGCGGCCGTTATCGGCAAAGCTTCAACCGTCCGAGGCCGAAGTTTCAATCTTCAATCGCTATTTTGATACAGTCGAAAATCCGATTGGCGTTCTTGGAAACATCAAAAACTGCACGATAATGCCTGAACAAATCGAGGCCCTTCAGGCCGTTTACCCTAAGCTTTATCAAGAAATGAGCAAGTCTATTTTGAATGAGCTCACCAATTATGTCGGAAAAAAGGGTGCTGAGAGTATTCCTTACCAGACAAAACTTGGGCTTTCGATTTTCTTAGGCGAGGATTTGGACGACACCATTCAGCAATCGGCAATCGCGTCCAATCAAATGACGCTTATGCAAGGGGTCGCTACGCAAGCGCAAAACCAAGCCGGAAACCCAGGGCCCGCGGCACTTGCTAAAGTTTCAGCGGCCGATACTGCCCAGACGCCCTTTCAGCAGACGACGAATCGCGGGACAAACTCCTAAGTATTGAAGCCTCTGCGTGGCGATCCCACGCTTAGCCTGTACAGAGGGGGTAACTTTTGGCCAAGACGAATCTTGTCAATTTTCCAATGTTTGGCGCCTCTGGCGCCGACTTATCTCAAAGCACGGTAACTTCAACCGTCACCGATGTTAGATACGAGGACAATTTAGGAATCTTAGTCAGCTGGACGGGGTCGAGCCCATCTGGCTCTCTTCAGATTCAAGTCTCAAATGACTATAATGCTTTGACCGGAAGCGCTGGCACTTGGATTGCGTTAAGTTTCGGCTCAGCTCTTTCTATTTCCGGTAACTCTGGATCGTTTGACGTTTCGATCGCGCAGCTTCCGTACGCTTATATTCGCGCTGTTTACACAAAAGTTTCTGGCTCGGGTACTTTATTCGCCAATCTGACTGGAAAAAGGTTAGGGGGTTAATTTGGCTGACTTCTACTGGCCGCCACCCTCAAGTGCGACCATTACAATCTCGGCAATCGGAACGACCGGGCAAACAGCGCCAACGACTGCGATTGAGGTTGCGGGGCTTGATAGCTCGCTCAACCTACAGCCGCTTCAGGTTGACGCAAGTAAAAATTTAATGACGAACGTACAGGCGTCTGCGCTTCCGAGCGGCGCTTCGACGAGTGCTAATCAAACAAATGGCTCGCAAAAAACGCAAGTCGTCGATGGCTCTGGAAACGTTCAGCCCTCTGGCGACGTCGCCTCGCGGGCACGTTTCGAGAAAATCACAGATGGCACAAATACGGTTTCGGTTACGGCCTCAAGCGCTTTAAAGGTTGATGGGTCTGCTGTAACTCAGCCTATTTCTGCTGCGAGCTTACCCTTGCCTACGGGCGCCGCAACTGCAGCAAAACAGCCGGCGCTTGGCGCCGCTGGTACACCGTCAGCTGACGTGATCACTGTCCAAGGCGTATCGTCGATGACCGCTTTGAAGGTCGATGGATCCGGCGTAACCCAGCCTGTGAGCGGCACAGTGACCGCAAACGCCGGGACTGGTTCTTTCACGGTGGCCCAAGCGACGGCCTCCAACCTCAATGCCACCGTCGCGCAATCTGGAACTTGGACAGTTCAACCGGGAAACACGGCAAACACGACCGCGTGGCTGACGAACGCGCAAGTCATTCCGCAATCGGGCTCGACGAATGCGAATTCGTCCGTTGCATCCACCGCACTTGAAGCATCGCATGTGATTAAGGCAAGTGCTGGGCGATTGTTTCAGCTGACTGGAGTAAACACTTCGGCCTCGGCGCAATATATTCAAGTTTTCAACTCGGCAACGGTTCCGGCAGATACGACGGTGCCTGTGCTTTTGGCCTATGTCCCTGGTGGCGCTAATTTCAGCTGGGATTTTGGCGATATTGGCCGCTATTTTTCAACCGGGATAGCCGTTTCAAACTCCTCGACTGCGGCAACAAAAACGATTGGCTCCGCTAACTGCTGGTTCAACGCGGAGTATTTATAAATGGGTCTAACGGTTTCGCCGTTGGCTGCGGCGCCCACGAAACAAATATTCACGTCCGGAACTTCGCAAACGTACACGACTCCAGCGGGATGCATTTTGCTCAAAGTAACATGCGTTGGGGGCGGCGGCGCCGGCGGTGGATGCGCGGCTACGAGTACAGCCCAAGTCGCGGGCGGCGCGGGCGGGAACTCTGGAGCTACGGCCATCAAATGGATTGCGAACCCTGCGGCCACATACACCTATTCCGTTGGGGCGGCTGGCGCAGCACCGACGGCCGGAAATAACTCTGGCGGTTCTGGTGGCAATACGACGTTTAGCACGATAACAGCGGGCGGCGGTTCGGGCGGCGCTGGTGGCGGGGCCGTTGGTGGATTTCCCGTTTTCGCTAGTGGTTCGACGACTACGGTCGCGACGGCAAGCGGGGGCGACATCAATATTTCTGGGGGCTCAGGTCAGCCGGTATGGGCGTTAGCTTCTGGTCAATTTTACGGAGGCGGAGGCGCCGAATCAACTTTTGGACCCGGTGGTCCCGCCCGTCAAGGTGGCGGCGGTGCCGGGGCATCGGCTGGTGGATACGGCGATGGGGGCGGGGGGGGGCAAGTTGGCGCCAGCTCGTCCGCGCAAGCGGGGGCTGCGGGCGGTAGTGGATTGATTATTGTTGAAGAGTTTTACGTTTAGGGGATGTGTAATATGCGAAACATAAATCAAAACGTTCTCTCAGCCGTCGACACCGCTTCTCAAACAGGCGGAAAAATCGACGCCTCTCAACTCTATTCGGCAAGCTTTCACGCCTATTTTGGCGATTCAGGTTGTACGGGCTCAGTCAAAATTCAAGCCTCAAATGATCCGTGCGCTTTCGGTAACGATGCGGTCAACTTCACGCCCACAAACTGGGTTGATATCCCGAACACTTCGACGAACGTTACTTCGGGCGGCGCGATTTTGATCACACTTAGCCAGTTGAGTTATCGCTGGCTCAGGGTTGCCTTCACTTATGCGAGCGGCGGAAGTTCAACGATTAACGTAAACTTGAACGCGTTAGGGTTTTAGAAAAAAATGGAAGCCAACGGATGGCTGAAAGAGCTCTTGAGTCGAATGGATGACGACATTCAAGAGATTAAAACGGATGTTAAGCGCTTAAGCGAATTTAAGTGGCGCATTGCTGGCGGCGTGACTGTCCTTTGCGCTTTGATCACTTTTGCGATCAACGCTTTTGCGATTTGGATGAGGCATTAAAATGCTCCATCCGGCGCACGAGGCTTGCGTGTGTCTGCTTATTTGGGAGTGGTGGCTAGGACACCAGAAATTTATCAAGGCGTCCTCTACGATTGGGCTCGTAATTTTATTTTTTACAGTTTTGTTTTTTACGATCAAACCATTTTTTCAAAAGGAGTAAAACATGCAGCAAGTTACATTGAACGTCGCAGACGAAGTAAAGGCTTTGGGCGATGCGATTGGCGTTGAAGTCGCAGACATCAAGGCGAAAAAGGGCGTCGCGGTTTACGTCTCTGACCTGATGCCGGCGCTTGTCTCTTTGGCCGGAAGCTATCAAGCTTTGCCCGCCGATATCAAACAGCCAGACGATATTGCCTATTTGGTTAAGTGCATTTCCGCTGCCGTTTTGCCGGCGGCCTAAGTGTTTCGCAAATGGCTAAGGGCGCTTTTCGCGCCCTTTCTTTTTGCTGCGTGCACGGGCTCTGGTATAGCTTTGCCGAGTCAAGCGCCAGCTCCCATTTATGCGCTCGATCTTTCCGGCCAGATAGACGGCGTGGCCTGGGACGGCCTTTCGATTGGCTCAAGCGCTCCCACTCACGATATTACGATCGTTAGCAAAACTGACGTAAACGAATTCAGAGTTATTTCTTGCCATAGGTTTTTGAAATTTGAGGACGTGATCCAAACTGGCTGGTTTCGTCCCAATCGCGGATATGAATTCACGCTCAGCTTGGCCCCCGGGATTGAGGATACTGGACAATGTCCGATTCGGCTTCAGGCGTACTCCAAACAACTCGACAAAGATGGAAATCCGGTTGGAAGTGCGTTTGGAATTTTGATCTTCAAAAACTCCCACTACACCTTGCCGGCCGAAAATATCTGTAACGGCGCTGACGGCGGTTCAACCGGAACGAGCGTTTGCCAGTCGATGGCGGGCCTTGTTGAGCGTGTGAAGTTTAGCGAGCAAGTGATCGCCGCGAACCCCGCCAATATTCCAGACGGAATGCCAAAGCCCTGCCAGGGAAAATTCATCGACGCCGAAACGTTCGAATATGTAATGCCAACGGGCGAATGTGCGATTGAGTTTGCGAGCACGAAAGCTCCCCACAGGTTTGCTCTACATTTTGCTTACGGGTTTAACAAGATTTTTTACAGAGGAAGTGAATAATGTTTTCGACGATTTGGACATTCATCACGGCCGCGTTTTCGATGGTATCGCCTTACGCTCCGCTAATTACGGGCGTTGCGGGGACGCTCTTTGGCTATTTCTGGAACCAATATCAGCAGCATAAACAGCGGCAGCAAAACGCGATCACCACGATGGCGCAAGACGAGGACGCACACGCGTCTGACGGCGCGATCTCTGTCGGCGATCGGCAGAGCATTCAAGCGCAAGACGCAGACCTTAATCAGCAGCTGGCTGCGATCGATCAGCAGGCCGCGCAAAATCAAGCCGCTCAAGCGAAACTACGACAACCAGCTTTAAAGGAGACAAAACCATGAACGCAAAAGCTTTAGTTTTCAAGCGCCTCAATCTCACCGCTTCCGGCATGATCACTGGCGGATACCTACAATATAACGCCGACGATTCGTCAGGCATTGTCGAATATAACGGCGAAGTGGGCGTGCACTTTCTGTTTGTTTCAAAGACCTTTCCAGCGCAAGGGACGACGGTCATTGACCCCTCACTCCTTTTGAGCGCAAACGTTGTTCCAGGAAAAAAGCTAAACTTCCCTGGCGTTGAGATTGAAGTGGTGTCGGTCGCTGACAAAAAGGCGAGCTGCAAGGTCGCAATCAACAACGGAAACGCAATCGGTAACGGACTTGCGGTCCTTGATTTATCGCAAAAAGATATTTCGGTTGATTCAGTCGTGGTGGACGGCACGGTGATGGGAATGTCCGTCCACATTGAGCTTGCGTAAAGTTAAGTCGACAAGGCTTAACTGCCCTGCTTGCGGCCATCTCTGGAGTGTAAAGGGGAGGGCGGCTGCCCCGCGCCCGCGCTGGGCGAAGCAGCGCTTTATCAAGGTCAACGGCGTGGTCAAGCGCTGTCGGAACTGCAAGGCCGCTGAAAATATTCGCATTCATGATTTTGAATTCGAGGGTGGGGGATCGATGGCAAAAATTGAAGGCTCGATTGACTATGTTTTGGAAAACGAGGGAGGCTTTACGATCGACGACGGGGGACCTACCATGTGGGGCATAACAATCCCGGACGTAGCCCAGTATCGAAAAGTCCCAGAGAGCTCAATTACGATTGAGGACATGAAAAACCTCCCCAAGATGGAAGCCTGCGAAATTTACCGCGAGCTCTACTGGCAAAAGCTTTCGCTCGATCAGGTGGCAGCGCAAAACGTGGCGACCGCTATTTTCGACATCGGCGTTAATCGCGGGGTCAGCACTAGCGCCAAGTATGCGCAGCGGGCGTGTAAGACGTTGGGCTTAAGCGTTGCGGTCGATGGCGTAATGGGCCCGAACACGATTGCGGCGGTCAACATGGCGAAACCTTCACAAATGGTCAGAACACTGGAAGGCTTGGACATGGCTGGTTATCTCGCCATTGTCGCGATCGATCCGGAAAAGTATGGGCGTTACTTAAAGGGTTGGGAAGCAAGAGCGCAAAGGCTTTTGACGCTGGTTTAAATTGATTGATTATCTAGTTTAAATCTACGCATCCAGCGGCCGAGCCCTGCTGGCAAAACGAGAGTACCGCACCAGAAAGCGTCCATGTCCAATTGCCATTATACATTGAGCAGCCCGGATCACACGTCCCGCAACTGGCGGAAGTCGTAGCTGCGCAAGTACTCAAGACCGCTGAGCCCGCCGCAATTGAGCCTGGCGTGGTCTCTGATGCGATCACGGTACATGTACAAACAGTTCCAAACGGTTCGGTCCACGCAGCTTGCGATGTCCCGGTCGCATTGAAATCATCGAGGCTCAGCGTCCACGCAGGATCTGTTGAGCGCCATGTCTTTTGAATTGCGTTCTTAATTGAAACGCTTGAATCAGATGAAGAGCTTGATCCAGCGCATGCCGACAAAGTCATTGCTAACGAAAACGTAATGATGATTGTTCCCATACTAGGCCTATCGTCAGTAATGTAAATTTACTTTAGATATCCTGAAAAAACACAGACGGATGAACGCCGAATAAGTTCGATAGGTTGATCAAAGTCCGGACAGTAATGCCTCGCCGTCCGGCTTCAATCTTTTGAAGCTGCGTCCACTCATGCCAGCCGTGCTCCTCAGTCTCTTCTAATGTCCAGCCCCGCGCCTCACGGAGTGCACGCACTTTAAGGCCAATAGCCTTGTAAACTTTTTCAGGCTTAAGCCTGGGCTTTCCCATGGATTAATATTTCTTGAATTTGAAGAGGAGTAGTATGCCAATATTGGCATAATTTCTATTGAAAAACTAAAGAGACTAAGTTTATTTAGACAAAAACAACCGATTGGCGGCTCATGGATCAAATCGAATGGGTTTTCGAGCGGTATTTTATTTCTTTGATGGCTGACTTGGGGGTGATAGACCAAAAAGACGTAGCGCTTTCTCGAGTCGCTTGCGAACTTCGGGCGAGACCTTCATTAGATGCTCATATTTTCCCGTCAGAACAAAAAGCGCAAAATGTCGCTGCCACTCCTCTTTGGCGCCCTTCCACGACAAAATCAGCTGGCGGATTTCGGGGCTAAAAATATCGACGGAGCCGCGCGACGACGACGCAGCGAGCTTTTCCGGATCTGAATGTAAGTCTGATATAGATACGCCAAGAGCATCAGCCAGCTTTTTTTGATTCCCCCCACGCGGAAGGATGCCTAAGCTTACCGCGCGAAAGCAAGTATGATAGCTAGCCCCCGATTCTTTGGCTAACTGCTTTAATGACCAGCCCCGCTCCGATATGAGACGACTCAGGTTGGCTTGAAAAAAACCGCCTCTTTCCATGTTCTTGTACGCTATTTCACTTCTGCTACTTTAGTGCTAAATAGTGTTTGCATTTCGGTATCACTAGTGCTAAATTCATATTGATGATACGTAGGGTAAATAGAGCGGTAATAGACTGGTGGGTTTTGGAGAATGGGCCGGACGGTGTAGCCAAGTTGGCCGCAGCCTCTGGCGTGTCCTCGAGCATGATTAGCAAAATCAGAACTGGTCGGGTTCCAGTGCGCCCCTTAACAAGACGTGCGCTGGCCCAAGCTTTAGACGTAGAGGAATCTGAGCTTTTCCCCGTTACAGCGGGCAAAAGCCGAGCTTCCTAAATCAAATTTATGTGCTCAATAATTGAGCAAACGACAAAGGTCCAGAGGATTTTTGATGGCGTCGAGCCACGTGAAAAAAAGTGAGGGATATCTATGGCTGAAGTTTTAAAAGGGCTGCACATTCCAAGGGCTCAATACGATGCTATTGAGGCCGTCCGCGCGACCGAACTAAAGATGGCCGCGAAATCTCTATATCACTTCAATGAATATCGGAAGGGCAATCGGACGATAACTGCAAACCAGCAAAAAGGCTGGGATTTGGGCGCCCTTTCCCATTCGATTAACCTTGAAAACGATATCTCAAAAGTCAAAATTTTCGACGTTCTCAAGAAAGATGGGACCGAATACTCATCTCCACGCCAGAGTAATCCCTTTAAAGAAATGATCGAGGCTAACCCGAATCATGTCGTGGTCACAAAAGACGAGTTCAAGGACCTCTGTGAAAAGCGCGCGGCGTTTTGGACTTGTCCGGACGTAGTGAAAACAATGAAGGGCTGTTCGGCTGAAGTAGCCTTTTGTGCTCAAGACCCAATCACCGGGCTTTGGCTCAAATGCCAGGCCGATCTCGTTAACCTTCAAGAAGAGCGCTTTGGCGACGCTAAAGGCTGTCCAGACGCCTCCGAGTTCGGAGTTGGACGAATGGCCGCGAGGGCTAAGTGGCCGATTCAAATCGGCCACTACGCTTACGTGATCGAGCTTGCTACGGGCGTTCAAATGAAGAAATTCGAATTCATCGCTCAGGAGTTCAAGGCGCCCCACTACACTGAAGTTCACGAACTTTCGGAAATGGATTTTGAAAACTGCCGTCTTAATTACAGAGAACTTCTCAATCGACTCGCGATTGCAATCAAAGAAAATAGTTGGCCCGGATATAAAAAGCGCGGCGCCCTCGTGTTTCCGCCATGGGCCTATGAGTTCGAAGAAATTGATGAGGATTGGAGTGCCGCATGAATAAGATCGAAGAATTCGTTCTTCTTGTGCAAAAGTCTGTCTGCAAGGTCAAGCGTACGCAAGAAAACGACCATCTGAAAAGCAAATACGCCGATCTTGAGGACGTGCTCGAGTTGCTTAACCCTTACTTCACTGAACACGGCGTCTTGGTCGAGCAATATCCTACATTTCAAGACGGGCTCGGATGGGTTTATTGCACAAAACTCACGGCCGGGGACGAACACAAAGAATATTTTCATCCGCTGCTGGGACTTGAAACTAAAACACCTATGCAGTCGCTCGGATCAGCTGAAACTTATGCTCGGAGATATTCGCTCAAGGGAATCTTTAAATTGGTCGATTCGGACGACGATGCGAACGCGGTAACTCCAGCTGGCGGCCCATCGAAATCAGCTAGAAAATCCGAAGTAGAAAAGATGCTAAGGGCGTTTGCGGCGCTGAACGTATCCAAAAGTGAAGTTGAGTCGGTTGTTCAGCAAGACGCGGAACATTTCACTATCTCGGACATGGAATCTTTGAAATCGGTTTATTTGGCGATCAAGGGTGGAAAGAAAAAGCTCGCAGACTTCTTGAATGAGGTGCCTCAATGGCAGGATTGAATAAAGTCTACATTTTGGGGCGTCTCGGAAAAGATCCGGAAGTCAAAAGCGTCACTGGCGGAAAGAACGTCGCGCGAATAGTGGTCGCCACTAGCGAAACCTGGATTAAGGATGGACAAAAACAAGAGCGCACAGACTGGCACACGATTGTAGTTTGGGGAAAGCTCGCCGAACTTTGTGGGAAATATCTAAAAAAGGGAAGCCAAGCTCTTTTTGAAGGAAAGATTCAAACCCGTTCTTATGAATCAACCGCAGGCGAAAAAAAGTATGTGACTGAAATTATAGCCGATAGCGTTCAATTCTTAGATTCGCGACGAGAAGAGTCCTCCACGCCGTCTGGCTCATGGGACCTGGAAGAGGGTTAAGGCATGATCGAACGCAAGCCCTACTTCTTTCAGCCTGACGACTATTACGACTGCGGCGAACTAGGTGAGCATCCGGTGCAATTTACGGCCTGGGTCAGATACCTGGACGCTGAAACGAGGCCACTTGTGACGATCACGGCCGCGCAAATCCTTGCCACGTTTGGCCGGCACGCGCAGCTGATCGATCTTTTGCCTAAGCTGCAAGCGGATGCGGGCGAGATGCTCAAGTGGCAGCTTGCGATTACGAGGGATTATTTGAAAGCGCGAGAACGTGAGGACGAGAGGGAGTGCGTATGATGGGGCCTCCGACAAAAAGCGTACGCTGGTTCCCGCGCATCGCGACCGACGCTGACCTGGGGCGCCCTGATCGGCGTTTGGCGAGCGTTCCGCCAGCTGAGCGCTGTAGCGATTGCAAGGAATGGTGCGAATACATCGACACAGAGGACGGCGACCTCATTTCAAATTGCTGCGGCGCTAGCGCATACGCGGTCGACGAGGACGCGGGGAAGGATTAGCGAATGACTGCGGGGGACGTGGGGGCGCTGATTGTGGGCGTGATAATTGTGGGCTTAACGATCATGCTAGCGCGGGCGGCCGGGCTTGCTTGATTTTTACGTACTTGTCGCCTGCGTCGGCGCGATCATGATGGTGTTTGGAGCTTTGGCGGTAGCTGGGGGAATATTGATTGCTGAGTGGTTTAGAAAGTGAGCTGCTGCCTTTTTGGCAGCTTCTCTATTTTTGTTTACATGACGCGAGATTCAGTATGGGCGCGGCGAAGAGCGGCTTTTGCTTGATCGAAGAAAAAATATTTGGAACACTTGGAGCATCAAATGGATGAGAGAAAACTCCCAAAATTTTTGACGATGAAACAGTTCCGCGAGGCGATCATCAATTGGTCGGATGATACAATTCGTCGCCGCATTCATGACGAGGCGATGCCCGCCCAAAGAGACGGGCGCCAGTTCATTTTTCCGACGCAAGAGGTTTTGGATTGGTTTAAACGTAGAGGAATCAAAGCGGGATGAGTCAGATTCTTCGGCCGCTCTTTGACGGCGACAGGCGAGTGTCTGACTTCTTTTTCGACGAGAAAACTCGAGTCATTTACTATTTGAAATCGATGGCCGGAAAGAAAGAGAAAATCTCCTCTGGCATAAAGTGCGCCGACTCGGCCGCGATCGCGAAAGCAAAGCGCGAAGCGTTTCGCCGACTCAAGTTAAAGGCCGCAAAAGCTAAGCAGGCGAGCGGGGCTCTCATTAAGGACCAGCTTCCGCTTTGGCGCGAAGTCAAAGTCTCGGAAAACCTGGACGCCTCGACGATGAAAAACATCGACCAGGCGATCAAGCGGATCGATGGCTTTTGGGGCTCAATGCTTCCCCACGAAATCAACCGGGACAATATCGCCAAATGGTTTCGCTGGCTGGAGGAGAACTATCCCGGCCAGCTGAAGGAAAAGCCGATCAAATATTTGCGGAACTTCTCGCGCTATTTGGGCGAGAAAACGTATAACGGCCATCCCCTCCTGCCGGCCGTCCCGCGGATCGCGGATCCGGACTACAAGACGGTAAAGGCAAAGCGCCGCAAGAAGAAAGAGCGCATTTTTACGGCGGATGAGTTTAAGTCGGTCTACTCTGTCGCGAATGAAGTTGAACGCGTTGTCGCCATGTTCATGTATACGATGGCCGCGCGGATCGATGAGACGCTTAACTTGCGCTTTGGCCGCGAAATTATATTAGACGAGCGCCCACGGTATCAATGGGAGATTGGGCAGAACAAGGCTGACCTCTTTGGAAAGCATCGCTTGTCTGACCGTCTGGCTGAAACGTTCGCCGCTCGCCAGCGCCTACTCGACGCGAAAGATGGCGATTATATTTTCCCGCAAAAGTTCGATCGCCGGAAGGCGCTGAAGCCTCAAATGATCGATTGGCACGACTGGCGGACGCGCGCGAATCTTGGCTGGCACTGGACGAGCCACACGTTTCGCCACACGTGCTTATCGAACCTCTTTAGCGATGAGCGAAACCCTCAGGCGCTCGTTTGCAAGCTCTACCGCGTGAGCTTCGCGGTCGCTATGGACACATACATTCATCCGACCGAAGAGGGTATTGAGCGGATGAGAAACGCGATTGAATTAAGCATAGGCCCGGTTGAGACTTCGTTACGGGCGAGTGATAAACATACGAAAGGATTGCAACATGGTGGCCTCTCCGAGACTACTTAACAGCTCAGATAAAACTAATAGTTTCTGGCACTTCCTCAAATCCAATAGGACGCATTTAGACGCAAAAGCCGCGTGAGGCTGGTTGCGAAAACGTTGCGGATAGATAGCCTGAGGGGGGCGCTTGGCAAGACTCAATATTGAGGACAAATTTTGGTTGGAAATCGTTTCCACCGCGGTCGCTTTAGGCGATCAGGACCGGGCGATAGGGAATGCTATTCGCTTTTTCCGCATCGCGCAAGAGAAAGCAAAATCGGGCTCATTTTTAAGTGAGGATGACTTCCGCGCGCATGGGTTTTCCGAAGCGCTTTTCCCGATGTTCGCGGTCAGGACCGAGCGCGGTATCCAGGCGGCTGGCTACGAGAAACACTTTGGCTGGCTGGAAAAGCGTGCTGAGGCTGGGCGAAAAGGCGGAAGCAAAGCTAAGCAAACGAAAGCAAACGAAAGCAAACCACGAAAAACAAAGCAAACGGAACCCTCTTCCTCTTCCTCTTCCTCTTCCTCAAGCTCAAGTAATTCAGATTCTTCGAATCTGGTGCCGGTTCCTTCGGTCCCGGCCGTGGCGAAAGAAACTCCGGCTGGTGTTTACGTTTCGGCATACCAGGAGAAATACGGGCATCGGCCAGAATTCGGTCCGCGGGAAGGAAAGATTCTTTCAACCTTCGCCAAGAACCATCCTGACCGCTGGGAGGAGCTGATCCGCGGATACCTGCAGATGCCGGACTCTTGGGCCGTAGCCAGGTCTCACCCGGTCGAAGTCCTCGTGACCAAGGTTAACGAAATCGGAAGGTTCCTCGCGACCGGCAAAGTCGTCACCCGCAAAGTGATCGAGCACGCCGAGGAAATCATCGACAAGGCCCAGGGCACGAACCGCCGGCCGAGAAAGTCGCTCGAGCAGCTGGAACAAGAGCGAAAGCAAATGCTCCTTGAGGCGAGAAAGGAGGAGCCTGCATGACGATCAACCATGCGCAGTTTCGCCTTCAGGTTGACCGCCTGGTGGATACGTTCGGCGAGAGAGCTTTTTCCGATCAGCGCGAGACGATGATCTGGGAAATGGTGCAAGGGCTCGATTACGATTTCGTGATCGCGATCGTCGATAGCTTTATCCGCGGCGCAAAACAAGCGCCACTCCCTGCGGACTTCTCAGAGGCAATCGCGAAGGCGGAAAAGCACGGCGCAAAGCTTTATCGCTTAGGCGAAAACAGGCCTAAGGAAATCGCAAGATGCCGCTCATGCGCCGACTCAGGCTTTGCGCGCGTCGTGAGGAAAGATGGCGCGGATGCTTGGGCGAAATGGTCGCACGGATCAGCGCCTTGCCACTGCGCAAGAGGGCGCGAACTCATCGAGGCAGGAAGGCGCATGAGGCCTTCGCCGTTCGATCTTGGCGGGCAGTATGGCGACCACTGGACGAAGAGCTATCGGATCATTTCGCCTTGGACGGGCGGCGGGGAGGGCGCATGAGTGACAAGTTTTACCAAACCCAGAGATGGCGCGAATTGCGATACAGGATTTTGCGCAAACACGGCTTCAAATGCATGGCATGCGGATCGCGCGAACGCATTCACGTTGACCACATTAAGCCTAGGTCAAAATATCCCGGGCTTGAATATTGCGAAAATAATCTGCAAGTCCTTTGCGAGGACTGTAATTTAGGTAAATCAAACAAATTTGAGGACTCATTTGTCGTCGATGATCTCAGCGAACAGGAAAAGAAAGCGAAACTTCAGCTAGAGCGCTTTGACGAATACGCTCGCGAAAAAGCCTTTCCTCCAGATAAAGCGGCGCGATTGAAGAAAATTTTAGAGCGCGACGCAAAGGTGTTTTACTTGAAACGAAAGGCGCGAGAACTCACTCGAGCGGTCGGGCACTACAGAGATCCATCGCTCGCGCTTGAGCAAATCATGAACATTCATCTTCACCGGCGCAAATGCGACGAAGCGAGCCAGACGTTCGGGGAGGACAACACTTGACCGCGCCGAATCCTGCCCGCTCAGCATTCGAATGCGCGTGTCAGAACTTGCGCTCAGTCTTGCGCTATATGCGCTACGAGCTTCAGATGCCAGCGGACACGATCATCTTAGCGGCCAAAGGCATGCTGCACTCGTTTGACGTTGAGGACTTAAACAGGAAAGCGAACATGCAGCCCGAGCCGGAGAAACCGGCATGAAGGAAAATAAAACATGGCACGATTTGATTTTGAAAAGAAAAAAGACATCGAAAAAATCTCTCAACGCATTCGAAGCTCTTTCCAAAAACTGTCAAAAGGAATTGGAAATGCAGACGACTGCGTTCAAGAAATTTTACTCAGAATGTGCGAAGGCAAATGTCTGCACCAAACCATTGACCAAGCTGTTATCGACTATCTACGGACAATCACAGGTCGAAAAGGGATGGGCAGCTATACTGCAAGACAAAATCTCGAGCGCGCCGATAGTTTTGGACCGGGAGATTTGGAGCGAGTACTGCCGGTGGATCTTGGACGAGATTTGGCTGACGGAGTGGATTTTGAGCGAATGCTCAGAGCCCACCCCTGGCAAGATCGCGTCTGCTTTAAGCTCAGATACGGATGGGGCTTAAGTGAAGCTGAGATCGGAAATCTCTTTGGCTTTAGCGAATCGAGGGCTTCGCAGCGGCTCGCGCGAGTTCAGATGCGCCTATCAGCGAGAATACAGGCTGAGAAAAGGGCCGGAATACCGAGCGAAAGAGAGGGCGAAATGGCGCGCGTATTACGCCCGGAAGCAGAAAGACAGTTGTGGGGAATGGGCGAAATCACGTTTGAAAGAATGGAGACAGGCCAATCCTTCGGCGTGGAAAGCTTTGATGAAAAGAGCTTCTGAAAACGGACTTCACAGGAGATTTTATGCGAACAACCGCGAAAGAGTTAAAGAACGAAAACGAGCAGAGGGTAGAGCCGCCCGTCGCCGCGATCCATTCTTCGGACTCTGGAAAACGATCAGAAGTTCAAAAGATCCAGTCGCCATCAATTCAGCTCTCGAAAGACTTAGCCGGATCATTGATGGGCTTGATTAGAGACGTGAACAAAGACGGCGTGACTCCTGAGACCGTGAACGCAAGTTGTAACGCCGCCGCGCAGATTTATAAAATCCTGCGGCTGAATTTTGAGATGAAGAAAGAGGGCTTTTGAGCATGACCCCCACCCCCGCCACTAAAGTCGCACAAGATAGTACAAAGCCATACACGCTCGCGTTTGAGCTCTTAGGCCTCCCTAAAGTGCCAAACGAGCTCCTCGGCGCCCACTGGCGAGTGCGCGCAGGCCACGCCAAGCGCTGGGAGCGGGCGGTTTGGGCAAAGTGCTGGCATCTGAAGCCTAACACGCCGCTAATCAAAGCCTCGTTAGTTTTAACCAGGTGTAGCGCTAGGTCTCCTGACTTCGATAACCTTGCGCTCAGCTTTAAGCCCGTCGTCGACGCGCTCGTTAAGTGCGGCGTGATCGTTGACGATACACCGGCGGTCATTGGCCAGCCCACATACAAACATGAGCGCGCCAGGCCCGGGCGAGGTCTTATTCGCGTGGAAGTGGAGGCCCAAAATGCCTAGCGCTCATCAAATGGCTGGCTGTAGATGCGAGAGTTGCGAGCGGGTTAGAAAACACCGTAAAGACTATAAAGCAAGAAAGCGCGCCCGGCTTAACGCGCTTTACGGCGAGGAAAGCTTTTTAGGACCGCAATCCGAGCGGAAGAGTCATTATGGGAAAGCCGGAGGTGAAAAGTGAAATTCTCAATCGCTCTGATATTCGCACTCTTCGTCTGCACCTGCGGGACGCATAAAGCGTGCTCGAGTGGCACGATCGGAACTGAGAGTGGTGGGCAATGTGAATGCGTGCCGGACGGTGGCGCATGAGAAAGCTCTTTTGCAAACTCTTCGGCCACCGCTGGCACACTTACGCGCTCCTTTGCACGCGCGGGTGTCGCAGGTGCGGGGAGCTTAAAGAATCGTCATCGGATGGTGGGCAGTGAAATTAGAACTAGAGAACCGTGAATTTAGCGATTTGATTTGGGGACCGGTCGCCTTAGTCGCCCTGGCGGTCGCGTTCTTTTTCATTTACTCATGCGATCAATGGAACCATATCCCCGAAAAAATGCAGCAATCGTCCCAAACAGAACCTAAGGAGCAGAAATGATCGGAAACGAGCACATAATCTTAAAAAAGATAATCGAACATCCAATCACCTCGCACGCACTGCTCGAGATGCTGATCGAAGATGGCGTCAAAGTAACCCCAATGCCGACGACCTTCAGCGAACGCAAGGTTGTACTTTGGAAAATTGTTGAGGAACTAAATCGTCGAGAATCTCAGGCAGAAGATCGGAGCGAGTGATGGATCGCGGCGAATTGGAAAAATGGGCGAGGAAAAAGGCGGCATGCTTATACACAGCTCGCAGACAAAACCACGCGCAGCCAGGCGGCTTTCGTAAAGCACCGTCAAACTTCAGCATTTCGTCTTTTGTGTCTGGCGCATTGGCGGCATTTGATGAACTAAACAAATTGTCTAAACAGGATTCTAAGTGACGGCTGCGCTTTATATTCTCCCTGACGGGCCTTATTCAAGAGTTGATGGGATTGAGCTCTGGCCAGAGAGCCGAGACGCCCGCCAATACAAAGGCCCTCATAAAGTGATCGCGCACCCACCTTGCGAACGCTGGGGACGCTATTGGGGAGGAGGCCCGATGCTTCACGGGACCGAGCGCCAAAAGCTACTAGGCGATGACGCCGGCTGTTTCGCGCACGCGCTCTGGGCCGTTAGGACATTCGGCGGCGTTCTTGAGCATCCAGAGGCCTCGCACGCCTTTAGGTTTTACGGCCTCCCAATCCCTGCGCAAGCCGGTGGCTGGACTGAGCCAGACAAATACGGTGGCCGTTCATGCTGTGTGGCTCAAGGGCATTACGGGCACCGAGCTCAGAAGCTCACATGGCTCTATGGGCGTCAGATTGATTTCAAAGAACTACACTGGGGCTTATGCCCCGGCAAAACCCGTCTGGATGAGGGATTTCACTCGAAGGGCGAAAGAGATTCTGCACAGATGAAGCGAACGCGAACCAAGCCGCAAGAAAATCTTGCTACGCCAGAGGCCTTTCGTGACTTGCTCTTGAGTTTAGTTTCAGAATCCAGAACGGAAGCTGAATGAATTGTGTAATTATTAGGCTTCTGAAAAAGCTAATTTGGCGGCGCCGGGCGAACCGCGCATTGCGCGAAGCCTGTTGGCGGTGGGAGCGGCTTTATTATCAAGAATACGATAAACATCAAGCCGCCATAGCCAGAATCGGCAAACTACAAAGACAGATATACGATTTAACTCCAAATGAGGACCCGACTGAATGAAGTATAAATTACCGAAAACTAAGGATAAGCCTGACGGACGCATAAAATCGGTGATGTTTCGACTTCCTCTGGAAATGATCGCGCCATTTAATCAAGCCGTTCGATTGAGTGGGCTGTCGGCCCAAATGGTTGTCGAATCTATGGTCAGGCATTGCTTAGATGAAGTGGATGAGATTCCGACTAAAAAATTATAATCCAAGTCCGAATCTGCGGGGGAGAAATGATCGAGGTCAAAAACGCAATTATCACGAAGGCCATGTTGACCATTGAGGACCACGGACTTCTTTCAGCCTGGCTGACGCTCGACTACGGCGGATCTGGCCAAGGCTTTGGCGGTTACTCGCTTTACCTGCCCAAGTCATTCAAGCACCACTCGCTAATGTCACATGCTGGGCATTGGATTTTTCGCTGCATTGAAATCTCGGGCGTTGAACGATGGGACCAGATAGTCGGGAAAACTGTTCGCGTCCGTTGCGAACATCACAAGGTGCACGCTATCGGGCATATTGTAAAAGACGATTGGTTTGATCCGGCCAAGGATTTTGCAGACTCCAATCACGAAGATCCGGAGGAGAAATGAGCTACTCATGCGGCGTTCACGGCTGGCAGCATTTACTCAAACCATGCCCGTCTTGTCAGCAAACGACGACCGATAACAAAGCAACACCGATGGGATTGTTCGCCGAAATCGACCGACTTCGCGGGCAGAATGAACACCTATTAGTGATTTTGGAAAAGGCTGCCCGCTATATTCCACATATTCCAACGAGACATGAAGCTGGCTGGGGCGGCGCTAACCATAGTCCCTGTGTTGCGGACTGCCCGAAATGTGCATGGGAAAAATATTCCCGGATAGAAACTGGAGACGAGAAATGAGCGAATTAGAGCGCTTGAAATTCTGGATACATCTACTTGAAATGGAGGTCGCGGCCCTGCGCTCCGTCTTGGCTGAATTCGATGGAGACAAGATGGAGTTTCTCCAGATGCAGAAAGCTAGCGCGATAGAGCAGCTTAAGAACAGTTTGGTGCATCCATGAGCAACTGGCGGACGATAAAAAATCATGACGGCACTGGATTTGAGCCAATTGAATTCGTCGAAATCGGCGCCGTGCACGAGCTTGAAAAGAAATACGAGAGGGAGCACCAAATTGCGCTAAAGTTCGCGATGGAGCGCGACCAGCTCCGCGCCGAGAACGAGCAATGGAAAACCGAGGCATACGTCCGCAAAGCCGCCTATGAAGAAATATTTGCCCAGAACCAGCGGCTGACTAATTGGGTAAATGAGATAAATGAAAAGGGTTATAAATGGCAGCAAGAAGCCGAGCGGCTCAGGGCGGCGCTGGAGCTGATTCAAAGTAAGAATATGGACCCATCTGGCCCGGCGTATGGTGCAATAAAAATCGCACGCGAGGCGCTGTCAGCTTCGACAAAGAAAGACGACCATGAAAAATGAAAGATGGGTTCCGGTCTTTGGCTGGGAAGCAGATTATGAAATGTGCAAAGAGTACGGAGTCGCTTGGGCAACAATGAAGAAATGCGTTGACGGCGAAACATGGAAACATGTGTCGTCGTGTAATGGGGAAGACGACAAATGAATCAGAATCCGCATGTAGCTCAGTTGGTAGAGTGTCAGTACATAGGCGATGATGTACAAGTTGCCGACAAGCGAGTGATATCCCGCTTGTGCTGGAGGCCGGGGGTTCAAGTCCCTCCATGCGGTGCTTTAGAATTCTATGGCGAGGATGGGCGATGATGACACCTAAGAGCGTGAAATGGATGCTGCTGGGCTGTATCGGCTTTCAGCTATCGGTGCTCGCTTACAATTACGCAATCGGCAACATCAATACACTTTTCGCAATGCTGATCGCCAGCACGCTTTTCACAGCGATTTTCACTGCATCGGTATGGAAGGACCTGCAATGACACAATCTCTACCCGATGGCGAGGATTAGCGAAGATGAAACTTAAGCCATGCCCATTCTGCGGCAACATATATCGCGGCAAGTTTATCGCCAGCGAGTATCACGCCGATCCGATGGAATGCCCGAAGTGTGGAGCGCGCGGACCATACCTCACAATGGATGAACGCAAAGCCTGGAAGCGCGCTAGGTCGTATCATGCAAAAAATCTTGTCGTGGCCAAAGCATGGAACCGCCGCGCAGAAACTCTACGGGATGATCAAAAATGAAATTCAGAAAGAAGCCCGTCGTAATTGAGGCGATCCAATACCGCGGCGATAACGGCGCCGAAGTGGACAAATGGATGCAGGACCGCGGCTCGGAACCGATCCCGATCCCCGACTGGCGAAAGCCGCTCGAAATCAAAACGCTCGAGGGCACGCACTTCGCGACTGCGGGCGACTGGATCATTTGCGGCATCAAGGGCGAGTTCTATCCGTGCAAGCCTGACATATTTCATGCGACCTATGAGCTCGCCGAACCAATGGTGTCACGCTCCCTACCCGATTCTCAGCTCTGATCGCTTTCCTCCATTATGCCGAGCTCAAGTTCTATTTTATGAAGGTGCGCTCTTAAGGCGAGATAGTATCTCATAACGCCAAGCTCACGCTTGCCTTTGATTTGCAAAATGGCCTCGCGTCTGGTTTTACGCGGGATTAGGTCGACCGTGATGTCTGAAATGTCGAACAGTTCATATTCGTCTATTTCTTCGTCTTCAGCTGAACCTGACATAGCGTCCTGCACTTTTTGATCGCCGAGAGCGGGATTTTGATTCGGCCATTGGCCGCTTCGTTTTTTGGATCGACCGAATGCGCGAGCTCTAAAAATTCTTCGGTCTCGTTTAGATAAACGCCCACGCTGTAAGCTAGCGGCAGTTCTTCGTCGCGTGAATTGATCGGCTCCCAGCCGTTTAAGGTTTCTGAATCTGCCCATTCCACGTAAACGATCTTGAGATGAGTCATAACTTTCCAGCCCACCTTCCGCCGGCCTTGAGCGCCATTGGAACAAGTAAGGGTTGGCCGTTTAAAATCATGGCCGCTCCCACGATGCCGCGTTTGAGATTGTTTTTCGCGTAAGCTTGCGCGAGCGAGTTGTGATCGGCGAGATAACCGCAGTGGAGGCCCCAAAAGATGCCCTTAGAGTTTCGCCAAAAGGTCGCGTCAAACCTTGTATGGAAATGCCCTTCCGCTGAGCAGCAGCCCTCTTCACGCGACAGCTCGCCAGCCTTCGCCGATTTGCCGTGATGTAAGTAAAGATCAACGCCGTTTGACATCTGAAGGCGCAAGTCAAAGTGCCAGCGCCAGCCGATCGGCGCCTCGAGCGTTTCGCGATAAGACTTAAGCGCCCTACGCGGGATGCCTGCGGTCATGGCTTTCCTGTAGACGAGCGAGCCGTGATTGCTCTCGAGCACGTCCACTTGCGGAAATACTTTGTAGATGGGCTTTAGGAAATGAATGGCCTTTTCAAGCTCGGGGCCGGCGGAATCTAAGTCTGGATCCGATTCATGGTATGAAAGGGCGTGGTGATCGACCTCATCGCCAAGGCAGACCACTCTGTCGGGGCGGTATTTTTCTTTGATCGCGGATAGAAATGCCCACGTGTCTGGATGACAGTAAGGCATATGCATGTCAGGTATGAGAAGTATCCTGGCATTCTGTCCGATGCCTAAAGGCTAAACTATTTGGCTCTAATCTGCGGCTAGGCTGGACTAAATATTTTAGGATGCGACCATCTTGCTGTAGGCCCTTTCTATGGCTTCCGTGACGGCAAGCCTTCGAAGTTCGCCGGTGTCAACTCCAAGTCCCTTTAGTTCGCGCATCTTTTTATCAGTTTCCGTCGCGAGATTTACAATCGATTGGGCAGGATATTTCTTTGTGCGCTTCATTGGGACGTTCGACATGCATAAATAATATCCAGAGCATTTTAATATTTCCAACATACTTCTGAAATATTCTGAGATGGGCTCTAGCCTTGGTTTGTGGAGCTATGGTTGGCGTCCGACTTTAAAGCGCTTCAAACCTATTGGTACCAAGTGCTCGAGGCGTCGGGTTTTCAAGATATCGAGCTTCCAAGCGGGGCTTTACGCGAAACCGATCATAGGACCGTAGCAAGAGCGCTCGCCGACCAAAAGCAGCGCGAAGAATACAGGAACAGGGCGTCTGATTTTTTGCACACATTTAACTTTCAATCAGAGACCGAGCAAACGATCTGGGAGCTTCACGTCGACGGTGTTTCGGTCAGGGAAATCGCGATCGAAATTGATCGCTCAAAGAGCAGCGTGCAACGAACGATCACGTTTTTAAGAAAAGCGGCCTATCTCAAGGGGAAAGCTTGAACGAAATCGGCATTAGGGGCCTAAAAAATCTAGATTTGGCTTTCATTCTTTCCACATGGCTTGAAAGTTACCGCAAATCGCCATTCGCGCACCGAATTAAGAACTCAGTCTTTTTCCCGCACCATCGAAAAATAGCCGAACACTTGCTCGCTAAATGCATAACTCGCGTGGCGCACCTGCCTGACGAAGAGGACGTGATCTTAGGCTATATCTGCGCGGAACCGCCCAAAACCGTGCACTACATTTTCGTCAAAGATCCCTGGCGCAATATGCACATCGCAAAGCGCTTGCTTGAGGACATGGGCTTTAACAAATCGCAAGGCTTTCAGTTCACTCATTGGACAAAGCCCTTTGATGAGACCTTTGAAATTGATCAAGTGAAACTCGTTTATAACCCCTATGCACTTTAAGGAGTGGGCATGAAAAAGAATATCGACGTCTCGCACATGCGCTTTCACGTGGGCGTCCAGGTCGGCGGAAACGTCATGACGTCAATGGACCGCGAGAAACACAAAGCCGAAATGGAGCTTATGCCAATGGGCGTTCACGTGCTGATCGAAGCGCAAGGGACGAAGCAGGTCAAAGAGCTGATCGTGCCCTATTCCAATATCCACTATTTGGAAATGGTGCCGGAGCAAGCATAAAACATGTTCAAGCCAGGCGATCCAAGGCCCCCCAACTCTGGCCGCAAAAAAGGAAAACCGAACAAAAAGACAGAAGCTCTTCACGAGCTTTTGCTCGCGAGCGGGCTTGAGCCGGTTGAAAACCTAAAACGACTTCTTCCGACCTTGGAGCCCGAAAAGCAGGCCGACGTTTATTTGAAGCTCTTAGAGTTCATTTATCCGAAGCGCAAAGCGGTCGAAATCACAATCGAGGATATTCCGGATGAGGTTTTTGAGAAAGAGGCCGAGAGGCGGTTAAAGCTTGTCCAAAGTTCTGGAGCAATACTTACAATCGGTCCGAAAAAATGAACTTAAGTTTTCGGACATTCAGGACCTAAAGTTCCCTGAGCAAAACGCTTTCGTGCTGGATAGCTCCCGCTATCCTCTAGCTCGCTGCACTAGACGTGCTGGCAAATCAAACGGATTTGGGATGCGTTTTTTTAGAACGATGCTGAAGCATCCGGGCTGCTTTTGCCCTTACACGGCGCTAACGCGCGAATCGGCCAAGAATATCATGTGGGGTGTTTTGCAAGAGCAAGACGAGAAGTTCAAGATAGGTGCTAAGTTTCAAGTCTCAAACCTCACGATGGAGCTACCAAACGGCTCTAGGCTTCAGCTCTTTGGCGCTGACATGAAAAACTTCATTCGCAGGCTTAAGGGAATCAAAACGCCTGGCGCCGGGATCGACGAGGCGCAAGATTTCGGCCCACACTTAGAGAGCCTCGTTAACGATGTGTTTGGGCCTGCGATCTTAGACTACGAGGATGGCTGGCTGGGCTTGGCTGGAACTCCTGGGCCCGTGCCGCACGGCTTTTTTTACGAGGCCTCGGAGCTTAAAAAGTACGGCTTTTCGATTCATCAGTGGAGCTTATTTCAAAATCCCTATCTGCCAAACCCGAAGGCCTTCGTTTTAGATTTAAAGAAGAAAAAGGGTTGGGACGATAATAACGCCACACTAAGGCGCGAGTATTTCAACGAATGGGTTTTCGATCTAGACGCGCTCGTTTTCAAATATCAAGCTGAGCGCAATCATTTTGACGCTTTACCTGAGGTGAGAGGCGAGTGGCGCTATGTGATCGGCGTTGATTTAGGCTTTAACGACGCTGACGCGATAGCCGTCATCGCATGGTCAGATAAACTTCAAGCGGCCTATCTTGTCGAAGAGGTGCTTGAGAGAGAGCAGGGAATAACGGAGCTTGCCTTAAGCATTGAGCGGCTGATTAAGAAGTATAACCCTGAGCGGATCGTTATGGATTACGGCGGGCTTGGGAAGAAGATCGCAGAAGAAATCAGAAGGCGCTATCAGCTTCCCATCTTAGCCGCTGAGAAATCAAGAAAATTAGAATACATTGAGCTTTTAAATGACGCGATGAGGACGGGAAAGTTCTTCGCTAAAAAGAATTCGCTCTTCGCCTCGGACGCAGCAAGAGTGAAGTGGGATTACGAGAAATCAACGCCCGATAAGCTTGCGATCTCCGACGTTTTTCACTCAGACATATGCGACGCGGTCCTTTACGCGTTTCGCGACTCTCTTCACTGGACATTTGAGCCAGAGGCGAAAGCGCCAAAGGTCGGAACCCCTGAGCACTATAAAGCACAAGAAGATGAAATCATTGAGCGCTTGGAAGAGGAACTCGAAGAAGAGCGCTTAGAGCGACAAATCGCGGATCCATTTGAGTGGGATGAGCTCTAGCGGGACATTTTCCCTAGTTTCTGAGTGGTAAATACTAAAAACTTACAAAAACTAATTCGTTTGGCCAAGAAAAATGGCCTTTCTTCACTAAAAACCCCTGAATTTGAGCTTCAGTTTTTCCCTTACGAGCAAGCTGAGAGAAAAACCAAAGAAAAACCGCCCCGAGTCGTTATCAAAACAGATTCGACGATCGATCCGAGCGCGGTCATGCCGTCTGAGGACGAAATGCTTATGTGGGCAACTGATTCCTTTGACGAAATGAGAGCCGAGCGTTCGGCCAGCGAAACGGAGCATAACTAATGGCCGTCGATCATACGAAATTTAGAAAACCAGGCGAAGCCAAGAAAGAGTCAGATGGTCCAATCACCAGAAAATGGTGGACGATCAGCGACCCCGTTGAAAAAGCGCAAAATATCACGCGCATCGTAAACTTCTTAAGCGAAAATGATTCTAAGCGCCAGACGCAGTATCAAATGTCCGCGCGTCTTTACGGCAACATCACAATGATGGGCGTAAATGGCTTGAGTTTTGCGAAAATAAACTCGACGCAATCGAGCGTCAAAGATCGCGTCACATATAACGTTGTGCAAATGGCTTGCGACACTGTGCAGGCGAAAATGATCAAAAATAAGCCGCGTCCGACGTTTCTCACTTCTGGCGGTGACTATAAACTTCAGCGAAAGGCGAAGAAATTAGACAAATTCGCCGACGGCATCTTTTACGAGCAAGAAGCGCATAAGCTCATGCCGCTTTGTTTGATGCACGCCGAAGTCTTGGGTGATGGGCTCATCCACGTCTTTAGGGAGCATGGGCGCATTAAGTGGGAGCCAGCCCTTGCCTCTGAAATGTTTGTCGATCCCGTTGAAGCGTTTTACGGTAAACCCCGCCAGCTCCACCGGGTTAAAAACATCGACCGCGAAGTCTTACTCGATCTTTTCCCGAAAAAGAAGGACGCCATCACAAACGTTGAGGGCGCAAAAATCGATATCACAGGCCAATATCAAAACGTCTCTGACCAAGTGACGGTATCTGAGAGTTGGCATTTGCCAAGCGGGCCGGACGCCAAAGACGGCGCGCACGTGATCACGATTGGCTCTGATACTTTGTTCGAAGAGGAATGGAAGCGGCCCTATTTTCCGTTCGCAAAACTTACCTGGACGCCAAGGCTTTACGGATATTGGGGGCAAGGCATACCTGAGCAAATTCAGGCGACACAGCTTGAAATCAACAAAATTTGCTGGGTTATTCAGCGCTCGCTCCACTTGGGTGGCACATTCAAGGTATGGGTTAAAAACGGCTCTAAGATCATTAAAGAGCATATTAATAACAATCTCGGCACGATCATTAATTCAGACGAGATGCCTCGGTATCTTTTACCGCCAGTCGTTCAGCCGGAGCTTTACGAGCGGCTTAAGGAACTTAAGGGCGAAGCGCTTGAGCAAATTGGCGTAAGTCAGCTTTCTGCGGCGTCGGAAAAGCCTGCCGGCCTCAATAGCGGAAAAGCACTTCGCGAATTTAACGACATAGAAAGTGACCGCTTTCAATCGATCGGACAAGCATACGAGGACTTAGCGCTTCAGCTAACAAGACTTTCGATCGACGAGGCAAAAGAAATCGCCGAAGAAGAGGGCAGTTTTGAAGTCAAAACGCCCGGCAAAAAATTCATTGAAACAATCGATTGGAAAGATATCGATTTAGAAAACGATGAATACATCATGAAGATGTTTCCAGTCTCTTCTTTGCCGAAAGAGCCAGCCGCAAGACTTCAGACCGTCACCGAGTTTACGCAAGCCGGCTGGTATAACCAGCGGCAGGCTAAGCGCTTAATGGATTTTCCAGACTTAGAGCAAATCGACTCTCTAGGCGACGCGCAAGAAGACTGGCTCCACGAAACGCTAGAAAAGATAGTCGACGACGGCGTTTACACCGCTCCTGATCCGGGCATGGATATTCAGCTCGCAAAAGAGTTAGTGCTTCAGTACTATGCGCAAGGGCAAACGCAAGGGTTGGAGCCAAAGAAGCTCGACATGCTCAGGCAGTTTAACACCCAGCTCGACGTGCTAACACAAAAAGCGATGCCGCCACTCCCGCCGATGGCCGCTCAGCCGACCGCACAGCCGATGCCCACGCCACAGAGTGATTTGATCCCGAATGGCGCAGGACAGGGGGCGGCATAGTGTATTACGGCGGTTTTAGAATGCAGCTCAATCCGCCGGAAGTTTTCTATTTCTGGATTTGGAAGTTTCAGAGGTTTCTTTGCCGCCTTGGCATAATTCATTCTTATCCGGCAAACCCAGCGCATATGAGCTGTGACCATGAAGTCTTAACTATGATCGACGCTGCAAAGCGCCTGAAAGCGCAAATCGCGGACGGAGAGCAGCATGGCGCTTAGGCCAAAGAGTAAAACCGTAGGCGAAATTCGCTATTTCACTTACTTCTTGCGCTTTCCGGACGGCGAGGAATGGATCGATCAAGAGCCCTTTGTGCATGAGTTAGAATTTGAGCTTCAGCAGAGCGTTTTCGCTCTCGACGTGAAAAAGCTAAACGACCTGCTCACAAAAGGCGAGACTTGGTGGACCGATAACAACTCGGTTGAGCATCACGTGAAAATCGAGAGCGTTAAGCGTGAGCGCAGGTGGGGCACTCGGCTAGCCAAAACGATCAATCGCCGCGAGCGCAGGCGCCGTGGGCAAGTCTTTAGGGTTAAATGAGTCTTTTAACAGTTAAGGAAACAGTGGCAATTTGTTTCGGATTTAGCGAAGCCTCGCTAAGAGATAAGATCGTTCGCGCAAAAAGAAACCCAAAAGACACGTTTAACGCCGTCGTTAAGCGCGAAGGCCGAAGCGTTTTTATCGATAGTGATGCGCTAAATTTTTGGCTTTCACAGCAGAAGACCAAGCAATGTGGAACGCGCAGCATGTATGCGAGCGGATGTCGTTGTGAAGAGTGCACGAAGGCCAACCGCGAATATCTGAAGAAGTGGCGAAAAGCAAAACGTTGACCAATTGGGAAGTAGCACGAAGGTCGTGCAGGCGGCTGTTAACCGTCAGGCGAAAGTTCGATTCTTTCCTTCCCAGCCAAACTTAAGGAGTAATCAATGCCGGAAGCAGTTCAGCCTCAAGCGCCCACGCAAACCCCGCCAGCTACACCCCCCGCGGCTGAGGTGCCAAAGCCAGACGATTCAATATCTCCGCGCCTAGAGATGCTTGCGAAAAAAGAGGCAGCGCTCACTCGGGAAAAACAGAAGTGGGCCGATGAGCGTAAGCGACAAGAAGAGGATTTCAGCCGCAGGCTTGAGAAATATAAAAAATATGACGAGCTCGAAACGAACAAGCCGGATCCAATCGCTCTTCTTCAACGCTTTGGCTATTCCTATCAAGATGCGACTAATTTCGTTTTAAACGGCAATCAGACGACTCCCGATATTGAAGTCAAGCGCGTCAGGGATGAGCTTGAGCAATATAAAAAGACGCAAACCGAGCGCGAAGAGCAAAGAAAAAAAGAAGAGCAGGAAAGGCTTGAGGCGCAAAAATCAGAGGCTGTGCAGAAGTTCAAATCAGACCTGCAGGAGTTTGTGTCTGAGCGTCCTGAAGAATATGAGCTGACCAATCTTTATGAGCAATACGATCTAGTTTTCGACACCATCAATAAGCACTGGGAAAAACAAGTTGCGGACGGCGTAGAAAATCCCAAAGTGCTTTCCGCTAAAGAGGCCGCCGAGCAGGTCGAAAAATACATGGAAGAGCTCGTTGAAAAAGCCAAGAAAGCCAAGAAATGGGCGAAAATCGCAGGCGTTACATCTGGCGATGGAAAAGACGCGAAGTCCGGCGAGCCCGCAAAAGAGGGTAAAGAATCGGTCACGCTGACAAACTCAATGGTCCAGGGCCTTGCGCCCTCAAGTTTACCGGCGCAAAGCGAGTATGACCGCATTCAGCGCGCACTTAAGGCCCTCGAGTAGAGGGCCTGGGACATTTTACAAGTCAATATAGCTGTCTTTTTTGAGCACGCTGGCTCATCCATGCAGGCCAAACGAGCCCGTTTAGCAGTCTCACGGGGAAAACATCAAATTTTTTCTTTGGAGACTAAAAAATGTCTACTCCTACGACTTTAAACTTAACCGCCATGAACGCGGCTCTGAAAGAGCTCTATGACGGTCAAACTGTAGAAAACCTCGTTTACCGCAATAACCCATTTCACGCGATGCTGAAAAAGAACACGGATTTCGGCGGAAAATATAAGCCGGTTCCGATTCAAGTCGGCGTGAGCCAAGGGCGCAGCGCTGTGTTTGCGACCGCTCAGGCTAACCAAACGGCCGCTGTTATCGATAGCTTTTTCTTGACCCGCGTTTCTGACTACTCGATTGCGCAAATCGACAATCAAACGATGCTGGCATCGAAAACCGACAAAATGACCTTCCTGAATGGATCGAAGGTCTTAATCGATGGCGCGATCCGCTCGGCCACAAACAGCCTTTGCGCCGCTGAATTTCGCTCCGGCACGGGCTCGATTTCAAGCATTGGCTCGATTTCGACCGGCGTCATCACGCTCGCTAATGCGAACGACGTCGTGCAATTCGAAGTCAATATGACCTTGCAAGCAAACGCTACGGATGGCGGCGGATCCCCGCGCGCGGCCCTTGGCTATGTGATCGCAGTTAACCGGCAGGCGGGAACTGTGACCGTCGCAAGCTCTGGCCTAGGCGGTTCTGCCGCGACGCCC
>Ga0134126_10001317_pt1 | contig 31562 bp, 24 predicted proteins | sample KB31752_FD_96881 | JGI IMG/M metagenome (GOLD analysis project Ga0134126, IMG submission 96881) | Terrestrial soil microbial communities with excess Nitrogen fertilizer from Kellogg Biological Station, Michigan, USA - KB3-175-2 | ecosystem: Environmental > Terrestrial > Soil > Unclassified ... | reverse complement strand
CCGATCGATATTCTGTCCGCCCGAGCCCGACGTGAATCCGCCACCATGGCGAAAGAACATCACGGGCCCCTTGCCGCCGTCCTTCACCGCCGGAGTCCATACATCAGCATCAGGCAATCTTCGTTACGCGCAGGCTCATGCTCGCCAAAGGTCGCGGCCGCACCCTGCATCGCGGCAGCCACAGCAGCGTCGCGTCGCGCACTCCAGTCCATGGCGTCACCGTACAAGGTGTCTTGAAATGATTACTCCCCGAAACTGACCTGGCGTATGGAATGACCTTAAACGCCTGCGCCCCACGACTGAGTCCTCCGCGAATATGTCCGCTGACTGTGCCTACCTCGACGTAAGGGCCCACAGTCTGCGTCGGCCGCGCCGGTTCCTGTGCTCCGCCCGGCACCCAAGGATACGGCGCCGCAAGCGCTTGCTGTCCCTAACTTCAAACAATCACGACGATTAAATGAAGCCACCGTAATCTCCCGATGCGTTCCAATCTTGGCCCCGATGTTATCAGACAAAAACTTCAGCTCATCCCTCGCGCTTCTTCCCAGCCTTCTTCACCGGACATCACCTCCTGTGAAAGCCGATCCCTTGCCCTTCCCAAAGTACGCTGTGTACTGGAATAATCAGCCACGATTTTGTCCGGACGAGAACACGCTCCCAAAAGAGACCGCCCAGGAGAGGTCCAATGCCCATGAACCGCCGCGATTTCGTCGCAGCATCCGTCGCTGGAGCAGCCCTGTTACCACACGACATAAAGGCCTTCGCCTACCCCACACCAAACATCCAGGTCGTTATCGACGCCGCCAGCACCGGCGCGCCAATTCATCCCATGCTCTTTGGCGGCTACATGGAGCCGGCCACCACGCAGGTGTGGTCCGAGATCCTCACCGATCGAAAATTCGCCAACCCCATCACCAGCGCGCCCGCTCCAGCGTCCACAAATCCCTTCTTTCGCTTCGCCGGCGAGCCCTTCAAACCGGTCGGCCCAGAGGGAGTGGTCGATATGGATACTCAACGGCCCTACGTGGGCAAGCACAGCCCGCGCGTAAAGCTCGATGCGTCCGAACCCCGCGGCATTCGCCAATCCAAATTGCGCATCAGCGGCAGCAAGACCTATGTAGGCCGCGTCACCCTTGCCGCCGATCCCGGTACCAAAGTCTCCGTTCGCTTTACTTGGGGACACACCCCCGCGGCCTCGCAAACCATCTCCCTTCACGCACTCACCCGCCAATACCAGAAGTTCCCCCTCAAATTCGCTCCCACCGCCGACACAGAAGAAGCCACCCTCGAAATCCTGGCAACCGGCCCCGGCACATTGCACATCGGTGCCGTGTCTCTCATGCCCGGCGACAACGTGCAGGGATTTCACCCCGACGAGATTCGCCTCTTCAAAGAAGCAGGTTTCAAAATGTTCAAGTGGCCCGGTGGCAACTTCGTCTCGTCCTACGATTTTCGTGACGGACTTGGCGACCGCGACAAGCGCCCGCCGCGCTTCCAGCCAATGTGGTCCAACCGCGTCGAGTCAAATGATGTTGGCCTGCATGAGTTCATTGCCCTGTGCCGTCTCGTTGGTGCCGAGCCTGACCTCACCATCGACAGTGGCTTCGGCTCGGCTCGCGAGGCTGCGGAGCAAGTTGAGTATTGCAACGGGTCCCTCGGAACTCGCATGGGCAAAATGCGCGCCCAGAATGGCCACCCCGAGCCCCTCAACGTGCGCTACTGGACCATCGGCAATGAAATGTACGGCCCCTGGCAATACGGTCACATGTCGCTCGACCAGTACTGGGTCAAGCACAACGCCATCGTCGAAGCCATGCGGGTCGTTGACCCGCACATCAAGGTCGCCATCTCGGGTGCCAGCATTAGCGAGAAATCGGTAGACGCCGCCGAAAAGAAGGGGGACTTTTTCCCTAGCATCTGGGAACCGCCCATCACCGAACGCCTCCCCTTTGCCTTCGGCTCCATCAACGACTGGGATGGATGGCTTCTCGATAAATGCGCCGATAACATTGACTATCTATCTGAACATACCTACGCCTACCCGAACCTGGCCTTCGATGAAGAGAAACAGCTCTATGTGGATGTCCAGGATCCTCTCCAATTCAAGGCACGCAGACTGGCCAACCGCATCGGCGGAGCTTTCGACTGCTGGAATAAATATGCAGAAAAGATGCCGTCGCTAAAAGAGCGAAAGATCAAGTTCATTTTCGATGAATGGGGCAATCGTCCGCGCTCCGCGGACGGCAAGAACCACCCATTGCCCGGCATGCTTGCGCCGCTTTCCAATGCGCTCTGCCTCCACGAAATGTTCCGCCACTCCGACCGCATCGCCGCCAGTTGCGCAACAGGAGGACTGCGTCTGTTGACCGATATCAGCGGTGACGCCGCGGGCCTTCCGGCTGAGGCAGTGGTCATGAAGTTGATCCAAACTCACTTTCTCAACGCCCGTCCCATCGCCGTCACCGGCAATTCGCCCCAGCAGAAAGTTCCCGGCACAGATTTCGTCGACAGGGGACCAACCCCCACCGGCAGCCCAACTTATCCCCTCGACGTCCTGGCCGCATTTTCGAGCGACCGTAAAAGATTTCTGTTGTCCGTCGTGAACCCCTCCGAAGACGCCCACAGCTTCACTCCAAGCATCCGTGCAGTCAAATTGCGCGAGGGAGGCAAGCTTTACCAAATAGCACCCGGGAGCGTGAACTCTGCCAACGAAGCCGGCAAAGAGCCCGAGGTCAAAATCGTTGAGACCGCCCTCGAAGCCTTTCCGCGAAGAATCGACGCCCCGCCGGTCAGCATAAGCATCTACGTGTTCGACGTGCAGCCCGCGTAAACTCTCAACGCCGCGAACCCTTCGGGCCCAAGACAGCGCGTCCCGCAGCAGCCACATCAGAAGCTACCGAGTCTACATGCAGAGTCAGTTGTTCAGGCCTGGAACTATAAACCCCAGGTGCCTCCATCAATCTTCACCTGTGCGGCGTCCTGCCTTGCACATGTTTTCGACGCCCGCGACTTCGACGTGGAAGCCGTCCTCCAAGAGCGTGGAGAAATCTGCTCGAACTGATAACGTTTGCGATCTGATTTGGTTCTGCTCCAGCCGCTGCTAGAACCAGTCTCATAATTCTCAGGGGCTGTGATTTGGCACATTCTGGAGTTGCTCTGATGTCTCCGCGCGGCTCTGATAACAGGGCGCTGAGAGTTGACCGCGGAACAGTGGAAGTTGGTTGAGCCGGTGCTGCGGCCTGCTTCGGCAGGTGTGCGGCGACGCCGCCCTGGCACGACACGAGTGCGGTGTTAAATGCTTGCTGTGGGTGCTCGAGACGGGGAGCTCAGTGGCGTGAGTTGCCGGAGAAGTATCCGCCGTACCAGACGTGCCATCGCCGCTTCCAGCAGTGGATCCGCGATGGCAAGTTGATTGAAGTGCTGAGGCTTCTGGCGCGATTGCTGCACGAACAAGGCAAACTGAACTTGGATGAGGCGTTCGTGGATGCGCCGCTACAAGAAGCGATGGAAAGTCGAGCGCCTCTTCGCATGGATGCACAACTTCCGGCGGCTCGTGAACCGGTGGGAGTACCACATCGAAAACTTCCTCGGAATGGTCCACCTCGCATGCCTCCAGATGCTGCTCAGACGCGTCGCCTGAGCTATGTGCGGCCATGCTTCACTAGCTTGTATGGGTGCCTCTTCGCCTTGAACACCCGATTAAGGTAGCTGCCCTTTGACTCGGCAGCCATGAACTCTCTGTGCTCCTGGGCAGACACCTGGAAGTAACGGTAGACATCTCCACTGCCGCAGAACTCAAGTTCCAGCTCGCACCTGCGGGGATCGTAACCGATCGAGGCGATCGTCTCCGAATCCACTGCTTCACGCCACATCCTATAATGCTACGACTCTGCTCCGTTTATGAGACCGGTTCTAGGCCTCACCGCCGCTTATTACGTTGACCAGATATGAGAAAAGCTGCCAATCGCGGATCTACGACGGCATCTCGACCCAGGAATGCCTTTTGCGTCCTGGTGTAAGACGAAAGCGAGCGCACCGAGATCTATTCCGGCGGCTGTTCTTTGCTGCTCTTTGCTCACATCGAAACGAGCTACGGAGTTCGGCAAGAGGATTCGGAGACACAAACCGGTTACTTCTTTTTCAAAACTTTTTCCGCCTTGCTGTCGATCTTTTTCTTATCTGCTGTGCTCAGCTTACCTGCGTGCTCCATCTGCGATGCTCTTGCCTTGGCGTTTCGGGCATGAGCAGCATCCGGCATCGGATATTTGCGTTCCTCTGGAAGTCCGAAGTCGCCCTTTGGCTCGGCCTTTTTCTTCGACGTCGTGAGTGTTGCCATATTTCCCCTCCTGATCAGTAGCTGAAATATGGGATGCTATTTTTTCGCCGAAGGTCACAGCAGAAAGGACCCATAATGCAACCAGTTCGGATACGAGGGAGCGCATTGTCGGCACAACATGCTGGCCGTTTGATGAAGACGGCAAGCTTGACCTGCTCGTGGCGAATGACGCTGGTGCCAACTATCTGTATCGCGGCAATGGAAAGGGAAACTTTTCGGACGCGGGATTTACTTCCGGCGTGACGTACAACGAGAACGGAGTAGCACAGGCAAATATGGGTATCGCAATCGGCGACTACCTTCACACTGGCCGGCTGTCGGTCCTGCTTACCCACTTCAACATCGAGCATGCCGCGCTGTATCGTAATGACGGACAAATGAGCTTTACAGACGTCTTCTATGGGGGTGAGGCAGCAGGCAAACAATTGAATTCGACAAGACGAGCAGCGTGTATAAGGCCGAAAACTCCACAATCTTCAGCAAGCTCAAGTCAGCGCAGGAGAAGGGAAAGCCGCCGGAGGAATCAACGATCCTGCCGCCGGATTTAAGGTGATCCAATTATTTCCGACTGGTAGCTCAATTCCAGCCTTTCATGAAGAAGGCTCGCCCCGGTTGGATGACCAACAAATCGAGGTGATTTTTTTTGCCATTCTATCGCGGTAGCGCGTCGACTGAAGTTGTTCAGGGAACCGGTCCCGATCACGTTGCACAGCTTGTCAAACTCCTCGCGACTTAGGTAGAGTAGACGGCCCTTCGGTTATTTGCGCTGTGGGACGACACAGGCGGCGTCGACGGTAACTTCTTGTTCCGGAAGCCTTGGCGATACGAAAGGCTCACAAGCGCTTTGTATCGATTGCGCTTGTCCTGCAGTGATCGGACAACGTGGCCGTGATCGAAATGACTCTCATCCCGTGCATTAGTGCACTTAAATGAACCTGCAAAAAACGAACGCGCAACCAGTCGGTAAGACCGGTTGCGCGTTCGAGGTTACGAGTTGTTTTCAGTTGACCGGCGTGCCAGGTTCGACAAGCCGGACACAATTTTTACTGCTACTCGTTGAGATCGATCATGAAGCGGCGATCATCTCAATTCCCGCCATATTCGGCGCTCGAATACCTGCTCGAAGATGGCGAGCCTGCCGAGATGGTCAGCTTTCCTAACAGCACCATCGCGCCAAAGAATGGAAGCAACAGCAACAAAATCAAGTCGGTTGTGGTGAGAGTCGCCGCCCTTCTAAATCTGAGAGACGCAATCTCGAAGCGTTCCGGAACGATCAGTTGAGGGCGTTCAATGAATCTCATTTTGCTAGACCCTCCGCAGGGATGAGATAGCGACACTCGTGATGCTCATCCGGCAACGCCGTTATCCAGGTTGTAACTGCACAGGAGCGAGTGGCCGTTGACGATGGCGGCGCTGGAACGATCCAGCGCCGCCAATCTGAATGGCCTCAGGCTTCATCGACTTCGGAGACATCTACCAGGCAGAAGCGAGGCTGATGGTTACTGGTAAACGTTCGCCACCGACACATCATCGAAGTAGAACGTGCCCACGACCTGGTCGAAGAGCAGCAGCCGAGCCATGGGATTGGGGTTGGATAGATCGGCATTGACAGCTCCGATCGACGACCCATTCAGCCAGACTTCCGCCTTTCCAGCGGTCGTTTGGTTATCCTCGATCTCGATGCTGTACCAGGTGTTTGCCGCGATTACCTGGGTCGCCGAGGAAATGGAATACACGCTGCCCGACGAGGTCCAGAAGTAGAAGTCAAGGCCGTGCCGATTGCCGTTGTAATCCACTTCCCAGGTCTCGCCGCCATTGGCATTGCGGCCCTCGGCCAGAATGGTGCTTGTGCCAACATTGGTTGTCTGGAAGTAGAACCGCGTGAACGTTTGGGTTTGCGGACCGCCCGACAGAGCTGTGTAGAGGTACGCGTACTGCCCGCTTGCAATGTTGACAGCTGCAGCAAAGGCGCCGCTGTGCTTTACCGTGGTTTGTACGCTCAGCTGGCCATTGCTGTCACCGTTTGGCAGGTTCCATTGACTGAAGTCTCCAGTCTCGAAGCCATCATTGAAATAAAGGGTGGCCGTGTAACCGGAGCCGCTAAGTGGTACGCTCTGTGGGCTGTCGGCCGCGTTGTCGATGATTGTGATGCTTGCGTCTCGTGCGCCATTCGCGGTCGGATTGAATGTGACGGTGATCGTACAGGATGCATTCACCGCTAATGTGGTGGACCCGGTCGGGCAGTTGTCTTGTTCTGTGAAGTCGCCCTGACTGTTGCCGGCGACGGCGATGCTGCTGATGCTGAGCGGCGACGTTCCATCGCTCGTCACTGTGATGGTTTGAGAGTTGGTGGTGGTGAGCATCTGCGATCCGAAATTCAGGCTCGCGGGCGCTACCGCAACTGCCGGACCTGGGTTGATTCCCGTGCCACTCAACTGGATGGTCTGTGGGCTGGTCGGATCGTTGTCGGTGATGACCAGGTTGGCGTTTCGACTCCCGAGCGCAGTCGGATTAAACGTCACGGTGAGCAGGCACGACGCATTCGGCGCGAGAGCTCCGCTGCATTGCCCCGCAGAAAAGTCGGAAGCATTCGCGCCTGAAATCGTAAAGCTTCCAAAGTTGAGTGGAGCGTTCCCCTTATTCAAGATCGTAAGCGTCTGCGAATCCTGCGGCGGATCGTCACTATCTCCCTCACCTGCGCCGTTCACTCCCCAGGTTCCGAAGCTCAGGCTTGAGGGGTTCACGCTGATCACGGGCGTCGGTTGCGCCGGACCGTTGTATACGTTCGACACCACCACATCGTCGAAGTAGAAAGTGCCCGTTACTCCGTTAATCAGCAGTAACCGAGCCATCGGATTGGAGTTTGCGAGGTTGGCACTGACTGACCCCACGGACGCACCGTTGATCCAGACCTCGGCCTGGCCCGCAGTGGTTTGAGTGTCTTGCAGCTCCACGCAATACCACGTATTCGCAACGATTCCGTTCACTGGGGAGAAAAGACTGTAGGTTCCGCCCGAACTGTTCCAAAAATAAATGTCCAGCCCATGGCGATTCGCGTCGTAATCCACTTCCCAGGTGTTGCCGCCATTGGCATTGCGAGCGAGAGCCAACATCGTGCTTGTGCCAACATTGGTCGCTTGGAAGTAGAAGCGTGTGAACGTCTGGGTCTGCGGCCCACCCGGCAGAGCAGTGTAGATGTAGGAGTACTGGCCGCTCGCGTTGGTGAAGGCAGCCGCGTATTGGCCGTTGTTGGTGACGGGCGTCTCCACCTTCCGCTGACCAGTGCTGTCACTGCTACCCAGGGTCCACTGGCTCAAATCGCCCGATTCGAAGCCATCTTTGAAGAACACTATCGGTGAGATCGAGGTTCCAGCAACCGATATGCTTTCCGGACTGTCTGGTGCATTGTCGGTTATCACAATGCTCGCGGTTCGAGACCCGGCTTGCGTTGGTGAAAACTGCACATTGAGGATGCACGACGAACCTACGGTCAGGCTGCCTGCCCCCTGAGGGCAGTTGCTGTTGGTGATGAAGTCGCCGGCAGCGGAGCCCGACGCACCGATACTGCTGATGTTCAATGGGGCAGAGCCAATGTTGCTCAGTGTTATGGGCTGCGCCGCGCTCGATGTACCCACGTTCTGGAATCCAAAATTGATACTGGTCGGGGTCAGCGAAACGACCGGCCCCGAGGTCGACTGCCCAAGGCCGGAGAGCGAAACACTGTGGGGACTTCCAGTCGTATTGTCTGCGACAACGAGAGTCGCCGTTCTGGTGCCCGTTGCGCCAGGGGTGAATGTTATCTGCACCGTGCACGAGGCTCCGGTGGTCATCGTCGCTGGACAGTTATTCGTCTGGGAGAAATCGCTCGCGTTCGTACCGCTGATTGAAATGCTGCTGAGGCTAAGAGTAGTGGATCCCGTGCTGGTTATCGTGACTGTCTGCGCTGGGCTCGCCGCTCCCACCACACCTCCGTAGAAGTTGATACCGCTCGGGCTGAAGGTGGCGAAAGGAGTACCGGTGAGAAAGTTATTCAGGATATTTGCGGTCGCTCTCTGAATGCCTGTGTTGGCCAAGGTTGTCGTGTTGATGTTCGCCAGGGCCAGGCTCCATTCAATCGTGCCGGAAGCGAACACCCGGGCTCCGCTGGGGGCGGTATAGATCGTCGAATTGGAATTGGAGTGAAGCCCGGATCCATCGACAACCGGCGACTGCGAGAGAACTGTCAGGCCTGCAGGACTGAAGCCGTTGTTCCAGACCTTGTCATACTCGTATCCGACAATGCCCGGGACCTTTGTTCCCTCGGCAAATCCGGTATTGGCGTAGACCCAGTTTGTAGCGTTCTGCACAACATAACTTCCGTCCGCGGCACTCTCGAACATTACGCCGATCAGTGCGTTTTCCGGCTGGTTTACCAACGGGTCGCGCCAATTGGTCGTAAGGACCGTGTTATCCACTTGCCACTCAGGGTCTGGCCCCGGGGCGCTGGCAGAGTACGCGTAATCCTTGTAACCCACTTCTATGCGGTTAGGCACGCCGCTGATGTTAGGCTCAAAGCGGATTTGCCAATACATCGTATTTGCCGAGAAGAATCCGACATTGACGCCACCCGCAATCGCGTTCTCCACGTTCGTACGCATCCCGCGACTCCAGTATTCGTCATGCCCAACAGACAGGAAGGTCTTGTGGTTGGTCAACGGGTTCACGCCCGTATCGGTATCCACGTCCGTGGTGTACGCCACGTTGTATCCCTGCTGCTCGAGCCAGTACACGAAGTATTGTTCATAGGAGAAGTACTGGCCGGCGCCATTGCTGCCCTGCGGATTGAATGGGCGATCAAAACTGACCTTGGTTGCATGTGCGTAGGGATAGATACTCTTATTCGTTTCGTTCGTGTACAGGCTTGTCTGGCCCCAGTCGTTATAGGCTTCGTACGTTGTCACGCTGGACTGAAAAAGGATGTCCTCGTGGCCGCCGTCGTTGCGCACAACGAAGAAGATGAAGCTGGAGTCTCCAGCCGGATCGGTCAGTTTGGCAAGATAAACTCCGGAAACCCACGTCGACGGCACCTGGAGCGTCGTCGATTTGACCCAGTTTGTGCAGGCGACCATGCCCGTAACCGGATCGGGAGATGGTATCGCCTGGTGGTGGCCGGTGAAGCTTCCCATAGACTGGACCAAGCGCGCGCCGATTCCCTGGTAATAGCCGGTTCTGTAAATGTCAACGCTGAAATTCGGCGCCGTGGTGGTGACGTAGAAATCAATCGAGTCACCTGCATTAACGCTGATCGCCGATCCGAATCCTGATAGGGTGTCCGGGGCGTCCGGCGCAGTGAAATCATTCCACCCGGGTGTGCCGGGCAAGCTGTTCTCTCGCTGGATGGCATTCTGACCAACGGCAATTTGCGTTGACATTGCGATCACGATGCCGACAACCAACAGGATCACGCGCAGCAAGCCGTGTCTCCCGAGCAGGAGAAACGGCCGACGGCGGCTTTGCTGCGATGTGGTTCCACAAGAACCACGGGAAGAAAGACCTGCAATCACGAGAAACCTCACTTTCGTGCTTTCTTGGGTGCACTCAGCTGACGATTTCGGCACCCTGGTTGTTGCATGCTCATCGAGTTCGATCATCCAAAAATGGCAGGTGGAACGTTGCGCGGAATTCGGAACCAGCTAGCTACTCATGCAACCGCGTACCCTGGCCAGAAGGATGATTAAGCACGACACTCCTCGGTGCGTGTAAGCGAAGCGCCATAAAGACCTGCGCTGATGTTGAGCAGCGAGCAACGAATTCAAGACATTCGTTCTCACGCCTCACCTGGCCCTGAACGGAATCCAATAGATGTAAGTTCCCTCGTGTTATCCGATTCGATATAATCCATTGATTCCGAAATGCCCCCGATTGACTTGAGGTCCTTGTGGGTGGCCGGATATCCAGCAGATGTTTGACACCCGCTTGCGAGCGCGGCGGCACAGAGGGCATTGCTGCATCTTTGGGAAATACCACCAATAGTGCAGGATCGCGATTACGGATTTAAGGTAGGATCATTGTGTCCGACACAGGAGGATGACTGCAGAATGCTCCCTAGCGAACTTGTGACTGCTGACAAGAAGTACCAGATTCACTCGCTGCACCACCCCGTGGATGAGCAGGATGCGCTGATCTTCACCAGCGGGCGGGGAATTCGAATCCGCGATACAGACAACCGGGAATACATAGACGGCCTGTCGGGCCTGTGGAATGTCAACATTGGCCATGGCCGCGCCGATATGGCAGAGGCAGTGGCGGAACAGATGAAGACTCTAGCCTACTTCTCTGGATACGCCGGATCTTCTACAATTCCTTCCATTCAGCTGGCAGAACGCCTCATCGCACTGGCGCCAAGCATGGCTGCGGTGTTCTTCACTTCAGGTGGCGCCGAGTCGAACGAGTCCGCATTCAAGACTGCGCGATATCACTGGAAGGCGCTCGGAAAACCCCAGAAGACCAAGATCATCTCCAGAATCCACGGATATCACGGCGTCACGCTTCAGGCGATGAGCGCCACGGGGATATCTGCCTACTGGAAAATGTTCGAACCCCGCGTGCCCGGATTTCTTCATATCCCCACCTGCTACCCTTATCGCTTCGAGGCGGCCAATCCGTCTGAGACTTCCGGCCAGGCCGCAGCCGCCGAGTTGGAGAAAGCGATCCTGCGCGAAGGCCCCGACACCGTGGCGGCATTCATCGGGGAACCTATCCACGGCGCGGGGGGGGTCATCTATCCCACCGAGGACTACTGGCAGCAGGTCCGCGCGATTTGCAGCCGATACGAGGTTCTGCTGATCGCCGACGAGATCATTACTGGCTTCGGCCGCACCGGTCGTTGGTTCGGCCTCGATCACTGGAAGGTAACTCCTGACATTCTCTCCTTCGCCAAAGGCGTCAGTTCAGGTTATCTGCCGTTGGGTGGAATCATGATTACTCAGGCCATTCGCGATGTCTTGAATTCCGTGGAGCCGGCGAACCGCTGGATGCACGGGTTCACGAATTCGGGCCATCCTGCATGCTGTGCAGCGGCTCTTCGGAATATCGAAATCATCGAACAGGAAAACCTAGTCGAAAATTCCAGAAAGATGGGAGATGCCCTTTTCCACGCTTTGCAACACGAGTTTTCAGATCACCCAAATGTGGGAGACATCCGGGGCGGCAAGGGGTTGTTGGCGGCTCTGGAGTTCGTGGAAGATCGCGGCAGCAGAAAGAACTTTGTTATTGAGAAGGATTTTGGTAATCGCCTGCGACGGGAAATGCGATCTCGAGGAGTGATCACCCGTACGCGATCCGCAGCAGGTGAACATCCGGCTCCTGGGGATCAGGTGTTGTTTGCCCCGCCCCTCATCATCCAGGAAAGCGACATTCAAGAACTCGTAGGAGTCACGAAGGACGCGATCGAAGCAGTGCTCAGAGGTTGAGGTTTATGCTGTGCCGGGAGATCGTGATCCGCCGAACTCGATCCGGCACGGCATAGACCGCTAAAACCCTGCGTTCTCGAACGCTTCTGCTTGCCGGTTCCGCAATGGCTCCGGCACGAAAGTCGCGCAATCTGCTTCCGCATTCGCAATCGGAACCTGCGCTTCCTTCTTCGCGTGAATCTCTGTGAGCCAATTCGTGTACAACATCAGAGCGGAACTGCCCCAGCTCTTTTCCTTTGCCATGGAAGGCGCAACCGATTCGATGAATTGAAGCACTTCTCGATGGGACCCTGCATTACCTTTGGCTTGGAGTTCTAATAGCGCGCGTTCAACGCCCACATCAAAATAGCCTCTAGGCACCGACGGATAGGCTGCAGCCTCTCCGCTGAGGAACCTGCTTATGTCACGCCGGTATTCTCGTAGCAGAGTGTCCGAATCGTACTCTGGATGTCCCTGGAAGTAGACGAACAAGCTGGAGTCCTGCTTGATAAAACAATCGACATCGGCTCCCTCAGCCCGCGTCACAATCTGGTAACCATTCCGCATTAACTCCGCTTCGGGTAAGCCGTTCCAGCGAGAGTGTGGCATCCGGAATGTCTTGAGAAGATGCCTCACCAAAGGATGGTGTGAAACCCGAACGCAATCAAACACTCCGCAGCGCTTCTGCGCACTTCTCTGGCGTTGTATCCCATCCATGTGCAGGACGGCCGCGTGAGCTGCGAGGCATGACCAGATGGTCGATAGCGTGTTCTCGCGAGCCCAATCATGCACTAGACCAAAGCTGTGCCAATAGGGCTCATCGCGCAGGCTCGCGAAGAGTGGTTCCCTTCCCGTTACGATCAGGCCGTCCAACTTCGTATGGAACAGAGCCTCGACTGGATGGTAGCGCCCGTCCATGTAACGCTTCGCGGCATCGCCTCGCGGGACCTCGGAAAAGTGATAGAACGAGACCTCGATGTGCAGATCTGCGCCAGCCGCGGTAAGCAGATGTAAGAACTGCCTCTCGGTTGCCTCAAGCGCCCCATCCGACATGTTATTCAGCAGTCCGATGGCAAGTGGCACGCCGGTGCGCTCATGACGCTCTGGCAATCTGTTCGCCCATTCCTGACGCGCACCCGGCATATAGATCCTGTTCTGGGGAAAGTTCAACGTGATGGCCATAGTGATTACGCTCCGATGCCTTATCTGGCGTCGCTCGCCACTGCAAGTGCCTGATCTAGATCCGCAAGAATGTCGTCAATGTGCTCGATGCCGATACTGAGCCGGATCATCTCCTGGAACACACCGGCTGCGCGCTGCTCCTGCTCCGACATCTGACGGTGTGTCGTAGAAGCGGGGTGACAGGCGAGCGATTTGGCATCTCCCAGGTTGACAAGGCGCAGGATCAGACCGAGAGCATCGTAGAACTTCACCGCCGCCGGAAAGCCGCCCTCAATTCCAAAGGACATCAACGAACATGCGCGTCCGTGCAAATACTTCTGAGCCATATCGTGATAGGGGCTGTCGGGGAAGCCTGCATAATTGACCCACTTGACCATGGGATGGCGGCGAAGGAACTCGGCGACGACTTTGGCGTTTGCTACATGTCTCTCAACCCGCAATGCCACAGTTTCGATTCCCTGTAGCAGCAGGAATGAGCTTAGAGGCGAGAGCACCGCGCCGGTCGTGCGTTGATAGACGCTGCGGCAGCGGCCCAGATAAGCCGCGTTTCCATAATGCTCGGTGTAGACCAGCCCGTGGTAGGACGCATCAGGCACGCTGAACATGGGAAATCTCGCGGCGTTGTCGCTCCACGGAAACTTGCCGCTATCAACAATCGCGCCACCTAAAGTCGTTCCATGTCCGCCCATAAACTTGGTCAGCGAATGAACGACTATGTCCGCGCCGAAGTCAATTGGCCTAAGGAGCACCGGGCTCGCCACGGTATTGTCTACAATCAGCGGCACTCCGTGCTTGTGAGCTACGCTCGCCAGGGCCTCTATGTCGCATATATTCCCCGCTGGATTCCCAACGCTCTCGCAGAAGACGGCACGAGTGTCTTCATCAATCAGCGCTTCTATGTCCGTTGCACGATCCGACTCGGCAAAGCGGACCGAAACTCCCTGGCTCGGCAGCAAATGAGCAAACAAGGTATGCGTGGTGCCGTATAGCTGCGGCACGCAGACGATGTTGGAACCCAAGCTGCTGACGTTTTGGACCGCGTAGGTTACGGCAGCCTGTCCACTGCTCACGCAGAGCGCGCCAACGCCGCCCTCAAGCGCAGCTACTCGGCGCTCGAGTACGTCCGTAGTGGGGTTCGAAATGCGTGTATAGCGATAGCCACCGGCCTCCAGATTGAAGAGTGCCGACGCGTGCTCGGTACTATCAAACGCATACGAGACGGTCTGATAGATAGGCACCGCCGCGGACCGCGTCGTCGGATCCACCTGATAGCCGCCGTGAATTGCAACAGTTTCGGGTTTCAACGTAGAGGTCCCCAGGTTCTGTTCAGCGCATTTATCGGTCATAGTTTGTCTCTTCAATTCATCTCGCACGGAGCGGTTTAGACCGGCGCCCCTATATTCTCGGCGAGGTCCGTAATCTCACGAACCACATCGAAGATGTCTTCCGCAGTCGTCTTGAAACTCGTTATGCAAGCCCTGACGGCTGGTTTTCCCGCAACACAGGTTTCTGACATCCACGCGACCTGCTCCCGACGGAGTTCCTGAAGGAAGGCCGGCACGTCCAGACCGTCGCGGGTAAAACAGACCACCGGAAGCGGTGTTCTATTAACCACCCTCCACCCTGCCGCCGCGAGAGATTGCCTTAGCAAACTGCCCATTCCCGCCTGGTGTTCGATCATCTTCGCTTGGCCATCTTCACCGCGTTCCGCTAGGCTGAGAAACAGCTTCAGGCCGATGAATCTGCGCGACCACTGCACCGAAGTCATATAGGGATCGGAGGTTTTCGGGTTGACGCTGCCCGGCATATAACCAGCATCGGTGCTGAACGCTTTCCGCACCGAAGCTGGGTGTCGACAAAAGAACATGCCGCACGACATCGCGACCGAGAGCCATTTATGAGCATCGCAAGTGATCGAGTCTGCACTCTCAATTCCTGCCAAATGGCAACGCAGTGAAGGTGAGACAATGGCAGCCCCGCCCCACGCCGCGTCCACATGGAACCACATTTGCTTTTCCCGGCAGATATCGGCAAGCACAGGGAGCGGATCGATGGCTCCCGCAGCGGTGGTCCCTGCTGTGCCAACCACCATGAGCGGGAAGAACCCGCGAGCACGGTCATTCTCGATCTTCGTGACCAGTTGCTGCGGGTCCATCCTCAAGCTGGGATCTACCGGAACAACTCGAAGCGCGCTTCTGCCAAGACCTGTCATGCAGGCGATTTTGTCGAACGAATGGTGGGCCTCGGAGGAGAGATAGATCGCCGGCCTTCCAGGTAAACCATTCAGCCCTCCGTCGCCATAGCCTGGAAATGCAGATGCAAGAGCGGTAACGACCGCCGACAGATTCGCTTCTGCTCCACCGGTAGTGAACGTCGCGGCTGAGTCAGAAGGAAGTCCGAAGAGTCTGGTGAACCATGCAAGCGTATGGCGCTCAATTTCATTGGCGGCCGGCGATGTGCGCCAGCTTGCAAGCTGCGGATTATAGGTTGCGACCAGGGCGTCTGCAACAACGGATGAGAGCGTCACGCTGGGGTTATACAGGCCGAAGTATCTTGGGTGCGTGACCTGAACCTGCCACTGGCGAAGCATGCGTTCCACGTCTCCAGCTGCATCTTCGAGCTGGATCGGACCTCTAAAATCGTATTTCGATGTCAGGTGGCTCCGAATCTCTTCAGCCGTTACACATGGGTATAGTGGACCGTTATCAATCACACCGGTCGCGGCTTCGAACTCATCTCGAATTGGCTGAATCAACATAGGTCAGAACGGCATACAGTCAACGTGTGTTGTTGGCGCGCGTTACGGCGCAATCGAGGCGCGGGTTCGCACAAACACTCCTCTGGCCCGATTGCGGAGCGACTGAATGCACCCCGACCAGAATGGATGAGAGGATTCCCTGCTTGAGTTAGAAACGGACCTCACCGGCCTGAATGCGGTCGTACCAGATCCGATCCATCGGTTGTAGAGTCTGCGTCTGCGGATTGTCGAAATAGATGGCATCCGAGGTAACTCCCGGATTGAAGCTTTGTTTCACCAAGTCTGATTTCGAGTATTTGAAAGTTCCGGTGATCGGACTCTCAAACGTGGTCCTGATAAATGCGGGCCGCGCGTAGCTTGGGAGGCGACTGATCAGATACTCGCGAAGTGCGGAGAGGTTGAGCTCTCCCTCTGGAGTGATTGCGGCCATTCCTACCCTTCCCTCAGCGCCCGCGACTCTCACCCCGTAGACAATCGCGTGTCGCACACCCGAAAAGGATGAAATGAGGTTGGCGACTTCGGTGGTTGCAACGTTTTCTCCCTTCCAGCGGAAGGTGTCTCCGACCCGATCTACAAAGTAGTAAAAACCCCTGGGGTCTCTTCGCATCAAGTCCCCTGTCCGGACCCATGCGTCCCCTGTCTTGAAGACATGTCGCAACAACTTGCCATCCGTTGCGCTGGGGTCGCTATATCCTTCGAAGCGCGCCCCGGTCTGGGATGGATCCTGGAGCATTGGTGCTAGTGCCTCGCCCGGTTCGTCTGACTGGCACCTTATGCAGAAACCTTGTTCGTCTCGGATCGGCTCACCCTTTTCCGGATCACACCGCACGAGCGCCGGCGCCACTCGATGGGCCAGATACGGTGGGATCCGCCCAATTGATCCAACTTCTCCCTCAGCGTTGAATAGCGAAAGGCCACCCTCCGTCGACGCGTAGAACTCGAAGACCCTTGGAATCTGAAACCGTTCCTGAAACGGCTTCCAAACGTCAGAAGACAGCCCGTTGCCGCATGCAACCCTGATGCGGTGTGCACGTTCATCCTCGGAAGGCGCAGTGTGATAGAGATACCGGCAGAACTCACCGATGTATTGGAACATGGTGCAGTCCCAACTCACGACATCGTTCCAGAATCTCCCCGCAGAAAAGCGCTCGCGAACAACCACGCTGCCGCCTGAAACTAATGTTGCTGCCGGAGCCAGCACACCTCCGATGCTGTGATACATGGGGAGGCAATCATACATTCTGTCCTCCGGCCGTATATCGAGCATGCCCGCAAACCAATATGCCCATTGAAGAATCCTGCCGTGGCTCAGTCGCGCTGCTTTCGGCAGTCCCGAGGTACCCGACGTGTAGATGTACAGAGCCAGATCTTCAAAGGTTAGCCGCGGACGCTTCCATGAATCCGTCGTAAGCGCAGAATCATCCAGGCAAGTATCTATCCGCCGAAAGGGGGCAAGATCGGAGCCGTGGATCCACGTTTCTGGCTCGCCACTAACTTCCGGAAGCGCGGCCGCGAGCGAGTCAGCAAATCCGTCTTCGACAATGATGTGCTTGGGCCGAACTACATTGATGCAGTGAGCCAGAGAGACACCCACTAAGTTTGTATTCAGCAAGGCTACGGTTGCGCCTGCTGCCGCAATTCCAACCCAGAGTGCCAAGTATTCCGGCCTGTTCGTCATCAGCAGGCCGACAACTTCGCCCCTCTCAATTCCCTGTTTGAGCGCCCACCGGCAGTAAAGGCTTGCGCGTGAGTGCAGTTTGTGGAAGTCGAAGCACTCCCTTTCCGAAAGCAGGGCCGCGGAATCGCCGACCTTGTTGGCAAGTTCCTCGATCACATCGAACAACAGTCGATCGGGCGTTCGGGCGCTCGCTGCCGTAAGTTCCAGGGCTCGGAGCCAGGCATTACCGGGTTTGGCCGCAACAGCTTGCGGTGGGGCATCCATAAGTCTCGTCACGCTGTACTCCCGGCATCCACAGTGATCACGGTTCCCGTGATGTTTTTCGCCTTCTCGCTCATGAGGAACTCCACGGTATTCGCAACGTCATCGACTTCCGCGAATCGGCGAAGAGCACTCCGGCGCTTGATCCGGTCGCGCTCTTCTGTGTCCATCCCCTGTGTCAATTGCGTCTCGATAAACCCTGGCGCGACAGAGTTCACTGTAATGCCGCTACGACCTACCTCTCTCGCCAGCGAACGCGTGAATCCGATCAGCGATGACTTGGTGGCCCCATAAACGCTCAAGCCGCTGAAGCCCGTAAATGCCATGATTGACGAAACGTTAATGACGCGGCCGCTTCCATCGCTCATCATCCCTCGAACTACATATTTCGTGAGTACAATCGGCGCGAGTGTATTCACGCGAACAAGTTTGTCTATCTCGGCAATCGACATCATGGCAAGGCTGCCCTCATGGCTGATGCCCGCGTTATTCACCAGTCCATAGATCGGGCCGTACTCTTTTCGGATTTGCGAGACAAATCCAGCTATCTTCTCGACCTCAGCAAGATCGAGAATGCTGAAGCCCAGTGACCCAGGATGCGTCACCTCAATCTCACTCCGCGCCTTCCGGAATTGTTCGTTTTCTCCGCGAGCAACTGCGATAACACGATAGCCTGCAGCTGTCAGCTTTCGCACGATCCCTAGCCCCAGACCACGACTGCCTCCCGTTACAAGCACATTAAGCATATTGCCGCATCACCTTGCCGGATTCGGCAATAGGCAGCTCGGAGACAAGCTTGATTGCGGCGGGGACTTTGTGGGCCGGAAGGGCTTCGCGGCAAAGCTGAAGAATGTCGCGCTCCAACCTGTGCATGTCTCTGTCGCTTGATGTTGGTGGGACATTCGGAACGACATTCGCAACAACTAGCGCGCCTGTAATCGGGCTCTTCTTTGCATGCACCAGGCAGACTTGAACTTCCGGGTGACGCTCGATCACGGACTCCACCTCCTCCGGATGGACCTTCAGCCCGCCGACATTGATGACTCCGTCGCGCCTGCCCGCGAAATAATACCTGCCATCGCGCAGCTCAACTCTGTCTCCTGCGTCCACAAAGCCATCTTTATCTTTCAAGGCCGGCGCGTCGTGACCGACGTATCCTTTCGCGTTTCCTGCAGAGCGGATGCGCAATGTGCCATCCACAACCTTCATGTCGACCAGCGGATTCTCATTCAAAACAGATGCGGGGAACCCCGCCATTCCGTCAGTCACTTCAAATGCAACTCCCGCTTCGGTGGAAGCGAAGGCGTGGACAATCCGGGCCGCCGGAAACGTCGACTGGAGCCGGCTCAGAATTCCCTGGTCCGGGGCCTCGCCGGATAAGCGGATATATTTGGGATTCAACAGTGTCACAGCGGGGCTCATAAGCGCGCGCCGCCAGTGCGAAGGTGTACCGGATATATGGGTCACACCTGCACGAGCTAGTCGCACCAGGAAATCTGCAGGCGCCTCTTCATGGCTTGACAGAACGAGCGAGGCGCCTGTAAGAGCGGCACGCAAAAGTATCTGCAGGCCTCCGTACCTTCGGACGTCGTAAAAGGTACCCCAGATGACCTCTTCATCTTGCTTATAGCGGGACTGAATAGCTGCGGTGAGATTTGTAAGCGTGTGAGCCACAAGCTTGGGACGTCCTGTAGTGCCGGAGGTCATGAGAATCCACTCCGTCTCCTGGATCGGCGCATCTGTCGCTGCAATGGAAATCAAGTTACGGCTGCATGGCCAGTAGCACATCCGACGATGCGAGCCGCTGGCAATCATCGCGTGATCTGAAATGATACAGTCCACCTCCGCCGTACTCACGACGAATGGGAGGTGCTCGAGAGAGAGATCCGGCGGCCACAATACGATCCGTCGAGCTACGCCGTCTAGCTCAAGCACTGCTGAAGCCGCCGTAATCTGTTCCTGAGTGGCAATGAGGATTGATCTGCCTTCAAGCTCCTCGCCACGGCCGTAAAGGGACGACCCACAAGCAAAGTCATCGCAAACAATGCGACGTGTGGCGTCCTCCAGGAACCGGCATGCGGACATACCTGGCTCCCTCATGCTCACGGCAAGGCGCGTGCGAGAGAGCTGTGGAATCGTGTCGGTACAGGAGAAGAGAGAATCGCTCGAGTGACAGTCTGAACAAGCAGCCAGCGGATTCATGACCTCACCTGCTCTTTCACACCTGCTTCATAGAGATGGACCAATTCTCCAAAGGTGACTGGGAAGACTGTTGCCTCTGCGCTGAAGGGGTCAACGCCCAGGCTGTCTTCCAGACGAGTCACTATGACGGCGAAGGAAAGAGAATCCAGTCCAGACTCAAGAAGGTCGGTTTCGTCCGTGAGAGGAGGAAGCTCTTTGCCGTGCTCGCGCGCTACATCAGTGAAGTGGCCAATAATCTTAGCTCGCGTGGTCATTTGATAGTCTCTCCGGTCATTGCCTGCTCGGACAGCGAGGCTCTGGGCGTTCAAGTGGATTCATGGATGGATCAAAATCCGTGCGCTCAACCAACGTCTCGCACACGGATCGAAGATCGGAAGCTCTTGCTCGATCGAATTCCATCCTAAGGGCTGCTTGAGTTTTTGAATTATTCAGGAAGTGTGGTATTGGCGGTTAGTTCTGCTCGATCGCATTGATGCGGTCGAGCACAGCGCACAGCAAGGTCACCCCTTCAAAGATATCCATGTCGCGCCCGAGGGGATTGATAGCCTGCTCGATCGCAAGTGCGCGGAAGAGTCCAGCCGTATGCTCGACGTCACACACACCGTGAACGTCCGTGTACTCCATTTCTGTCGAGCCTTCTTCCGCCGCGAGGGCCGCAAGGAAGGTCATGTACTTCTGGATGTATCCTTCGAAGAAAGCCATGGACAGAAGCGATTGCAAGGCCACAAGGCGTCCCAAAAAGAGCCTCATATTCGTGACTTCTTCGTGCAACGCCATGGCATCCTTGTCGGTGGGGAACGCGTTCGCGGCCATGGCGAACTTGCGCATCATGTGAGGATGAGCGTCGCGCGTTTCCTCATAGAGGTTTTCAAACAGAATCGACCGGGCAGCTTCTGCTTTGGTGGCAATGACGGTGGCCGTCATCCAATAGATAAAGTTGCCTTCAAGTACCGAGGAGTAGCGGGCGATGATTCCCCGACGCTCGGTGCTCGATAGCTTCTTTGGATCAGGCAAACGCGACATCATGTCATCGATCATTTGGTTGATGGTCTGTTGAAGCGTGGAGTCCACCGTGGTGGATTCAGGTTCCTGGAGTAGAGTCGTCTGCGTGGTCATCCTAGGGTTTCCTTTCCGAATTCATTTCAGGTCGAACGCGAATCCCTTGTGGGGTTTTCACGAACGTTGTTGCTACTGCACGGTTGAACTGCACAATCGTCAGTGTTCTGAACAAACGTAGGGCAACTGCTTACTCCGGCTCGAATCGGACTGCGCTAGAATCGCCTCAGGAAATTCACCTGAATGGTCAATCTTTCTGGCAGGACATCGGCGCTTCCATGCTTCTGGAGTAAAGCGCGTAATGCACCGGGTTCTGTCGCGGCCGGGAGCAAGTCTTGAGAAATGCTATGATTGCAGCCGCCTTGATGTTGCTTGCAGTGGGCTCAGCAACAGCGGCAAATAAGTGGGTTACCGCCTACTACACAAATTGGCAAGAGGCCGTCTATCCGGTGAATCGAATTGACTACAGTGCGGTGACGCACATCGCTCTGGTCCACTGGTTGACGAATGTAGACGGCACAATTCAGACGTCCGGATGGGATTCCACCTGCAACAGCATCGTGACACCTGCCCATGCTGCGGGAGTAAAGGTTCTCATGATGCTTGGCGGCTCCGATGATACGCACTTCGCATCTGCAGCCTCACGGGCCAATCAATCCGCCTTGCTCAGATCGATTCAATCCAGCGTAAGCGCCTGCCATCTCGACGGGGTCGATCTCGACTGGGAAGCTGATGTCAACACGGTCAACTTCATCTCTCTTGCTCAAAAGCTTCGCGCGGCGGCATCCAAATATGTGATTACCGCGCCGGTTGATGCCTCTGTTCAGCCCGCCTCCCTGGCTGCTGGCCTCTCCCTCTACTGCGATCAGGTCAACATGATGACCTACGGCAATGCGAACATGGGCTCAGGCTGGGCGTCTTGGTATTTCTCGGCTCTTGGCGGCGACGGTTCTGACCACCCCATGTCCGTGGCCAAGTATGTTGCTGCCTGGGAAAAAGCAGGCACACCGCCCGGCAAGATCGGAGTTGGCATCGGGTTCTACATGAGTGGATGGACCGCCCCGGTCACTGGCGCTTTGCAATCGACCTCGGGATCGTCAGTCCCGGTGCAGGAGTTTCCGTATGGGTGGTCGCTCGCAAACGGCGGCGGATTACTTAGCTGTTATTACAACAAGTCGGGCGGCACCTATCATTACGATGCTTTGCCGGCATTGAAAAATGCGTCCTCCGCATCTCCCGAACAGCCATCCATCAGCTTCCCAAGTGGCTTTACCGGACCATCCCCGTGCCCGTCTAAAGCCATCACATGGGCAACGTACGAAGATGAGGCTTCGGTCGCTGCCAAAGCTAGGTACATAGTCGAGAACAACCTGGGCGGCGCCATTGTCTGGACCATGCAGGAGGGCGCTGTCGACCCAGCCACCGGACGAAACCCCTTATTGGACACGCTGAAACTGAATCTCAATGGCGAAGGCCCGGCTCCCATGCCCCAGCTTGGCTATAGCGGCGCGGCACCCGTCGCGGGACCAACCACAATCACGATCACCAGGCTGCCCAGCAAACTCGGCCTGGTCGACATAACGTGGTGGAACTACACCAGCGGCGCCGCCTGGGATAGCTCCTCGGATCCGGGCTTCCACACCTACGGTCAGCCCTCTACTTACACCATCCAGGGTAGCACCAACGGAACCACATGGAACACTCTGTCCTGCACGCCAAGCTGCAATGTAACTGGGGAGCACTACACGGGCCGCCAATTCATCGCAGATCTTACAGGCACCGGCTACACGCAAATCCGGATGAACATCTCGAGCATGGTAGGCGCCAATCCCGGCTACGATGTTTTGACTGTCAATGGCGGTGTCGGAACCAACGACGCAAATGATACTTACCTGATGCTAGGAGACTCGATTGCGGCGAACTGTTGGGGAGCTGCTCCAAACACTGGCCCGGTTGAACAGCTTGGCTTCCAGATACACGCGGCACGTCCAACCCAATTCCCTGTCAGCACCGTCGGTGGTCAGTCCGGGTGGCTCAGCGCCACTGCGCTCGACACTTCCACGTATGGAATGCCGAATATCGAGAAGTTCCTGCAGGACATGCCTGCTGTGAAATTCGTTGGACTGAGCTTCGGAACCAACGACGCGAATGGGAATGTTCCGGCCCAGACTTATTGCAGCAATATGCAGAGAATCGTGCAGTACATCATTGCTGCTGGAAAAACCCCAATGATACCGACGATTGTCGCTTCGCCGTCCTCAAAGGTCCAGGCGAACGCACCCGCAATGAATGCTTGTCTCGCCAGGCTTGAGAAGAACTACCCCTCAATCATCGTGGGCCCTGATTTGTGGACACTATTCAAGGGCCACTCCAAGACCGACGGCTGGTTCTTCGACGATCTTCATCCTTCGCTGGAGACCGGTTGCAAGGCCCTGCAGAAGGCCTGGACGAACTCGCTGCTATCGACCATCTATCCCGCCGGGACCGCCCATTCGGCCGCTCAAACGAATTCGCGAATCATCGTGAAGTGAGCGAAACCAGTATAGCTCTACGCCTTCAACGTTCTGTTCCTACTGCTACCACCTGTTCTCTCGATCCATACGTCTCAACCAGGTGCCCCGTCGGCATTTTTGTTTCAGTCTCCGCGACTCGTTCAGTTGCGGCGATTGGCTCGCGTGAGGCTAGCCTCCTTAGTAAGGACCTGTAACGTTCCGCCATGATCTCCCATCTGAACCGGTCGTAGTCGTTCCACGCCTCGCCCACCAACTGCGCCCGCGTTTCGGGATATTGATATAGCTCAACGATTGCCTCTGCAAAGCTGTCCACGTCTGATGTCTTGCATAGCCTCACCGAATCAGGACGGAACATCGAGCGAATAGCGGTGGTGCTGGCCGCGATGATTGGACGGCGCATCCATGAGTATTCGTAGATCTTGGTCGGCAACACCAGATCCATAAACCCATCGGATGGATAGCACACAATCCCGATATCCCCATGGACCACAAAATTTGCCACTTCCTCAAGCGGCCCGTAACCCGTGAATACAAGCTGATCGGCTACGCCCAACTCCGCTGCAAGTTGTTTCAACTGGGGGATCGCCTCTCCCTGTCCCCGGATATGAAAGACCAGGTGTGGAGCGGCTTCGCGAGCCTTCGCGAATGCTCTTATGGCTATATCCAGCCCATTCCGAGCGGCACATGTGCCGTGATACATCAGAATGAGGGGACGCTCCTCCGTGGGCTCTCCGAGAAATGGCTCAGTGCGCTTACTCGGCATGAAAATCTTCGGGTCCGCACTGTTCAGAATGCTGCTCAGCTTTTGCGGAGGAACTCCGCGTTCCAGCAAAGGCTTCTCGAACGGCCAGCCAACGGTCACCACATGATCGGCAAACGCTGTGCAAATACGTTCCTGAACAGTCGTCAGAGCGATCATTAGGCGACGGAACTTGCCCTTAGCTTTAACTGCACATAACTCGGGCATAACATCCTGGATGTGCAAGATCACACGCGCACCCAGAAGCTTCGGAACCAGCGCAGCGAATACCAAGAAATCGGGAAGATTGTGAGCATGTACCACGTTCATCTTGTGCTTCATCTGCAATCGCGCCAGCCGAACGAATGCCTTCACGGCGAAAATTATCCAATAGAAGAGCATTGCGCCATGCCCCATTGCCGTGATGCGCCCAATTGGCCGGCCGTTTTTTCCGCGCACCCGAATTCTATGAATATGCACGCCGTGAAAGACTTCTTCTTCAGGCTGATCGTCCCCCAGGGAGCAGACGACGTGATATTCACAGCTCTCACTGACCGCTGCTTCTGCAGTCCGCCGCACCAGCGGGTCTTCCGGATAGCGGTCACAAGTAATAGCACAAACGCGGAGTACGTCCATGTCGCGAATTCCCCTTTATCGCTGAGGTGTCGGACCTGCGCTGGCACCTGCGCATAATGTTGGTTAATCAATAGAGCCGGAAGGCGAGTGCCATCGGCTGCGTGATTAGGGCTTCTCTTACAAGTCGAGATCTAAAATCCGCTGTCCCCGTCAGAAGCAGCAAGGTCCAGTGCGGACGCCTGCACTTCCTTCTGACCGGCGCGAACATAGCAGGTCGGTCCCTCGAGCCGCCGGCGAAAAAGCAGGCGGCCGCAGTGCGTGTAGTCGACCCCCAGCCGTGGCTGCAGAAAAAGCGCGTCAGCAGACCGCACTCTAGGACGATCTAGAATTGCCGCGAAGATCTGCTGAAATTCAATCCGTTCCCGTGGCCACACAGCATCCAAAAGCAGAACGCCGCGAATCTGGCCGTGGCGTCCGCGTGTTGTACTCACAAGGGAAAACCATCCCTCATTCCCACGCCCGTCCCGAAACACGCAGACTTCTGCCGAACGATCTGGCGAGCCAGCCCCATATCGCCAGCGAAGGAATTGCACCGACCTCTCGGCGGTTAGATACTTAGGCGCTCGATGCCGGTATGACAAGTCCGAGAGCTTATCCCAATCCCTGCATCGCTCGGTAGGCAGAGCCGATCGCATACGTTGCAGCGGCTTGATGAATGGCCGAAGCGCTCTCCCGGTCATTTCCGCGACCTTCAATACGCTCGGAGCCAAGCCCCTGCCCTCCACAAAAGCCGGCAGCATTACGCCGGAATTGATCGGCAGGATGTATTCAAACTCGGAGTTAGGAACTGACGTCGCGCCGAGTTTGCTCCACAGAGCGCCCGACTGCGTGTTGCAGGTAGTCGAAAAGAAGAAATCGCGCGAAGCATTCGCCAAATACTTGCGAAACAGGATGAAGCCCGACATGCGTGCCGCGGGCTCCACAAAGAAAGATCCCGAGCACAGTCCAACGAAACGGCGATCCTCGCCAATGAAGGCATTTGGAAAGCACAGAACCAAACCCATCATCGTGCCGACGCCATCTTGGACATAGTAGCCCAGCGGCCCATCTCCCACGAGCGGGTTTTCATGGATGAGCCAGCGAATTCTGTTCTCAGTGGAAGACCGCCCTCGTTTTTGTGGCGCTGCGCCAGTCTGCGGCGCGCTCCAGCGCGTTATATACTCCGCTGCGCGCGGGATATCCGTCTCTAGAAGAGCCCTAATTTCAAATCGTTGCATAGGCATCCTGAGACTTACCTCTTCACCGCTTCGGCGGAGATGATTGAATTCGCCTTCTTCGGAGCAGATGTGGCGGAGAGATCGAAGACTCCGGTTATCACACGCTTCAATCGAAACGCCCAGGGAAGCCAGCGATAGGACCCAGCTATCTTCAGACGAAACTCCACGTCCCAGTCCCACGGTTCCGCATCTACACGTCCAATGACAAACTCACTCTGAACAGCCAATTCCGGCAGCGTGGAAAACATGTGTTCGTAGCCGGCGGCCCTGCAACATTCAACCACCTGCGCATTGAACGCCCCATAGGGAACGCAGATCCAGTTGATTGGACATCCGAGCAAGCTCTCCAACTCGCGTCGGGATCCTTCCACTTCCCGTCGAACATCGTCCGCAGGAATCTCTGTCAACATCGGGTGGGTGATGGTCTGCGAAGCGAAAATAACCCTCCCGGAGAGCTGCCTGAGCTCCTCGGCCGTCAGCAGGTTCTTCTTGGGGAGTTCGTCGTGAGAATTGCAGGCCCAATCAGCTCTGCATCCAAGCTTTCCGCTGACCGCAAACAACGTCGGCATAATGCCCAGCTTTTCCATTTCTGGCAAGGCATTCTCCGCAAAGCTCGCGAATCCATCATCGAAGGTAACCATCACTTCGCGCCGCTGCGTTCCGGCTGTCGCGGCCCCGAGGTCCGCAACCGGGGTTGCCGTCCTGAAAAGGATATCCATCTGCCGCGCGAATGCTGCGCGTTGGTGGTCGGGGATATCGTGGTAAAGAAGGATCACACACTGTGTCCTCCTTTTTCCCAGTAGATGCAGGCCCAGATCGCGCACCTGATCGCAGAGAAACACGATGGCGGAAACAAGTAGCTTAACAGTTCTTTTAGCCATTACCCACCCTGACTTACTTGACATTCCCCTATATGCCTTGGTGCAACAACGAGCCCAGTGGGCCCAGCCGGGACAACTGTTCACGGCGCAGGAAGGCAACAAAGTCGTCGCTTACAGCACGTCGCTTTGACACATGTGCGATGAGGAAGCCAAAAAGTCGCGCAGCACCGCCGATAACATACGGGCGCCACATCATCCTTCTGGCCACCTTAACCACTTCGAACGCAGGATGGCTGCCGAGGCAAAAATCCGTTACACCTTGGTGAAAGCAGTACCGCAGCTTGTTACTCGCCGTTCCAGTCTCACGCAGATGGCGAACTACCACTTCCGGGAATGATTCAACTCGCCACCCCGCCTTGCGCGCCATAACCTCGGCATACCAATCTTCACCGCCATATTCGATTGGCAAGAGTCCCCCGATTTCCTCGTAGCACGAACGGCGGAACACCTGCATGCAGCCCGGGACAGAATCTAGACTGCTTCCCGGAATCACCCTGAAGGAGCCGTTCACGCTCTCCGCATACCATCCCCCGGCAATTCCGAGGCTCGGATCGTTATGGCACCTGGCTATCACATCCTCGAAATAGGACGGAATCAGAACTATGTCCGCATCCAGGTGCGCGATAAACTCCGTGTCAATCTCGCCGAGGTGCTCTAGCCCGGCACGAATTGCGAAGACTTTGGACGCAAACCCACGGTTCTCATCCTTTTCGCGTCGCAGCAGCTGAATGAACGGATTCTTCGCCGAGTATCGCAGCACGATCTCGTCCGTTCTATCCGTCGATCCGTCACTGACGATTAGCCAAACTTTCGGTCGCAGCGTCTGCAATAGAACGGATTCAATGGTCTCCTCAATGAAGTCTTGCTCGTTATAAGCCGCAGTGATAAGGGTGTATGTCCAATTGATGTCCGTTGGGGGCGGCATGGAATCTCCACAATTCTGGTTGACTTTGGTCATTGCGCAACACTCATTCGAACCACGGGCGGAATGATAGCCGGTAATTCAGTTGGCTACGACGCGTGCCAATCACCTTTGCTGGCACTCCTCCCACAATTGCCATCGGGGGCACATCTTTTGTCACGACAGCGTTGCAGGCCACCACTGCGCCTCTTCCGATGCGAACTCCCGGCAGAATGGTCGCCCGCGAAGCGATCCAAACATGATCCTCGATGATGACATTGCCGCCTTTGTCAGCGTGTGCGTCGCTATGGACGTCGTGTTCCAGCGTCCAGATATTCGTTTCCTGCGCGATATCGACGTCGTTGCCGATGATCAATTGACCGCCACGTCCATCGAGCAGGACCCTTTTATTGATCACCACCCGGTCGCCGATGAATACGTTGCGGCCTTTTCGCAGCTCCACCCCAATAAGAAGCCCGACGCCGCTACCCAGTTTGGCTACCCTCATGCGGAACAGAATCCGCCGGATGGCACCGCTGGGGATGTGCATCAGGAACCGATTGAATACGTACGATACAAACGCCGACCCCACTGATCGAATGCTTTCGAAACGCTTCGCGCACTGCATCTCCGCAGCCGGAACCGCCGATTCTGTCACAACAGTCGTTTGCATATTGGGATTCTTGATAGGAATGACTAACCTGCCGCAGCAGCAGCACAACTCCGCGTCGTGCACGCGTTTTGAGTCCGCAGATCTCGCCTGCGCGCCCAGGCTAGGAGGCAGAGAGGCATCGCCCTGTGTCCCTCAGGCTCTGATCTCCAGCTAATGGATTTGGTTTATGCGGCAATACGTCCACCCCGTCAGTAAGTTGCCGAAGGTTCTTAGCAGCGTCATAGCGCGTCAGCAGGTACTCATAGGCTCGCTCGGCTTGCACTTCCCTTAAGGAACGGTCATTCACCAGTTCCTTAATGGCAGCCGCGAAATGCTCCGGGCGATCGGCAATCTTGAGGTGCTCGCCACTAAGGAACCCCGTGCCCTCGTTACCAACCGCAGTTGAGACCACCGGAATACGCCGCTCGATCGCGTGAATACTCTTCATCTTCACGCCCGCGCCTGCCCGCATCGGATTGATGAAGACAGAGCACTTTTCATACAGCTCCGTCGGATCGGGTATGTCCATATGAACCGTGCAGCGTTCATACCTTTTCAACTGCTCCGCAAACCGTCGGCCGACCTCACGATCATGGGTGCTGCCCGCAATGACGAGTTCGTAACCTGGGGTACTAAGAAGCAGGGAATGCACGTGCTCCAGATACCACCTGAGTGCATCCCGGTTAAGCGATGTGTACAGATTGCCCACGAAGAGCACCCGCTTATTGTCCGGGTCGACGCGTCGGTGGGCTTGGCTTATCTGAAGTGATGGCGGCAACCAGGCCGTCTTGTGCTTGAGATCAGGACGATCTGTAACAAACGCCTGCCACTCAAACTCCGAAATGAACCACAGCTGATCTACTCGTTCGTGCACGGTCCGGATGAAGGGTTTGAGTCGCACTAATTCGAGCCGGAGCAGTTGCTTCCTGGCCGTGTTCTCCTCCAGCTTCATGGCCTCTCGAAGCCACGCAATCTCGTCGTTGTGCACGCGGACCACTGTTCGCTTGGTTTGAAGCGTCGGGTTTTGGGTGATCGCGAAAGTATGCTCCGCTTCCATCAGGGTAAGGTCATACTCTTTCGTAAGCCGATGCTGAGTGAGGGAGGCGTTCCGAGCGATATACGTCGGCATGCGCCTAACAATGCACTGGTAACGCGGCTTCGGTTTTATAAAGTGCAGAGAGTCAACCAAGTGGCGCACTTCTGATATTTCCTCAGGCGATGGCGTCCGCTTTTGAGCTATGACGAGCGCATCGACGGAGTAACCTAACGACTTCATAGCGACTATGCGCGACCAAACGTCGGCGCGGGCGCCGTTGTCGGGTGGAAAGGGAAAATCCGGGATTACGTGCAGAATCTTCATATGCTGCATATCACTCGACTATGGTGTCTAGTTCGTTTTAGAAACGGGACATTACACTACTCAGTCGAACTGCTCTCATATACCCGCATCGGAATCCGGCCTACGGTATGTATACCGGGATAATGCGAGGCATAACCCCCAAAGCGCTGCACAAGATCGTTCCTCGAGCTGTTCGCGCAGTACTTGGGTAGTTCAACCGGCGCCTGATGGTTCACTGCAAGGGAAACAACCGTTGTCATGAAGAGGAGATCAGGAAGCCCGCCCCTCGCCAGCAAGGTGCTCTCAGAAAGGTTATGCAACAGGTAAAACGCCATGTACGTGATTGGCCATACTGCAAACGACCGCCGCTCGAGCTGCAGGTATGCCATCGCTTTTCGGAACGAAAAGAACCAGAGGCACAGGAGGAGGCCAACTCCCACTGCTCCCAACCCAAGCGCGAAATCAAGATAGCCGTTGTCTGACCGTTGGGCCATCCAGCCTATCCCCATTCGCACTTCCAGAGCTTCCCCGAGCCCTGCCCAGAAAGCGTCGTAACCGTATCCCAGCAGAGGCCTCTTCATGATGGCAGCCCAGACATATGCCCACAAATCACTGCGGCCGCTCAGGTTTGAGTTGCGCCCCAAGGCCTCGAATACTCGCCCGGCGTGCGTCATGAAAACGTAGACGCCCGTGAACATCCCTACCGCAATCCCCGTGAAGACAGGTAAGCGCTGCTTACCCGATATCCGGCTCGATCGCCACAAGGGGATCAAAGGCAACATCAGAAGAAAGCAAAGCACCGACGCCGCCGATTGGGCGAATAGCAGCATTGCGAGCGCTGCGGACAGAAATAGATAACGCATCCACGGTAATGACTTAAAACGTGAAACAATCAGCAGCAACGACGCTGTCGCCATATATTGGCCGAAGGCGTTCTTATAGCTTGAAAGACCCTTCCATGCGCCTGGGTGAGACACATAGTCGACTACGTATCTCGATGCCGCAATCCGCAGTACGAGAATCGCCACGATCATCACGCAGAAGGTCTTGCACAGGAGCCGGACCTGCTCGTCTATCGTGAACCGCTCTCCGATGTATACCGCCAGCAGCATTGATACGAACAATAGAGCGCTTCGGCGGATAGTTAGGTCCGGCCGCGAACTCCACGAGGTTGACAGCACTGCGAAGCTAACCAGCGCCAGTAAGGGCCAGACCGTTCGCAAGGCTTTCATCACTTGACGCCCGCGGCAGACGATCAGCGCCACACCCCAGACCTGTATGACCGCTTGGATGACAACATCAGCGACGTGTACAGGAGCGGCAATTGCCGACGGATCTGTTTCCGCCTCATAGGGTCGCGTTATACCAGTGACGACGCCCATGCTATAGAGAAGAAACACTATGACGAACAGCCGCTCAGGCAAGCGCGGGCGCATTAGAGAACCTCAGGGTCTAAGGTGAATAGTGTCTTCATAAAGGGTGTTCGGAAACGCTGCGCCACTGGTCTTTAGCCGTTTGTAAGCCTGAGTTCGGCGGCGGGAATCTGTTCTTCAGATTTCCGACGCTCGCGGCCCAGATGCCAACGAATAATGAGGTACAACAGCAAGATGAGAAGCGCGTCAGTCATCAAGCTTGACCACGCAGCACCCCTCCACGCGAACGCCCGGATGATCCACAGATTTACCAGGATATTGAACACACAAACCGCGAGTTGCGCCGATGAGGTTTGCCACTGGAAATTCGCGCCGGTCAAAGCATCGGAGAGGAAGATGTGCACGCAT
>Ga0134126_10001316_pt1 | contig 31581 bp, 33 predicted proteins | sample KB31752_FD_96881 | JGI IMG/M metagenome (GOLD analysis project Ga0134126, IMG submission 96881) | Terrestrial soil microbial communities with excess Nitrogen fertilizer from Kellogg Biological Station, Michigan, USA - KB3-175-2 | ecosystem: Environmental > Terrestrial > Soil > Unclassified ... | reverse complement strand
GTAGGAGCATGGCAGACGAAATCGACATCAGTGAACTAGCGGACGAACCGGAGCCGGTGGAAACACGGTATACGGCGTTTGAATTCTGGGAATACCGGCAGCTTCTTTATCCTCAAGAGCACCCGCAGTCATGGATTGATCTGGCGGAGAGTTTTTACCACGCCGCAGAGGTCATCGTCGATGGCGTGGTCGAGGGAAAGCTCTTCGAGGACATCCATGGCGTCGCGGGGATCTTTGCCTTCAGGCATTTTCTTGAGCTTTCGCTAAAGGGCATCGTGGGGAGTGGGCGCTGGCTCGTTGAGCCCCACGTCAACGCGACGCCCATTGATTTCAAAGCCGTCCAAAACGAACACAACCTGCGCGTGCTGTGGAATTGGGTGCTAAGAGACGCGCGGCCGAAGCTTGAAAGTCAGTATTGGGAGAACTTCGACACGCCATTCGTCGAGAAGTGCATCGCAGAATTTGACAACGCCGATGCAAAGAGCTTCGCATGGCGGTATCCGCGGCAGGGGTCAGAGCGGTATCGTTACGACTTCGCTGCGATTCGCCATGCTATGAGGCACGTACGGCTCGTGCTAGATGGCATCAAGAACATCCTCAATGAGATGTACGCGGCCAACGCCGAATGGGAAGCCGAACTGCGGTCGATGGCGGATTAGGCGAATGGATGTCGTGCCTACCACCTTGCCTGCGGGAGAAGCAAAGGTCGCATCAAAGGGGTTTGCTTTAACCCAGCGGACCGGCCGGAATTGTCGAGATGGGGATACACTGTGGCACGGAGGCAATGTGCGAATTTCCGTTCCTGCAAACATCGAATCAATGCGAATCCTCGGCTACGGGATCAAGGTAAAGTCGGCATTTGTGCTTGCTGATGGCATCGAGGTGGGCTCCGAGGTGCCGAAGCTCGACCTTAAGGTTGCAGTGAAAAGCGCTGAAAACAACATCCTCCATTACGCGGGCTTTAACATCATGAGCACCCAAGCCTCCTTTGCGCTCGTGATAAGCGTGCCGGGAGGCGGTCGTGATCTAGCGATTAAGACGTGGAACTCATTGTGGGTCTTTTGGCTTCTTTCGCTTGCTTGCGACGTGGATTGCTTTTCCTTGTACACCGTGACGGAAACCGGTGCCGATTACGGCATTGCAAATCACGAAATCACACTGACATTCGGACGGGTTCGTTCCGGAACTGAGCGCCGGTTGACTTGGGCGCGGGCGCACTTCAACACGTTCAACGAGTTGATTGACGAACAAAAGTTTTCCACCGCACTTCGGTATCATGGCAACGCCCATCATCTGCGCGATATTGGGGCGAGAATCATGCTGTTGTGGGCTGGAATTGAGTGCCTATTGGGGGTCCAGGGTGAGCAGCGGAGCCGAGTGTCCCTGTATTCCGCGATCCTGTGTGGCGGTTCGCCTTCGCTTCGATTCAAGAAACTGACCGAGGTAAAAAAAGCGTATGATCGCCGTTCGCAAGTTGTGCACGGTGGGTCGGTAAAGCACGAGGAAATGGAGGCTAGTGCCGAGTTTGCTGCGCAACTATTACGCGGGCTACTTCGGAAGTGCCTAGAACTAGGCCGGGTGCCTACACCAGATGAGATTGACCAAACAGCGGTTCGCGGCGGCAATCTCCGAAAAGCGCGGCCGACTGCTATCGCTTCATCGCCTTCTCCGCGCGCACCATCCGCATGAAGTGGTGGGCACAGTATGACCTGCAACCCAACTTTGGTCCAGCCGAAACCAGAGGATTTGGCCTTCGCATGGCGGAAATGGCCGCTTTTAGCGGCTCTGCGAGTCTCTTGCGACTCAAACGAGAACCTCCGATAATCGGCTGGTTCCCATGGAGTCCGCCGCCCCCGCGAGCGTAGCGAGCGGGGGCGGCGGACTCCAATCGGCGGCAAACTCCGCTGGCGCCCGATCGCCCAGCGCGCTGTGTGGCCGGACCTGGTTGTAGTCCTGCCGCCAGCTCGCCAAACGGGCCCGCGCCTGCTCCAGGGTCTCGAACACGTGGGTGTTGAGGCACTCATCCCGCAGGCGGCCGTTGAAGCTTTCGATATACCCATTCTCCACCGGCTTGCCCGGCCGGATGAACTGCAGTTCGACTCCGTGCTGGTACGCCCAGGCGTCCAGCGCGCGGCTGGCGAATTCGGTCCCGTTGTCCACGGTGATCGAAACCGGCGCGCCGCGCACCCGCATCGCCGGTTCCAGCGCGCGCCCGACCTTGTCCCCGCCGAAGGCGCCTTCACGCCTCGAGCGACGCAAAATTCCGCGCCCACCCAACCCGCGGCGAGCAGTCGAGGCCTTGGGCGGCCAATCGACCCTCGTCGCCATATCCTTGGACCAAGAGCCTGTGGTTTTGGCTGCAGTCGGCAGCGAAGCGAACCGCCGCCTCACGCGGAATACATAACCTCCACACCTTTCTCCCCTCCGCACCTTCCCTTCCCCCCTGCGCAACCGCTTGCGCAGCCGCCGGTTTACATCCGCTCCTAAACCTAATCGGCTCAGCGGCAGCCGTTGGCACTGCGATTGCAGGCGCCTACCGAGGGCAATCCCTGGGTTGCCGCGCCGGGGGCCGGGCCGCATCCCGCCCGGGCAATCGCTCGCCGAGAAGATTTCGCTGAGGAGAACACGATGAAATTCAAACAGTTGGCCTGGCTCGCGCCCGCCCTCTTGCTGCTGCTGCGCCTGCCCGCCTCCGCCGACTCGCTGCTGTTCCAGGGCACCTTCACCACCGACGACCAGGTGGCGCTCTTGAATTTCACCCTCGCCATTCCCGGCCTGGTCACGGTCCAATCCTACGGCTACGCCGGCGGCACGGTGGGCCTCACCACCATCGCCGCGGGCGGATTCGCGCCCAACGCCACCCTCTTCGATCCCCTCGGCAACGAGATCGTCTCCGACTCCGGCGGCCACTGCGGCGTCACCGCCGCCGATCCGGTCACCGGCAACTGCGACGATCCCTATTTCCAGGAGACCCTCGGCGCCGGCACCTACACCCTGGCCTTGACCGAGTACAGCAATCTTTCCACCGACGGCCTCCTCTCTGACGGCTTCACCGAGACCGGCAACCCTGGCTTCACCTGCGCCCAGTTCGGCGGCTCGGGCAACTTCTGCGACGTCACCACCGCCCTCGGCACCCAGCGCACCGGCGACTACGCCGTCGCGGTCACCCTGCCCGCATCCCCCGTCCCCGAGCCCGCTTCGCTGTGGCTGATGGGCACCGCCGGCCTGCTCTTGTTCACCCTGCGCCGCCGCTGGCGCGTCGTCTAACCTCAACCCGCCCGCTTCGGAGGTTCGCATGAAGAAAGTTCTCTGGCTGGGTCTCACGGCGTTGCTCGCCCTGCCGCTTGCGGCGCTCGGCCAAACCCTCACCCCCGTCCAAGACGCCTATTTCGTCCCCGGCAACGGCACCAACCTCGGCACCGTTCCCACTCTCACCGTGGGCAGTTCCTCGAGCCAGGGCCTGGTGCAATTCGACCTGTCCCAACTGCCCGCTGGACTCACCGGCGGCCAAGTCCTGAAAGCCACCCTGGCCCTGTACGCCGATCACGTCAGCGTGGCCGGATCGGTGAACATCTCCGTGGCCAACGGCGCTTGGGCCGAATCCACCGTCAACGGCCTGAATGCGCCAACCCCGGGGGCCGCGGTCGGCAATTTCAATGTCTCGACCGCCAACACCTTCATTACGCTGGATGTCACCACCGCCGTCCAGAATTGGATCAACGGCGCCGCCGAAAACGACGGCTTCCAGTTGCAGGCCATCGGCGGCACCATCGTCCAGTTCGACAGCAAAGAAAACCCCACCACCAGCCACCCGGCGCTGCTGAATATTTTCCTCGCCGGCCCCCAGGGCCCTCCAGGCGCCCCTGGGACACCGGGGGCGCCCGGGGCACCGGGCACGCCCGGAACGCCGGGCATGCCGGGACCTCCGGGCCCTCCAGGCCCTCCGGGCCCGGCCGGCACCACCGGAATCTTCGGCTCGGAGGCCCTCGTTGGGATTGCCAGCAATTTCGCTGGCCCCGACTGCACCCTGGGCCAAGTGATGCTCACCGCTTCGAACCGCTACATGAACAATTGGGTGCCGGCCGCCGGCCAACTGCTCTCGATCCAACAAGACACGGCGTTGTTCTCGCTGATGGGCTTCACTTACGGCGGCAACGGGACCACCACCTTTGCCCTGCCGGATCTGCGCAGTGCTGCGCCTAACAGCACCCAATACCTGATCTGCATCTCGGGCATTTTCCCGTAGCCCACGTTCGCAGAAGTCCTTCCCTTGGCCACCGGGCATTGCCGCCGGTGGCCAATTTTTTTCGCATCCGGTCAGCGCGCCTTCGGTACACTCGCAAGGCCATGAGCCTTGCCGCCCCTCCCGCCCGCCTGCCGCGGCCGCGACTCTTCCGCGGCTGGTGGATGGTCGCCATCGCCTTCGTCGGCCAGGCCTTCTCCCTCTCGACCGTCCTGGTCTACACCTTCGGCGTCTTCGCCAAGCCGCTGGCGGCGGAGTTCCACACCGGCCGCGCCGCCATCGCCCTTGCCACCTCCGGCCTCGACCTCATGGTCACCCTCGGCGCCCCCCTCGCCGGCCGCTTGGTGGATCGCCACGGCGCCCGCACCACCATCCTCGGTTCGCTGCTCGCGCTTGCCGCCTGCCTGCTCGCCTTCGCCGCCGTGCACCCGCCGCTGTGGCACCTCTACGCGCTGTATCTGGCGGCGGGGCTGCTGGGCGTGGCCACCACCCCGGTGACCTATTCGCAAGTGCTGGCCAACTGGTTCGACCGCCGCCGCGGCTTGGCCCTGGGCGTGGCCAGCACCGGCATCGGCCTGGGCGCGTTCCTCGGCCCGCCGCTGGCCCAGTACCTGCTCTCGCTCGGCGGCTGGCGCGCCGCCTTCCTCGGCATGGCCGCGCTGCCGCTGCTGGCCGCGCCGTTGGTCGCCCTCGGGCTGCGCGACCGCCCTGAAGACTGCGGCTGGCATGCCGACGCCGCCCCGGCGCCGCCCCCCGCCGCCCCCACCCCCGGCCTCTGTGTCCGCGCCGCGCTCGGCACCCCCACCTTCTGGCTGCTCTGCGCCATCTTCTTCCTGGTCGGCGCCGCCGCCAACGGCGTGATCGCGCACCTGCTGCCGCTGCTCACCGACCGCGGCGTGGCGGGCGCGGACGCCGCCTTCGCCGCCTCGCTCTTCGGCCTGGGCTCGATCGCCGGCCGCATCGGCAGCGGCTACCTGGCCGACCGCGTCTTTGCGCCCTATGTCGCCGCCGCCTTCTTCGCCGCCGCCGCCCTGGGCGCCTGCATGCTCTGGAGCGGCGCCGGCGTCGCCGCCGCCATGGTTGCCGCCGTGCTGCTCGGCACCGCCATCGGCGGCGAGTCCGACCTCATGCCCTTCCTGGTCAGCCGCTACTTCGGCATGGCTTCGATGGCCACCCTCCTGGGCTTCTGCTTCGGCGCCTACACCCTCGGCAACGCCGTCGGCCGCTACCTCATCGCCCTGAGCTTTGACGCCAGCGGCTCCTACCGCCACAGCCTCGCCGCCGCCGCCGCCGCCCTCGCCCTCGCCGCCCTCTCCACCCTGGCCCTCGGCCCCTACCGCTGGGCCGCAGCGCAAGAGCCCGCATAGGCGCGGGTGGCGCGGCACCGACGCGCCAAGCCCCGCGCCAGTCAATGCTGCCTAGCGGTGCCCGCCTCCCCCGCCCGGCTTCTTCGCCTTCAGAATCCTGCCCAGCAGATCCGTCGCCGCCCCGGCGGCGCCCTTGTTGCCCGCCCCTGCTACCTTGGCGCCGCCCGCCGCGCTCGACCCGCCGCCGAAGTCGGGCAGGAACACCGGCTTGGCCGTGGTGCCACTGATCTTGAACGGTATCCCCCCGTTCGCTCCGTTGCCGGCCAGCGTCGCCAGTGCCTTGCCGACCGCCCCCGCCAAGTTGTTGCCGGTGAGCTTTGCCACCAGGCGGCCCTCGAGTGCGCCGGCGGTGCTCACCCCGCCGTTGCCGGTGATCGCGCCCAGCGCGGGCACGATCAGGTTCAGATTCTGCGCCTCGGTCCCCTCCGGCGCCACCCGCAGCGTCGTGCTCAAGGTCTGGATCTCGGTGTCGGACCCGCCCTTGCCCAGGCCGGCGAAGGCGGCCAGCGCGCCCAGCTTGCCGCCCAGGCTGAATCCAGCCAGCTTCGCGTTCGAAAGCGTCACCGGGCCAGCCAGCACCGGACGGTCCGTCGTGCCCGTGACCGCCAGCGCCAGGTCCAGCGTGCCGCTCTGCAGCGAAGCCCCCGACGGCAGCGACACCCCGATCGCTGGCAAGATCCCCTCCAGATCCGCCACCGGCATCGCCTTGCCTTCCACCTTCAGGTCCAGCGTGGTCTTCGCGCCCGACGCATCATACGTCCCGCCCAGCGTCGCGCTGGCCTTGCCGATGTGCACCGCGCTGTCCTGCAGCGCACCGCTGTCCCGGCGCAGGTCATAGCTCGCGCCGTAATCCACCTTCACTGGCACGGCCGCGGGCTGCGCGTTCGGCGCCAGCCGGATCTTCTCCGCCGTGACCGTCCCCTTCGAGGTCAGGCTCCGGCCATCCGATGCCAGCGTGCCGCGGTAGCTCACCACGCCGCCAATCCCCGAGTTCGGATCCAGGAAGCCGGTGGACCCCAAATCCAGGCCCTCGACCGTGAGCGCCGCCTGGAACGGCGTCAGCGAGGCGTCGCTGCGGTTCACCGCCCCGGCGGTGCCCTCCAGCTGGATGCTGCCGCCGCCCGGCGTGTCCGCGCTGAAATGAAACGGAAACTGCGAGGCATAGGAGAAATGCGACGCCTCGAGGTTCACCCCGCTGTAGCGCTGCACCCGCGGGCTGCCCGCCGTGCCCACCGTCATGCTGCCGTTCACCAGCTTCAGCTCGCCGACGGAGAAATCATTGACCGCCGGCGATCCCGCCCCCGCCGGCGAAGCCGCCGCAGCCGCCGCCGCCGTCCCGCCCCCCAGGCTCGAAAAGTTCCACCGCCCCGACGCCGCCCGCAGCAGCGAAACCTGCGGGTCGGTGATCGTGAACGAAGTCACCTCCAGCCGCTTCGAGAACACCAGCGGCAAGATCGAAACCCCGGCCGAAAGCCGCTTCGCGGTCAGAAACGGCGCCGAGCTGAACGCCGGGTCATCGGCGATCGAAACCGAATCCACCGCCACCGCGCCCGACCATATGGAGAGGCTCAGGTTCCCGATCTCGACCGTGCGCCCCAGCGCGCTCGACAGCTTGCTCTCGAGCGCCGGCTTGAACGTGTTGGCGCTGATGAACAGCGGCAGCGCCAGCGCGATCAGAATCAGCAGCGCCACCACCCCGCCCACGACCATCCCCGTCTTCCTGAGCATGACCGTCGCCCCCAATCAAGCCCATCATACGCCCTGGCTGGATCGGGAACACCACCGGCCCGCCGGCGCTCACCCCCCCTAGCTGCCCCCCCCTAGCCGGGCCCCCACTAGCTGGGCCCCCCTAGCTGGCCCCCCCCCCCGGCTGGGACCCCCCCTAGCTGGGACCGCGGGCGTCCCGCCCGCCCTGCCCTCGCGCGACCTCGGTCCGGTCGCCAGTCGCGGCAGCTTGGAGGCGTCCTGAGCAGAACGGGCGCCTGCTGCTGCCTGGCAACGTCCGTCCGCAAGCGATCAGCGGGAGCAGCCACGAAAATGGTGGAGAACCACTCAGTCCGCCCGCAGCGCCCGCATGGGATCGGTGCGGGCGGCGCGGCGCGCGGGGACGAAGCTGGCCAAGCACGCCGAGCCCAGAAGCAACAGCGCCACGCCGCCCAGCACCCGCGGATCGCCGGTCTGCATGCGGTAGAGCAGGCCATCGTGATGGCCGGGGTCAAGATATAGCGCGCCGCGCCATAAACGCGCCAGCATCAGCGCCGCCGCCAGCCCCGCGGCCAACCCCGTGCCCGTCAGCCGCGCCGCCTCTGCCAGCGTGGCGGCCAGTACCGAGTGGGATGATGCGCCCAGCGCCATCCGCAGCCCTATCTCGCGCTCCCGCCGCGCCACCGCATCGGCCATCACCCCGTACAGCCCGAGACACGCCAGCACGGCCGCCAGCACGGCGAAACCGGCGGCCAGCTCCAGGTTGCCGCGCGTTCCTGCCAGCACCTCATCCACGGTGGCCGCCATCGACGTGACGTGGAAGGGCGCCAACCCGGCGTCCACCTGGCCGGTAAGCCGGCGCACGGCGGCGTTCCAGCCGGCAGTGTCGCCGCGCCAGCGCACCGCCAGCATCAGTTCCCGCGGTGCGGCCTGTGCCACCGGCAGGTAGACGGTGTCGTAGTCGACCTCGTCCACGCCGACCTCATGCACGTTCTCCACCACCCCCACAATCCGCACTGCACCCGCCGAATTGACCAAATGCGAAGGCAGCACCGTCAGGCTCTGCCCGACCGGATCCTGTCCTGCGAACCAATGCTGCGCCAGGTTTTGGTTGATGACCGCCACCGCCGCAGCGCCCGCCCGGTCGCCGCCGCTGAAGCCGCGCCCACGCAGCAGCGGGATGCCGAGCGCGCGGAAATACCCGGGCGTGACCGCCGCGGCGATGCCGCTCTGGGGTGAGGGCGTGTGGCCGGGGACGGCGAAGGGCAGGGCATAGGCTGGGGTGAGCGGCAGATGGCTGGCCAGCACCGCATCGCCCGCCCCGGGCAGCGCCCGCGCACGCTCCAGCCACCGGCGCGCGAACTCCGCCCGCCGCTCCGCGCCGGCGTAGCCTTGGCCCTGCAGGCTCACGCGGGCATAGCGCAGGTGGTCGGGATTGAAGCCGAGCGGAGCCCGGCGCATCAACAGCATGCTGCCTAGAAACAGGCCGGCGGCGGTCAGCAGCACTGTGGCCATTGCCACCTGGGCGGCGATCAGCGCGCGGCGCGGCCTCAGCCCGGCCCCGAGCGTGTGGCCGGCCTGCATAACCCGCGGCAACCGTACAGCGCCTGCGCAAGCACAGAGGGCCATCACCAGCGCCGCGGTCAAAATGGCCCCGGCCGCAAACTCGAAGCTGGCCGGATGCAGCCCGACCTCATCGATGCGGGGAATGCCATCGCCCACGGTGGGCGCCAGCACGCGCAGGCACCGCACTCCAGCCGCCGCCACCGCCAGCCCAGCGCCGCCGCCCGCCAGCGCCACCGCCACGGCCTCCAGCGCCGGCTGCCGCAACAGGCGACCGCGGGCCGCCCCCAGGGCCGCGCGAAGGCTGGTTTCTTGGCGGCGCGCAAAGGAACGGCCGAGAAACAGCGAGCCCAGATTGGTGACCGCGATCAGCCACAGCAGCACACCTGCGCCCAGCAGCATCTCCAACTGGAAGCTGACGTAGCCGGTGGCGTATTCGAGCTGGGGGTGCACGGCAAACGTCCAACCTTTTTCGGATCCCGGCGAGCGCCGCGCCAAATCGGCGGAGACGGCCCCCAGCGCCCGCTCGGCTTGTGCGGCGCTAGTGCCCTGCTGCAACCGTCCCACCCCCACCAGGCTGCGCCCGCCCGCCGCCACGGCCCTGCTCAGCGGCACGTACACCGCGCCATTCGAGGGGAATTGGGGGCGGAAGCTTTCCGGCAACACCCCGACGACGGTGAGCGGCGCGCCGTCCAAGGTTACGCTGCGGCCCACCACTCCCCGGTCGCCGCCGAACTCGCGCATCCAAAGATCGTGGCTGATCACCGCCACCCGCGGCGCGGCGCCAGCGTCCTCGCCGGGCAGGAAGGTCCGGCCCAGCGCCGCCCGCACTTCCATCACATCGAACAGATTGGCGCTGACGGTGCAGCCCAGCACTCGGTCCGCGCCTGCCGGGCTGGCCAGGCTGGCGCTTTCGGGATAGCGGAAAAACGCCAGCCCCGTCATTCCCGGATGGCGCTCCTCCAGCGCCTTCTGCTCCTCCTCCGACATCGCCCCCGCGCGCCTGGCCGAGGCATAGATCACCACCAGTTGCTCGGCATGCGCAAACGGCAGCGGCTGCCACAGCACCGATTGCGCCAGCGCGAACACAGCCGTCGCGGCGCCCACTCCCAGCGCCAGCGTAATCATCCCCAGCGCCGTGAACCCCGGCGAACGCCGCAGCCCGCGCAGCGCCAGCCGCGCATCGCGCCCCGTGTCCTCCCAACCCGCCCCGCGCCGCGCCGCGCGCCAGGCGAGGCGGATCTGCTCTTCGCCGCCAAGCTTGAGCCGCGCCGCCCGCCGCGCGGCGCGCGGACTCTTTCCCTGGCGCTGATATTCCTCGGTGAGCATCCGCAGATGCTCCCCCAGCTCCTCCCTCAATCTCCCGTCGCCTGGCATCCCCGTTCCCGATTCCTGTTCCCTCACCGCTCACCCCTCAGCACCCGCATCATCATGGCCGCCGTATGCTGCCACTCGCGCGCCTCCGCCGCCAACTGCCGACGACCCGCCGGTGTAAGGGAATAGAAGCGCGCCCGGCGGTTGTTTTCGCTCGACCCCCAAGCCGAGCGTATCCACCCGCGCTGTTCCAGCCGCAGCAGCGCGGGATAGAGCGTGCCCTGGTTCACCGCCAGCAGGTCATCCGACACCTGCTCCAGCCGCCGGGCGATGCCATAACCGTGCAGCGGCCCCAGCGTCTCCAGCGTCTTCAGCACCATGAGGTCCAGCGTGCCTCGCAGGATATCGGCCTTGTCGCCCACGGCTCCTCCTTTAGAGTTCCAACAGGTGGAGTCTAGGCTCGCCTCTGTCGAAAGTCAACAGGAACCGCCCTGCACCCTAGCTGGGACCGCGGGCGTCCCGCCCGCCCTGCCTCGCGCGACCCTAGCACCGACGTTCCCTACCCCCCTGGCTGGCCCCCCCCTAGCTGGGCCTCTCCTAGCTGGGACCGCGGGCGTCCCGCCCGCCCTGCCTCGCGCGGCCTTAGCCCCGACGTCCCCTACCCCCCCCCCAGCTAGCTGGGACCGCGGGCGTCCCGCCCGCAATTCTCTGAAGAACGCCCGTCAACCCCACTCGATATCGGATCCCCGCGCGGGCTGCAAGCTGCCCGCGGTTGGCTGCCACCGGCCAGCCGCCTTCACCGGCCAACCCTCCGCCCTCCCCGCCGGCTACGCCTTCCGCGCCCGCACGAACGCGCTGAAGAATTTCCCATCGATTTCGGCGGCGACCGCCTCGGTGTCCAACCCCTGCCCCGCCAGGAACTCCCGCGCCTCGGCGGCCCGGTACACCCGCGTCGGCTCGATTGTGATCTGCTCGAATCCGGCCCGCGCCAGTTTCTCCGCGTATTCCCGCTCTTCCAGCGCGCCGGCCACGCAGCCGATCCACAGCTCGACGCTCTTGCGGACCGCGGCCGGCACCTCGCCCCGCACCACCACGTCCGCCACCGCCAGCCTCCCTCCCGGCTTCAGCACCCGGAACGCCTCCCGCAGCACCTGGTCCTTGTCGCCCGACAAATTGATCACGCAGTTCGAGATCACCACATCCACCGCGGCCTCGGGCAGCGGGATGTTCTCCATCTCGCCCTTGAGGAATTCCGCATTCGCGATCCCGGCCTCGCGCTGGTTCTCCCGCGCCAGCGCCAGCATGGCGTCGGTCATGTCCAGCCCGTACGCCTTCCCGCCCCGGCCCACCCGCCGCGCCGACAGCAGCACGTCAATCCCGCCGCCCGAGCCCAGGTCGAGCACGGTCTCCCCCGCCCGCAGCTCCGCCAGCGCGGTCGGGTTCCCGCATCCCAGCGACGCCGCCATCGCCTTCTCCGGCACCGCCCCCGCCTCGCCCTCCCCGTAGAGGTTCCCGCTGATCGGGTCGCAGCAGGCCGTGCTGCCGCAGCATCCCGACTTCCCGCCCCCCTCGGCCACCTGCCGCGCCGCGTCCCCGTATTTTTCTTGAATCGTTTCCTTCAGCTTCAGCAACATAAGATTTTCTCCTTCCGCACGGCTTGGTTCCTGGTGCAGCATTCGGCGTAGAGGAACCCGAGCAGCTCCTCCAGCGCCGGCGTGTTCGCCGAATGCCAGAGAAACGTCCCCTCCCGCCGCACCCGCACCAGGTCCTCGTGTTTCAGCTTCTCCAAGTGGTGCGACAGCGTCGAAGCCGGAATCTCCAGCTCGGCCTGGATCTCTCCCGCCGCCATCCCCTCCGGATGCGCCGCCAGCAAGAGCCGCACGATCCGCAGCCGCGCCTCGTTCCCCAAGGCCGAGAACATGTCCGCCACCCGCGCTGTCCGCTCCTGCATCGTCGCCAAATTTCGATAATACCAGAAATACCGTGCCGCTAGAAGCGCACCAGCATCGCCAGGTTCAGCCGGTTCTCGTACTTGCGCAGGTCCGGCGCGAACCCCGCCACCGCCGAGCCCGGTGCGCCGCTATTGCCGCCCGGCGGCGTCACCCCTCCCGGCCCCGCGAAATACGGCACGTTCGCCTGCCGATGGTCGTATGCCCATCGGAACGTGATGTCGCTTCCAGTCTACGTCGCTGGCGCCGGCCGGAACCGCATCTCGCGCACCTCGACCGGCGCCCGGCAGGCACGGCTGCCCTTGCGCGCCCACGCCAAGGCCGCCTCCTCGTCCTTCGCCTCCAGTATCCAAAACCCGCCGATGTGCTCCTTGGTCTCGGTGTACGGCCCGTCGGTCACCAGCACCGCGCCATCCGGCTGCCTCCGCAGCGTCTTGGCCGCTTGCGCCGGCGCCAGGCCGCAGGCCAGCTTCCTCGCCCCGCTGGCGATCATCTCGCGGTTCAGTGCGTGGATGGCTTCAACCGTCTCCGCCGTCTCGGTCGCCGGGTCGTAGTCGTCCGGCAGGTAAAGGGCAAGCAGGTATTGGGGCATCGCGATCTCTCCTCTCCTCTCCATCCTAGCGACGTCCGGGTTCGCGGAAATCGACCGCGCAGGATTCGGCCCCGCAAAAAACGTGGCCATGCCACCCACTCTGCGTTCGCGGTATATTGGCTTCCATGGCCACCAACATTTGGGAGATCCACGGCAAGGAGTTCGTCAACTGCAACTGCGACTACGCCTGCCCCTGCCAGTTCAACTCCCTCCCCACCCACGGCCACTGCCAAGCGGTCGCCGGCATGGTGATCGAGCATGGCTTCCACGGCGGCACCCCCCTCGATCATCTCCGCTTCGTTGCCATCTTCCGCTGGCCTGGCGCCGTCCACCATGGCCACGGCGAAGCCGCGCTGGTCATTGACGAGCGCGCCTCCCCGGCCCAGCGCGAAGCCCTGATGCGCATCCTCAGCGGCCAGGACACCGAGCCCGGCGCGACCATCTTCCAGGTCTTCTCGACCACGCTCGAGACCGTCCATCCGCCCCAATTCAAGCCCATCCACTTCGAAGTGGACGTGGATGCCCGCCGCGCCCGCCTCGAAGTCCCCGGCGTGTCCCAAGGGCGCGGCGAACCCATCTTGAACCCGGTCACGCACAAGGAGCACCGCGTCCGCATTGACCTCACCGAGGGCTTCGAGTACTCCCTCGCCGAAATCGGCCGCGGCTGGACCAAGACCCAAGGCCCCATCGCCCTCGACCTCAATGACTCCTACGGCCAGTTCGCGAATATCCACCTCGGCCAGCACGGCATCGTGCGCCAATAGCACCGCATCGTGCGCCACCCGCGCGGCGTCGTGCGCGATGAGATGAGTTCTGTGGGAAGCCCGGGGCGCAGCCCCGCACCAGCTGTGTCGCCGCGCGAGCGCGCGCTCCTGCTCGCCGCGCTGGCGCTGCTCACCACCCTCGCCTGGCTCGACTTGTTCCATTTGGGCGCCGCGATGAGCATGGCCGCCATGCCCGGCATGCGCCCCTGGGCCGGCACCGAGTTCGCGCTGGCCTGGCTCATGTGGACGGTGATGATGGTCGGCATGATGACCCCCTCCGCCGCCCCCATGCTCCTCACCCACGCCCTGGTTGCAAAAAGCGCCGCCCGCGCCAGCCGCCGCTTCGCCTCCACCGCCTGGTTCGCCTCCGGGTACCTGCTGGCCTGGACTGGGTTTTCGCTCGTCGCCGCCGCCGCCCAATTCACCTTGCAGCGCGCCGGCTGGCTCACCCCGGGCCTCGCCCCCGCCCGCCCGGCCCTGGCCGCGGGCGTGCTCATCGTCGCCGGCCTCTACCAGCTCACCGCCCTCAAATCTGCCTGCCTCAGCCATTGCCGCGCGCCCCTGCGCTTCATCCAGCACCATGGCGGCTTCCGCCCCCATGCCTCGGGCGCGCTCGCCCTCGGTCTCCGCCACGGTCTCTACTGCATCGGCTGCTGCTGGGCACTGATGGCGCTGCTGTTCGCGGTCGGCATCATGAACCTGGCCTGGGTCGCCGCCATCGCCGGCTGCGTGCTGGTGGAGAAGGCGCTCCCCGTCGGCCCGCGCTTCGCCCGCCTCTCCGGCCTCGCCTGCGCCGCCTGGGGCCTCGCCCTGCTCGCGCTATAGACGTGGCGCGGGCGCGTCCGCGCCCGGCGACGGGTCCGCGCGTCCGCGCCCTACTGTCCCGCCGCCGCTGCCGCCGCCGCCGGCGTGGCCGGCGTGCAGCTGCTCGGCGCCGCTGGCGGCGTCGCGCCCGGCGCCAGCGGCGGCCCCGCGAACGGCGCCACCGGCGTCACCGGCACGCTCGGGTTCCCGCCGCGGGCGGCGCGCGCCGGCGGCGGCGGCGGCATGGTTGCCGCCGAGCAGCGCGGCAGCATCTGGTCGGCCGTGGCCAGCGCGTACGCGGTCAGCGCCTCTTCCACCGCCGACTCGCGGATATCGGGCTCGTAGATGCGCTCGTAGGTGTCGAAGTTGGTGTGGTGGGTGTAGGTGTTGTAGTCGAACGGATCCTGGCTGTAGCCGATCCCCGGCAGCCCGGCGTTGTTGAACGAGGTGCTGTCGGTGCCGCCGGTGTTCCGCCCCAGGGTGGGGTTCACGTGATGGAAGCCCCAATCCTTGAACTGGTCCATCGCTTGCTGCACCATCGCCGCCGCCTCCGGCGGCCCGAACACGCTGGCCGCGCGCGGCTTGCTGGTGCCGTCGTCGATGTTCAGGTAGCCGTCGAACTTGTAGTACTCGGGCTTGGGGTGCTCGGCGCTGCCGAAATGCTGCGCCACGTAGGCGATCGAGCCGTACAGCCCCTCTTCCTCGCCGCTCCACAGCACCACCCGGATCGTCCGCCGCGGCTTCGCCCCCACCGCCTTCAGCAGCCGAATCGCCTCCAGCGCATCGGTCGAGCCCGCGCCGTTGTCGGTCGCCCCGGTCGCCGGGTTCCAGGAATCGAAGTGCCCGCCCAGCATCACCACCTCGTCCGCCTTGTCGCTGCCCGGCAGCTCGCCCACCACGTTGTACACCGTCTTGCCGCTGGGGTAGAAGGAGTTGTCAATGTTCACCCGCAGCACCACCGGCATGTGGTCCATGGTCACGGTGCGATAGATCCGCCCGTAATCCTCGTTGCCCATCAGCAGCGATGGCAGGTTCGGGTTCTCCGGGTTCTCGTTGTAGCCGGCGGTGGACTGCTGCACGATCACCCCGTAATGCCGCCCGGCGTCGGTCACCTTCACCAGCGCCCCGTTCTCCACCAGGAACCGGTTGGTCTGCGCCGTGATCTCGGCCGCCGTCAGCCCGCTCGGCGCCGCGCCGCGGCCGCGGCCCGCCGGGGCGCCGCCGCGCCCGCCCCGCCGCCCGCCCTGCTGCTCATAGCTCTCCTCCGGCCGCCGGAACGGCGCCGTGACGAAGTCCAGCGGCACCTCGACGTGCGGCCCGTAGAAGATGATCGCCCCCTTCACCTTGTCCTTGATCGAGGCCAAGTACTGATCCAGCTCCTGCTGCGTCACCGGCTCGGTGCGCGCCGGCGCCGGCGGCGGCATCGGGGCGGGCGAGGTCCCCGCCTGCTCGGCCGCCTGCAATTCCTGCGCGTTCGCGCCCCCGCCGAACCCGCCCCGGCCTCCGCGCCCGCCCGCCGGCGGCATCGGCGGCTCGACCACCACCACCGGCGCTTGCACCATGCCGTTCGTCCCCGGCGTCCACGACACCGCCCGCACGTCGAGCGGCTGCTGGAACGGCGATATCACGTTCGCCTCCAGATCGTAGTTCTCCCAGCCCGGGTGGTTGAACGTCCAGGCCTCGAGATGCACGTTCGACAGCCCCCAGGACTTCATCGTCCCCACCACGAAATCCTGCGCCGAGCGCAGCCCGGGCGAGCCCGTCAGCCGCGGCCCGTACACGTCGGTGATCTCGTGCATGATCCACATCGCCTGCGAGTGGTTGGTCTCCTCCGCGCGCAGGCGCGCGTTCATGTCCGACAAGCCTGGCGCCTGCGCCAGCATGGGCGCGGCGATCAGGCAGGCAGTGGAACAAGCCAGGGCAAAGCTGCGGTTCATGCCCGCCATTGTAGCTGCACGACGGCGATCGGAGCAACGGAATCCGCGCCCTAGCCGGAGATTGACGTTCTGATCATCGCCGCCGGCCCGGCCCCAGGCTGGCCCTCCAGCTGGACCGCATGGGCGCGAGGTCCCGCAGGATACCTCGGCCGACGCCGAGCGGGTGCAGGTCGCTGGATGGCGCCAGATGAGCCTCGAAGAAAAGCTCGCCCTCTCGCGGCGAGCCCGGCGGTAGCCGGGCGAGCAGGACGATGCGCAGTTCCAGCATCGTCCTGGGGCTCTTGCGGCCTTATTCGCAGCGCAGCGCCGCGATCGGGTCGGCCCGCATCGCCCGCCGCGCCGGCACCAGGCTGGCCGCCAGCGCCACCGCCCCCAGCAGCAGCGTCGCTCCGCCGAACGTCACCGGATCCAGCGGCCGCACCCCGAACAGCAGGCTCGACAGCCCCGTCGCCAGCAGCGCGCCCAGCCCCAGCCCGAGGACAATCCCCGCCGCCGTCACCACCACCGCTTGGCGCAGCACCAGCTTGAGGATCTGCCCCCGGCTCGCCCCCAGCGCCACCCGCACCCCGATCTCGTGCGTACGCTGGCTGGCGGCGTAGGCAATCACGCCGTAGACGCCAATCACCGCCATGAACAGCCCCAGCAGCCCCATGATCGCCGCCAGCATCGCCCCCAGCTCGAACAGCAGCAGCCCGTTCAGCGAGTGCGTCGCCTGCAGCATGGTCTGGACATCGTAGACCGGCAGCTCGGGCGCGTACGCGCGCACCGCCGACCGCGCCGCCCGCAGCACCGCGCCCGGATCGGCGCCCCGCGCCAAGTGCAGTTGGAGGATGGCGGGCGAGTAGTACCGCTGCGCCAAGGGAACATAGAAGTACGGCGCCGGGTCGGAGATGTTGTCCACCACGCTGTTCGCCGCCACCCCCACCACCTCGATCGCGCGCCGCGCGTCTCCGTCCAGCAGGAACGTCTGCCCCACCGCATCGCCCTTGGGCCAATACGCCGCGGCCATTTTTTGGTTGATCACCGCCACCTGCGCGCTGGCGGCGCGGTCGCTGTCGGCGATCGCCCGCCCCCGCAGCAAGCCGATGCCCATGGTGGCGAAATACTCGCCGCTCACCGAGTTGTACTCCACCTCCGGCGCTTGCTGCGGCGCCGGGCGGCCCGGCAGCGTCACCCGGCCGCCATAGGTGAACGATCCCATCGGCTCGCTCGAGGCCATGCTGGCCGCGGTGACCGCCGGCAGCGCGCGCGCGCGTTCCACCAGCGCGCTGGCCACCGCGATGCCGCGCGCCGGCGCATAGCCGGCCGCGTGGAAGTCGAGCGTGAGGTTCACCACCGCATGCACATCGAAGCCCAGATCCACCTGCTGCGCCCGCTCCAGGCTGCGCACGAACAGTCCGGCCACGATCAGCAATCCCATCGAGCCTGCGATCTCGGCCGCCACCAAGCCGGCGCGCAGCCGCGTCCGCGCCGCCGTCACCGCCCGCCCGCTGGCCTGCAGCGCCGCCTGCGGCGCCACCCGCGAGGCCTGCCACGCCGGCACCAGGCCCACCGCCACCCCCGTCGCCGCCGCCACCGCGCAGGCGTACAGGAACACATGCCAGCTCACCGCAAAATTCAGCACCACCGGAACGTCGCTGCCGGTCGGCATCAGGTTGAGTGCATGGCACGCCCCCGCCGCCACCGCCAACCCGCCCGCCCCGCCCAACCCGGCCAGCAGCAAGCTCTCGATCAGCATCTGCCGCAGCAGCCGTCCCCGCCCCGCGCCCAGCGCCGCCCGCACCGCCATCTCCCGCCGCCGCAGCCCCGCCCGCGCCAGCAGCAGGTTGGCGATGTTCACGCAGGCCAGCAGCAGCACCATGCCCGCCAGGCCCAGGAACAGCGCTGCCACCCCCGGCAGCGGATCCCGATTCGCCCCGGCCGCGCCCGGCGGCTCCGAGGTCAATTTCCGCGCCACCAGCCCGCGCCAGGGCGCGCCGAGGGGATAGGCGCCCGCGATGCGCGCGCTCGCCAGCGCCAGCGCCGGCTGCGTCGCGGCCACGCTGATGCCCGGCCGCCGCCGCCCCACCACCAGCAATCCAGCGTTGTCCTTGCGGTCGTGGAAAAAATCCCCGCTCGCCCCGAACTCCCCCGCCAGGTCGGGCGTGAACGGCAGGTAGCCTTGGGTGTCGAGCACGGCCAATATGCCGCCGAAACCCTTGGGCGCCACCCCGACGATGGTGGTCGGCTGGTTGTTCACCGCCACCTGCTGCCCGATCACCTCGGCGCGCCCGCCGAAATGCGTCTGCCAGTAGGCATAGCTCAGCACCACCTCGGCCGGCGCGCTCGCCTCCTGCGCGGGCGTGAACGAGAAGAAGCGGCCCAGCGCCGGCTTCAACCCGAGCATCGAAAAGAAATTGCCGGAAACGTAGTTCGCCCAGAACGTCGTGGTCTCGCCGCCGCTGCGGATGCCCGCCAACTGGAACGGCTGCACCCCCGCCAGTTCCGAGAACACCGCCTTCGATTGCGCCCTGATGTCGTTGAAGTTGGGATAGGAGAACCCGTTGTCGAAGCCGTCGTGGATGTTGTTCGCGGCCAGGTAGGTGAGCTGGCCTGCCTCCGGCACCGGCAGCGGCCGCAGCAAGAGCCAATCCACCATGCTGAAAATCGCTGCGTTCGCCCCGATGCCCAGCGCCAGCAGCAGCACCGCCGTGACCGTGAAGCCGGGCGACTTGCGCAGCAGCCGCAGCCCGAAGCGCAGGTCCTGCGCCGCGTGCTCGATCGCCGCCAGCCCCGCCGCCTCGCGGCTCTGCTCGGCGTATTTCTCCGCGCTGCCGAACTCGATGCAGGCGCGTTTCTGGGCTTCCGCCGCATCCATCCCGCGCTCCTCCAACGTCTTCGCCCGCTCGGCCACATGGGCTGCCAACTCCGCCTTCATCTCTTCATGTTTTCGGTTTCGCATATGCTCCTCGCCGGGACCGCGGGCGTCCCGCCCGCCCAAGCGCGGAGCGAAGCTCCGCGGAGGGCTGCTAGCTTCTGGCCTGCAGCGCCGCGCCCATGGCCGCCGCCAGCCGATTCCAGCTCTGCTCTTCCGCCTGCAATTGCCGCCGGCCCTTGGCCGTCAGCGCGTAGAACTTGGCTTTGCGGTTGTTCTCCGACGTGCCCCAGCGCGCCGTGAGCCAGCCGCGCCGGACCAGGCGGTAGAGCGCGGGATACAGCGCGCCCTGCTCGATCAGCAGCGCCCCGCCCGAGATTTGCTCAATGCGCAGCAGCACCCCGTAGCCGTGCAGCTCGCCCAGCGACACCGCCTTGAGGATGAGCAGGTCCAGCGTGCCCGGAAGGATTTGCGCTTGGGGGTCCATGGCCTTCTCCTAAACCATTAAGGAGAATACCCCGCCTTCCCCTAAGCTGTCAAGGAGTCGTCAGCCGCTTCAAGTGCCGGTGGCAGAATTCGGTGCATACGATGCCGCACGCGGGGGTCGCGCCGTTGGCACTGTGGGCCAAGTCGGCGCGAAAAGGCCGCGAAAGCCGCCCCGCGTTGCTACAACGCGGGCGGCAATTCCGAAGGGGTGAAAGCGCCGCTGGCGCTTTCACCGCCCCCGGAAAATGATGAGGCGCGGCCAGGCAGGGCTGGGGCCCTGGGGTCCCCAACCCTGCCGAGCGTTAAGCGGGTCGCCCGGCGCACCGGCCCTGCGTTGTTACAGCAGGGACGGGCAGCCGGGCGGGGCCCCGCGCCAGTCAATGTTGTGCCGCCCATCTTGAGTCTAGAAGCCGCTCTCGACCTTGGCCGATTCCATCATCGCGATATACGCCTTCAGGAATCGAATCGAACCGGAAATCGCCCGCGGCGCGGAGACCTTGCCCTCGATCGCTTGCCGCATCTGCGCGCCCAGCGAGACGCACACCTGGTCGTAACCGGGGCCGAAGCGGTCCGGGAGGCTGGCAGGCGTGAGCAGGCCAGCGATCTCGGCGCGGTGCTGGGTCGCGTTGGCGGCGAACAACGCGGCCAGTTGCGCAAGGTCCGGGGCGGCCAGTTGTTCGAGCATTTGCAGCTGCGCGCGCGCGTCTTCAAGATTGTGGCGCCGTTGCAGCTTCATCTTTTGCAGGATGTACGGCTCTCCGGCGGCAGCGCCGTTGTCGTACAGCACCCCAATGCATTCGACCGCGCGGATGGCGCTCGCCTGCGGCCCAGGGCCTGGCACCCTGACCGATTCCTTCGGCAGGATCAGCCACCGCCCCGGCCGCCCGCCGCGAGTCCCTGGGGTCATGATGGCCAGCCGCGTCAGCGCACCCCAGCAGCGTCCGTCAGCGCTGTGGTGCGCCGGCGAACAGGGTCGCCCCCCGGCCAGCCAATAGGAAACGCGAACCTCATATTCGGTCGCAGGCGAGGTGTAGACGTTGGTCGCTAGAATTTCGGTGAAGCCCTGCGAGTCTGGCACCGGGCTCGCTGCCACCGCTAACGGCGGCGCCGGTGCCTGGGCCGCCAGTTGCATCCCCAGTGCGAGCACAAACCCGAGAATCGCCAGCCGATGCGTCTGAATCACAGCTCCCTCCTGGCCTAAAAATTTCTTTCGTGCCCGGCCTTGCCATGCAGATGCGCGTGGAGGCAAGCCCGGCGGCGTCCCTCATTTCCGGCCTCCCGTTGCCCTCAATTCACGCTCAATCAATGCGTCCAATTTTTCCGCGGGAACGCTGCCCTCGATTTTCACGTTTCCGACGAATAGCGTCGGCGCAACCCGCACGCCAAGCGATTCCGCGAATTTCAAATCGCTTTTCACCGCCAACCACGAGGCCAGCGAGCGCGCGCAAGCGCCGAACTCGCCAACATCAAGCCGGCTATGGTCTTCGACGAACTGTTCCGGCAAGTTCTCGCGCACCACGCGCGATGAGATGGCGGAGCTGTTGGCAAGCAAGAAGTCGTGGAACCGCCAGAACTCGCTCGGATTCTGCGCAAATACGCAATAACCAAGTCGGGCTAGCACGAACGCGCCTTCATGGCCGGGCAATGGAAAATTGCGGAATTCCAGACGCACCTCGGGGCCGTACCGCGGGATCTCGCGGCGAAGGGCTGCCTCCATCTCGGCGCAGTACGGGCAGTCGGAATCTGAGAACAGCAGCAGTCGCACCGGGGCGCTCTTCGGGCCGAGTGTTGGTGCTGGACCGGGCGCCGGAATCGGCGCGGACAGGGCCATCTTGGCCCACTCCGAAGAGCCAGCTTTGACATCTTGTTGCTGCATCGTGGCGAAAGCCGCAGCCCCGTGGTATGCAGGCGGCGAAGTCGGCGCAGGAGTGCTCGCAGCAAGGATCGCGAACGCGGCAGCGATCGGAACGCGCGTAGCGCCCAAATCGACAGTTCGCTTTGATGAAGCCATGCTACGCAGAGTATCCCGCCCCCTGGAGCATTTCTCAACTAAGAAAAAGCCCGTCAGGGTCCCGCGCCAAAACGGTCTCCCATGCTCGCTCGTTCCCCGTTCCGGTTTCAAGGAGTGGTCAGCCGCTTCAGCAGGCGGTAGCAGAACTCGGTGCCTTGGTCGAAGCTGGTGATGCGCAGGTTCTCGTCGCGGCCATGGGCGCGGTCGCCGCCCTCGTCCACCGCGACCCCGATCACGTCGTAGCTGGGAATGCCCGCCGCCAGCGTGTACTTGCTGTCGGTCGCCCCGGTCGCCATGGTCGGAACCACCGGAATGCCCCACATCGCCTTCGCCAGCTCGGTCAGCGGCCCCAGCACCTCCGGGTCGAGCCGCTGCGGCGGGTTCGAGACCAATTGCGGCGCGACGTCGTGCAGGCTGGTGCGCTCGGCCATGAATTGGATGCGGATCTTGGGGTCGCTCACCACCGCGGCCAACTGCCGCTGCACCTCGGCGGCGGAATGGCCGGGCAGGATGCGGCAGTTCACCAGCGCCTCGGCGTTCTGCGGCAGCGCGTTGTTGGCGTCGCCGGCCGAAAGCCGCGTGGCCACGCAGGTGGTGCGCAGCAGGGCGTTGAACTTCGGGTCCCGCGCCAGCCGCCCCAGCGCCGCCGGCGTCAGCGCCTTCTCGTCGGCCGCCTGCTGCGCCGCGCCGGCCGCGGCATCGAGCCCCGCTCGCGCCGTGAAGTAGCCGCGCGTCACCGCATTCAATTCCATCGGAAACGTGAAGCGCTGCAGCCGCCCCAGCGCGGCGGCAAGGTGGTAGATGGCGTTGTCGGGCACCGGAATCGAGCTGTGGCCGCCGGGGTTGGTGGTCGAGAGCTGGAAGTCGGCGTAGACCTTCTGGCTGGCATCCACCCCCAGGAAGCGCGGCTTGCCCTGGACGGCATCCACGCCGCCGCCGTCGGCGTTGAGCACGAAGGCCGCCTTCATGATCTCGGGGTGATGCGCCAGCAGCCACTGCACGCCGTTGTCGGGGCCGTTTTCCTCGTCCGCGGTCAGCGCCAGCACGATGTCGCGGTCGGGGCGGTAGCCTTCCTGCTTGAGCCGGATTAGATTGGCGACATAGATGGCGTCGCCGTCCTTCACGTCTTGCGTGCCGCGGCCCCAGAAGAAGCCGTCCTGGTGACCAGCTGGAACGGATCGGTGGTCCAATCCTGCCGCCGCGCTTGAACGACATCGAGGTGCGCCAGCAACAGGATCGGCGGCTTCGTGCCGCTCCCATGCAGCCGCGCGACCAGATTCATCTGGCTGGGGTTGCCGCCCAGCAGTTGCGCATCGGCGGGGGCGAAGCCCGCGCCCAGCAGGCGCTGCTGCATGACGCGCGCCGCGGCGGTGATGCCGTGGTCGTGCACGGTGTTGATCCCCACCAGTTGCGCCAGGATCTCGTGCGCGAGCGGCTGCTGCGCCGCGCCCGCAAATGGCATCGCGAGCAGCCCGGCCAGCAGCAGGCCGATTCGGGAAGCGCGGGCGGCCCGAGCCGCCGCCGCGGACAGTGAAGGTAGGGGTCGGAGCATCCCAGCTATTGTCCCCGTCAAGCTTCCGCAAGGCAACTCGATCGGGATCCTTTCACCCAATCCCACCAGGGTAGCCAGAGAGCGCTCTTTGGCTACCCTTTCCCCTCGCTCCCGTCCCGGACCCCAAGCTGGGACCACGGGCGTCCCGGACCCCAAGCTGGAACCGCGGGCGTCCCGCCCGCCCACGCCCAGCGCCGCCTCCGCCTTCTCCGCCCGCCGCTCCCCGCGCTCAACCGTCAACGGTGTACGGTCAACGTCTTCGCGCCTACTTCGTGGCCACCACTTCGCGCAGGTTGTCGCGGGCCAGAAAGAACTTCACCGAGCGGTAGCCGCGGAACAGGTTCTCGACGTGGCGGTTGTTGAACACCCGCAACAGCCGGTAGGGATGTCCGGGGCGCAACTGCAGCGTTTCGCGGTCGTGGATGTGGTAGCGGAAGAAGCTTTCGTCCGGGCCGGCATCCTTGGTGTGGAAATAAGCCAGGATGGTGCCGCCGGGCTTGAGCACCAGCGTCAGCCGCTCGACCAAGGGCTTGATCAGCGGCTCGGGAATGTAGTCCACCAGGTCCCAGAGCAGGACGGCATCGAAGCGCTCGGCGGGAAAATTCAGGTTGTCGCGCATGCAGGCGGCAGCGTCGAACAGCGGGCCGGCATCGCTCGACACCTTATAGCGCGGCAGGTCGGACTCGAGCAGCAGGTCGTCGCTGTAGATCGAGTGGCCGAGGGCGGTGAAGAAGTTCAGGTTCGAGCTCGAGGTGCAGCCCAGATCCAGCACCCGGCGGCCCTCGGCCTTCTCCCAGCCGTTCAAGAACTCGCGCAATCCGTTGCTGTGGCGCAGCACGCCGGGCAGATGGGCGGCGCTGGCCGCCGCCGCGCCGTTGCCCGGGCGCGCGGGTGCCGGGGCAGGCATCGGCGGGCGGCTGGCGCCCTCGGGCTGAAACAGACTGCGCACGCGCTGCAACATAAAGGAAAACTGCGCGGGGTTTACGGCTTGCGGTCGAGCAGCGACGCTTGCGCTGGCTGCGCCGCCGGTGCAGCCAAGGCCGGAGCCGCGGCCACCGGCGCTGGCGCCGGACGCGGAGCTGGCGCGGCCGCCGGCGCCGCCTGGATATCCACTCGCCCCTGGATGAAGGCGCCGTCTTGAATCGAAATCCGCGCCATGGCCAAATCGCCCAATACCGATCCGGTTCTGCTTACTTCGATACGGTCTTGGGCTTTGGCGTTGCCCTTCACCTTGCCTTGCACCACCAGCTCGCGCGCGGCGATGTCGGCATTGACCGCGCCGTTGGGGCCGACGGTGACCAATTGGCCGGGCAACTGGATCGAACCCTCGACCTCTCCGTCAATGAAGATGTCTTCGGTGCCGCTGATATTGCCCTTGAAGCGGATGGTTTTGCCGATTTGCGACGAGTCCAGGCGGGTGGTGGAGGTGCTCAAGCGGGTCTCCTTTCAGAATCCCCCATTCTATAACCGGCGGACCGGTCCGGCGGAGGATAGTTGCAGGTATTTCGCCATTCCCCCTGCCGCAGTACGGTAAAAGACCTGACCGCGGCCGCCGCCGCAGCCCTGGCTCGGCATGCCCCCATGGAAGCCTTGCTCGCCTTGGCCCGCCTCGACTGCGCCCTCGCCGACGCCGACCTCGACCACGATGCCGTCGCCGCCGCCTGCCTGCAGGCCGCCGCCGCCTGCCTCGGCCATGCCCCGCTCCCGCCACCGCCAGCCGGCCACGGGCCGCGGGCCCCGCTGGCCGCGCCGCAGCCCGAAGGCCCCCGCTTTTACGGCCTCGACCCGCTGGGTTTCGCCGCTGCCGCCCGCCGCTGGGCTGGGCGCGCCGCCGGGCGCGAGGTCTTCATCCTCGGGCTGCGCAGCATGGGCTCGGTGCTCGCGCCCATCGTCGCCGCCGCGCTCGCCGCCGAGGGCATGGCCGCGGCCTGGACCACGCTGCGCCCCGCCGGCCCGCCTTTCGCGCGCCGGCTCGAGGCACCCGCCGCCCTCGGGCGACGGCTGTCCGGATTCCCGGGCGCCTTCCTGGTCGTGGACGAAGGCCCCGGCTTGAGCGGCTCCTCCTTCGGCGCGGCATTCTCTCTGCTCGCTTCGCTCGCTGTCCCGAGCCGCCGCATCACCCTGCTCGCCAGTTGGGCCCCGACCCCTGAACAAGCCGCGCGACTCTGCCATCCCGGCGTGGCCGCCGCCTGGCCGGGTTGGAACGTGATCGCCGCCGATCCGCTGCCCGCGCCCGCGCGCGCTTGCGGCAATCTTTCCGGCGGCGCTTGGCGCGCCAGCTTCGGCCACCATCAGGACTCGCCGGTGTGGGGCACGCATGCGCGGCTGCTCCACCTTGCCGATCACGGCCAGACCGTGGTCAAGTTCGCCGGCCTGGGCGCTTGGGGGCGCGCCGCGCGCGAGCGCGCCGCCCATCTTGAAGCCGCCGGCTTCGGACCGCGGCTGGCCGCGGCGCAGGGCGAAGAAGGCTGGGTGCGCTACCGCCGCGAGGCGGCGCGGCCGCTGGACCAGCCCACGCGCGCCTGGTGCGAGTTCGCCGGCCGCTACCTGGCGTGGGTGGCGAGCGAATACCGCCTCGCCGACGCCCAGCCGCCGACCGCGGCCATGGTCGCGATGCTGGAGGAGAACCTGGGCGCGCATTGCGCGCTCCCTCCCGAAGCCCCGCTCATTGCCCTCGATGGCCGCATGCTGCCCGAGGAATGGGGCGAGACCGCCCGCGGCTTCGTCAAGTTCGACGCCACCGATCACGGCGATGATCCCTTCTTTCCCGGCCCTGCCGACATCGCTTGGGACCTGGCCGCGATCGCGGCCGAGTTCGGCGCGGCCGCCGGCGCGGCCGCCGCCGCTGCCTACCGGCGCGCCAGCGGCGAGCGCGCGCGCGCGCTGGCCCCGCGCCTGGCTTGGCATGCGGCCGCTTATGCGGCCTTCCGCCAGGCGTACTGCTCGCTGGCAGCCGAGCAAGCGGGCGACGCCGAAGCTCCGGGCTTTCGCCGCCAGGCCGCCCGCTATGCGGCTATTGCGAACCGACGCGGCCGGGAGCTTCGCCGTTGGCGCTCAGCTTGATGACGCTGTAGCCCTGCGGCGGCGCCAGCACGAACGGGTTCGGCCCGCTGAAGGGCTGGTTGAAGGTGATGCCGTTCTTATCGATCTGCAAATGCAGGGCGTAGGCATCCACCGGGCGCGCGATGGTGATGTCGGTCGCGAACGGTATGCTGTCGTGCACCACGAACTTGCCATAGGTCGCGACCGTGGTGTGCACGCCGTCGGCGTCGTAGAGGATCTGGCGCTTGGGCAGCAGGTCGGTGCGGCTGAAGATGATGTCGCGCACCACGTGGTCCTGGCTGTCGCGGCCGGTGTGCAGCACCAGCACATCGTACTCGCCGTTCTTCGAATCCGGGTCAATCAGGGTGTGGTCGCCGCCGTCAATCGGGTTGGTGAGCAGGGCGTTGAGGATGATCTGCGGCCGCAGCTTCTCCAGCGGGCTGCCCACGTTCTCCGGGATCACGGCGTTCTGGCCTTCGTAGAATTTGCTCCTGGCCGGAATGCTGAGCTCGAAGTCGGTGCCGTTGCTGGCCATGTCGAACTCGCGGCCCAGCAGCGGCACCCCGCCCCAGATGCGGATGCTCGAGGGCTTCTCGGTCAAGAGGTACCCGCTGACGCGCGGCTTGGCCACCTTCCCCACATGGGCGGTGAGCTCGAGCTTCACCGACATCGTGCGGATGGCGTCGGCGTTGTGGTTGAAGGCGGTGACGAGCTGGTCCAGGCTGGCGGTCTGCAGCGGGGCCGAGGGCAGCACCAGCGCCGGCCGGGCGGCGCAGCCGGCGGCCACGACCGCGGCAAGAACCAGCGCCGCGAGCAGCAGGCCGGCGGAGTGGCGGCGGGGGGGCACCAAGGGACCGGGGCCAGCGACCAGGAACTACTCCTTCTCCTCGTCCTTCTTGCCGAGTTCCTCGGCGGCCTTCTTCTGGGCGGCGGCTTTGCGCTCCAGGCGCTCAGAGCGCTGCTTGCGCTTGGCGGCCTGCATGCCCTCGCTGCCCAGGAACTCGATGTAGGCCATGGGGGCGTTGTCACCGGCGCGGAAGCCGGTCTTGATGATGCGGGTGTAGCCGCCGGCGCGGTCGCCGAAGCGGGCCGAGAGCGAATCGAAAAGCTTGGCCACCGCCTCCGGGCTGAGCAGGTACGAGGCCGCCTGGCGGCGGGCATGCAGCGAGCCGCGCTTGCCCAGCGTCACCATGCGCTCGGCCAGCGGCCGCATGGCCTTGGCCTTGGGCACGGTGGTCTGGATGCGCTCCTCCAGCACCAGCGAGGTGACCAGGTTGCGGAGCAGGGCGCGGCGATGGCTGGTGTTGCGCCCAAGTTTCTTGCCGGCGTTGAGATGCCTCATGTCAGTTCACAGTTCACCGTTCACAGTTCACAGCTAAGCATCCGCGCCGGGGACGGCGTTGCCCTGGTCGTCAATCCTCATCCCCAGCGACAACCCCATCTGCGCCAGGATTTCCTTGATCTCGTTGAGCGACTTGCGGCCGAAGTTCTTGGTCTTCAGCATCTCGTTCTCGCTTTTCTGGATCAGCTCGCCGATGGTCTGGATATTGGCGTTCTTCAGGCAGTTGTAGGAGCGCACGCTGAGCTCGAGCTCCTCGACCGAACGGTTGAGGTTCTCGTTGCGCAGTTGATGGGCGCGGCCCTCGCTGTACTCGCCGCCCTCGGAGACCTCTTCGAAGTTGACGAAGATGTTCATGTGGTCCTTGAGCAGCTTGGCCGCCAGGCCGACGGCGTCGGTGGGGCTGATGGCGGCATTGGTCCAGACCTCCATCGCCAAGCGGTCGTAGTCGGTGGTCTGGCCCAGGCGGGCGGCGTCCACGACATAGTTGACCTTGCGCACCGGCGAGTGGATGCTGTCCACCGGGATGAAGCCCACCGCCAGGTCGTCGTCGAGGTTGCGGTCGGCGGGCACGTAGCCGCGCCCGACCTTGAGGCGCAGATCCATGTCGAGCGATCCGCCTTCGCTCACGGTGGCGATGTAGATGTTCTTGTCCAGCACCTCGACATCGCCGTCGGATTCGAGCATGCCGCTGGTGACCACGCCCGGCTTGTCCACCTTGAGGTAGATGTGCTTGGGGCCCTCGACGCTCAGGCGGAAGGGAATCTGCTTGAGGTTGAGGATGATGTCGGTGGCGTCCTCGACCACGCCGGCGATGGATTGGAACTCGTGCAGCACGCCTTCGATGCGCACCGCGGTGATGGCGCCGCCTTCGATCGAAGACAGCAGCACGCGGCGCAGCGCGTTGCCGATGGTGTTGCCGAAGCCGCGCTCGAAGGGCTGGGCGGTGAACTTGCCGTACCGGTCGGTGAGGGTATCGGGATCAACGGCCAAGCGCTTGGGCTTCTGAAAACCTTTCCAAAGCATGCTCTTCTTCTCCTCGAGGGACCAGGCGGTAGACATGGGGGGCACCGTTTCCGTTCGTTGTCGGGGTTGGGGTTTCGCTACTTGCTGTAAAGCTCGACGATCATCTGCTCCTGCAGCGGCAGGCTGAGATCGGCGCGTTGCGGCAGGCTGAGCAGCTTGCCGGTGAGGTTGGTGCGGTCCATCTCGAGCCAGGGCGCGAGCGGGTTGTGGCTGTTGAACTCGACCGCGCTCAGGATGGCGGCCGATTGCTTGCTCGACTCGCGCACCGCCACCGCGTCGTTGACCTTGAGCTGGTAGCTGGGGATGGTGACCTTGCGGCCGTTGACCGAGAGGTGGCCATGGCGGACCAGTTGGCGCGCCTGGGCGCGCGAGCTGGCGAAGCCCAGGCGGTGGACGATGGTGTCCAGCCGCAGCTCGAGCTGGCGCAGCAGCAGCTCGCCGGTGACGCCCGGCTGGCGGCTGGCGCGCTCGAAGTAGCCGCGGAACTGGCGCTCGAGCACGCCGTAGATGCGGCGCGCCTTCTGCTTCTCGCGCAGCTGCAGGCCGTAGCCCACGATCTTGGGGCGGCGCGCGGCGCCGTGCTGGCCCGGGGGCGTGTTGCGCTTCTCCACCGCGCACTTGCTCGAGAAGCAGCGCTCGCCCTTGAGGAACAATTTCATGCCTTCGCGGCGGCAGAGGCGGCAAACCGGACCGGTGTATCGTGCCATGATGTATCCTTCAGACGCGGCGGCGCTTCGCAGGGCGGCAGCCGTTGTGGGGTATCGGGGTGACGTCTTTGATCGAGCGCACTTCCAGCCCGGCCGTGGCCAGCGAGCGGATGGCGGTCTCGCGCCCCGACCCGGGGCCGGTGACGCGCACGTCCACCGCGCGCATGCCCGAGTCGCGCGCGCCCCCGGCGGCGCGGATCGCCGCCTGGCCGGCGGCGAAGGGGGTGCCCTTGCGCGAGCCGCGGAACCCGAGCGCGCCCGCGCTCGACCAGGAGACCACCCGGCCATCCGGGCTGGCGATGGTCACCAGGGTGTTGTTGAAGCTGGCCTGGATGTGGACGATGCCGAAGGGCACGTTCTTCTTCTCGCGCTTCTTGAACGACTTCTTCTTGGGGGCGGGCTTGCCGGCGGCAGGCTTGGCGGCGGCAGCGGCTTTGGTCTGTGGTTTAGCCATTCCGTGGGGTTCCTGGATCTGGATTAGGTCTTGGCGCTGGCCTTCTTCTTGTTGCTGACCGTGCCGCGGCGCGGGCCCTTGCGGGTGCGGGCGTTGGTGTGGGTGCGCTGGCCGCGGGTGGGGAGGCTGCGGCGGTGGCGCAGGCCGCGGTACGACCCGATCTCGATCAGGCGCTTGACATTCATGGCGATGGTCTTGCGCAGATCGCCCTCCACCCCGCCTTGGCCTTCGATCACCTGGCGGATGTGGTTGACCTCCTCTTCCGAGAGCGAGTCAATCTGCCGCGCCGGCTCGATGTTGGCGGCGGCCAGGATCTTCAGCGCCCGCGGCCGCCCGATGCCGTAGATGTAGGTGAGCGCGATTTCTGCGCGCTTGTGACGGGGAAGGTCGACTCCGGAGATGCGTGCCATAGATTAGCCTTGACGCTGCTTGTGCTTGGGGTTCTCGCAGATGACGCGGACCACGCCCTTGCGGTGGACGATGGTGCATTTGTCGCAGATTTTCTTGACCGAGGCGCGGACCTTCATGAACCAGGACTCCTATTTGTAGCGGTAGGTGATGCGCCCGCGGGTGAGGTCGTAGGGCGAGAGCTCGACTTGCACGCGATCGCCGGGCAGGATGCGGATGAAATTCTTCCGGATCTTGCCGCTGATGTGGGCCAGGACATGGTGTTGGTTTTCGAGCGCGACCTTGAACATGCCGTTCGGCAGCGGTTCCAGGACAGTGCCCATGACTTCAATCGCGTCTTCCTTGCTCATTCTCCTCGCTTGTTCATTCCCCGTCCCTCAGTCGCTTGCGGTCAGCACCCACGGCCCGTCGTCGGTGATGGCGACGGTGTGCTCGAAGTGGGCCGAGGCCGCGCCATTGCTGGTGACCGCGGTCCAGCCATCCGAGAGCACCTGGACGCCCGGGGCGCCCTGATTGATCATGGGCTCGATGGCGAGCACCATGCCGGCCCGGAGCTTGGGGCCGGAACCCGCGGCGCCGAAATTCGGCACTTGCGGATCCTCGTGGAGGTGGGTGCCGATGCCGTGGCCCACGAACTCCCGCACCACGCTGAAGCCCGAGGCCTCGGCGCGCTGCTGCACCGTGTGGGAAATATCGCCCAAACGGCGCCCCACCCGGGCCTGATCAATGGCATCAGCCAGGGCCTGCTGGGTGACGTCCAGCAGCTTGCGGACCGCGGCCGGAATCTGCTCCGGCTCGCCCACCATCACGGTGACGGCGTGGTCGGCGAAATATCCGTCCAGCACCACGCCGCAGTCCAGGGACACAATCTCTCCTGCCTTCAGGATCCGCTTGCGGCTGGGGATGCCGTGAATCACCTGCTCATTCACCGACACGCACAGCACGCAGGGAAAGCCGCGATACCCCCGGAACGCCGAGGTCGCGCCCTGCTCGCGGATGGCGGCATCGGCCGCCTCCTCGAGCTCCCACGTGGTCGCGCCCGGCCGCACCCGTGCGGCAGCTTGGCGCAACGCCCGATGCACCACCCCTCCGGCGCGGCGCATCTTCTCCAACTCCGCCCTCGAACGGCGGGCAATCACGAACCACCCCGCGCCGCGCCGTTCTTGGCGGCCGCTTCGGCGGCCTCCGCAGCGCTGTCCAGCACGCCGAAGATGCGATCGCTGAGGCGATCCACCGCTTCGGTGCCGCGGAACTCGTAGAAGCAGCCGCGGCGGCGGAAAAACTCGACCAAAGGAAGCGTCTGCTCCTCGTAGGCGCTGAGGCGCTCGCGAATGACGGCGGGATCGTCGTCCTTGCGCTGCACCAGCGGCGACTGGTCGAGGTCGCAAACACCCGCTTGGCGGGGAGGCTGGGTGAAGTCGTTATAGATCCGCCCACACGTGGGGCAGCTCCTCCGTCCCAGCAG
>Ga0134126_10001315_pt1 | contig 31582 bp, 31 predicted proteins | sample KB31752_FD_96881 | JGI IMG/M metagenome (GOLD analysis project Ga0134126, IMG submission 96881) | Terrestrial soil microbial communities with excess Nitrogen fertilizer from Kellogg Biological Station, Michigan, USA - KB3-175-2 | ecosystem: Environmental > Terrestrial > Soil > Unclassified ... | reverse complement strand
GTGAATGCAACCGCAAGAAACTCGCACATGAGAATGGATGCTATGAGACCGCCGATGCCATGAAGGTGTTCGTGGTTCCACGTTACAGTATTGGCACCGAACAACGCGGCGACACCAAAAATGACACCGAGAATGAAGCATGAAATGAGCAAGCCGATGAATAGAAGCTTGTACAGCGTTGTGCCGTACAGCTTGTGCGCCACAACTAGTCTTTCGACGTTCATCAGCGACCCCCTTTGTATGAAGCCTAACGCCTGAATTTAGCGGCGCCGGCGCCGCAACGTTTGTAAGAACGCAAGCGATGGACCGGCGTCCGCTGGAATGAGTAGTTAGGCGTGATGTTTGGATTGTATGCCATAGCCAAGTGCTTGCAGCGACGGCCAGCGACGTTGCCACCAAACAATGTTGGGCACACCAGCAGCCAGAATACCGACGAGCACGACCGCGCCATTGATAGGAAAGAACTTAAACAGAACTACGAGTGATGCCAGAAGCATTGCAATTACTAACCCGACCATACCGATAAAGTGTATAGCCGCCAAGGTTCTACGCCCTCGCGTGCCATGAAAGACCGCAAGATTTACGAGATGAGCAAACCACCAACGATAAATTGCGTGATAGCTCAATCCCAAGGCCGCAAAGATCACCACTGCAACGACGTAATTCATCATCACACCTAACGGTTGAGTTGTGCGGCGCGAGCCGCAGGCGAGCGTCCGAACGAACGAATTGTTAGCACTTACCCACGGGAGCGAACCATGAGCCTTGATGTGCACCTGATTGAAGACGACGGCGAGGTCTATTGGGCGAATATTACCCACAACCTAAACACAATGGCCGGCCACGCCGGAATATACAAATACTTGTGGCGCCCTGACGAAATTGGCGTGACCAAGGCCCGTGAGTTAATAGAACCGCTGCGTGCAGGACTGCGCGACCTTACGGAACGACCAACGTATTTTGAAGGCTTCAATGCCGAAAACGGATGGGGCAAATACGAGCATTTTGTGCCGTTTGTAGCGAAGTATCTTGAGGCATGCATTGCGCACCCTGACGCACGCGTCAATGTTTCCAGGTGAGTGCTAACGCCAAGTAGACCCCGTAACCGGGGTGTTGCACGCATCTTCCTGCGGTGTTCCGGCAAGGTCAAGGCGAAAGCCTACATTGAATCAAGGCCTTGCCTGATTGTTGCGGCGTTGCGCGGAACGTAAGTTGCCGTGCAATGTTGCGGATGCAGGGCGTAATGGAAATGAGGGGCGAAAATGCGGGCGTAACGACACGCAGCGGCGGATCGAACGCGCCGCGCCTGATGGACGAGGTTCGCCGCCACTTGCGGCTCAAGCACTACAGCCTGCGCACCGAACAGGCGTACACGGGATGGGTCCGGCGTTTCATCCTTGCGAACGGCAAACGGCATCCCCGCACGATGGGCGGTCCCGAGGTTGAACGCTTCCTTTCTTCGCTGGCGATACGTGCAAACGTTGCCGCTGGCACGCAAAACCAGGCGCTGTCGGCGCTGCTCTTCCTCTACCGTGAGGTGCTGGGCGTGCGGCTGCCGTGGATGGACCAGATGGTGCGAGCCAAGCGTCCCCGACGCATACCGACGGTGCTCACCCACGACGAAGTCGTCCGTTTGTTGACTGCCATGGACGGCCGCCCGTGGCTGATCGCCAGTTTGCTGTACGGCACCGGGATGCGGCTGATGGAATGCCTGCGCCTGCGCGTGAAGGACGTGGACTTCGCGCGTGCGGAGATCACCGTGCGTGAAGGCAAAGGCAACAAGGATCGCCGAACGGTATTGCCGCGCAGCCTGGTGGAACCACTGCAACGGGAAGTCGAGAGGGCCCGCTGCCTGCATCGCGAGGACCTTGCAGCGGGATTCGGTACAACACGGCTCCCGCACGCGCTGGCGCGCAAGTACCCGCGCGCCGCGGCCGAGTTCGGCTGGCAGTTCGTGTTTCCATCCGCCAATCGATCACACGATCCGCTGGACGGCACGCTGCGGCGGCACCATTTCGACGATGCCATCCTGTCGCGAGCGTTGAAGTCGGCGCGCGCCCGCGCCGGCCTGGTCAAACCAGTGAGTGCGCACACGCTGCGCCACAGCTTCGCGACACACCTGCTGGAGAACGGCTACGACATCCGCACGATCCAGGAACTGCTGGGCCACAAGGACGTCGCCACCACGCAGATCTACACGCACGTCCTGAACCGCGGCGGCCGTGGCGTGTTGAGCCCGCTGGATCGCGCGTGAAACAGCGGCAACCGCGCGCCGTCACACGCCCGGCAGCATCCGTTGCAACACGCGGTCGCGGCGAATGAAATAGTGGTACAGCGCCGCCGCGACGTGCAGGCCGACCAGCGGCAGGATCGCGTATTCGGCAATCAGCGTGTGGATGTCGCCGGTCCAGCGCCAGGCGGCGTCGTGGGCACCCACCAAGTGCGGCATCTGCACGAGGCCAAAGAACATGACCGGCATGCCGCGGTACGAGGCGTTGATCCAGCCCAGCACGGGCACGACGACCAGCAGCAGATAGAGCAGCCAGTGGATGACACGCGCCGAACGTACCTGCCAGGGCGGAACGCCCGCCAGCGGCTTGGGCTCGCCATGGATGGCGCGCCAGATCAGGCGAACGATGATGACGCCGAGGATCAATACGCCGATCGAGAAGTGCAGGCCGATGAGGGTGCCCACCGGCGTGTTGCGGCCGATGTGCGGCATCGTCCAGGCGATGCTGTATTGCGCGATCAGCAGCGCGAGGATCAGCCAATGGAGGAAGATGGCGGTACGTGTATAGCGCGGCTGTGGGTCGATCACCATGTGGATGCCTCGAAGTAGCTGCGGTGGCGTCGCCCGCGTGAATCACGGAACGCGCGACGGTGGCGTTGCATTGCAGGGCTACGAACGAAGCAGCCCGCTGTAGCAAGCATAATGCCGACGGTGCAACCCGCGCGACCGCGCAAGCGCCATTCTGAGGATTGCAGCGCGATTCAACCGCTGTGCCGCACTCGCGTTCCCCGCGTACACTTGCGCGACTTTTCCGCTGAAGCGCGCCAATGCACGATCTTCTGAATGTCATCCTGCTCGGCATCATCGAAGGCATCACTGAATTCCTGCCGATTTCCTCGACCGGTCATTTGCTGATCGCCACACATTGGCTGGGCCACCGCTCGGACCTGTTCATCGTCGGCATCCAGGCCGGCGCGATCCTCGCGATCACGCTGGTGTACTGGCAACGCATCTGGCAATTGCTGACGCAATGGCGCGATCCCGGCACGCGCGATTACCTGTTCAAGCTGATCGTCGCGTTCCTGATCACCTGCGTGCTGGGATTGATCGTGACGCACTACGGCTTCAAGCTGCCGGAAACGATCACGCCGATCGCGTGGGCGCTCGTTATCGGCGGCGTCTGGATGATCGCCGCGGAACAGGCCGCGGCGCGCATGCCCGATCGCACGAAGGTGACGTGGCCGGTCGCGATCCTGGTCGGCATCGCGCAGATGATCGCCGGCGTGTTTCCCGGCACCTCGCGCTCGGGCGCGACGATCTTCGCGGCGATGCTGTTCGGCACGTCCAACCGCCCCGCCGCTACCGAGTTCGCATTCCTGGTCGGCATCCCGACGATGTACGCGGCGACGGCCTATGAACTCCTGAAGGTGTGGCACGGCGGTGGCGCGGCGCACGAGGACTGGCGCGCGCTGGCCATCGGCTTCGTCGTGTCGCTGATCGTCGCGTTCATCGCGGTGAAGTGGCTGCTGCGTTACATCCGCACCCATCGCTTCACCGTGTTCGCGGTGTACCGCATCCTGCTGGGCGCGGCGTTGCTGGGCGCGATCTACGCGGGCTGGCTGCAGAACATCGCGTGATATTGGACCGTTCGCGCTGAGCGTAGTGAGCGCAGCGAACGAAGTCGAAGCGAACACGTCCTTCGACTTCGGCCCAAGGGGCCTACGCTCAGGACGAACGGAAAATCAATCCTTCGGCGGCGCGGCGACTTTTGCGGCCTGGTTGAAATCGCCGATGCCGCCGACCAGCAGCGCGACCGCCTCGCGTTCCGCTTCGCTGAGGTCGGGATGCCACGAATCCAGGATCATCACCGCGCGCACCTTGTCGCTGCGGTTCCACGCCTCGTGCTCGAAGGTGTCGTCGAAGGTGACGCAACGGCCTTCCTGCCACGCATGTTCGATGCCACCGACGCTGATCGCGCAATCCTCGGGGATGATCAGCGGCAGGTGCGTCACCAGTCGCGTGTTGGTGACGCCGTGGTGTTTCAGGATGTGCGAGCCGGGCGTCAGGATCGAGAACAACACCTCCGGCGCATGGCCGCGGATGTGCACGAGCGGCAGCGAATCCAGAATCGCAGTGGTGCGCGGACAGCGGCGCGCGTTCTGTTCGAACACTTCGCCGTGGCGATGGAAGAAGAACGAATTCCACTCCGCCGTGCCGCCCGCGCCGTCCAGCAGGTTCTGCTGCTTCAGCAGCGTGTTGTCGTTGGTACCGAGGAACGGTTCCACCCCGACGGATTCGTTCAACACGGCCAGCAATTCCTCGCGGATCGTGGCGGTGTGTTGTTCCAGTTCCGCGTGCCACGGAAAACGTTCGCGCGGGTAGTACGGCGTCGCGGTGAGGCCAGGCACGTAGAAGAACTTGCAGTACTGGCGCGGATCGGGATAGTTGGCCGGCCGGTCGCCGAGATAAATCTCCAGTCCCTGCTCGACGCGCGCCAGCGATGCCGCGCCGTGCTTGTCGCGCAGCGGTTGCAGCAGGTCCATGAAGATGCGCTTGCGGTGCCGATCCACGAACTGGATCGCGTGCTTCACCGCGGGCCGCAGCCCCGGCGGCGTGGTCATGTCGTTGCGCCACCTGCCGTGGCTCTGCGCCGCCGACAACGCGCCGTAATAGGTCACCGTCGCTTCGTCGAGGCGGCCCAGTTGTTCCAGCGCGGCGCCGCGATGCAGGCGCGACGCGAAGTGCATCGGTTCCAGACCCAGCGCGCGGTCGAACGCATCCAGCGCGTCGTCGCCCCGATGCTGTGCCAGGTGCACGATGCCGAGGTTCTTCCAGATTTCGGGTTCGACCGGATTGGCGCGCGCGGCGTGTTCGAGGTCGCGCTGCGCGGAAGCCAGTTCGCCGCGCGCAAGTGCGCACATCGCCACGAAGTTCAGCGCTTCCGGCGTGTCCGGCGCCGTCTTCAGGATGTCACGGTAAACCGCTTCGGCCTCCGCGATGCGGTGCTGCGCCGCGTGCGCGCGCGCCTGGTTGATCCTTGCCTCGTCGGCCTGTGCCGCCTGCGTGTTCATCCACATAGTTTGCCGCAACGCCGCCGGCCACGCTTGTCGGGGATCATCTTCGGAAGGGAAGAAAAGCCGCGGCGCGGCGGGTAAACGGCATGGGTTCTTATCTTTCCACCATCTTCGCAAACCACTCCCATCCCGGCGTCCACTCGGCGATCAGTTTCACGCAGGTCAGCAGCGGCACCGCCAGCAGCGCACCGGGGATGCCCCACATCCAGGCCCAGATCAGCAACCAGACCAGGATCGCGACCGGCGACAGTCGCATGCGGCTGCCCATCACCATCGGCGTCACCACGTTGCCTTCCAGCATCGCCAGTACCGCGAAGCTGGCCGCCGGCAACAGCGCGTGTGCGGGATCGTGGAAAGTGAGCAGTCCGACCACGATCAGCAACAGCGTGGTGGTGATGCCGCCGATGTAGGGCATGAAGTTGAGCAGCGTGGCGGCGCCGCCCCACAACAGTGGATCGGGCATCTTCCATGCCCACAGGATCAGCGCGGTGAGGCTGCCCAGGCAGCAGTTGATGATGGTGACGGTGAGCAGGTAACGCGAAAGCTCTTCCTGGATGCCGCGCACCACGCGCGCGGCGATGCGCCGGTACCGGAAGCGCGGCGATGCGGTGACCAGCCGCGCGCGCATGTGGTCGCCATAGGTCAGGAAGAAGAACACCAGCAGCACCACCGTCAACGTGTCCGCCAGCGCGCGCGGCGCCGCCTGCAACACCGTGCCGAAGGAGAACGTCGGCGCCGGTGCCGCCTGCACGGTCGGCGCCGATGCCACCACGCCCATGCCCGCCAGCGAACGCGACGCCGCATGGCTGACTTCGGTCAGCGGCCGGGCCATTCGATTCAATCGAAAGCCGACGTCGCGCATCACCGTGGGCGCCTGCCGGATCCATTGCGCGGCCGGCGTGCTCAGGGCATTCACGGCCGCGCCGACGCCGACGCCCACCACCAGCATCAGCAATATGCTTCCGAGCATGCGCGGCACGTGCACGCGCGCGAGTCCGGCCACGATCGGATTCAGCCCCAGTGCAATGAACGCGGCCAGCAACAACGGAATCAGCAGCGGACTGGCAAAGATCAGCGCGGCCGCGACGGCCAGCAGCATCAGTATCGTCAACGGCAGGCGCAGCGCACGCAGGCGCCGGTCGCGACGGCGTTCCGAGGAGCTGGGGCGCTTCTTGCCGCCGGCCGGCCGCGGCGACTTGTTCGACAGCTTGCGGGCGGCGATCTGGGCGGGCGTCGGTAGCGAAATCGGCGGCGGCATGTTTGCGTTTACCCCTGCACGATCGGCGATGCCGTCAGTTTAGCCTCGCGCTCGCCGCTCAGATGGCGAGGTATTGCCGGATCAGTTGCCAGGCGGGCCCGCTGGCAATGCGCATGCCGGTACGGACGAGGCCGCTGCCGACACGCAGTTGCGACAGTACGAAACCGACACCCGCGGCGCCCGCCAGGACCGGCATGGGGTGCGCCTGATACGCGCCGATCACCTCGCCGACCGCGCCGCGCAAATCGTCGCGCGCAAGCCGGCTTGCGGCGAGCGCGCGTTCGCGTTCCTTCAAGGTGCGCAAATAAGTCATGGCGTCTTCTCCCGCTCTGGCGGCGCGGAAGCGTGCTGGAAACGTGCGACGTGCCCGCGCAACTCGTTGACCAAGGCATGCAGTTCGACGCGCGTCGCCGGAAAACTGGCGTGGCCGATCGCGCGCTTGATGCCGATCCAGATCCCCGACACCAGGATCAGGTGCAACACCACCAGCAATCCCAGCGCAAGGCCGATGGAACCGGTGGCCTTCATGAAGGCCCAGCCGATCAGCGCCACCACGCACGCCCACAGCGACACCGAAAACGCCACCAGCGCCACGCTGCCGAGGAACACCACCGCAACGCTGGCGCGCACGACGCGCGCTTCGCTGACGATCAAGGCCGTCAGCGCCGTCGCGACGCGTCGCAGCGCCTGCATCAGATCCGCGCCCGCGCTGAACACCGCGCCGAACGCGGGACCCGCTTCAGTCCCGCCGCTGCGGGCCGAGGACTCCCCGGCGTGATCTTCCGTGTCGACGCCCACGATGTCGTCCTGACTCGCTCAGGTCACGCGTTCAGCGGCGCGAACCGAGCAGGCGGCCGAGCAGCCAGCCGGCGGCCAGCGCGATCGCCACCGATTGCACCGGTTTCTCGCGCACGAAATCGCGCACGTTGTCCATCACATCGTCCGCGCGTTCACGCGCGCGCGACGCGAGTTCGGAGCCGCGATCGCGCCATTCCTCGGCCTTGTCGGCGGCGCGCTCCGCGCCGCGCGCGCTGGCGTCGGTGGCGCGATGCAAGCCGGATTCGACCTTGTCGGCCGCGGCGTCGAATTTTTCCTTGGCGCCGCTGACGGCGCTGGAGGTGCCTTCCTTCACGCGCGTGGCGGTGCGTTCGATGCGCTCGTGGCCGCCGTTGCGTGCCTGTTCGTTGCTGATGTCCTGGCTCATGATGCTTCTCCTGCGTGGCGCCGTGTCATCGCACGGCGGGATTCAAACTGTAGGTGCCGATGATTTCGGCCTGGCTCAATACATGACCGTGCAGCGCGGTTTGCAGTTCCGCCCAGCCGAATGGCTGCGGCAGGTCCAGCCGCGGAATGTCCAGCGCGTACACGCGAAAGCAATAGTGGTGCAGCAGTGCATCGTTCCAGGGCGGGCACGGGCCGTCGTAGCCGAGGTAATCGCCGGCCATCGCGGGATCGGAGGCAAACCAGCCGGTGAAATCGTTGCGGCCCTGGCGCGAGCCGGTTGGCCCCTTCGGATCGCGCTTGCCATGCGGCGTGATGCCGTCGCTGCAGGCGCCTTCCGCGATCGTATTGCAATCCGGCGGGATGTCGACCATCAGCCAGTGTGCGAAATCGACGCGCGGCAAATCGGCGGGAACCGTGCGGCCTTGCTTGTTGACGTCATCGCCACGGCTGGGCACGTCGCCATCGATGCAGACCAGCGCGAACGACTTCGTGCCAGCGGGCGCGTCGTGCCACGCGAGGTGCGGATTGCGGTTGCCCGACTGCACGCAGGCTTCGCCGCGGTCGCCCGGCTTGCCGAACGCGAATTCGGCCGGGATGGCGGCGTTGTTCCTGAAGCTGTCGCTGCGGATTTGCATCGCGCTCATTTCCCGTCGTAACTCACCCGATAGATCACGCCGTTGTCGTCATCGGAAACCAGCAGGCTGCCGTCGCGCATCGGCTGCACGTCGGCGGGGCGCCCCAGGGTGGTCTGGCCATCCAGGAAACCGGTGAGGAACGGCTGTGAGCCGGTGGCCCTTCCATCCTTGCCAACGTGCACTGCCACCACACGGTAGCCGGCCTTGCGTGAACGGTTCCATGAACCATGCTCGGCGATGAAAATCGCGTCGCGATACGCGGCGGGAAACATCTGTCCGACGTAGAAGCGCATGCCGAGCGGCGCCACGTGCGCGCCGAGCCGCAGCGCGGGTTGCGCGAACTCGCTGCACGCATGACCCTTGCCGAATTCCGGATCGACCACGTTGCCCGCGTGGCAGTACGGATACCCGAAGTTCTCGCCCAACTTGCCGACGCGGTTCAAGGTGTCGTCGGGCACGTCATCGCCCATCTCGTCGCGGCCATTGTTGGTGAACCACAACGTGTGGGTGCCGGGCTGCCAATCGAAACCGACCGAATTGCGGATGCCGGTGGCGACGGTCTGCCAGCCGCTGCCGTCCGCGTTCATCCGGATGATCTTCGCGAAATCCGGACCGGGATTGCAGATGTTGCACGGCGCGCCGATCGGCACGTACAGCTTGCCGTCGGGGCCGAACGCGATGAAGCGTCCGCCGTGATGCGTCTTGCTCGGCAACTTGTCGGTCACGACGACCGGCTTGGGCGGATCGGCGAGGTGCGCTTCGATGTCGGGATATTTGACGATCCTGCTGACGGCCGACACATACAACGCGCCATCACGGAAGGCGACGCCGATCGGCATTTGCAGATCCTTCGCGATCACGTACACGTGTTCGGCACGGCCACCCGTCGTGCCCGAGAGCGCATACACCTTGCCTTCGCCCGAACCCACGAACACGGTATCGCGCGTGCCCAGCGCCATCTCGCGCGCGTTCGGCACCTGAGCGCTGAAGATCGAGACGTGGAAGCCCGCGGGCACCTTCAGGTTTTGCAGCGGCGGCGCCGCGGAAGCGAGCCCGGCCAATCCGGCCAGCCCTACGGAAAGAAGCAACGCTGCGCGAAATGATCCGGGCATGACGGTTCTCCGCACTGGAACCTCCAAAACTACCTTGAATGGTGTGATGAAGGCGCGAACACTTTTGTGGAAAGTCAGGCCACGGAGCTCTTGGCCATGGACGGCGGCTTTATGGCCGAGGTGGTGCCCGACGTCCCCGAGCCGAGCAGCACACGCTGCGTTCACATCGTGCAGCGATCAGGGACGATCGCAAAAATAAACCTCTCAGCCGTCCAGTGCCGCAAACGCTTCCGACAACACTTCGCGGTAATGCGCCGCGTGTCCGGCGGTGAAACAGACCGGCAAGCCGCCGCGGCCGCGCCGCGCGCCACGCGCCAGCGGGCCCCACGCCATGTCGCGCAAGCCCAGGTATTCGCCCAGTTGCCGCCGCGACGCGCTGCCGCCTTTCGCCAGCAGCGCATCGGGATCGGCGCGGAACACCGGCAGCAGCCGCGCGGCCAGTTCCAGGTGCGCGGCAGCCAGCCGCATCCAGCGCGCGCCGGTCAGTGGGTCGGACATCGAATAGCCCTGCGACCAGCCGAACGCCAGCCAATCCACCAGCATGTCCTGCGGCTCGCGCGCGACGATCAGCAGCCGCGTGCCCGGCAGCGCACGCTTGATCACCGGAACGACCCGCGCGTCGAGCACCGGCAACCAGTCGACCACTTGCGTCGTTTCCGCCGTCCGGGCGCGGTCGAGCGGACGCCGGTAGCGCCGCGCCAGCACCGCCAGCGCGGCCTGGTCGAGCGGCTGCAGCAGCCGCGCATCGAAGGGCGCGCTGATGAAATCCGGCGTCGCCTCGAAACGTTCGCGCCGCACGAACCAGCCGGGTTGGTCGGCCAGCAGCGCCGCGACCTGCCCTACGCCGGAACCCGGCAAGCCGCACAGCAGGATCGGCGGCAGGCCGCGCGTGTCGGCAAGTTCGGGTTCGTTGCAAAGCCGGCGCAGCGCGGACTCGGTGTCTTCGTCGAGCGAAGGCAGATCGGGCAGCTGGACAATCCCCATGCGCTGCGCGCGCAGGAAGGCTTCGACCGCATCCGGCCATTGTTCGAGGCCATCGAAGGCCAGCCCCAGCAAGCGTTCCCGGCGTCGTGCCAGCAGCGGCCTGCCTTCCAGCAGGCGCTCGTCGATGCGCTGCAGGCGTTGCACCGCCGCGGCGGGATCGCCCGCCAGCAACGCGCCGCGGGCGCGCAACATCGCCAATGCCGGACGCGGTGATGCCGCCGCGAGTTCGGCCTTGGCCAAAGCCTCGTCGCTGCGGCCAGCCTGGTCCAGCGTGAGCGCGTGTTGTGCGCGCACGTTGAGGTTGTCGGGCCAGTACGCTTCGGCCTCGGCCCATACCGCGATCGACTCGTCATAGCGCACGGTCTGGCTCAAGAGCTGCGCCAACCCGATGTGCGCCTTGACGCTGTCGGGATGGCTTGCGACGTACCAGCGCAGGTCGTCGATCGCCTGCACGACGCGGCCGCTGCGCGCCAGTGAATCCGCACGCCGGATCGCCGCATGGTGCAGGTCGGATTGCGCGCGCAGGGCTTCGTCGTAATGCGCAATGGCTTCGTCATGGCGACCTTGCGCGCGCGCGATGTCACCCTGCCCGGTGTGCGCTGCGGCGGTCTGCTCGCCGCGCGCGAGCAGGGATTCGAACATTGGTTGCGCGGCCGCAAATTCCTCCTTGCGCACGTGCAGGTCGGCGCGCAACACCTGCGCCAACGCGTAATCCGGCTTCGCGGCCAGTGCGTTGTCGAGCGCGCGGCCGGCGAAATCGAGCATGCCCTCATCCAGCATCGCACGTGCATAACTGGTCTGGATCAACGCGTCGCCTGGCGCCAGCGCAGCCGCTTGCGTCAACAGTTGCAGCGCGCGCGCCGAATCGCCGCGCCACTGCGCGACGTTGCCGAGTCCCGTCAAGGCCTGCACGTCGTTTTCGTCGGCGCGCAAGGCGACGCGGAAATGCGCTTCGGCGCCGTCGATGTCGCCGCGCAGGAAAGCCACCTGGCCGAGGCCCGCATGCGCGGATGCGAGGTTGGGATTCAACTGGCGCGCTGCGTCGTAAGCCTGCTGCGCTTCGTCGAGGCGGCCTTCGCTCAGGTACATCTCACCCAGGGTGTGCTGGCTGGCAGCGTTGTCGGGCGCCAATTCGCTGGCGCGGTTCACCAGCGCATAAGCTTCCGGCAAATCGCCGCGCTGCGCGCGCAGGATGCCGAGCAGGTGCAGCGCCTCGGCGTTTTCCGGTTCGGCGGCAAGCAATTGGCGATAACCGTCCTCGGCTTCGGCGAGGCGTCCGGCCTGGTGCAACTGGATCAGGTCTTCGAGCATGGGATGCCTTTATTCATGCGATCGTCCATGATCGCTGCGCAATGAGGCCGAGTGCATGTGCGGATGCTTCAGCATTTGGCAGCATCACCTCGGCCATCCATGGCCTTGTTTTCAACAACAGCGGCTTCGATCGGTACGGCTGATGTTGGCATTGCCAGCCTTCTGGCGATGTAATCCTCCGCCCAACTGCCGAGATGGCGGTCGCGGATGAAGCCGCAATGGCCGCCGTAACGGGTGAGCGTGACCTCGACGCATGCTGGCAAGGTCATCGTCGCGAGGTCGGTCGCGGGGCATACCGGGTCGTCGCACGTCGCGAGGATCGAAGTCGGCACGCGCAAGCCAGCCAAGACATCGCCGGCCACCGAATAGCCGTCCAGATAATGGTCGAGGCTGCCGAAGTCGGTGTGCTTCAGCACCAGCGCTTCGGTAAGCGTGCGCAGCGTGCCGCGCAGGTCGTGGCGCGTGAACAGTTCGGCGTTCGCGAACGCGCGCTGCTTGGCTTTCAGCGAGCGCCGCCACTTCCACATGAAGTAGTCGTGGTACATGCGCGGCGCGTGCTCGAGCTGGAACAGGCCCGCGTGCGGATCGATCACCGGGCATACCGCGATGACGCGCGAAAGGTCGATGCCCGCATTCGGCGCGCGTAGTGCCGCGCGCAGCGCGAAGTTGCCGCCCAGCGAGAACCCGATCAGCGCCATCTGTCGCGCCGCATACAGTCGCTGCACTTCGCGCAGCGCACCCACCACTTCATCGATGCGGCACGAGTGGAAGATGCCGGGATTGAGCGCGTGCGTGTCGCCGTGGTCGCGGAAGTTGAGGCGGAACACGTCCCAACCTTCCTCCAGCAGACGCGCGCCATTCTGCAGCACGTACGTGGATCGCGTGCTGCCTTCCCATCCGTGGAACAGCACCGCGAGTCCGCGCGATTGCGGCGCAATGTCCTGCACGGTGCGGCAGCCGGTGAGCCGCACGCCATCGCCGCAATCCAGCGTCACCCATTCGGCATTGCGTTCGAGTCGCCGCGCGCGCTTGCCGCGCAGCACGCGACGCAGCGCACTCGACGCCAGCATCGATTGCAGGTGCGGGCTGCGCAACCACCGCGATGGGCGGAAATCATCGTCCGCGGTGGGCGTCATGCAGGGATTCCCAGCACCTGCGCGATTTCGGCGCGCGCGGTTTCGGCCATGCGCCGGCGGCCGCCGTCCGGATCGAACACCACCGGCTTGAGAAAGTGCACCTCGGCGGTCAACGTGCGCGTGGCCAGCACGCGGCCGACGTTGTGCAGGAAGCTTTCGCCGCGTGTGAAAAGCATGTCGGGCGCCGGCACGCCATTGCGCAGATACCGCAGTGCAACCGGTTGCACAGGCGCCGCGGCATCCAGCGCCGCCTGCAGGATGCGCGCGTGGAAAACCTTCAGGGTGCCGGCAGGCGCGGTGCCGCCTTCCGGAAACGCCGCGATGCTGCGGCCGGTGCGCAAGCGGTCGCTCATCACCGCCATCACCTGCGCCAGCGAATCGGTGCTGCCGCGCTGGTGGAAGATCGTGCCGCCGCGGCGCGCCATCCAGCCGACCAGCGGCCAGCGGCCGATCTCGGCCTTGGCCACGAAATCGGCCGGCCGCACGGCATGCAGCACGGTGATGTCCATCCACGATCCATGGTTGGCGACGAACATCACCGGATCGTGCAGCGGTTCACCCACGCGCTCCACGCGCACGCCGAAGCAGCGCAGGAACAGGCGCGACCAGTTGCGCAGCAGCGCCGCACCGGCCGTGCCGGGTTTCGGACCATGCGGCAGCAGGAAAATGCCCAGCAGGCAGCCGCCGAGCACCACCAGCAACATCAGGGAATACGCCACGTACAACGCAACGGACCCAAAGTCGGGGCCTCCACGCCAATCAAGGGCGCTACTTTAACCGGCACGCCCGTTCACGGGCATCCCGGCGGGCGAGGTCTTACACTGGACATATATATGTGAGGGTTTCGCCATGAGCACCACGCCACGCCGCGTCGAACACCAGCAAACCGACCGCGGCTACGTTCCGATCTACACCACCGCGACCGTCGAGCAGCCGTGGGCCGACTACACGCGCACCGAGCACGAGGTGTGGTCCACGTTGTTCCGCCGCCAGCGCGAGGTGCTGAAGGGCCGCGCCTGCAACGAATTCATCGAGAACCAGGAGCGCTTCGGCATGTCGCCCGACGCAATCCCGAAATTCCAGGATTTGAACAAGGTGCTGAAGGCCGGAACCGACTGGGAAATCGTGGGCGTCGAAGGCCTGCTGCCTGACGAGATCTTCTTCGATCACCTCGCCAACCGCCGCTTCCCGGTGACATGGTGGATCCGCAAGCCCGAGCAACTCGACTACCTGTCGGAACCCGACCTGTTCCACGACCTGTTCGGCCACGTGCCGATGCTGCTGAATCCGGTGTTCGCCGACTACGTGCAGGCCTACGGCCGCGGCGGCGTCAAGGCGCACAAGCTCGGGCCCGACGCGCTGATGAAGCTGACGCGGTTGTACTGGTACACGGTCGAGTTCGGGCTGATCAACACCCCCGAAGGCGTGCGCATCTACGGTTCCGGCATCGTCAGTTCCAAGGGTGAATCGATCTACTGCCTCGAATCGGATTCACCCAACCGCATCGGCTTCGACCTCGAGCGCATCATGCGCACCAAGTACAAGATCGACACCTACCAGCAAACCTATTTCGTGATCGACGGCTTCCAGCAATTGATGGACGCGACGCAACCCGACTTCACCCCGATCTACGCGCGCCTCAAGGAGCAGCCCGAATTCGCCGCCGGTTCCGTGCAGGACGGCGACCGCGTGATCCATCGCGGGACGGGCGAGGGGTGGGTTAAAAGTGAAGAAACGTAAATTCGTCAGAATTTAACTAACTTCCTGAGACCAGAAGGCGTCCAACCGATAGAAAGGGGTGGCTATGAAAAGGGCGATGATCACCGTCGTTACATTGCTGGCTTTGTCAGGCTGTGCAGCAACCACCAGCATAGTGAAGACTGGTCAAAACTCCTACATGCTTAGCAAGCGTGGTGCCACGAGCTGGTCACCAATCGAGTCTTTGCGAGTGGACGTTTTGCAACAAGCAGGAACATTTTGTGTCCAGCAAGGGAAAACTTTGCAGGTGACAGAAACGGAGACATCACACCCGCCTTATCTTGCGGGCAATTTCCCGCGAGTTACGATCCAATTCAAGTGCAACTGACGAATGCTGTATGCAGCTACGCACGGTCAAGAGGACGCTCGCCATCTTGGCATCTGTTTTCTTAGGTGGCGCGATATACTTGCCGTTCAGAGTGAACGTACCACCACCAAGCCCCATTGTGTGCAATGATGGATGGCCTTCCCCATCGATTGGCAGACTAGGGGCGTGTAGTCATCACGGCGGGGTTAGTTACAGCAACTCTCCTAACCAGATAGCCAACCGCCACAACGGTTGGGTGATGCTTTTCGCTCTTATTGCCGGTTTTACCGTCTACGCAGGGATAGATAGCATCGGCGAACCCGAAAAGACAAACCCACCTTTATGGACAAAAAATAGAAATACGATTGATCGAGCCTTGCGAAACGGGCGCTGTATTGCTTTTGAATACAACAAGAAGAATTCCAATATCATAGAGAAACGCTTAATAAAACCAGATCGTTATACGTATTTGAGAAACCGTGGATATAACGCACCTTGCGTCGTTGGATACTGTTACCTGCGTAAGCAAGCAAGGACTTTCGCAGTCGAGCGCATGTCAAATATAGAGCTAGCTGATCCACCCTATTGATGTGCAATCAGCAAGCGGCAAGTAGGGCGAGGGGAGCGAAGTGGTCCCGCCGGCTTTTCCACAGAAGGCGGGTTGTCACCCGCCCTACACGGCTTTCGGGCGCTTCACCGCGCTGATCTCCAGCACCTGCGCGATGTGTTCGCCGTCCCATCGATAGATCAGGTGTTTGCCCTGCACGCAGGGCGAGACCAGGTCGGGATAGAACAGCGCGGCGCATTCCCCGCCCTTGCAGCGCACGCTGTCGTACGCGATGCCGTTCGAGCCTTCGCCGCGCAGCTTCGCGCCGAACTTCTGCGACGCGGCGTAGCTGCCTGGATCGTGCTCGGCTTTCCAGCCGCCGCGGATGTCGTGCAACATTCCGTGCACGCCACTGACGTAACAACGCATGGTGATGTCGATCGGCGGTTCCCTGGTCGCGGCGAGGAACTGTTCGCGGTGGTACACGGTTTCTTCGACCGCAGTATCGAACTCGTGCGCGAGATACAGCACGCCGTAGCTGCCGTCGGAAAACCGGCTGCCATCGGGATTGAGATGCGTGAACGCCGCCATCAGCGGCGTGGTGCCAGGACCGCTGACGCGATGTTCCTTCGGCACGTTGGCAAGCTCGCCCCATTCTTCGCGCAGGCGCGGATTGGTCAGTGCTTCGACCCGGTACAGCGCGTCCAGATCCTTCGGATCGGCGATCGCATCGAACACGCCCACCGGCGGAAAACGGCTGGGGACGATGCGATAGGCGCGTTGCCAGCGGATGCGGTGGAGGGGCGGGTCGTTCGATGCCATCGCCGAAGTTTGAATGTGTGGCTTCTAGAAGGCCGAGACTTAAGTGCCGTCATTCCCGCGAAAGCGGGAATCCATTTTTCCTTGGACCGAGCAAGATCAAAATGGATTCCGGGTTCTGCGCTGCGCGCAGCCCCGGAATGACGACAAGACTTTTTACGCTTCTGTTAGCCCCGTTGCGCGTCGAGGTACTGCCGCACCACGAACAGGTCGGCGACATTGCCGGACAGCATGCGCTCGAGCGCGCTCTTGCCGCCGAAGGCCGGCGCGCTGTTGGGCTTGCGCAGCCACGCGTCGGCGCGGTCGGGTTGCGGGAACAGGATCGCCAGCGCCTTGAAGATGCCGAGCAGGTAACTGATGCGTTCCAGCGTGTCGCGCGACAGCGCGCCGCCGCGTTCGCGCTTCCACTTGTAGAACGTGGATTCCGGTGGATCGCCCAGCAACTTGCGCTGTTCGGCCACGCGCAGTTGCCAGCGCTCGGCCAGGTTGAAGAAGGTGCGCAGCGCCGGTCCGCCGAGGCCGGATTCCGGTTGCGCCCGATCCATGCTTCGTGCGTCTTCGCTGCGTTCGGCGTGTTTCATGGCGGTTCCTCCATGAAGTTCACAGACACTTTACTTCATATCGAAACCCAGCGCAATCGAGCGCGCCGTCACTCGATCCGCTGGCGCGGCACGCCCGCGTGGGCGAGATACGCCTCCAGGCCGCGTTCGCGCGTTTCCACGAAGATTTCGCCGGTTGCGACGAACTGCATGCGGTCCGGACGGAAGTTGCGGAAGCCGACGCGCAGGCGGCACCACGCGCCGAGCGTCCAGACCGGCCCCCAGCATGCGAGGCAAAGCGGTTCGATTTCGCGCGTGCTGGTGCTGCCGTCCGCGTCTCGGTATTCCAGCTTCAGCACGCGCCGCGACTCGATCGCTTCGTGCAGCGCATCGACCACGCCGGATTTCGCCTCGTACCAGCGTTGCGGCACGAACACGCGCGAGCGTTCGGCACGCCCGCGCAATTCGGCCGGGAGCACCGCATCGATCTTCAGCATCGCCGCCTGCGCGCCGCGCGCCAGCCGTTCGCCCGCGAACGCACGCACGAAGCGCGTCCCCACCACCAGCGATTCCAGTTCTTCGGCGGTGAACATCAGCGGCGGGATGTCAGAACCCTTGCGCAGCAGATAACCGACGCCGGCCTCGCCTTCGATCGCGACGCCCGAGGTTTGCAGGTCGGCGACGTCGCGATACACCGTGCGCAGCGACACGCCCAGGCTGTCGGCGAGCCGCCGCGCCGGCAACGCGGTGCGGCGGCCCTGCAACGCATGGATGATGAGGAACAGTCGGTCGGCGCGGCGCATCCGCGCATGATCGCGGGATCATGCGCGGAAGGCCACAGCCGTCACGCCGCCAGTGTTTCCTCCTGCTCGCGTGCCAGCGCCTGGTCCCGTTCGGACGCACGCTTGATCCCCGGCCGCGACTGCACGCGCTCGACGTAAGCCCGGAACACGGGCCAGTCCGGCACCAGCTTGAACATCAGCGCGAAGTTCAGCGCGCCACCCCACAACACGTCGGCGGCGGTGAAGCGCTCGCCCAGCAACCAGGGACCCTGCTGCAGTTGCGCGGCGATGACATGCATGACGCTGTCGTAATCGCCATAGCCGCACTGCATCGCCGGCATCGGTGCGCGCTTGGCCGAAAAATCCATGATCGCCGGCTCGAAGCAGGAACCATAGAACACCATCCAGCGCAGGTACGGTCCGCGCAGCGGATCATCGATCGCCGGCGCGAGATGCTTTTCCGGATACAGGTCGGCCAGGTACAGCATGATCGCCGGTTGTTCGGTGATCAGCGCACCCTCGTGGCGGATCGCCGGCACCTTGCCCATGGGATTGATCGCGAGGTACTCGGGCGAACGCTGTTCATTGCGCTTCAGGTCCAGCGAGACCATGTCGAAGGGCACGCCGAGTTCCTCGAACAAGGCGCGGGTGGCGGCGGAGCGGCTGTTCGGGGCGTGGAAGAAGGTGACGGGTGACGTGGACATCGGTGCGGCTCCGGTAGTGGATGCGGGAGCCAGTGTGCGCACCTCCTGCTGACAACGTGCTGTCAGCAGCGGTGGCACGCCGTGCACGAAGCCGGGACAATGGCGCACCCCGCAAGCGGACTTCGCCATGCAGCCCATATCGCTGACCCAGCACCTGATCGAGGAACAACGCCGCCACGGCGCCATCAACGCCGACCTGCGGCTGCTGATCGAAGTGGTCGCGCGTGCCTGCAAGCGGATTTCGATTGCGGTCGGCAAGGGCGCGCTGGGCGACGTGCTGGGCGAGGCCGGCACCGCCGATTCGATCAGTGTGAATGTGCAGGGCGAGGCGCAAAAGAAGCTGGATGTGCTTTCAAACGAGATTCTGCTGGAAGCAAACGCGTGGGGCGGCCATCTCGCGGCCTGCGCGTCCGAGGAAATGGCCGATCCGCATCCGATGCCCGACGCGTATCCGAAAGGCAATTACCTGCTGCTGTTCGATCCGCTGGACGGTTCCAGCAACATCGACGTGAACATTTCCGTCGGCACGATTTTCTCGGTGCTGCGTTGCCCGGAAGGCGTGACGCAGCCGAGCGAAAAGGATTTCCTGCAACCCGGCACGCTGCAGGTTGCGGCCGGTTATTGCGTGTATGGCCCCTCGACGTTGCTGGTATTGACCACCGGCCATGGCGTCAACGTGTTCACGCTGGATCGGGAACAGGGCAGCTTCCGGCTCACGCGCGCCCACGCGACCATTCCGGAAGAGACCTCCGAGTTTGCCATCAACATGTCCAACCAGCGCTTCTGGGAAGCGCCGATGCAGCGTTACGTCGCCGATCTGCTGGCCGGCAGGACCGGTCCGCGCGGACGCGATTTCAACATGCGCTGGGTGGCATCGATGGTGGCCGACGTGCACCGCATCCTCACGCGCGGCGGCATCTTCATCTATCCGCTCGACGAGAAGGTGAAATCGAAAGGCGGCAAGCTGCGCCTGATGTACGAGGCCAACCCCATGAGCTTCATCGTCGAGCAGGCCGGCGGCGCCGCGACCACCGGACGTTCACGCATCCTCGATGTGCAACCGGTGCAACTGCACCAGCGCGTGCCGGTGTTCCTGGGCTCGAAGCGCGAAGTGGAAACCGCGACGCGGTATCACCTCGAAAATGCGTAACCGCGCTTTTGCTCGTCACCCCGGCGCAGGCCGGGGTCCAATCCTCGAGTGCAATTCGCCTGCGCACGATGGATGCCGGCCTTCGCCGGCATGACGAAATGTACGGCTACACCCGCCCCGTCACCGGAATCAGCGCGCCGGTGATCGCGGACGCCTGATCCGACAGCAGGAACACGATCACGCCGGCGAGCTGTTCCGGCTTGACCCACTTCCCGAAATCCGCCTTGGGCATATCCTTGCGATTGGGCGGCGTGTCGATGATCGACGGCAGCACCGCGTTGACGGTGATGCCGCGTTCCTTCAATTCCTCGGCCAGTGACTCGGTGAAACGCATCACGCCGGATTTCGAAGCCGTGTAGGCGCCCACGCCCGCGCCGGCCTTCACTGCGGACGCCGCGCCAATGTTGACGATGCGCCCACCGTCCGTCAGGTGCGCCAGCGCAGCCTTGCTGGCCGCCACCGCAGTGCGCAGGTTGATGCGATACAGGAGATCGAAGGTCTCGGGGCTGCCATCGGCCAGCGTCTCCCAACGGAACGTGCCGGCGATGTTGACCAGCGCGTCCAAGCCGCCCAGTGACTTCGCGGCCGCGTCGATCGCATTTTTCGCCTGCACGGTCTCGGCAAGATCGACGCCACCGAAGCTTTTTGTGGCGCCGAAGTCGACCGCAGCGGCCGGCGCATCGGCACGATCGATCGCCGCCACCTGCGCGCCTGCTTTCAGCGCCGCCTGCACGACCGCCGCGCCCAGCGAACCGAACGCGCCGGTGACCGCAATACGTTTGCCTGCAAGGGACATGGCGGCTCTCCTGCGGCGCCGCGGCGCCGGATCGTGGATGGACGATCGGGGAGCATATCGCCGGCCACCCGCGGGATGTAACCCCGGTGCACCCTCCAGCGAATGGAATTGCGAGTAAGCTCATCCGATCGGTCGGAGTGCACACAGCATGGCCAGCATTCCCGAAGACGCAATGCCCTCTTCGCCGGCCGCGGCGGCGCCGGCGCGGGAACTGCGTCGCGTGGTTTACCGCCACACGCTGCCGCTGCGGATCATGCACTGGATCAATGCGATCTGCCTTTTGATCCTGCTGGGCAGCGGCCTGCAGATCTTCAATGCGCACCCGGCGCTGTACTGGGGTCAGCGCTCGACATTCGAGCGTCCATGGTTGAGCCTCGGCGCGACGCAGAGCCGCGATGGCAAACTGCACGGGGTCACTGCCCTCGGCAGCCATCGGTTCGACACCACCGGCTGGTTCGGCGTATCGAAGGTCAACGGCCAACCAGCCGTGCGCGGCTTTCCGGCCTGGGCCACGATTCCCGGCCCGCAATGGCTGTCGATGGGCCGCGCGTGGCATTTCTTCTTCGCGTGGATTTTCGTGGTCAACGGCGCGTGTTTTTTCCTGTACGCGCTGTGGACGCGGCACCTCACCCGCGACCTCGTGCCCACGCGCAGCGACTGGCGCGGCATCGGCCGCTCGATCATCGACCATGCCCTGCTGCGCCATCCGCACGGCGAAGCTGCCGCGCGCTACAACGTGCTGCAGCGGATCGCCTATCTGGTGGTGATCTTCTTTTTCGGCGGCGGCGTGGTGCTGATGGGGCTTGCGATGTCGCCGCGGATGGATTCGGTGCTCGGCTGGCTTGTCGATGCGGTCGGCGGCCGGCAATCGGCGCGCAGCATCCACTTCCTGTTCGCGATGGGTTTCATCGCGTTCTTCCTGATCCACATTTTCGAGGTGATCGTGACCGGCGTCGGCAACAACCTGCGCTCCATCATCACCGGTCGCTTTGCGATTACAACGGAGGCGCGTGATGAAACTCATCAATAAGCGCCGCCGTTTCCTGCGCGATGCGCTGGCCTTGACCGGCGCGGTGGCCGTGGCTGGCTGCGACAAACTTTCCGGAACCGATTGGGCGCCGAAGGTCCTCGGCAGCGCGACGGCGTTGAGCCACGCTGCGCAGCGCGCGCTGTCGCGCAACGCGATGGCACGGGAATACACGGAAGCCGACATTTCGCCGGTGTTTCGCGCCAACGGCAGCACCGATCCGCAATCAGCAGAATATCGCGCGCTCGCCGCCAACGGCTTTCGTGAATACAAACTCGCCGTCGGCGGACTGGTCGCCCATCCGCTTTCGCTTTCACTGGAAGACTTGCGGACACTGCCGACCCGCACCCAGATCACCCGCCACGATTGCGTGGAAGGCTGGAGCGTGATCGGCAAGTGGACGGGCGTGCAGTTGTCGCGCGTGCTTGAAATGGCGCAGCCGACCCAGGCGGCGCGCTACGTGGTGTTCCGTTGCTACGACGCGATGGATGACGACAGCGAGTACTACGAATCGCTGGGCTTCGACGATGCGTACCATCCGCAAACGCTGCTGGCGTGGGAGCTCAACGGCAAGGCACTGCCGATTGCGAACGGCGCGCCGCTGCGCCTGCGCGTTCCGCGCCAGCTCGGCTACAAGATGGCGAAGTACCTGCGCCGCATCGACCTGGTCACGTCGTTCAAGGACATCGGCGACGGCAACGGCGGCTACTGGGAAGACCAGGGCTATCAGTGGTACGCCGGCATATAGGTGGGAGGCGTTCGAAGCGGCTGTTGTGAAAGTCAGGCCATGGATGGCCGAGGTGGATTGGCAAGGATGATGACCCACTTCGTTGAACGTAGCGGTTGTCGAAGCGGCGATCATGGACGACCGCACGAATCAATGCCGCCAACGCCGCTCATGCCGCCAATGCCGCGCACGCTTGATCATCCAGCGCGACGCGAACGGCAGCACCGCCAGCAGCGCCAGCGAAACGATCATCGGCATCGACACCAGCTCGCGCGCGCTGTGCGCTTCCGCGACGCGCGTGCCGGCGTTCACGTACACCGCGGTGCCGACCAGCATGCCGATCTGCGTCACCCAGTAGAACGTCCACACCCGCATGTGGGTCAGGCCCATCAGCAGGTTCACGATGAAGAACGGGAAGATCGGCACCAGCCGGATGTTGAGCAGGTAGAACGCGCCGTCGCGTTCGATGCCCGCGTCGATCTTGTGCAGGCGGTGCGCGAACCGGCGGCGCAATGCGTCCTTGAACACGAACCGCGACGCCAGCATCACCAGCACCGCGCCGATCGCGGAGCCGAACGACATCAGCACCGTGCCTTCGAACAAGCCGAAGATCGCGCCCGCCGCCAGCGTCATCACGGTCAGCAACGGCAACGACAGCAATACGATCGCGATCAACACGCCGAGGAAGGTGAACGCCAGCCGCCACGGATGCGCCGCCTGCATGGCGGCGAGCCACGCGCGGCTGCGTTGCAAGGTTTCCAGGTCGAGGTGTTTCTGCGCGCCGGAAACGAAAAACGCGGTCACGGCGCCGACGGCAACGACGACCAGCACGCCACGCAGCAACCACCGCCATAGTTCACGCGACGACATGTCTTCCAGCATGCGCGGCCGCGCGTGAACGGCGCGTGCGGCCCTTTACCGACGGCCATCCACCGTGCAGCATGTCGCGAACTGCCGGGAAGCCCGTGTCCGATTCCTCCGCCCTGATGCACCGCCTTCGACGCGACCACCTGCTGCAGGCGCTGTTGCTGCTGGTGCTCGCACTTGCAATTGCGAACCCGAGCGCGCCATCGCAATACCTGCATTGGCTGGACCTGCCGACGCTGGCCGGCCTGTGCGATCTGCTGATCCTGACCCAGGGCGTGCGGATGAGCGGTCACGTGCAGCGCTTCGCGCTGCACCTGGTCACGCGGCTGCACGACGTGCGCGCGCTGGCGTTCGTGCTGGTGCTGCTCGCGGCAGCGCTCGCGACTGTGCTGACCAATGACGTCGCGTTGTTCCTGATCGTGCCGCTGACATTGGCGATCGACCGCATCGCGCGCATTCCGCGCCAGCGGCTGGTGATCTTCGAAGCGTTGGCGGTGAACGCGGGCTCGACCTTCAGCCCGATCGGCAATCCGCAGAACCTGTTGCTGTGGCAACACTCGCACCTGAGCCTGTGGCGCTACATCGCGGCGCTGGCGCCGGCCGGCGCGGTGCTGCTGGTCGTCCTGCTGGTTGCATGCGGTTTTGCATTTTCGACCACGCCGCTGCAATTCGACGAAGGTGGCGTGGAGCATGCCGCGACCAACACGCCGCTTGCGATCGGCGCCGCGCTGCTGCTGGCGGCGATGGTGTTCGCGTTGCAACAGGGCTGGGCGGTGCCTGCGGCCTTGCTCGTGATCGCGATTGGCCTCGTGTTTTTCCGGCGCGTGCTGGCCGGCGTCGACTGGCTGTTGCTGGTGACGTTTGCCGCGATGTTCGTGGGCTTGGGTCATCTCGCCGCGTTGCCCTTCGTGCAGACGCACGTCGGCGCGCTGGCGTGGCGCGATCCGCGCGTGACCTTCGCGGGCGGCATCGTGCTGTCGCAGCTCATCAGCAACGTGCCGGCCGCAGTGGCGCTGCAGCATTACGCACCGAACCTGACGCTGCTCGCGGCGGCGGTGAACGTCGGCGGCTCGGGCCTGATGATCGGTTCGCTGGCCAACCTGATCGCGCTGCGCCTCGACGGCAGCCGCGGCATCGGCTGGCGTTTCCACGCGTGGTCGATTCCGTATCTGGTGATCACCGCGGCGCTGGCCGCGCTCGTCCTGTTGCGCTGAGCGCCCAGCGTTCGTGCAGGACCTTGCGGTCGATTTCCGCGATCGTGCGCACGCCGCACAACACCATCGTCAAATCGAGTTCGCGCCGGATCAGTTCCAGCGCCGTAGTGACGCCAGCTTCGCCGAGGGCGCCGAGTCCGTACACGAACGCGCGACCGATCATCACCGCGCGCGCGCCGAGTGCCAGCGCCTTCAATACGTCCTGGCCCGAACGCACGCCGCCATCCAGCCACACCTCGCAATCGCGGCCCACACGCGCCGCGATTTCCGGCAGCACGCTGATCGACGATGGCGCACCGTCGAGCTGGCGCCCGCCGTGGTTGGACACCACGATCGCATCCGCACCGCACTCCGCCGCGCGGCATGCATCATCGGGATCGAGCACGCCCTTCAGGATCAGCTTGCCGCCCCAGCGGCGCTTGATCCATTCGACGTCGTTCCAGTTCAAGCCGCGATCGAACTGTTCGGCCGTCCACGCCGACAGCGAGGACATGTCGCTGACGCCTTCGACGTGGCCGGCGATGTTGCCGAACTGATGGCGACGCGTGCGTGCCATCCCGAGGCACCAACGCGGATGCAGCGCAAGGTTTGCAAGATTCTTGAGCGTCGGCTTGGGCGGCGTGGAAAGCCCGTTCCTGATGTCGCGATGACGCTGGCCCATCACCTGCAGGTCCAGCGTCAACACCAATGCGGAGCAACCGCACGCCTTGGCGCGATCGATCAGGCGCTCGATGAAACGGTGGTCGCGCATCACGTACAACTGGAACCAGAACGGCCGTTTCACGTACGCGGCCACGTCCTCGATCGAACACACGCTCATGGTCGAGAGCGTGAACGGCACGCCGAAATCCAGTGCCGCTTTCGCCGCCAGCATTTCGCCATCGGCGTACTGCATGCCGCACAGGCCGACCGGCGCCAGCGCGACCGGCAGCGCGACGTCTTCGCCCAGCATCTTCGTGGTCGTGGTGCCGCCTTCGACGCCCACCGCGACACGCTGGTGCAGCTGGATGCGCGCGAAGTCTTCGAGATTGCGGCGCAACGTGGTTTCGGTCCACGAGCCCGATTCGCAGTAATCCACGAACATCCGCGGCACGCGTTTCAGGTACAACCGCCGCAAGTCTTCGATGCAGGTCATCGGCACCATTCGTCAATCCTTCCATTGCGGGCCAGCCAGTACGGATCGTGCTCATGCGGATCCGGCCGCTCGGCCCAGCGCTTGTAGGTCCACTGGTACTGCGTAAACGCAAGTTCGACGCACTGCTCGACGCCGCGATTCAACGCCGTGCATGCCACGCGCAAATCCGGGTCGGCGATGCCCGATGGCGCCGGAAGAACGCGGATGCGGAAACCCGCGCCGCGCGGCAGGCGCTCGGCGAACGCGAACAACACGGTTGCACCCGTGCGTTGCGCGATGCGCGGCAACAGCACCATGGTGTTGGCGTCCAGCCCGAAGAACGGCGCGAACTGGCCTTCGCCGCGCTTGGGCTGCTGGTCCGGAAGAATGCCGACCACGCCGCCTGCGGCGAGGCGCTTGTACAAGGCGCGCACGCCCGCGCCCTCGGCGCGCACCTGTTCCGGATGCAAGTCGCCGCGTGCACGCACCAGCAGCGCTTCCCACGCGGGGTTGCGTGGCGGCGCGTACAGGATCGCGATCGGCGTCCGCGCGCACAGCCAGTAGTTCAAGAGCTCCCAGCAGCCGAGATGCGGCGCCGCGACGATCAACCCGCGCCCCGCTTGCAGCGCGGCAGCGAAGTGCTCGAGGCCATCGACCTCGCGCACGAGTTCCAGCGCGCGCCGCGCGCCACGCCCCCACACCGCCGCCATTTCGGTGACGGCGCGGCCGGTTTCCACGAGGCATTCGCGCACCAGTGCGTCGCGCGCCGCGTCATCCAGTTGCGGATGCACGACCCGCATGTTCACTTCGGTGTGCACGCGTTCGCGCGCATGCCTGCGCCACCACAGCGGCCAGCCCAGCGCCGTTCCGATCGCATACAACAGCGGCAGCGGCAACAGGCCCAGCGCGCGCAACGTCCACCAGGTCAGGGCTACGTACCATCTCACGTGCGCACACCCGTCGCGATGTAGGCGTCATCGGTCAGGCCGCTGCCTTCGCGCGCCTTGAAGCGCTTGTAGTTCCACTGGTATTGCGGGAATGCATCGCGCACGCAACTTTCGATGGCCGCATTCATCGCGGTGCACGCAACCTGCGGATCGGGAGCGAGCAACGCCGCGGGCGATTCACGAAAGTGCACGCGGAATCCTTGCGGCAGACGCTCGACGAACAGCATCAGCACGCGCGCGCCGGTGCGCTGCGCGAGCCGCGGCAGCAGCGTCATCGTCAGCGCCGGTACCCCGAAGAACGGCGCCACCACGCTGCCCGCGCGCGGCACATGGTCGGGCATGATCGAGACCACGCCGCCGTCCTTCAAATGCCGGAACACGCGGCGCACGCCGGAATCGTCGATCGGAAACTGGATGCTGGCGCCGCCTTCGCGCAATTTCCGCAGCAGCAGTTCGGCCTGAGGATGGCGCGGTTGCGTGTAGAACGTTGCGAACGGCGTGCGCGCGCCGATCCAGTAGTTGGCGACTTCCCAGCTGCCGAGATGCGGCGCGCACAGGATGAGTCCTTGCCTGGCGGCGAGCGCGGCATTGAACAGTTCTTCACCGCACACCTCGTGCACACTCGCAAGCGTCCGGCGCGGATTCGTCCAGATGCCGAACACCTCGGCCAGCGAAATGCCGCATTCGCGCACGCATGCGCGCGCAACTTCACGACGCGCGATGCTGTCCAGATCGGGCCGCGCCAGCGAGAGGTTGGCTTCGACGACCCTCCGCTTGCGGCTGTTGCTGATCCAGAACAAGCCACCCTGCCCGGCACCGAACGCGCGGAACGCAGGCATCGGCAGGCGGGCGGCGAGCCACATCAGCCCGTAGGCGAGTTTCGTGTACCAGTGCATCGCGGGAGTTTAGCGAAGAACAAAAACACCCAATGCCGTCATCCCGGCGCACGCCTGACTGCGAAGGCGGGGATGCCGAAGCGAACATCGGCGAAGCCGATGGCCCGAAGGCGCTTCGCAGGAGCGACGCGTCATCCATTTTGCTGTTCCTTATGCAGGCAAGATCAAAATGGATTCCGGGTTCTGCCGCAGGCTTCGCCCGCGGCAGCCCCGGAATGACGCCATTGTTGTTACGCTTTTCCGAGTTCCGAGTTCCGAGTTCCGAGTCCCGAATCCCGAGTCCCGAGTCCAGACCATGATCGCCCTCCTCCAGCGCGTCACCTCTGCATCGGTCGTCGTTGACGACGAAATCGTGGGCGCGATCGATGCCGGCTTGCTGGTGCTGGTCGCGGTCGAGCCCGGCGACGGCGAGGCGCAAGCGCGACGGATGTGCGAGCGCTTGCTCGGTTATCGGGTTTTCTCCGACGCTGCGGGCAAGATGAACTTGTCGCTTGCCGACACCGGCGGCGGGCTGCTGCTGGTTCCGCAATTCACGCTGGCCGCCGATACCCGCAAGGGCATGCGGCCCAGCTTCACCATGGCCGCCTCGCCGGAAGAAGGCCGCCGCGGGTTCGACCGGTTGGTGGAACTCGCGCGCGCCGCGCATCCGAGGGTTGCAACCGGCCGCTTCGGTGCCCATATGCAGGTTCGGCTGGTCAACGATGGGCCCGTGACCATGCTTTTGCGGTCATCCATGACCGCGGCGTGATCAGCGCCGCAATAACCCGATGTTTCGCAGCTTCGGCAACACCAGAACGGGCATCCTGCCCTGATTTTTCACAACAGCCGCTTCGAACATCGCCAGAAGCGGCTTCGCCGGGCACTTGGGCCGATTCTTGCATGCCGAATCCGGCCTAGCCGCTTGTCCCGTCACGTTTTTTCGGCCTTGATCCATCGCCCGATCACCTCCATTTTGCTATACTGAGCGGTCTTGTCGTGTCAAATACCCCCATGGAAAACCTCCCCCAGCAGCAATCCGAAATCAAGCAGTTGATCACCAAAGGCCGTGAGCAGGGTTACCTGACTTACGCCGAGGTCAACGATCACCTGCCCGACGACATCGTCGATCCGGAGCAGATCGAAGACATCATCGGCATGATCAACGGCATGGGCATCGAGGTGCATGAAATCGCACCCGACACCGACACGATCAGCGCCGAAGGGGTCAGCACCGACGACGACGAAACCGCCACCGAAGAAGCGGTCGCGCTGCTGTCCGCGGTGGACGCCGAAGTCGGCCGCACCACCGATCCGGTGCGCATGTACATGCGCGAGATGGGCACGGTGGAACTGCTGACCCGCGAAGGCGAAATCGCGATCGCCAAGCGCATCGAGGAAGGCCTGACGCAGGTGCAGACCGCGCTGTCCAGCTTTCCGTGGGCGATCGGCCTGCTGCTCGAAGAATACGATCTGCACCTCGACGGCAAGCGCCGCATGAGCGAAATCCTGGCCGGTTTCGCCGACCAAGAAATCCCCGCCGAGGAATTCGGCGTCGCCGCCCCCGAAGCCGAAGCTGCGTCCGACGAGGACGTCGCCGACGACGAAGAAGAAGAGGCTGCCGCCGGCGATGAGGAAGCGGCCGGCCCCAGCGGCCCCGATCCGGTCGAGGTCGCGCGCCGGATGGACGTGCTGCGCGAGCTGTACGGCAAATTCCAGAAAACCGCCGACAAGTTCGGCGTCGCCGACAAGAAGTCGCAGAAGCTGCGCGAGAAGATGGGCGAGGAATTCCTCAAGCTCAAGCTTCCATCCGCGCTGATCGACAGTTTCGTGCGCAAGCTACGCGAAGTGGTGGCCGCGATCCGCCAGCACGAGCGCGTGATCATGGACGTGTGCGTGCGCCAGGCGCACATGCCGCGCAAGGAATTCATCGAACTGTTCCCGTCCAACGAAACCAACCTCGACTGGACAGCCGAACTTGCGCGCAAGCGCCAGAAGTGGGTGCCGGCGCTAAAGAACCACCGCGACGACATCGTGCTGGAGCAGCAGAAGCTCACCGAGATCGAGCGCGCGCTGTACCTGCCGCTCATCGACATCAAGGAAATCAACCGCGCGATGTCGATCGGCGAGGCCAAGGCCCGCCGCGCCAAGAAGGAAATGGTCGAGGCCAACCTGCGCCTCGTCATCTCGATCGCCAAGAAATACACCAATCGCGGCCTGCAGTTCCTGGACCTGATCCAGGAAGGCAACATCGGCCTGATGAAGGCCGTCGACAAGTTCGAATACCGCCGTGGTTACAAGTTCTCGACCTACGCGACGTGGTGGATCCGCCAGGCGATCACCCGCTCGATTGCCGACCAGGCGCGCACCATCCGCATCCCGGTGCACATGATCGAGACCATCAACAAGTTGAACCGCATTTCGCGCCAGATGCTGCAGTTGTACGGCCGCGAACCGACGCCGGAAGAACTGGCCGTCGCGATGGAAATGCCCGAGGACAAGATCCGCAAGGTGCTGAAGATCGCCAAGGAACCGATCTCGATGGAAACCCCGATCGGCGACGACGAGGATTCCCATCTCGGCGACTTCATCGAGGACCAGAACGCCGGCTCGCCGGTGGAATCGGCGACCGACACCGGCCTCACCGAAACCGTGCGCGACGTGCTGGCAGGTTTGACCCCGCGCGAAGCCAAGGTGCTGCGGATGCGCTTCGGCATCGACATGAACACCGACCACACGCTGGAAGAAGTCGGCAAGCAGTTCGACGTCACCCGCGAGCGCATCCGCCAGATAGAAGCCAAGGCGCTGCGCAAGCTGCGGCATCCGTCGCGTTCCGAACAGCTGCGCTCGTTTCTCGATTTCGAATAAGTGGTCGCGCGCAGGCGCGCTCCTACACAGCGCTGTTTGTAGGAGCCGGCCTGCCGGCGACTGAGCGGGAATATCGATGAATCGCATCGCCGTTTTCGTTGACGCCGGCTACTTCTACGCATCCGCCAGCGAGCTGTTGTTCGGCACGCCGCTGCGGCGCGGCGAACTTCGACTCGCCAACGCCGAGTTCGCGCAGTACCTCGCACAAATCGCGGAAACCGTCGGCGGCTGTCCGCTGCTGCGCATCTACTGGTACGACGGCACCAACTCCGGCCCGACTGCCGCGCATCTCGCGATGGCCTACCTCGACAACATCAAGCTGCGGCTCGGCTTCGTCAACCAGTCGGGCGAGCAGAAAGGCGTGGACGGACTGATCTTCTCCGACCTCACCAATCTCGCGCGCAACCGCGCGATCTCCGACGCACTGCTGCTGGCCGGCGACGAAGACCTGCGCGTGGGCGTGAGCCAAGCGCAGGAACACGGCATCCGCGTGCACCTCCTGGGCGTCGAACCGAAAGATCCGTCGGGCAACCAGTCGGCCGCGCTGCAACGCGAAGCCGATACGCGCCGCCAGCTGGATGCCGCGGCGCTCGGGCAATTCCTGTTCCGTCGCGAATACGCGGCCGCGCCCTTCGTGGACATCGATGCCGCCGCACCCGACGCGGACGTCGCGCACAACCTCGCGCGCATGCAGGAACTCGCCAACGAATACGCGGCGACGCTCGATACGGCCCAGCGCGGACTGATCCTCGCCCTGCCCGAGCGCACGCCGCTGCCGCACGAACTCGATCGCGAATTGCTGCTGCGGGCCAGCGAACTGCTGGGGCGCAAACTGGAAGAGGCCGAAAAGCGGACCTTGCGCGGGGCGTTGCGCGGCGCGGTGACGGCAACTGCCGCGGGCGCCGTCAACTGAAGGTGCGAACCGCTAGTTGCGGTCGGTCTGTTGGCACCGAAGCCTGTCGAAATGCGGGAAGTGAACCTCCGCATGACAGTTTGCACATAGCAACCGACACTTCATGGCTTCCGCCATGACGACTTCCCTGCTGCGATTCGAGAGTGATCGCGCGTCGAGTTCGAAGCTCTTGAGTGTCGGATCAACGTGGTGCCACGCAAGCGCCGCGTAATTGCGACCATAGCCACATTGTGCGCACCTGCCACCAAATACCTTCATCAGCTCGATCTTTCGAAGCAGGGCACGTCTTTGCTGTGCCACATAGCTTTGATGATGGTGATTGGTGTCCGCATTTTTACAGCGCCGCGAGCAATACTTTGTCTGGCGCCCCTTCAACTTCCCTTTGCAGATCACGCATCGCACGTATGAAATTCATCATAAGCTTTTATCTATGGCACGCGTGACGCTGTGCATCTACCATGCGCGAGTGGTTTGCATGGGCCTATAGCTCAATGGTTAGAGCAGGGGACTCATCGAAAGGTGCCGCCGCGGTGAAAGCCGCGGGCGGGATCGGGACGAATTCAGGGAAACCTCAGCGGTTCGGCCGGTGGCAATCCTGAGCCAAGCCGTCGGTACACCGACGGAAGGTGCAGAGACTACCTGAGGGCTACAGTGCCCTTGATGACAG
>Ga0134126_10001313_pt1 | contig 31588 bp, 35 predicted proteins | sample KB31752_FD_96881 | JGI IMG/M metagenome (GOLD analysis project Ga0134126, IMG submission 96881) | Terrestrial soil microbial communities with excess Nitrogen fertilizer from Kellogg Biological Station, Michigan, USA - KB3-175-2 | ecosystem: Environmental > Terrestrial > Soil > Unclassified ... | reverse complement strand
GTAGCGTTCAATCCGGATCGAAGATACTACATACCCGAATATTATGAATCATCGGCTATTTGCCCTATATTGATATTCTATGGCATACGGCTTAACCCCTAACTACACCCAAGACCTGCCGCTAGACGGCCTTACTCCTACTCAATACTTGGCCGGCTGTGTGACTGCAGCCCGGTTCCTGGATTGGGATGTCCGGCATATCAGTGATGCAGGACTCATCGCCCTTACGGAAAAGAAAATGTTCCGGCGAAAACAAAAGTTCAGTGTTCAAATTGACAATGGGCTCGCTGCCGCGAGGAGCGAATCTATAGGTTCGGAAATGATGGACTTGGGCCGGAACAAAAAAAGAGTCGAACAATTCATCGATCAGTTCGCCGAAGTCAGGAATACCACATCCCCCGAACAACTCGATCAGCTCTACGAAGAATTGAAGCCGGAATTGGTTCCGCAGGACCAGGACGTGTTGACCGTTCCGCCTCCGGGCAAAAGGGACCAGTGGGCAAGTTTCTTCTCCCTCTTCGTACCGCGCGAAGGGTTTTTTATCACGCCGCTGATCGTCGATCTCAACATCCTGCTTTTCATTCTGATGGTGTTGTCCGGTGCGAATTTCTTCGCGCCAAGCTCAGCCTATCTTGTAAAATGGGGCGCCAATATTCGGTTTCTCACCCTTGATGGCCAATGGTGGCGGGTCATCACCTGTTGTTTCCTGCATATCGGCATCTTCCATCTGTTGATGAATATGTATGCGTTGCTTTACATCGGGTTGCTGTTGGAGCCGCGGCTGGGCCGGCGCCGGTTTGCAACCGCCTATCTGCTCACGGGTGTGATGGCTAGTATCGCCAGTCTGTATTGGCACGGGAACACGTTGAGTGCCGGCGCGTCTGGCGCCATCTTCGGTATGTATGGCGTGTTCCTCGCGCTGTTGACGACAAATCTCATGGAGAAGACGACGCGCGGCGCCATGCTGGCGAGCATCGGTATATTCGTCGTCTATAACCTGGTCAATGGGCTCAAAGGCTCCGTCGACAATGCCGCGCACATCGGCGGTCTGCTCAGCGGTATTGCGATAGGCTATCTCTATTATCCCAGCCTGGCAAAGCCGGACAGGCCCGGGCTTGTATATTCCTCGATCCTCACGGCCGCCGTCCTCGTCATCGCGACGTCGATGTTCGCGTTTCGCAAGATTCCCAATGATTATGTCGTCTTTCAGCAGAAGATGGTTGCGTTTGCCGGCGATGAGCAACGCGCCCTCAACGCGGTTCACCGGCTGAATAGTGACTCGCCCAAAGAGGAGTGGCTGCATGCCATCAACGATAGCGGGATGTATTACTGGAATCGATGTCTTCAATCGCTCAACGAGGCGAGCGCGTTAAAGATCTCCGATCCGCTGAAACAACGTACGGACATGCTGATCCAGTATTGCAATCTGCGAGTGCAGGCCTATGCCTACTATTCACGGCGCATTGCCGGGGCCACCCCCGAAGGCGAAGATTCGCTGCAATATTACAACTCACAGATCTTTAATATAATGGATCAGCTGAAGAAGGAGCAGTAGTCCTTCCCTGGCGCCAGCCACGTCGCCGTTCGGGCCGTACCGGCCCCCTACCCCTCAACGGCACAAAAAAAGGCCATCCAGAAGACCAGATCTGGATGGCTATGACCCTAAAAACAACCCGTTGCTTCTTTAATGAGGTGGTTCAGGGCCTAGGGGCGACTGCGTTAATTAGGTCTACTGCGTGTGCTACGCACATATACAGTAACAGCCGGCAGACCAAACGTAACCGTATATTTAAAAAAAAATTCCAATCAAATGCGAAACGCCCTGCTGACCATAAGTTGCCTGTTATTGGGCATCGCCTTACAAGCCCAAACGATGCGTCCCGTCGAAGAACTGATAAACACCCAAGACCCGGGCTGGCCCCTTGTGCAGCAATGGATTGCGGCCGCGAAGAACAAGGTCGAAGTCCTTCCCTGCGATACCGCGAAGGCCCGCGCGGCCCTCTACAAGACCCAGGTCACTACCCGCTCGCCCATGGGTGCGATCGTCTACAGTACCGGCGGTATTTTGGTGGATGATGGCTGGATCAGGATACTCGGCTCCGGCAGCCCCCGGCTTACCCGAAGTCTCCCCGATTGGAATGCCGGCAAGGTTCCCAGCGCCGACGGTCCGCCGCAATTCTATCTGGTTGCCGACGATGCCATCGGCGGTTTCTTCGCGATCAACGGTGGCGGCCTCGGCAAGGACCCGGACAAGCTCTACTATCTGGCGCCCGATGGGCTGGACTGGGAGCCGCTGGACCTGACCTACTCCGAATTCCTGCAGTTCTGCTTCTCCAACGATCTCGACAAGTTCTACAGCGGTCTGCGTTGGAAGGATTGGCGCAAAGAAGTCGCCGCCATCTCCGGCGACCAGGCCTTCAATTTTTTCCCGCCCCTCTTTACAAAGGAAGGCAAGGACTTCACCAAAAGCAGCCGCAAACCCATCCCCGTCGAAGAGCAATACTCCTATACGCTGGATATGAAAAAGCAATTAGGGATAAAATGAAAAGCTTCAAGATCACCGACGACTCCGGCTTCCTGGCTATTGTGAATGCCGACCGTTACAAATCATTCATCCGCGAAGACTGGGATTTCTATGAATTGATGGATCATTTTGTGGCCGAAATGAATAATGACAACCTGGTTATCTGGGCCACCGGTCTTGAAAATAGCTGGTCTGTCGCATTTTTGCCCGGCCCATCTACTCGCCATGCCTTCCGCGAGTTCACCAAAACCATCGAAGTCACCGCCGGTCGCCTCCATCTCACGAATTACGAAGATTTAACCCTCGCCGCCCAATTCTCCGACCAAAATCTCCCGGCCCAGCACGCCGAAGTCGAATACTTCGAGCTCCCGAATGGCCGCTACGCCCTCACCATTCGCCAGATGTATGATCCCGAACAAATCGACCCCGACGTCCCCGACGAGCCCAACTTCGAGCTCATCGCGGTCCCGGCATCGGAGCACCCCAGCGAAACAACCGAAAATATCTATTGGTGGGAAGGCTAAATTATGGCCGGCAACTCTCTGGTCTGTCCATCTATCTGATCCGTCTTATAATGTTGTCTTTTACAGAATAGTTTTCGCCTATGATCTCCTCAATCTTAAGAGTAACGAGGTAAATTTCGCCAGAAGGAAGTTCTTTTCGATAAAAAATACCCTTTTCGTTACCCGGCAGTCCAGCATCGGCCCCGTCCTGGTAGTAGAAGGGGTTGCAAAGCTCCAAACATCGCTGCCTGCCCAATTCATTCAGACAATCAAGATTTTCCAACAGCCTGCGAGCTCTCGATTCCATAATTATCTACAATTTGATCTTCAGCCCCATTTTATTTTTGAGCGTCAAGCCCATCGTTGACCAGCACCGCCCCAAAGGAGATCATCGAATAATCTCCCGGTATCGGCCCGTCGCTTTCCACGTCTACCATTATATATGCCATAGCCGGAAATTTAAAACAAAATCCCGAGTTGCCCGGCGAAAAAATTAGTAGGAACTGGATCATCATAATCCATCTCGTCGTTTTTGATTTTTCTCGCATTATTAGAATAGTAGTTTTGTAGATGCAAGAAATCTCTTGCATGCAAAAACCCAATCCAAGATGCGACCGTAAAAAGTGGAGAAGCTGTTAAAACAAGGAGAAGGGCTGGAGGTAGAATTCAAAACTGCCAGCTTCGATTTAAACAAAGATACATTCGAGACCATATGTGCTTTCCTGAATCGAAACGGCGGCGATTTGCTATTGGGAATCAACAATAATGGCAAGGTCGAAGGGATTGTAGAGTCGTGCATTCCGGACATGCTGAATAATCTGATTACGAGCGCAAACAATCCGGCAAAACTTAACCCACCCTTCTATTTCTCTCCGGAAGTTCTGGACTACGAAGGGAAAAAGATCATTCATTTATACATCCCTGAAAGTTCTCAGGTGCATAGTACGTGCGGAAAGATCATTGACCGAAATGGGGATGGGGATTTGGATATTACCAGACAATCCGCCCTTGTTACAAACTTATATCTCCGTAAACAGTCGACTTACTCTGAAAACCAGGTATTCCCCTATTTTGAATTGGCGACCCGAACAGCATGAGGATCGCTAGCATACTTTTCGAATAGCGACTCGTTGACGAGTGCCAATTCCTCCAGCAGTTCACGGCGTGCAGATTCCGCCTGAGCTAAAAGAGCCAAAGGGATCGACGTCTGCCGATAGCTCTTTCCATCCGTGCTGTCCCATATCAGGGCTTGCATGATGATCAAGTCGATCACTCCGACGAAGGCGTCTTCCGCGCCTATAGGTAGCATGATGGGGACGGCATTGGCTCCTAACCTTTGTCTGATCTCCGTCACGACCCGGGCAAAGTCGGCGCCTTGCCGGTCCATCTTGTTGACCAGGGCGATTCGGGGAACACGATACCTGTCGGCCTGGTGCCAAACAGTCTCCGATTGAGCCTGTACGCCCGATTTGGCGCAGACCACGGCAATCGCGCCGTCGAGCACGCGCAGCGATCGTTCGACTTCGGCCGTGAAGTCTACGTGACCCGGCGTATCGATCAACGTGATGGAATAGCGTTGCTCCGCATAGTTCCAAAAGGTGGTTGATCGACGCGCTGGAAATCGTAATGCCGCGTTTGGCCTCTTGCGGATCGGTGTCCATTACGGTATTGCCTTCGTCTACGTTACCCAGCTGGTGAGTCAAACCGGTATAATAAAGGATGCGTTCCGTAAGGGTCGTCTTCCCTGCATCTACATGGGCCATGATGCCGATATTTCGGCGTTGATATAAACGTTTCATAAATGTCTGTCATGTTGCGTTGAAAAATGATAAGAATGATGATTGAAAATGTTCTTCGCTACAGGGGAGACAAACAAAAAAGGCCCGCTTGGTGAAGAGGCCTGCAACTAAAAAAGTATAATAGTGCTAACCTCTCTGGGTCGGAGCCGGGAATGCATTTGCCTCCCCGCCTGAAATAAAGACGAGCCGCGTGCTGGCAATAACCATCCGGGTGCTGGTCGGCACCATTGTAGAAAGGCGATATGTCGTGTGAGTACGCATGAGAATGCTAATCGACGCCGCAAAATTAGTTTTATTTTCGATTAAACCAAACTAATGTTGATAGGTTACACTATTGAGTATCGCCATCTCATCCCGTTCTAGCGCGGGGTCAGGAACCCGGCTATATCGTCGCTGAGTAAGAACCAGAATGTAAACATAAAATAGGCCATCCAGCCCATACACTTTCACCGGAAGGCCGTTTACGACGGCATCTGCATACATACACGCGTGACTATGGAAGATAATTTCCTTCTTTGTCAATATCTTGGCTCCTTCCCCCAGGCCCGGCATTACAACCTGTTCGAAATGCTCCTTAAACCAGTTGAAGTTGTATTTTTCAAAAAGGGGTGCTTGAAAGATCTCGACCATCTTCATGGAAAGATGTTGCATTGAGTCCGGCGTCAACCTGACGAGCGTTTTATTCGTAAGCGTATCCTTGAGCATCTGCCACGAAGGTGGGTAGTAAAACGTAGCAAAATCAAGTTTCAACGGCTTCCATCCGTCCGTCTGCCCAAAGCCCCCAAAAGCGAGGCAGCAAAAGATCGCCACCATCGGTAAGCACCGCAATCTAGGCATTTCAATGGTTTAATAGGCTAGCTCAGCCTGTTCAAGATCCAAAATCGTATATACAAATAAGCGAGCAGCGGAATGATCACAATATTCATCCTGTTCAAAGAATAAGCGGATTTAAAATCCAGGTGTAGGACCGCCGACACGCCCCGCAGCACCCCGCATCCGGGGCAATCTTTGCCGGTGATATTCTTAAAAAGACACAGAGTAAATTCACCCTGTGTCTTATAGTCGATCGACCAAACGAAAATGAGGAGGCCGATTAGTATCAGTCTGTTAATATTATCTGCGAACAAGCGCGTTGCCATTGCCATCTCTGAAGCTTTCGGTAATGATCATGATTAGGTCGATCAAAGCCCAAACTCCGCATCCACCCAATGTCACGAGCTGCGCTACTCCGATGCCTGTTTTTTTTGTATAAAAGCTATGTACGCCCAAGCCGCCTAAGAAGAAACACAAGAGTAGGGTGGTGAGCCAATCATATCTTTGAATGCCGTCGGCCCCAATTAAGGAGCTGGTAACATTGGGGTTGGCTATGGATATTCCGCAATTAACGCAAATGACTGCTCTGTCATCGATTTGTTTTCCGCAATTTGGACAATACATGATTATTGGTTTAGGTTATTGACTATGAACGTTCGACGAGCTATAATATTACTAAATTTCCATATCATTGAGCAAATATGAACGAAGAAATTACCCATCAGATCGCCACAATAGAGCAAACCCACGGCGTCCGTGTCCTGTACGCCTGCGAATCGGGTAGCCGTGCCTGGGGTTTCGCCTCACCGGACAGCGATTTCGACGTCCGGTTTATCTACCTCCAGCCCCGCGAAACTATCTCAGCATTCGCGAAAAGCGAGACGTCATCGAATTGCCGGCGGGCGAGGAATTGGATGTTAATGGTTGGGATATCCGTAAAGCGTTGCAGTTATTCCTCAAGGCCAATGCCCCGTTATACGAATGGCTTCAGTCGCCCATCGTCTATAAGGAACAATCCGGCTTCGCCGCCGAGCTTCGCGAGCTCATGTCAAAGTATTTCTCCCACCGCGCCGGCTGTCATCATTATCTGTCGATGGCCCGGAATACCTTTGAAAACGATCTCCAAGCCCCGCAGGTAAAGCTAAAAAAGTATTTCTATGCCTTACGGCCTATCCTCGCCTGTCGCTGGATCCTGGAAAAGCAGGAGGTCCCGCCCATGGAATTTGGTCGCTTGCGGACATTGATCACGGACACCTCGTGGCAGCAATCAGTAGACGAACTACTAAATCGCAAAACGGCGGCCGGCGAGAAAGAGCTCATCCATCCAATCCCCAGCCTACAGGCGTGGATCGCCGCAACGATGGCAGATTGCAAAGAGCAGGCAGATGCCCTGACCACCGTCACCCGTGACACCGAACAATTAGATGAAGTTTTTAGAAAATATATCGAAGCCGTATGACATTTGACGAACTGATCAAGGAGCCGCAGCATCTCCTGTTAAAATGTGTGAGTGGCAGTCGGGCCTACAACCTGGCGCTGCCAACCTCGGACACCGATCTCAAGGGCATATTCGTCCTTCCCAGGAAGGAGTTATACGGCCTCTCCTCCACGCCCCAGGTCTCCAACGAGAGTAATGATGAGGTATTTTTTGAAGTCGGTCGGTTCATCGATCTGTTATGCAAGAACAATCCAAATATTCTCGAGCTTTTGTCCACTCCCGCCGACTCTGTCTTATATCGCCATCCACTCATGGATCTCATCAAGCCCGAAGATTTCTTGTCCAAGCTGTGTATGGATACCTTCGCCGGCTATGCCAAGACCCAGATCAAAAAAGCCCGTGGGCTCAACAAAAAGATCAATCGCGCCTTCGACCGCGACCGCAAGTCTGTACTGGATTTTTGTTATGTAGTGGAAGGTAACGGCACCATACCCCTTCAGGCCTGGCTATCGACCCATAAGCTCCGCCAGGAAGACTGCGGTTTGGCTGCGTTGGCGCATTTCCGCGATGCTTACCAGATCTACCACTGGGAGCCCGACGACCACGCCGCCCCAGCGCATTCCCCTGCCCCGATCCAAGGCCCCGAGCCTATACCGTCTTTCCATGGCATCGTCTCCAACCTGGAGGCCAACGACGTCCAGCTAAGTTCCATCCCGAAAGGCCTGCCGCCTTTAGCCGTCATGCATTTTAACAAGGATGGTTATTCGACCTATTGCCGCGAGTACAAGGACTATTGGGAGTGGACCGAAGCGAGAAACGAGGAGCGGTATCAAAGCACCCTCCGCCACGGCCAAAACTATGATGCGAAGAACATGATGCATACTTTCCGTCTGCTGGCGATGGCCGAAGAGATCGCCAGGTACAAAAAGGTCATAGTCCATCGTCCGGACCGCGATTTCTTTCTCCGCATCCGGGCGGGTGAGTTCACGTTCGAAGACCTCATGGTTCAGGTCGAATCCAAGCTTGTCGCCATCGAGTCTCTCTATGCCCAATCCGACCTCCCCGAGGCCCCCGATATCCGGCTCGCCGAAGCCCTGTTAGTACGCATCCGCGAAAGTTTCTACGAGGCCAAAACTTAGAAATATGGCCAAATTTTTGCATGTGTCTAACAAAGCACAAACATGAAACACCTAACCTCCCTCCTCGCCGTATCTACCATACTGGCTTTCAGCGCAGTCAACACCTCGACCGCCCAGGGAAACAGTCGTATATACATCATGAAAAAGGATGGGAAGCTCACGGAAGTCATGAACGGCACCCGAACCGCCGTCACGGGCGATGTCACCCTTCCCAACCACGCCACGGTCCATCCCGACGGCAGTGTCGACGACATCGATGGCAACAAAAAGCAAGTGAACGAGGGCGAGTACATCAGCTTCGTCGACGGCCGCATCCGCAAGTTATCCGCCAGCCACGCCACCGCAGCAACCGCCACAACCACCAAAACCGCCGCCACCAAAACCGCCGCCAGCAAACCCGCGAAATCCGCGACACGCAAGAAATCCGCCGGCAATCGATAGCCAGCGCCGCATTCCGTGGCACTTATTCGGAAATTCCTTATAACTGATTCTTTTTCCAACTCATCGTGTCGACCCGCTGCAAATCAGATCTTAGCAGCACCCGTTACGATAGCGGTCTTCCTCGATACTGCCCGAGTCTGCCACTCGTTCAATTCGATAATACCCGGCCGAGTCCGCCGTACACGGTTGCCAATCGCCGTCATACCAGGTCGTATCCATCATTTGCCTGCGTGCGTAACGCCGCATCGACATCGTAACAGTACCGATTAAAAGAGCACACCTGGCTCCGGATTTCCTCATTGGCATTAATTTGATACTATGACGCCCGAAAACCAAAATTCCATAGCAAGTCGTAGATTAGCTATGATGCGATGCACACGAAACACACCTTCCGTCTCCCCGCCATAGCGGAAGAGAGGCCGGCCACGCCTTCCTCCTCCTCATTCGCACCGGCGAGTCACCTTCGAAGACCTAATGACCCAGGTCGAAGCCAAGCTCTCCGCTATTGAGACCCTCTATGCCCGCTCGGCCTCCCCGAAGGGTCAAACTCCACAAAAGCCTAAAAATTACCGATTGATATAAGAGAAAGGTTTTATGAAAAATCTTAGATTCGTGAGACCATCGCTCTTTCAACACAATCCGTGAATATCAAAGCCGTCTAATACCCAATACTGCGTACAATAGTAGAGAAATCAGCGAAAGGCGCATATCCTATATTTGAACACGCAAAAAACTTGCACTCGTGGAGAAAATTATAGCCGCATTAAAATCATTTCGAGACGAACGGGATTGGTCCCAGTTCCATAACGCCAAGGACCTGGCAGTTGCTCTAAACATTGAGGCGGGAGAACTTCTCGAGGCCTTTTTATGGAAAGAGGCTGATGCAGCAAACCGCGAAAAAGTAAAAGAAGAGCTGGCTGATGTATTTTCCTTTGCCTTTCTCTTAGCAGATAAATATGGATTTGATGTTGAACAGATTGTTATGGAAAAGATCCGCAGAAATGCCGAAAAATATCCAGCCGACAAATCCCGTGGAAACGCAAAAAAGTACACAGAGTTATGAGCGTTAGTCGGGAAAACAAAACGTTTTTTATTAATCGATATCCGTTTAACCGTGATACAGTTCAGATATTGGCGGAAGATGTATGGCTCAAGAATTTTTGGCCAGTAGTGTATATCCTGAGTAGTAATGCGCAAAAGAAAGCATATGTGGGTGAATCAACTAGCGCATACAACCGGTTACAAACGCACTTAGGACATCCTGAAAAACAGCAGCTGGACCAACTTTACCTCATCACCAGCCCTCATTTTCATAAATCTGCAACCCTTGACATTGAAGCTTCTCTCATCAGATATTTCAATGGCGATAGCTCGTTCGATAAATATCAGCTTTTGAACGGCAATCTCGGACTGACGTTTCAAAACTATTACGAAAAACAGGAATACCAGGCTCTTTTTAATGAAATTTGGAAAGAACTACAAGATCAAAAAATTGCTATTCAAGATCTTCAGGTTATTGACAACTCCGATCTCTTCAAGTATTCACCATATAAGGCGCTTAGTCCAGATCAATATCAGTCGGTTCTCGAGTTGATCGAAATGCTCACTGGACCTACGTCCACGGGGTTTGTCAAAGGAAGCGCCGGCACCGGTAAAACGGTTTTGGCAATTTTCCTCATGAAACTACTCGTTACACCATTGGAAGAGCTCTTCGACAGCGATGAAGATTGGAATGAGAATGAGCCATCGGCAGAGAGAAAATTGATCCGGCGATTGAAAGAGTTATACCCTACTCCAAAAATAGCGTTGGTTGTCCCCATGACGCCGATTAGGAATACGCTAAAGGCCGTATTTAAAAATGTTAGGGGGCTTAATGCCGGCATGGTAATTGGGCCATCCGAAGCAGTCGGTGAAAATTATGACGTACTCATTGTCGATGAAGCTCACCGTTTACGGCAGCGTCAAAACATCACAAACTATCGATCATTTGACGAAAACAACAAACAATTGGGTCTCGGAAATCTAGCTACCGAACTAGACTGGGTCTTGCGAAGCAGCAAAAAGCAAATTTTCTTTTATGACCGTGCACAATCAGTCAAGCCGTCGGACGTACCGGAGGATAGGTTTTTGGAACTACAACTTTCGTCTAGACTATTAAAGCTTGAATCTCAGTTACGCGTCAAGGGCGGTGTCGACTACATCAGTTATATAGAGGATCTGTTAAACGTACGTCTGCCTGATAATGCTCCAATCTTCGAACAGGAGGGTTTTGAATTTGTCATTTTCGATCACATTTCAGATATGGCTCGGGCCATTGCTGAAAACGAAAAGGAACACCAGCTATCACGCATGGTCGCCGGCTATTCATGGGAATGGAAATCCAAAACCGAGCCTACGGCAATGGATATAGAGATCGAAGGCATGCACTTTCAGTGGAACCAGCAGTACAACCAATGGATCAACTCGAAGAATGCGGCAAAGGAGATCGGCTGCATTCACACGACGCAAGGCTATGATCTTAACTACGTAGGCGTAATATTTGGCAACGAGATAAGCTACGACCAAAAGCTAAACGAAATGATCATTCATCCACAACGCTTTTACGACAAAAAAACAAAAGCCGGCATCAAAGAAATCGCCACTTTAAAACGGTACATTCTTAATATTTATCAAAACATGCTTTATCGCGGTATCAGGGGCGTTTATGTCTATGTTTGTGATCTCGCGTTAAAAGACTATTTCAAACTACACATAGCCACCTCCAGGCAATCGCGAAGTTAATTTCCTTAGATTTAAATAATCCAAACTGACTCTGCATTGTCGCAGCAACTCCAATCTAAGTCTCCCTGAATCAAAAACATAAATCTTTCTGCCACCTGCATGTCGAATTTTTAAGACAACCCATTGGTTTACCTTTCCAAACGTCCCTTAAACGCATGGAAAAGATTGGCGGTCAAAGAAGTCCGAGGCACCGCTTCCCAAAGCCACTTTACGGTTAACCGGAAAGTCTTTCCGGATTCATCTAATACCTTTACACAACTTCAAAGGATTCATCCAAATGGCATGTTTAAACCAATTTCACCTATCAAAAAAACAGGTGTCCTATGAAATCCTTGAATGTATCTCTGTAACAGGAAATAGTCAGCCGTTAGTCGCTGGTTGAGAGTGAATATATGCCGCTCCATAACACCTGACGGCGTCAGACATGATAACGTAAATGTCTGCGCTTCATAAATATCAACCCTAAACCATGAATGATCCAACTCATAGCGGGTATCGGTACATCAACTTTAAAGGGACGGCCAGCTACCGGAGGTACGTTCCCGACCGCTCCGACAATCCTCTCAAAGATTTCGTGCCTCATTTGAATCAGCAAGATACCCCCTCTCATGGCACCTATGGTGCCCTTCTATTTGATCAACGCTGGAGGGACAAAAGGCAACAAATACTCACAAGAGACAGTTATTGTTGCATAATCTGCAAGGAAAAAGAAAATCTCCATATCCACCATAGGCAATACCATTTTTTGATTCGAGAGAACCAATATAAACCACCTTGGGATTATGAAAATCGGCTGCTGATCACTCTATGCGAGAGATGCCATCGGCAGGGTCACAACAAATACAAAGTTCCAACTATAACTGTGTAAATAGAATCGTATGGGATTATTTAGCTTTTTCCGAAACAAAAAAAACAATGCCATCTTAGCGAATCCGTTTGGCGGCTCCATCAGTCCCGAACGGCCAGAAGTTCAAAAGGAAACCTTCATAGAAGAAGAAAAAACTTCAAGCGAACTACGGACCGAACACGCCTGGAATATCGACTATCTGTTCGAGATTCTAAATCGAGACCATGAACAAAGAGGATACGATGATGCATTGAGAAATCCAGATTCAAGCCATTTAGATCAGAATGTCCTACTGCTCAAAAACGAGTTGGGCCGAACGATCAAAAAGGTCAAGACTTTCTACGATAGCTTTATGAAAGAAATTGATTTTCATATCGAGAGCCGTAGTCGTAACGGAATGATTGATACCGTAGATGAATTAAAAATGAAAAGAGAGATTGCCCAAAATCACGTGCAGAAAATTCTGGAAATCGAAACTGATGCTCAAAAGGGACAAGGAGATAGCCAAGGTATATCGCTGAGCTACACAAGAGGCTTTAAGAATGGCTTAGCAGCTATTTCGCATCATTCAATACTAAAAAGACCGATATAAAACTAAAACATGCAAAACTGGTGGATACGATTTGGATGCTTCTTAACCGGCTTTAACTACAGAATCATCAAGGCGTCCAGCGAAATAGCCGCGAAATCTGTGAAACGATACACATCCGCACTCTTGATAGTTTGTGTATTATGGTCATTTATCGGTTTCATGTTTGTTCGACGCTATATGTATGGCACTGCCGCCAGTTCTGTCGCAGGTGCACTCATTATGGTCTTCATCGTTATCCAAATTGAAAGGCAAATTATATTATCCGTAGACCCGCCAAAGTTACTTTATTGGTGCAGGGGAATTATTGCCGTCTTAATGGCCATTCTCGGCTCCATTATTATAGACCAAATCATATTTAAGGATGATATCGAATTGGAGAAGGTCACCTATTTAAATCAACGAGTCGACGATGCCTTGCCTCCAAAAACCAATCAAATTAAAAGTCAGATTTCAGCGCTGGACACTGCGATACAGAAGAAAGATTCTGAAAGGTCGACAATCATTGCAGAAGTGACTAAAAACCCGTTTATCCGAAGCACCGTCTCACAAACGAGTCCGACAAAGGTAAATACAACGACGCGAGACTCGTCAGGCAAAGTTGTCACAGAAGAGAAAGTCATAATGTCAACAACAGCGGTCACCAGCAACGTAATGAATCCAAAACAACAATTGATCGGTCCTTTGGAGCAGACATTGATTTATCTCCGAAAACAAAAGTCCGACCGAGAGGATTCACTGTTAAACATAAGACCCGCCCTCGAAAAAGAAATCAAATCAAAAGTCGGCTTCTTGGACGACCTAAAGTTAATGTTCAAATTGATATCAAATTCCAATGTTGCATTAGGCGTTTGGCTAATATGGTTCCTCTTTCTAATGGGGCTCGAGATGCTGGTTCTGGTTAGTAAGATAGGGGAAAAGCCGAATGATTATACCGAAACTCTAAAACATCAAATGGCGCTCCAAATAAAAAAACTGAACGTCTTGTCGCACCTTGTTGGAAAAGAATAATTTACTCTGACCACTGGGAACTACTAAACAACCAGCTTTACCTTATTAATCCTGTAGACCAATGATTAATAACCCCAAAATTTTTTTAAATGCAAAATGGAGTTCAATTTCTAAATGACGCTTGTTTGGCTATTGCCGAGACATTAGAAAATGTAGTTAAAACCAATGCTATAAAGTATGTGCCTTATGATATAGATTGTGCCTGCTTGAAATCTGATTATGTAAAACAAGCAGATATAACACGTGAGGAATGGTTTTCCGAAATATTCAATAGCTACAACGGTGCCACAGTTTATGCAATCGAAGTTCTATCAGGACCGGGCAATCAGCGAATAATAGAACTGTACAAAGACTATATAAAGACACCCGTACAAATGAGGAGAGGCACTTCGGCCTTAAAATCAACCGCGGACCCTAATACAAAATACCTGTATGTAGGAAAAGTAAAAGCTGTTTTTCATGGAAGGGTAATTCATCACCTCGGTTTTCATAGTAGTGGCCAAACCGTAGGATTACAAATTTTTCATTGGTTAAAAGGCGAGCAATTACAGCTTCGAATTCACACTTACCAATTCCCCCAAAATATGGAGAATTTTTTGGAAGTTTTGGAAGGCCAGTTGGCAAAACAATTAAAACCACTGATCGGAAAGCATAGATAGTATTTTGAATTAGCCACGGCGGTATCCTAACAGCCAAGTTCACCTGCCCAAGTATTGCTCCAGCTCCATTTCCGATTTGATCAGCACGTCCCGAGGCTGGCTCCCCTTGCCGGGCCCTACCACGCCGATCGTTTCTAACTGGTCCATCAGGCGGCTGGCTCGATTATAGCCTAATTTCATCTTGCGCTGGATGAGGAAAGTCGATCCCAATTGATTCGCCACAATAAGCCGGGCCGCCTCTTCGAGGAGAGGGTCACGGTCTTCCAAATCGAAACAATTCACTTCCAATTCTTTTTCTGATATCTGTTCCGGCAAGGGATATACGTGTGAATAGCCATTCTGGCCGGCAATGAACTGTGTTACGGCATCTATTTCAGCGGGTCTGACGAAGGCGCAAGCGATATGGAGCATTTGATTGTTAATGCATAGGAGCATATCACCAGGATGGTTCAGCTTTTCGGCGCCAGCCATGTTTAGAATCGTTTTCGAATCGTCTCTCGATCCGAGCTTAAAAGAGGCACGTGCAGGGACATTCTGGAACATCTCATGACTCTGGCCGGCCGTTGGATGCCCGCTGGTGACGAGGATCACATGGATACCAGCCTGACGCCCCTCTGCCGTCAGCCGGATGATCGTGGATCTTGCTTCATCGTGATGCGTCATGATGAGCTCGATGAGATCGTCGACGGCCACAACGATAAATGGCAGGAATCGATGATCTTGGTTTGGCGAGAGCCGGCCTTCTCCGAATTTCTCATTGTATTCTTTGACATTATGCACATTAGCCGCCCTCATCAGGTCATACCGGTTGTCGAGTTCTATGCATAGTGCGAGGAGACTGCGGATTGCAGTTCCAGGATCCGTAATGATGGGGTCGTCACCATTGATGCCGGCAAGAAAATGCCTGCCGAGAACTCCGTAGGCGTTTAGCTCGATCTTTTTCAGATCGATCAGCACCAATTTAAGTTCCGATGGGCGTTTTTTGTAGAGAAGCGATAGTAAAATGGCGTGTAAAACAACTGATTTGCCCTGTCCGGTAATGCCCGCGATAAGGAGATGGTGCAGGTCTCCAAGATCGAAGACGCAGGCCTTGTCATCGTTGGTCTTACCTATGGCAATCGGAAGATCGTATTTTGTGTCCTGAAACGTCTCTGCCGCAATCACCTCGAGCATACTCACTATGCGATTTATTGCGTTGGGCACCTCGATGCCGACGGTTCCTTTCCCCGGGTTGGGAGCGATCATCCTCACGCTAGGGGCAGCGAGTCCGAGGGCAAGCTCCTTCCCCACTCTTCGGATATCAGAGACATGGACGCCCGGGGCCGGTATTATTTCATATAGTGTGAGTGCCGGACCAGTTGTGGCGGCAATGGCAGTGATGGCAATATCGAATTCCTTTAACGTCTGGACGATCTTGTGCTTGTGTTTTTCGAGCTCTCCGTCATTTTCGCGACTCTCTTCTTCGGGACTTTGAACGAGGAGATCGAGAGAGGGAGGCTGATAGTCCTTGAGATCGGCCACGGGATCTGGGACCGGTTCCGGGGACAGTGCAACCGCCTTCAGCGCAGGTTCTGACCGGACGGTAAGTAACGTTTCTGATACGCCTCGTCGGGCGACCGCTTTTGATCCGTTGGTTGTCGGCGCTTGTCGAATGGGCTCATCCACTTGTTCACCATCGATAATCGGGGGCGCCGAAGCTTTTTGCCGGCTGAACCAAAATCCTAAGTAAGCTGAGAGCACGGCGGCGGCAAGGAGTACAATTGTCCACATAAAATGCGGGTTGGTTCTTGAAATTGAATTAGACGCCGATGAAGCATTTGGTTCTGTTGACTTTTGCTTCCTGCACCTTGTGTATAAATTGCTGAACATCGGCTGTTTGCATTCCATCTACCCGGAACTTCAGCTTCGCTCCGCCGTTGGAGGCAATGGTGACTACCCGGTGTTTGGTTGACCACCAAAGGATAATAAAAATAACGCCGAGAAAAAAGCTGCCAGATTGAACACCAGTATCGATCGACCTGTCATTAGCCGTTACAAAAAACCCGATGAGGAAACAAATCGCCGCCAATATGGAATAGAGCGGGTTGCTAAGGTAGAGTAGTTCAACGGAACTAATGTTTTCGAGGAAGATGGTGACCTGGTAGGATCGTCCCCACTCTTTGTTTGATTGGTGGATGCGATGGTTGGTCAAAACGACTTTGTCTTCATTCGAGGAAACGAGTACTTTCTCTTCTGGCAATAGTTGCATATGGCTGATATCTGTTTTTCCGGATAAGGTAAGCAAATTCTATGGGCTGGCGCACCGTGAAAACACCTTTTAAAGCAGCTTGCGAACAACTGCAAGGCATGAATCCGGTTTCCCGTAATGGCAATTGAAGTTTCGATCTTTAGCCCCCACACCTCATTTCGCCGGGACATGCCGCGAAATAATATACGCAGTGACCGGCCTTAACCGGAGATTAGGATCCAGGGGATGAAAGCCGCCGGAAGTGTAAAATTCATAATCCCCGCGGAATCGCACGTACCACACATGCCCGATGGCCGCTAGGGTTATCGTGTCCGGACGGGTTATTTTTCTAAAGCGCATAAGCTTCTCCGAATCCAGGGCGATGACAACGGTGTCGCCCAATTTCTCATTGCAAGGAACAGGCTGATAGTGATCCTCTGCCCAGAACATGCAGGCCTGGGTTCCGGGTGGGATCGGCGGAAAGGTATTATGGGATGGAAACCAGTAAAATACAACGGCTGCCAATGTGATAGTGACGGTAAATACGATGACGATCTTCCGGACATATGACGTTTTTTCCTCTGGACCGGTCGTTTCGTGTGTGTCGCGGCCTTCGGCAACATCGGTCGGGTCGGCAAGTTCATCAGCGTCCGGTTCCGGCGCAGTTAAATCCCAGGGTCTGCCTTTAAAATCGATGAGCCAGGCAAGAAGTTCGATATTCTTGGATTCTGTGGTAGCCGTGGATTCTCTCAGGAATTTAACCAGCGGTTTGAACTTATCGAGGTCGAACCGTTCTATCGACTGCAAACACGTCTTTTTATCGTGTGCGTCCTCAAAAAACTTCTGCAGCGCATCCTCGTCCTTTCGATCATACCTTTTGTTGCACACAGCGAGGCATTCGTCCCGGAGCCTGCCCGGCGTCGGCTCCCTAAGCTCTAGGGGAAATCCACTTGTCTCTCTCTTTTGCCGGTAATCCCGCAGAACCAACTTCGTGTAGCTGATGAATATCATCACCACAAGTATAAGCAAACTATCGGATTTTACGGAACCCGGTAGTGGCCGCCGGACTCTCACCGGAATTTCAACGGAATCATCGGAATTGCCGGAATCTCCTGCTGATCAGGGCATTAGGCGACCCTATCTTCGTTTCCGAAATCAAATCGAACCTCACTAGCTACGAGGTGAACTGTACAGACCCGATTTGCGTGAGCAGCGAGAGCGGCGGCAGATAACCGGCCTGGGAAGCGACTACCGGCTTCCGCGATCGCTGTTCACAACTACTTCCCAACAAGTAAGAAGCGCTTCTTACCGAGAGCCGCATCGCCGCGCCGGAGGCATCGCCATCGGCAGTGGCTATTCTTTCACTTCTAAAAACTGGGAAAATGATAGAATTCCTTCTAGCCCTTATGCTGGCAGCCGATGGTACTGGCGGCGATACGGGCAACATTCCGCCTACGCCTCCCCCTCCGGGCAGCTAAGATCTATAGGTAAGGCAAGAGCAATCTTGCCTTACTTTTTTTATCTTTAGCAAAACCAGTCCTTTTGAAAGTATTTCCATTTTTCCTCTTTGGCACAGTTGCCGCGGTTTCCGCCTGCAAAGAACAGCATACTAATGTCCACATAATTACGGCGCCGGATTACAAGAAAGGGGTCGCCTTTTTGGAACGGCGTAACGATTCCGCATACTACTACTTTAACAAAGTTGCCACGACCTCTAAGGACAGCTTGCAGATCGCTATGGCATATAATAACATGGCCGTCATCCAAAATGATGAGGGAGATGACTACGGCGGGCAAGATATGGCGCTTACCTCACTGCGGTATTTACATGAAAATAGGGAAAAAGACCAATATTGTTTCGTAGCCGATTATAACGTACTCGGAAATAGCAGCCTGAATTTAAAGAATTATGATGCGGCAATCGATTATTATAATAAGGCCGCGGCCCTGGCAAAGAATGAAGGATGGAAAGCCATTGCTTTAAACAATAAGGCTGTGGTCTACCGGGAAAAAAAGCAGTATGGACAAGCCATTGCTTTGTATGATTCGATCCTTCAGCGAAGTAAAAAATCAAAAAGAGAGTATGCCAGAGTTGTCACGAACCTTGCCATGGTCCGGTGGCTGCAGGATACTGCCTACCGTGCGGCCCCCGAGTTCCTGATGGCCTTGGCATTACGCAAGGCGGAAAATGATGTCTGGGGCCTGAATTCCAGTTATGCCCACCTGGCAGATTATTATACCTCGTCCCGGCCAGATTCCGCCCTGCATTATGCCGTCAAGATGTACGCAGTCGCAAACCAGCTCCAAAGTCCCGATGATGAACTGGAGGCGTTACAAAAGCTGATCATGCTGGGGCCGTCAAGGGACGTGAAGAAGTATTTTACCCAATACCGACACTTAAAGGATAGCCTCGAAACGGCCCGGAATAACGCCAAAAACCAATTTGCCCTGATCCGCTATGAGGCGGAAAAGAACAAGGCGGACAACCTGGAATTGCAGCACGACAATGCCGAAAAGAAGGTCGAGATCTTCAAACAACGGATAGGCCTCTTGGTTTCAATGGCCGCCTCTGTCTTGATTGTAGGGTGGATTGTCGCTCGGTCTCGGTCGAAGATGCGTCGGCATAAGCTAAGAACGTCTAAAAAAGTACACGATGTTGTAGCAAATGGGTTATACCGCATAATGACCGGAGTCGAGCATCACAGTAATATTGACAGAGAGCAATTATTGGACGATTTGGAGGTGCTGTATGAAAAGTCACGGGATATTTCGTATGATCAAGCCGGTAACGAAACTGATGATTTTCACCAAGTCGTTACTGAGTTGCTCACCTCCTTCGCGGGGCCGACCACGAGGGTGGGGTCGATTGGCAACGACAGAAACCTCTGGGAGATAATTCCTAACGGAGTAAAAATTGAGCTAAAAGCTATTCTCCAGGAACTAATGGTCAATATGAAGAAGCATAGCGGGGCTGCGAATGTCGCGGTTCGCTTTGAACACCAAAATGGACAAATGACGATCCGATATACAGATGACGGCAAGGGATTTACCAAGGGCCAGCACTTCGGTAACGGTTTAAAGAATACGGAAAACCGGATAAAGAATATGGGCGGACGCATTATTTTCGATAGAAATTACCCCAGCGGGTTGAAAATCGAGATCTATCTTCCATTATCTTAGTTTAAGATGATAAAAAAAATACTCATAGCAGAAGATCATGAAAGCGCCAACCTCAGCGTGCAAAAGACATTGGAAGAACTGGGCATTGCTGATCCGGACAAGGTCTATTATTGCGACGATGCCCTGCTCAAGATCCAAAAGGCTACACAAGACGGCGACCCGTATGACTTGCTGATTACCGATCTTTATTTTGACGAGGACCATACCAAACAAAAACTGTCAGACGGAAAAGCATTGATCGTTGCGGGTCGTAAGGTGCAGCCTGATCTTAAGGTGCTGGTCTTTTCCGCAGAAAAAAAGGCGGCCGTAATCGAATCCCTTTTCGAAAAGCACGAGATCGATGGCTATGTTCGAAAGGCCAGGAACGATGCCCGGGAACTTAAGGCAGCTATCGAGGTTATTGGTAATGGACAACGGTATTTCCCCAGGTATCTCAGGCAACTAATCGGCCAGAAGAACGCCTATGAGTTCCAGCCCTACGATATAACGATCTTAACCCTGATGGCGGAAGGCATGCGACAGAAGGACATTCCGGCCTATTTGCAGCAACACAGCATAGAGCCTACCGGCCTGAGTAGTGTGGAGAAGCGGTTAGGCCATATCCGCGAAGCATTGGAGTTTACTAATAATCAGCAACTCATCGCCTATTGTAAGGATATGGGAATCGTATGACGCAACTACGGTTTCCCGTAAAGAATATCATTTTTCGCATTTAAATTGGACCGACAAAGAAGTTAACCCCTAAACCCATTTTTCAATGAAGCTTCTTCTGGCCGTGTTGGTGATCTTCAGCAGCGCCCGGTGCACCCCAACGATCGTGTACGTTTGCGATAGCCCGAAGGCTACACGTTACCATCTTAAACAGGATTGCCGCGGCCTCAGCAATTGCAGCCATCGGATCATCAAAATGACACTGGAGGAGGCGGTAAAGAATCACAAGACGCTGTGTCATTGGGAAAGGTAATACAATCGGCAGGCATGCTCCCTTAAACCCACCCCTACTGCGTATGATATTAGAAAAAATTGTTGAAAAGTATGACAATGCATTACTAGACCAAATCTCCGCAGATAAGATCGATGAAGCGATCAGCCTCCGATTGCCGCAGTCCGTCATCATTCAGGAGATTGTTTCCGCTCTAAGTTCTCAGTCTTATATCTCAGGCAAGTTGCTATATGCGAAGCCGCCGACCTTCGCGATCGTGAATCTGGTTTTACAGTCGAACGGTTTCGCCATAGAAGCAGCCGACTTTCAACAAAAAGTATTGCAATATGTGCGCGAACTCTCTCGCACGGCATCTCAAAACAGCAAGCGGCCTGACCACAATCCTCAGTTGTATATCAAAATTCTCAGGAAGGCATATGAAAACGATGGTTTGATTGATAAGAACGAAGCACAAATACTGGAGCTGGTAAAGTCCGAACTCGGTATTTGGGACCGTGAACATTTTGTATATATGCATGATGAGTCAATTTTGGACCTTTGGAATATCGAAAACGAGTACTACACAGCGAGGAACCGGTTGCTGGCAACCGGAATTCTTTTGACGCATGAGGATAAATATTTGATTGCCGAAGAAGTAGCCCCACAAATCCGAAAAGTCTTTGGTATCGAGATAATGGATGACGCGTACAGGCGGCTGCTTACCCGGCTGGTAAGGAAGAATTGGCGGTAGCCCTTGACCATTGCGGGCTCAATGTCAGCGGATCGAAAGAGGCCCTTGTTGACCGAATGCTTAGTAGTCTGGCTCCGCCCGGTGATGTTCTCAATCTATTTCACTTGGAACATTTGCGCGACCTGTGCCGAAAAGACGACATTCAAGTAAGCGGTGCGAAGAGCACAGTTATCAACCACATCATTCGCCATTTCGACGAAGGATTGGACCTAAACAGTACCGCAGCTGAATTTGAAATTTCTGAGGCGCCGGCGGAGCCGGAAATTCGGGAGATGCAACAGATACTTTTTGGCAAGTTATTGTTTTACCTGACAGGCCAGCAACTCTATGACATCCTTTATCGCAGCGGCCTGATGACGAGTGGTTCAAAGGAAGACAGGGTAAAACGTATATTAGAAAGCCGATGGTCCGAAAGATCACTATTTAATTGCCTGCGAAAAGAAGACTTGGTGCAGCTCAATCGAAAGCTCAGTATTCCGGTCACAGGTTCGAAGCAGGAGTTGGTCGACCGATTGCTGGATTATGAGCCGCCCCAAACCCCTGACCCAGTCATATCACTAAGTTTGGAGCAGGATGATCTACCCTCCCGTCAGCAGTCCACGGCGGTATCCGAACCAGCAATTCGCGTGGAGCCTCTTGCACCGCCGCCAGGTTGGGAGGAGGTCAGCTCTGCTTTCCCCGAACTCGACAAAAATGAAAAGATTGTGGTCGCCATTCTAAAAGAGGCAAAATCGGTCACAGAGCAAGATCTTGAACGGATCGTGCAAAAACGTCAGCTCGGGTGGTTTCTGCTAAAGGCCCATATGGCAGAGTTGATTGCCAAACTTCGAAAAGCTCAAACTCCCTGGATACAGATCAAGAGCATTCAAAATGCGAACATTTATCAATGGGTAGCCGCCGATACCGTGGACCGGCTCGTGCTTGAGAAGAAATCCGCCCGCGATATCATTGACGCTTTGCGACATGGTGTGGTTCCGAAACATCACTTGGACCTGCTCATGGTCGGTCAACAGGTAGCAAGAAAGCACTTGGAAGAGTTGTTGCTGGACCTTCCCTCGAGAAAATCCCATTTCAAATTTATCAGAGGTCAGTACGGGTCCGGAAAAACCTTTCTTTGCTCTTGGCTGAAGGAATTTGCTTTGGACAATGAATTTGCGGTATCATTTATTAATATTAGTCATGATCAGCCTTTATCGGATCTGCCTGTCTTCTTCTCTGGTATGATCAGTGGATTGCGCACCCCCGAAAAAGTGGATTCGGGCGCACTGGTGGATATCCTCGAATCCTGGTTGCTGCATATTCACAATAGAACCGCTACGCTTGAGGGGATTGACCCTTGCGACGCCGGGCGCAAAGGCGAACTAATTTCAGCCGTGGAACGGTCAATTGAAATTGAATTTGCCAATTTGACCGATATCGACCCCGGCTTCGCTGTGGCCTTGCGCGCATTTTATCGGGGCAAGGTTAGTGGGGATAGGGAACTCGCCTCCCATGCGATTGCTTGGATCACGGGGAGCCGATCGCTTTCTGGGCAAGCCCTCCGGGACATCGGCGTGCGTGGCTATCTAGAGGCAAACGACGTATTTGCTCGCATGCGGGCGATCTTGGAAATTATGATCGGTGCGCGCTATCGCGGCCTTCTTCTCCTGGTTGACGAATTGGAGCTTGTGCGAAAATTCCCACACGCTAGGCAGCGAGAACAAGCGTTAGAAACCCTACGGCTCTTAATCGATGAGGCAGGTAGGAATGCCCTTCCTGGTTGTCTGATGATTTTCACAGGAACCGACGAATTTTTTGAAGACGAGCGGTACGGCCTGAAAAGCTATCAGGCACTAGCGGAAAGGGTAATGACCAACTTTAAACATGAAGGTTTCGTCAGCATGAGACAACCCATCATTAAATTGGAATCGCTCGACCGCCAGCGCCTTACGAACGTAATCTTGAAGATTCGAGACCTCTATGGTGTTGCCTATAGCTGGGATGCCGGGCACTTCGCGGATGATGAATCGGTTTCGAAGATGGTCATCGAATGGACCATGTTCGGAGAAGAAAGTGTGGATAGAAAGCCAAGGCCGGTGATCAGGGAATTCATCCACTTGCTGGACCTTTGCGAAGAGAACAAAGGTGTCAGTTTGACTGAATTCTTGCAAAAATCGAAATCCGCCGCGGTGCCGGCGTTTTCATACAATCAAAACTAATTGCTTTGTGTCACTAAGCAAACTGCATCCGAGGTTACGCGATTTTGTCAAAGACGAAAACTGGGACGATTTGACTCCCATTCAAAAGAGAGCATTCGATCCTATCTACAAAGGCGAAAGTTGCCTCATCGAGGCCCCGACAGCTGGAGGAAAGACAGAGGCCGTTCTATTCCCTTTGCTGACCCGAATAGCATCTGGAAAATCCTCTGGATTCAAAGTTCTCTATATTGCACCTCTAAAAGCATTATTGAATGACCTGGCATTGCGGGTGATTCCACATGCTAAAAGATGCCACCTGGAAGCATTCAAATGGCATGGCGATGTCGGACAAGGAGAAAAGATTCAACAAATGTCTTTCCCATCGGATATTCTGCTGACTACCCCCGAGTCCATCGAAGCGATTTTGCTGAGAAGATCAAACTGGGCCGAGGTCTTTGCCAATCTTGAAACTGTGGTAATTGATGAAGCGCACTACTTTGCGCTTACCGAGCGAGGATCACATCTGATAAGTCTTCTCCGTCGCATTGATTTTGCCATCAATAAGCGTCCACAGCGGATCGCCATCAGTGCCACTGTTGGCAATCCGGAGGCACTTTTGTCCTGGCTAATAGGACCAGATCGGAGTGGGCAAATTATCAAGGTTGATGGCAAGGCCTTCAAGGAACGAGATTTTGAAATTATGTATTTCCGCGACCAGGGTCCGAATCTCCAAAATACCCTGTATCATCTCTTGGCTCTTAAGAAAAAATCGATCGTATTTGAAAGATCGCGGACGGCCACCGAGGACACGGCTGCACGGATCAATGAACGGAATGCAGCCTCGGGGAGTCGGGTGCCCGTTAAAGTCAGGACTCACCACTCCTCGGTTAGCAAGCAGCTAAGAGAAGACGCGGAAGGCTCTATTAAGCAGACGGCCGAGACATCTCTGAACGCCATTATAAGTACCTCGACATTGGAATTGGGAATAGATATTGGTCAGTTGGAACAGGTCATCCAAGTCGGAGGCCTAAACAGCTCCAGTTCCTTTCTTCAACGTGTCGGCAGAACAGGTCGAAAAGAAGATCGGCCGCAGTTCTTTAGAGGGCTTTGTAACGATCAAGAGGGGCTGCTCCTTCTTATTGGCTGTGTCAGCCTGGGATGGGAGAAAGTTTCCGAATCAATTCTTTTTCCCATCAAGGCCTTTCATATCCTGGCGCACCAGCTTATCTGCACTTCTCTACAAAACCACGGAATTACTACCAGTCAGGCCTGGGATCTCCTTTCAGAACCCGCCTGTTTTGCCGGTATCACAAGGGAGGAATTCGTTCGATTGAAAACATTTATGATTGAAAAAAACTACTTAAGGCGATTAGAAGGCGATATACTGCTTCCAGGTGAAGTAACCGAAAGGACATTCCTACAAGGTAACTGGCGACGTCTCTTTGCCATTTTCGATACCGGTCCGAGCTATACTGTTGTGGACGGCAAGAAGATTATCGGCACCCTGGACTCCGGGTTTGCGAGAAGCCAGGAACTTCCATTTGTTTTTGTACTTGGTGGTCAGGAATGGAATACAATTAAGTTGGACCATGAATTGCAACAAGTGTCGGTCGCAAAAAATGAAACCGGCGTTGCTCCTAAATGGAATGTCATCGGCAACTTCGACGTCCCCTTCGAATTGGCTCAAGAAATCGGGCGGCTCCTTATGAATAGTATTCCACTGGCTTTTCTTGACTCGGAAGCCATTCTCGAACTTACCGCGATTCGGAATACCGTTCAGGAGCTCGGATGGCAGCCAAACCGGTGGGTATTAGAATCTTCCCTGTCCGACGGCGATGTGCGTATCTGGACCTTTGCTGGCGATAAAATCAATCGCAGTATTTCCACGCTAATTACAGGGCGCACGGATATCGAAGCTACCTATGATTATAAAAAGGTAATAGTCAAGAAAAAGATTGGTCAGTCTATGTCAATGGATGATCTCAAATCAACATTAAGCTTATTGGCTTTAGAGAAGGAGGCAGTGCTTATAGAGGAAATCGAGAACCGGATCAAGAACCGGTGGTTTTCAAAATTTTCGTCTTGTCTCCCTGACGATTTGGCGAAGAAAGCCATCCGTGAAAAGGACTTTGATATGGGGGGCCTTATGCGAGAATTCAAAAAGGTGTCTATTTGTGTTCTATAAAAAGGACCTGGCTGAACGGGAAACCGGAAAATCCCCGGCACGATATAGTGTAGGTTTATAAAAAAAATATGCCAGCTGCTTTCATTGAATATCGCCCGCGCTCCACAAACCCAAACGCCGAAGTCACCCATTACTCAATAATAGTAAATGGAAAAGAAGTGGATTCGTTTAAAACTCAAAAGGCAGCAAAGGATGCCGCCTGCAGGGACAATTATCGCCCTGTACATGTTGCCCGAGTTCGACATTTACAGGATAGGGACATTCCAGACCATTGGCGCAAAGATCCCTGCTGAAACATCTTTCGAGACGCTTCCAAGTTGTATGCTTACTCTCGCACTGCATAAGTCCGAAAAAATGGGGGGTAACGAGCCTTCACATTGGATATAAATCGATATTTTCTAATGCTCAAGCCATTGCAGACCTAGGCAGTAAATAGTCTTCCGGAACCATTGGTCATCTCAGCGATTTCAGACGACAATCTGGAGAACCCCGATATTTAAACTATAAGCTTCATAAAGACTGTCTATGCCGGCTGGCTAATGAAGAGTGACCGTATCGCCGAAGTACCGGCCCTATTGGGAAATCAATTGCGCATGCATATACCCCATCCCCGCCGGGTATACCTGCTGTCCTCTTCCCCGCTCACCTGAACCCTATCCGCATACATATACGTTTCCGACCCGCCATTGATCACCCCCGTTCCCATCAAAGACACATTCTCCGCCTCATCGGCAAAGATCAACCCCAGCTTGAGCCCACCCACCACCGCTACCGCTTAATCCATAGTCCCGCTGCAAACCATAGTCGTTGGGTATTGGCGCTGGCGAGCAAAACCGATCCCGGCCCCAGCCGCAAATCTACATTGCCATACAACCAAAGGGTCCCGATCACACAGGTCCCCGCCGGCACCAGCACGACACCCCCGCCCGCCTTCACACACGCGGCTACCGCCTTATCGATCGCCTTCGTGTCCAGCGTATGACCATCCCCTTTAGCGCCATATACGCGAACATTAAAAATCCCCTCCTGCCCGCACGCCGCGAGCCCGGGACCGGCAAGCGCCACAACCAGGAGGACACCGCGCAATAGTCCAGTGAATATTCGCATGGCATACAATTTGATCCAAACTTACCAAGGTATCCGCCGCCTGATAACCTCACCCGTCGCACGATCCACCATTTAATACATACACCGTATGACTCCCATGGGAAAACGATTCCCCGCGATTATCGCCCTGCTCGCCATTCTTTATGCCAGGCCCGCCCATGCTTATTCCGTCCTCGCCCATGAAGCCCTCATCGATAGCTGCTGGGCAACATCCATCCAACCGCTTCTTTTATGGAAATATCCGGGGGCGACAAAAGCGCAGTTAAAAAAAGCGCATGCTTATGCCTATGGTGGCGCCATAGCTCCCGATATCGGCTATTTCCCATTCGGCAACCCATTTTTTACGAACCTGGTCCACTACGTGAGAAGTGGAGACTATGTAGACGCATTATTATCCGATGCGCAGGATATCGATGAATTTGCCTTCGCACTCGGATTTCTGTCTCATTATATGGCTGACAAGTATGGACATTCTTTGGCCACGAACAAGTCCGTTCCGGTACTATACGTAAAGGAGCACCGAAAATTTGGGAATTACGTGACCTATGAAGAAGATCATCTGTCGCACAGACGAACGGAATTCGGATTCGACGTGCTCCAAACGGTGGAAGGCGACTACGCTCGTGTCGCTTATCATGATTTTATCGGCTTTCAGATCTCCAGCTCTTTGCTGGAAAGGGCCTTCGCCCAGGTTTACGGGCTCGACATCCATCAGGTATTTGCCCATTTTTCGCTCTCTGTCACCATGTTAAGGTGGTCCTTCAAACGACTGTTCCCGGCACTCACGGGGACGGCATGGATCTTTAAAAGGCGGCAGCTAAAAAAAGCGCATTCCGGGCTTACGAGCAACAACGATAACGAGGCTACGAAATATCAGAGCTACTATGAGAAGTTCGGAAAGAAAAGGTTCGGCTCCGGTATCTATTCACGCGCATATACCGCCTTCTTTAGCGTTTTTGTCGCGTTCTTACCCAAGATCGGCCCCTTGAGCGTGCTGAAATTCAAGTCGCCCGGACCTGGCGTGGCGAAACTTTATTATAGCAGTTTCGATACGACGGTAAACAACTATACCGCGGCCATGCGAGCCTGCCGAACCGGCGCCACCAAGCTGGCAAACATTGATTTTGATACCGGCAATTTTACAAAGCCCGGTGAATATGGTCTCGCAGATAAAAATTATGACCTGCTGGTCGTCGCGCTGGAGAAAAACAACTTCAAACTGCTAAATCCCGAACTCAAGGAAAACATCGTCGATTTCTATTCCCATCGCACGGCACCCGAGGGCTCCCCGAAAGTGCAAAAGTCCTGGAACAAAACCGAGGCTGCATTGCATCAGCTCCGGCAAGCCAAAGTCAGCCAAGCAAAGTAACTTACTTACTAGTAAGTAAGGGGCAACAACAAGCCCTACCCCAATCAACAACCTCGAAGCCATCGAACGCCACAACCGCACACGGTCGCCCATGCCGCGAGCGCATACCCTACACCCCATACGTATGCCCCACCGTCCCACCCGGAAAAGCCACCACATCCCTCAATTTCAAATAGACCGGCGCCGCAACGCCGTTAAAGATCGCCATCCCGCCACCCAACACCACCGGGTGGACGGCCAAACAAAATTCGTCGACAAGCCCCGTCGCGATCAAGCTCCGCACAAAACCGGCACCGCCAATCGCCACGATGGGTTTCCCCTCCTCGGCCTTAAGCAGCGAGATCTCCGAAGCAAGATCGCCATCAATGACCCGCGCCTGCGCCCAGGAAGCGTGAGCAGCCGATGCCGAACCACCAGCATCGAAACCCTTATAGCCGCGCTGAGTGAACACCGCCTTGGGTATCGAATTCATCGCCGGCGCAAAGACATCGGTGGATGTAACCCAGTAAGGCGCCATAGCCTCGAACGATTTTCTACCCATAATGATCAACCCGGCCTGATCCGTCTGCGCAAGCGCCCAAGCCTTGGATTTTTCATCGCCGGTCTTAAAGATCCAGTCGGCCGAACCACCAGGTCCAGCAACAAAACCGTCGAATGAAATCGACATCTTCACGATTAATTTTCGCATCTCTATTGTTTATTCAAAAGTAAGCCGCCCTCTCTAACCAAAAAGGGTGGTAAAGTGACAATCCAAAGGGGCAATTGCGACGTCTCCCCATTTGCATGGTTGACCTTTTTTTCCTATATTTCTAGATAAATTAACCATCCAATGAACCTCTTCACGCGCTTCTCCAACGGTTGGACCATCGCCCTCGATAGCTTTGCCGTCCTCAAAGAAAACAAACAGCTGATCATTTTCCCTATCCTCTCTGGCATCTCGATGACATTGGTGATCGGCTCCTTCATAACGGTTTTGCTGGCCTCCAGTGGTTGGGATGTACAAGCCTTCAACAACCAGAGCCAGGTCGCCAACTATTCGATCTTATTTGTCTACTACCTGATCAACTACTTCATTATCGTCTTCTTCAATACCGCCCTTGTTCATTGCACCCACTTATACTTTAGCGGCGAAGAACCCACCGTCAGGAAAGGCCTGCAATTCGCGCTAAGCCGGATCGGTGCCATCCTGTCCTGGGCCGTCTTTGCCGCCACCGTCGGCACCATCCTCCGTATCCTGCAGGATAACCTGGGGCGGATCGGAAAGATCATCACCGGCCTCATCGGCATCGTGTGGAGTATCGCTACCTTCTTCGTCGTGCCGGTGATCGCCAACGAGAACGTAGGTCCCATAGGCGCGTTCAAACGCTCCTCGGAGCTGGTAAGACAAAAATGGGGCGAAGGCCTGGGCGCGTCGTTCAGTTTTGGCTTAATCCATCTCGTAACCATTGTGGCATTGGCCATTCCTTCCGTTGCCCTCGGCTATTTCATCCATCCCCTCGTAGGAATCGCGCTGTTCGTCCTCGGCTTTTTCGCCATGGTCGTCATCCTCAATGCCGCAAAGGTCATCTTCATCAGCGTCATCTACTATAACATCAACGGCGATCCCGTCAAGCATTATAATCAGCAGCTGGCAGATAACCTCTTCAGAGAAAAATAAGAGCTCACGTCACCTTGCCGAAAGGTACCACGGCAACCTCCCTGTCCAATAAACAGAAAATCAATCTATTAAAAATAAAATCCAACCCATTTTGGCCGCCGATAACATCCTATTCGCATCCAAAATCATAGCAAATTGGCTCATTTTGGACAGCAATAGCAATAGATAATCGACCAAAATTCCCAATCGCCATCTATGGCCGTCGCCGGGTAGGTAAAACCTATCTTGTCCGAACCTTTCTTCAGGAATCGATCGTCTTTGAATTTACCTGGCGGTCCCTACGAGCTGGCTGCAAGCATTTGGAATGCTGGACGCTTACATCAATACTCTACCGGCCGATAAAGCTGCGGTCGTATTTTTCGATGAGTTTCTGGAGGGGGTTTTCCTTTGAATCCGTTTGCCAAAAACATGTGTTGCAGATCAGGCGCAAGCTGGGGATCGAAGGAGTGTTGACGCATACATCCACCTGGCGACATACACCGCAAAAAGGAGAACAGGGCGTGCAAATCGATCTCTTATTGGACCGGCAGGACCGCTGTGTACGCCGGCGAATTGGATACTAAAGTGAATGTATTTCGCGCGGAAACCGGAACAAAAAAAACCATATTCCCAACTATGGTCACCACATTTGGGACCCGAAAGAATGAGTACTATCTGGGCCGCGTACAAGCCGAGGTGATCAGGGAGGAACTGTTTTTCTAATCCTTCATCACCCTATCTATGCCCCTCGCGGAACTCCAGCGGCGTACACCCTTTCTGGCGCTTAAAATGCCGGTGAAAGTGATGGATGCTCCGATAACCGCTTCGGTATGCGATCTCGGAAACGGTATCCCTGGTCTCGGAAAGCAGCCTGCAGATATGCCCCAGCCGGATCTCATTCAAACTCTCCGAATAGGTCTTCCCCACCCGCGCACGGAAGCTCCGGCAGAAAGACCCCTTGGTCATACAGGCCTTACGCGCCATCTCCTCCAGCGTCATAGGGCGGAAATAGTTCGCCTGCATCAAGGCCATCACCTCGTCGATCCCACTTTTTTTTTCAGCGGAAGGAGCGGAACCGGCGACCGGCGCCGCAGGCAAGACACGCACCAAATGGTCCTTACCGGCATTCGAAAGCTCGTGCAACAGTTCCAATAGACCCAGGTAGATCGCAAAGCCGGTCCGGCCCCGCAACACCTCGAGCCGCCGGCATACTAAAGGAAGGACGCCCGCCTCGAAACGGACTCCCCTGGCCGTCATCTCCAGCAACTCCGCAATAGCCTGCGTCTGCCGCTTGCCTAACAAACCCTCTCCCAGCAAGTCTGCCGGCCAGCGGATCGCTTGGCCATCCTCCTCCGAGGTCCGGCAACCGGCAGCAGAGTGACCGCCGGCCGACCGCCTCCACCCATGCTTCAACTCCGGCCCCAGCAAGATCACCTGCGACCCGGTCAAGGCAAAAGTCTCCCCGGCGACCCAAAACTCATAACTGCCCT
>Ga0134126_10001312_pt1 | contig 31610 bp, 33 predicted proteins | sample KB31752_FD_96881 | JGI IMG/M metagenome (GOLD analysis project Ga0134126, IMG submission 96881) | Terrestrial soil microbial communities with excess Nitrogen fertilizer from Kellogg Biological Station, Michigan, USA - KB3-175-2 | ecosystem: Environmental > Terrestrial > Soil > Unclassified ... | reverse complement strand
GGCCTACGCGGCCCGGCCTACGCGGCCCGGTCCAACTCCTCAATAGTTGCCTCTGAGGGCGGCCGTGCGCTTTGCAGTCGCTTTGCAACAGCTTCAGCGGCAGCCATCACTCGCAGCAGGTTGCCACCTGCGACCTTGGCAATGTCCTGATCGCTCCATCCCCGCCGCATCAACTCGGCGAGCAGGGCCGGATAGCGATCGACACCCTCCAAACCCTGAGGAACGTCCTCCATGCCGTCGAAGTCGGAGCCGATCCCGACATGATCCACACCCGCTATGTCACGGATATGATCGAAGTGGTCCGCAACCTGTGCCAGAGTGACGACAGGTTTTGGGTGTTCCTGCTGCCAAACCTGCAGCGCCGCCTTGGCGCGCTCGGGTTGTCCGATATACAAGCCGCCGAACGGCGGACTGCTGATGCGAGCCTGCTCCGCGGAATACTCCGCGCTCCAGCGGTTAAAAGCGTCAGAGACATAACCGGGATAAAAGTTCACCATCACGACGCCGCCGTTGGCGGCCACGGCGCGCAAGACCGCATCCGATACATCCCGCGGGTGGTCATTGAGCGCCCTGGCGGAGGAGTGTGAAAAGATTACCGGGGCCTCGGTAACCGACAGCGCGACCTTCATACTTTGTTCCGACACGTGGCTGAGGTCGACCAGCATGCCGAGCCGGTTCATCTCCCGCACCACTTCGCGCCCGAAAGGCGTCAGGCCATTGTGCGCCGGAGCATCGGTGGCCGAGTCCGCCCAGTCCGTGTTGGAGCTGTGGGACAGTGTCATGTAGCGTGCGCCCAGAGCGTACATTTCGCGCAGCACGGGCAGTGAATTGTTGATCTGGTGGCCACCCTCGATGCCGATCAGGGAGGCGATTTTCCCGGTCTTGTGAATCCGCGCTATGTCCGCGGCACTGTAGGCCATTGCAAAATATTGCGAATAGTGCTCAGTCAGCTGTTTGACCAGGTCGATCTGCTCCATCGTCGTCTGCACCGCCTGCGGGCCCGGCAACTGCACCGGGACCCATACCGACCAGAATTGCGCGCCCAGATGTCCGGCATGCAAACGGGGAATGTCGGTCATGAGAGGCGGCGAACCGGGCGGCCGCGGGAGCGCCGCGCTGCTCGCGTTCAGATCGAAGGAGGAGAGCTTGCTTTTGAAGCGCTCGCGAATCTCCCAGGGCAGGTCATTATGCCCGTCGATGAGGGGGGTTGCCGCGAGCACGCGCTCCACCCTGGCCTCGAAGTTATCCGACCGCCCGGGGGTGGCGGCGCCGGCTGTCATGGACAGTAAAGAAACTATTACAACGGACGGTGCGTAACGCATGGGATCCTTGTTGTGTATCAAGTCGGTTACAGAGAATTCCGGCACGGCGCCGGGCGGTGTCAATCGGGGCCGGCCCCAGGCGCCTGCTGCAGGTTTTTGTTGATTGTCTAGTGTACCAAGGCCTGCGGCAACCGCGTCCGATGCGACGGGGGCTTGACTTTCAGCCACTTAGGTGACCAACCGACGCCTCGCGCCGCCCGCCGGCTCCACGGCGCGGTGCTGCGCTGGCACCAACTGGCAACCCGCCGCGGGAGCGTATGTCGTTCCGGGCGGACCCCGCGGCGCCGACGGGTACGCCGCATACGACCCTTCGAGGGGCCCGAATGTCAGGATCTACACGACCGTCAACCCCCGATGTTGAGGTTTTGCAGTCCCGAGCGGCCCAGATTGCGCTCACAGTGTGTGACAAACCCCCCATTTGGCCGCGCGAGTGTCACATTTGATGCAACAAAACTTCTTTCTCCGTGTATCATTCGGCTCCCACGTGTATTATTCGTGGGTTGTCAATATTTTGTTTGGAGATGATGATGGCAAAACGTCCTTCCAGTGATGGCGCTTCGTGGAGCGCGAGCGAACTCAAGACCCTGAAGAAGCTCGCGGCCAATGGCACGGCGGCGCAAGCAGCCAAGGCCCTGGGCCGCACCGCCGCCGCTGTACAGCAGAAGGCGATGCGCACCGGTATTTCGTTCCGCAAGAGCCAGAAGGCTCCTGCCAAGAAGAAATAACTCGCTGAATGCGCCAATGGCCCCGGCCGCGCGACCTGCCGGCCGGGGCCAAGCCTCCAGCAACTCAACTGCTGGCAGGCGCCGGACCGCGGCAGCTTTGCGCTGCAGCGGAACCCGGCTCCAGGATCTGACCCGGGTTTATGTCTGCTTCTCCCGACATGGGCGGAAGGACCCCGCAGGAATCATTCCCTCACGCGAATCCGTTCACCATGGCGCGCAGCCCGGCCTCGAAACTCTCCTCGACGTCATCCGGTTGGGTTAGGAAAGCGTACGGTATTCGGCTTTGCTCGTACGCCACCCAGCCGACCGTATAGGCGCTCACGGCAGCTTGATATGACAGGGCCTGGCGGGTTGTCAGCCCTGCCGCGACCAGATGCGCGGTCAGTTGCGGCCTCACTCCAGGGGCGCTCCCGAGCGGCTGTGCAACAACACAAACTCGCGCCGAATCGCGCAGTTTGAGCATCGCCCGACGACGCGCCCGGGCCGACTGCATGAGCTTTTCCCTCCAGGTGTTCCCCTCCACATCCCGGGGATCGGCCGTGTGGGAGACAGTTGCCGCCATCAAACTGATGAGCTCCGCCTTGTTGCTCACATGCCAGTACAAGGCCGGGGCCTGCACGCCGAGCTGATCCGCGACCAGCCTCAGACTGAGGCCGTCGAGACCCACAGCGCTCAGTACTTCGAATGCCGCAGCCACGATGGCTGCCTGATCCAGATTCGCACTGGCGCCCACCGTGACCTCCGTCGATCTACCCTGCTGTCTGCTTAATGATATTAAATTTACATTTAACAATATTAAACAGTGTCCGCAGTTCCGCGACGCAAAACTGCGGCAGCCGCTATCGCAATCGAGGATTGAGAGTGTAGGTACCCGTCAGTTGCGCCTGGCCCAGCACATGACCTGCGAGGGCCGCCCGCACGTTGCTACCCGTCAGGTCGCCTTGCACGGCCAGACGGGGTGTATCCAAGGCGTAGAGGGTAAATACGTAATGATGAACGATCGAGTCGTTCCAGGGCGGACAGGGGCCGTCGTAACCATAGTAGCTGCCGCCCATGTTGGGATCCCCGGCAAACCAGCCCGTGTAGTCGTTCAGCCCGTGGCGCAGGCCGTCCGGCGCGCCGGGCCCGGGTTTGCCGCGCGGCGTGACGCCATCGCCATGGCTGCCGGCGGCAATTTCGCGGGTCGCGGCCGGAATATCGAGCAACAGCCAATGAAAGAAATCAACACGAGGCAGGCTGGCCGGAACGTCACGCCCCTCCTGGTTGACGTCGTCGCCCCGGCTGGGGACGTCAGGATCGTGACAGATCAACGCAAACGACTGCGTCCCCGCCGGCGGATCGCTCCATGACAGCTGCGGGTTGCGGTTCCTGCTGAGGGCAACATGGGTTTTGGGATCGATAACCCCAAAGGCGAATTCGCCGGGAATCACACTGCCGTCGGTAAAACTGGTGCTTTTCAGTTGCATGACCATCTCTTTCAGGAAAATCCGCTGACCGGGTGCGGCAGGTAGGGGGCTTCCAACTCCGTCACTTCCTCCGTGGATAATTTCAGTTCGAGCGATGCGATCGCATCTCGCAGGTGCTCCGGCCTGGTTGCACCAACAATGGGCGCGGTCACCTCGCTCTTGTGCAACACCCACGCCAGCGCCACCTGCGCCATGGGCACCCCGCGGCGCCCACCGATCTCGCCGACCTTCTCCACGATCGTACGATCCGATTCACCCACGGAACTGTAAATCTTTTTGCCGAAAAGGTCTTTCTCGGAACGATTCGTGGTCGCTCCCCATGGACGCGCCAGGCGTCCGCGCGCGAGCGGACTCCAGGGAATCACACCGACTCCCTGCGATTTACACAGCGGGAGCATTTCGCGCTCTTCCTCGCGATAGATGAGATTCACGAAGTTCTGCATGGACACGAAGCGGGTCCAATGGTTCCGTTCGGCCACCGCCTGCGCCTGGGCAAATTGCCAGGCGTACATGGTGGAGGCGCCGATGTAACGCGCTTTACCGGCTTTCACCAGGTCGTGCAGCGCCTCCATGGTCTCCTCGATGGGTGTTGAGTCATCCCAACGGTGGATCTGGTAAAGGTCGACATAGTCGGTGCCGAGCCGGCGCAGGCTGGCATCCATCTCCATGAAGATGGCTTTGCGGGAAAGTCCTGCGCCATTCGGTCCCGAGCGCATCCGCCCGTTGACCTTGGTGGCGAGCACGATATCGTCGCGTTTGGCGAACTCCTTCAGCGCCCGACCCACGACCTCCTCGCTCGCCCCGAGCGAGTACACGTTCGCCGTATCGAAGAAATTGATGCCCGCCTCGAGCGCCTGGGCGATGAAAGGGCGACTGTCGCGCTCATCCAGCGACCACGGCTGGGTTTTGCTTGCCGGCGAGCCGTAGCTCATGCAGCCCAGACAGATGCGCGATACCTCGAGCCCGGTACGGCCAAGTTTGACGTACTGCATACACGGTTCTCCTCGACACCCAACCTCTCAACGAACCTTGGCGCTCAAGACTCCTCTGGAGCCATCCGTCTTACGGGGGATTGCGTCGCACGCGCGACCGTGATGACGTTGCTTTCGTTTTCCTCCGCATGACCGGTGGCGCAGAGTTGACTGAAAGCTTGCGCCGCAAGGGCGCCAAAAGGCGTTCCGAGGCCTAGTTTACCGGCGAGTCGCAACGCGTAGTCGACGTCTTTCAGGCGCAGCCGGGGTGTGAAGGTTATGTTGCGGTCATGGTCGGCCTCCGCCATCCGCCGGGTGTTTCGAACCACCTGCGGACTGGCGGCCTGGCCGCAAGCCATGGCGTCGGCGACGACCCGAAGGTCGAGGCCGGCGCGCTCGGCAAATGCCATGCTCTCGGCAGCGGAAGCGATCTGGACGGCTCCGAGCATGTTGATGATCAACTTGTAGGCCGTTCCGGTGCCGACAGCTCCAAAGTGGATGATACGTTGCGAGAAGGCGCTGAGAATGGCACCGGAGGCGTCCAGGTCAGCAGCGGCAGCACCGACAAGTAACGTGAGCTCACCCGCTGCCGCCGTGTCGGGTAGGCCCGTGACGGGAGCGTCAACGTAACGAATTCCAAGTCGATGTGATTCGGCGGCAAGCTCCATCACCCAGTCATAAGAGAGTGTCGAGCACTCGATCGCCAAAGCACCGGCTTGCGCCGCGCGTGTGCTCAAAATGCCCTGGCTGCCGAGCCAGACCTCTCTCGAGGCGGCATCGTCGGACACCATGGAGACAATCGCGTCCGCGTTCCCACTCGCCGCGGCCGGAGAATCACACAGACGTGCGCCCGCAAGCACCAGCGTTGCCGCTTTCGCGGGGGTCCGGTTGTAAACGCTCAGGTGATGACCGGCCGCAAGCAGCCGGCCGGCCATCCCAAGTCCCATTTTGCCAAGACCGATAAAAGCAATGTGAGCCATGCTCGCAGCATAACCGCATGCCAGAGCCGGTGTCAGGCCGCAGAGGTACCCTTGGACGATTTCACCAGTCCAAACACAATCATGACGATACCCAGCAGTAGCAGCAGGTGAACCGCCGCTACTGTGATCTTGACAGCCAGCCACAGGACCAGCCATGCCACGATGAGAATCACACCGATTGCATGCAGAACAGCTTTCATGAGCATTACCTCCGTCGGCAGCATTACCCCATGAGCCGCGGCAGTCAGGCTGTAGGACTGTGGCTGTGCAGCAGGTCGGAGGATTTCCCGAAGCGCCGGCCCGCAGGCGCGGGCACGGCGGTTGCGTGTCACAACTTCGCTCGATATTCCGTTTGCACCGCCCTGATCTTCGTGTCGGTGCCGAAGAAGGCATGTTTTGACATATCGGCGGAATACCGGCTCGCCTCGGGATGCCGGCCGAGGCCCTCGGCCAGCGCACGAATATGGTGCGGACCGGCACCACAGCAGATGCCGAGGTATTTCACACCCATCTCGAACGCCGCACGGCCGAAGTTGCCCATTTCGGCGCGAGTACAGACAAAGGGATCGAGCCCGATGGGGAAGGCGCGCGCATTCTCACAACACGGGTCCGTCAAAGACATGAAGGACGGCTGCTCGCGCGTGGTCCGGTAGGGCACCGGCAGGGCTGCGACATGACATTGCACACTACTGCGGATCTGCTTCAGTAACGGCAACATGGTGTCAGGCCCGCGATGGCAGTTCAGACCCACCACATCGGCGCCCGCGGCTTCCAGACGCTGGCAGGTCTGCGCCGCGGTCCAGCCCTCGCGGGTTTGCTCCTCGCGATGCATTGAGAAAGTCACCACAGCCGGCACCTTGGAATGTTTCTTGATGGCCTCGAGAGCCATGATCGCCTCGGCACCCCACGAGAAGGTCTCGGCCACGATGTAGTCGACACCCGCATCGGCGGCCCACCCCACCTGCTCGGCAAAGATCCGCTCCACCGCCCGCACCGCCTGCTTGTCGCCGGGGTCGTAGATGTTGGTGTTGCAGATATCGCCGGCGAACAGCGTGCCCGTACGGCGCGCCACTTTCTTTGCGATGTTCAGCGCCGTGCGGTTCATGGGAACGAGGTCTTTCTCGCGACCGATGACCCGCAGCTTCTCGCGGTGGACATAGTAAGTGAGCGCCTGCGTGACATCCGACCCGGCGCGCACGAAGTCCATATGCAGTTGCTCGACGACTTCGGGGTGCTCGGTGAGCACCACAGGAACGAAGGCGCCGGCTTGCAGATAACCACGGCGCTCGAGCTCAAATACATAACCCTCAGCGCAGATCACAGGCCCGGCCGCGAGCCGTTTGAGCAAACCGGGCTCCTTGAGCGCGGCCTGTTTGCCATTGCCCACCTGCTTGGTGGCCGGACGGACGGTGCCGCCGCTTGCTGCGCGATTCGCAGCCTTTTTGGCCGGCTTTGCCGCCGGCTTCCCGCCCGCAGCCCGTGACGCCTTCTTTGCATTAGTTGCTTTCTTCGCTGTCTTCGCTGCTGACATAACCTTTCTCCCGCGAAAAATTGCCTTCAGTTCGCTCAGGCGCGCATGCGCGAGCCGCTGGCGTCGAACGCAGGATCGACCTGACGCTCGGCCTTGCGGCGCGCTGCGATGATCTCGATTTCAAAACCCTTGGTGGCTCCGGCGAGGCCTGCCGGGATGTAGCCCAACGCCAGTGAACGCTGCACGCTGTGGCCATAGGCGCCGGAAGTCACCCAACCGACAACCTTGCCGTCGTGCCAGATCGGCTCATCGCCAATAGCATCCGCATCCTCGGCGTCTACCGAAAAGGCAACCAGTCGCAAGGCGCCACCACTCTCCTTCTCCTCGAGCGCCGCGGCCCGACCCACGAACTCGCCCTTACTCAAATCGACAAAGCGCCCCAGTCCGGCCTCGTACGGCCCATAAATCGGCCGGTATTCACGCGACCAGCTGCCAAAACTCTTCTCGATCCGCATTGCATTCAGGGCGCGGCCACCGAAGGATTTCAACCCGTAATCGCGGCCGGCCGCGACCAACGAGTCGTAAAGCGCTCGCTGATACTCACCGGTTACCCAGATTTCATAGCCGAGATCCCCGGTAAAGGAGACACGCCCGACATAGGCCGGCACCATTCCAACGTCCATCCGTCTGAAAGACAGGAACGGGAACGAACGATTTGACAGGTCCTCACGAACGAGGCTCTGCAGGAGTATTCGCGCCTTCGGTCCGGCAATCGACAGCCCGACGTATTCCATGGCACACGGACGCAGTGCAACTCCCGACGGCGGCAGGTGCCGCTCGAACCAGCGCATGTAGTACGTCTCCGCGGCGTACGTACCGATGAGGAACACGCGTTCCTTGGAGGGACGGCAGATTGTGAAATCGCCAATGAGCTTGCCGCGCTCGTTCAGCATCGGCGTAAGTCCCATGCGACCTACATCGGGCACACGGTTCGCCATGACTTGCGACAGCCATTCCACCGCCCCCGGACCGGTCACCTCGAACTTGCCGTAGTTGGAGATTTCCAGGAGGCCGACGGCGTTGCGTACCGCCAGGCACTCGCGGGCGACGTGCTCATGAGCATTGGATCGCTTGAAGGTGACTGCCTCGGTGGCTTCTGGCGCGCTCGGGGCAAACCACAACGGATGCTCCAGCCCGCAATAGTCGCCGAAAACCGCATTTTCCGCCTGCAGGCGCTCATAGACAGGCGTGGTACGCAAAGGTCGCGCGGCACTCAACTCCTCGTTCGGAAAGCGGATCCGGAAGCGCCGGGAATAATTCTCGCGGACCTTCGCGTTGGTGTAGGCAAGCGTCGCCCAATCGCCGTAGCGGGCAACATCCATCGCCCAGACATCCGCGCCCGGATCACCCTCGACCATCCATTGCGACAAGGCGAGGCCCACACCGCCGCCCTGGCTGAATCCGGCCATCACGCCACAGGCTACCCAGAAATTGCGTAGCCCTTTGACGGGCCCAATGAGCGGATTGCCGTCCGGTGCGAAGGTGAACGGCCCATTGACCACCTTCTTGATACCGGCTTCGCCAAGAGTCGGGAAATGCTCAAAACCCACTTCGAGGCTGGGGGCGATCCGCTCGAGATCGTTCGGCAGGAGGTTCTGCCCGAAATCCCACGGCGTCTGCACGGGAGACCAAGGCACACCCGCCCTCTCGTAGGTCCCCATGAGCATCGCGCCCCGCTCCTCGCGTAGATAAATCTCCCCCTCGAAGTCAATGCAATGCAATTGCTCCTTCTGCCCCCGCAGCGCCGCAATCTGCTCCGTGATGAGGTACTGATGCTCCATCGCCAGGACGGGGAGCTCCAGTCCGACCATCCTCCCTACTTCGCGCGCCCACAAGCCAGCTGCGTTGACTACATGCTCGGCATGGACATTGCCCTGATCGGTAATGACGTCCCAGGAACCGTCCGGACGGGCCTTCAGGTCAACCACGCGAGTGCGGCGCACGACTTCCGCCCCGGCAATCTGCGCCGATTTGGCATACGCGTGGGTGACACCGTACGGGTCGACGTGCCCCTCGATCGGATCGAACATGGCCCCCAGGAAGTGCCGCTCCTCCATCAAGGGAAAGAGCTTCTTAGCCTCGGCAACCGACACCAGCTCCAACTCCATGCCAAGATAGCGGCCACGCGCCTGGGCCATTTTCAGCCAGTCGAGGCGCTCTCGGGTACCGGCGAGCATGATGCCTCCGGTAATGTGCACGCCGCAGGACTGACCCGAAATCTCCTCGATTTCCTTATAAAGGTTGATGGTGTATTGCTGCAGCTTCGCCATGTTGGGATCGCCGTTGACGGTGTGCATGCCGCCGGCGGCATGCCACGTCGAGCCGGCGGTCAACTCCTCCCGCTCCAACAGCAGGACGTCCTTCCAGCCAGCCTTCGTCAAGTGATACAGCACGCTGGCGCCGACGACGCCACCACCGATCACCACTGCTCGCACCCTGGTCTTCATAATCGATCACTCTCTATCTGACTTGGCCGTCAACCTGGCCCTCGTGCCGTCATACGAGTCCGCGGCCGGGCGCGGCATCGAGCAGCTCCCGTGTGTAGGGGTGCTCCGGCGAGTTGATTACCCGCGCGGCGGGCCCGATCTCAACGATCTTTCCCGCCTGCATGACGGCGATGCGATGACTGATCTGCGCCGCCACGCGCAGGTCGTGTGTGATCATGAGAATGGCCAGACCGAGATCGTTTTGCAGCTTGCGCAAAAGCTCGATGATCTGCGCCTGCGAGGATGCATCGAGCGCCGAGAGGCTTTCGTCGGCGATCAGAACATCCGGATTCATGGCCAGAGCCCGGGCGATGCCGATGCGTTGCTTCTGTCCACCGGAAAACGCCGCGGGGCGGCGGTCCATGGCTTCGCGAGGCAAACCGATGCGATCGAACAATTCGGCGGCGCGGGCGCGGGCTGTGCGCCTGTCAGCACCCGCGAGTATCGCGGCGCGCTCCACGGTAGCACCCACTCGGCGCAGCGGATTCAGCGAGCCGAAAGGGTCCTGGAAGATCATCTGTACCGCGCGGCAGGAGGAGCGGAGCTCGCCGTGCCTGAGGCTCAAGTAACACTTGCCGTTGACCTCGACACGACCTGACGTAGGTTGGGTCAACCTCACAATGAGGCGCGCCAGCGAGCTCTTGCCACACCCTGACTCGCCCACGACGGACAGGGTTGTACCGCGCTCGAGCTCGAAGGAAATCTCATTGACAGCGCGCACAGACCCATAGCTTTTCTTCAAACCCGTAACACTCAGCACAGGATTTGTAACCGGAGAGAGGACAGCCGGAGGCGGAGTCAGGCTCGGAACCGCGGCAATGAGCTCGCGGGTGTAAGGATGTGCTGGTTGTGTCAACACCTGCCTGGCGGCACCGATCTCGACGATGCGCCCATGACGCATGACAGCGATGCGATCGGCGATTTCCGCGACCACCCCGAAGTCATGTGTAATGAACAGAATCGCGTGCCCGTGAACGGTGCGTAGATCACGGATGAGTTTCAGGACCTGCGCCTGGGTCGTGACGTCCAACGCGGTGGTGGGCTCGTCCGCGATCAGAACCTCCGGATTCATGGCGAGCGCCATCGCAATGATCACGCGCTGGCACTGCCCGCCGGAGAGTTGATGGGGGTAGGAAGCGGCGATTCGCTCCGGATCGGGCAGTTGCATCGAGCGGATGAGCTCGAAAGCCCGCTCCCGCCGCTGCGCGCGACTCATCCGGGCGTGCAACTCGAAGACCTCCATGATCTGCCTTCCCACCGGGACTGCCGGATTCAACGCCGCCATCGGCTCCTGGAAAATCATGGCGATGCGGTTGCCCCGAATACGACACCAGGCCCGCTCGGAGAGAGTGGTGATCTCCTTGCCCTGCAGACGAACACTACCGCCCGTCACGGTGAGACCGGGTGCCGGAGCGCCCATGATGGCGCCGGACAGCGCGGATTTGCCCGAGCCCGACTCACCGACGATGCACAGGATCTCGCCGCGGCGCAGATCGAGGCTGGCATTCTCGACCGCCAACTGGCGATCAGCGCCTTTTGGTAAAGCGACGGTCAGTCGCTCGACCGACAGAATTGGGGACGAGCCGTCCATTTGCGACTCTGCGACAGGATCGCTGTCTGCCTGCCTCAACATCATCCCACCCGTCTCACTCGCGCCGGCGGCTGGCGCAGCCCATCCGCCAGCAAGCTCAAGCCGAGAACCAGCGACGAAAGCGCCATGCAGGGGAACAACACCAGGTGCGGGAAGGCAAACGCCATGGTCCGCCCCTCGTTCACCATTCCGCCCCAATCCGGCGTCGGCGGCGGCAGGCCCAGGCCGAGGAAACCCAACACGCCCATGGTGATGGCGGAATAGCCCAGGCGCAGACAGAAATCGACAATCAACGCACCGCTCGAATTGGGCAGGATCTCCACCAGAAGGATGCGCCAGGTGCTCTCCCCCTGAGTGATGGCCGCTGCAATGAAATCGCGGCTGCGCAGGTCGATGGTGATGGCACGCACAATGCGGAAAATCGCCGGCGCGCTGCCAAACGTCACAGCGAGCACCACATTCGCCGCCGACGCCCCCAGAGCCACAATGATCACGATGTAGAGCACTAATACCGGAAACGACAGAATGACGTTCGCACAGAACGACAGCACCGCATCGACGCGCCCCCGGAAATAGCCAGCAAGCAACCCGGTAACAATGCCGACCGCGTACGCCGTGAGCGTCGCAACGGTCGCAACCACGATCACCGTGCGTGCGCCATAAATCAGGCGCGACAGAACATCCCGCCCCAGAGAGTCCGTCCCCAACCAGAAAATGTTTCCTGCGGGCCCCCGGGAGCCCGGTGTCAGCAGTGGAACCATGCTATGCAGCGGGTCGTATGGCGCGAGCACACGAGAGAGCAACGCGATCGCGAGCCAACCCCCGACCAACAGCGCCCCAATGGCCGCGGTAGGTCGAGCGAGGGACGCGAGCCACGCGTACCGCCTCGTCATTTGGCGCCTGCGGGCCGCTCCGCGGCCTTGAATGACATCCGCGGGTTGAGCCAGGCATACAACAGATCGGACGCCACCTGCGTGAGCACCACCACCACGACACTCACCATGGTGCACGCTTCGATCAGATAAATATCCGTATTCAAAGCTGCTTGATACAACAGCGTGCCAAACCCTTGATAAGCGAAAAACACTTCGACGACGATCACCCCTGATAACAGCCAGGGGATCTGCAACATGATGACCGTCACAGGCGTGATGAGCGCGTTCCGCAACGCATGACGCACAATGACGCGCATCAGGGAATTGCCTTTGAGCCTGGCAGTGCGGATGTAGGGCGACTGCATGACCGTTGCCATGCTCGACCTCGTCATGCGGGCGATATAACCGGCCGAGTACAGGGTGAGCACCCCCACCGGCAACACGAGCTCGCGCAGATGGAAGCCGTCCGCCATCGTGCTCACACCGGGCAGCCAGCCCAGCCAGAACACGAAGAGCGCGGTCAGAAATACCGCCGAGGCAAACTCCGGAATGGATGTCGTAACAATTGCAAATACCGACACCAGCCGATCGACCACCGAGCCTTCACGAACACCGGCAATCACGCCCATGACGAGCCCGACAGGCACGATCACCAAAAGGGCCGTTCCCGCCAGCAAGCCCGACGCGGCCAGCCTGGGCGCCAACAATGTCAGCACATCCTCGCGATAGTATGTCGAAGTGCCCCAATGCCCGGTAATGAAAGCCCACAGCCAATGTAGATAGCGAAACAGGAACGGCGCCGTGTAACCGTTCTCCCGCAGCCATGCCTGGCGTTGGTCCGCGGTCGAGAACTGCCCGAGTACCTTGACCGCGACATCGTCGACGTTGAGCTCCAGGACCGCAAACACCAGCAACGACACGGCCAACATGGTCAACACCATGCCGAGACTTCTGCGCAGCAGCCAACGAGGTATACCGCCCGACAGTGGCGTCGACCCGCTCAAGCGAGCCACACCTTGTCCATGCGGTAGTAGTCCTGCGGGTCGGCGCGGAAACCACGCACACGGGCCGCGGCTGCCGTGAACTTCCTCGGGAAATAGGGTTGCACCATCACGGCCTCTTCCTGAAGGATCCGCTCGGCATCGCCCATGGCGGCCGAGCGCTCATGCGGGTCCAGGATTCCGAGGGCTTTGTCCAACGCCGCATCGAAGCGCTGGTTGGAGAAATGGCTTTCGTTCCACACCGAGCCGGACCGATAGGCCAGCTCCAGAACCATGATCCCCAGCGGACGGTGAGCCCAGTAAGTCATCCCGAACGGAACCTTATCCCAGATCGTCCAATACTGCGCTGGCGGGAGGACCTGCAATGACAGGCGTATTCCTGCTTCCGCACAGTTCTGTTGCAGGATCTGCGCCGTGTCCTGTTCGTAGCGGCCCTGCGTGTTACCCAGGGCGAGAGTGAGATCGATGCCGTTGGGATAGCCGGCTTCGGCAAGCAGTCGCCTCGCCTGCGCTACATCCCTCCTGACAGGCGGCAGCCGAAAGTAGTCCGGCTGAGACGGCGCAACATGATGGTTCTCGCCCAGAACGCCGTGGTCGCGATAAGCAAGGCGCAGCATCTGCTCCCGGTCCGCCGACAACACCACCGCCTTGCGCACCCGAACATCGTCGTACGGCTTCTGATCCTGCTGCATCCGCATGACCAGAGTCTGTGCCGACGGCTCGCTCAGCAACTGCATGGAGGGAAAGCGCTTGACCAGATCCAACTCGGAAATCGTCAGCCGATACAGCAGATCGACCTGGCCGGCGGCCAGGGCCGCCACGTGCGTCGCGATCTCGCTGCCGAGATCCAGATAGCGAATCTCATCCAGCCAGGCAGGTTGTCCCCAGTAGTCGCGCCGGCGTTTGAAGACCGCGATACGGCTAACATGGTAATCGGTGAGTCGAAACGGGCCGGTGCCGACGGGATTGCGCGGCCAGTTGGCGCCCTGTGCCTCGAAGTGACGGTGCAGGATCGGACACGTCGCAGCGTACAAGTGCTCCGGCAGGGAGCAGATCGGCCGCGACAGATGCAGCCTGAACCTCAATTCATCGAGCGGCTCGATGGCGGTGATGGCCGCGAAGGTGGTTCGATTCGGTGACTTCGATTCCGGCGCGATCCAGCGCTTGATGTTGAACGCGACGTCCGCCACCGTGAAGGGATCGCCGTTCGACCAGCGGATACCGGCGCGCAACTGGAAATCCCAGGTCTTGAGATCCGCGGAAGGATGCCAGCTTTGCGCCAGATAGGGATGTGTGATGTTGTCCGGGTCGACGTAAGTGAGAAACTCCACCGAGTTACGGAACAGGTTGGAAGCCTCGACCCAGGTAGTCGCGGCGGGATCGGTCATTTGCTGTACCGAACAAACGAACCGCAAGGTGCCGCCTTGCCGTGGAGCGTTGCTGGCAACCGCTCGAGCGGCGACCCCAAGTACGGCACGCGCGGAGACCAGCGAAACACCCAACCACGACAGAACGCGAAGCACACTGCGCCTGTCAGCGCCGCAGTGAAGCGCATTCTGAGCAAGCGGCCTGACGGCCGGATGCAGCTCGCTGCCATCATTGTTTCTTAGCGTATTCGCCGGCGGCGGCTCACTCATTGGAAACGGCCAGATGCACTGGCGATAAAGCAGCGTCCGCCCGACTCCCAAATCGCTCGATGAGCCACGAGCGGAACAATCCGATCGCCGTGTCGCCCAAGCCTTCCGGATGGGTGATGAGGTAGTACCCGTAGCCGTCATCAAGAGCCACATCGAACGGCTGTACCAGCCGGCCGGTGCGGATTTCTTCCTGGAACAGGTTAGGATCAACCAGCGCCAGGCCCTGTCCGCTCAGCGCGTATTGCACTGCCAGTACCGCGGTGTCAAATACCAGACCCCGGTCGTAGTTGATCGGGCCAAGACCGGCCTGGCGTACGAACTGCGACCAGACATGATGGCGCGGCATGTCGGAAATGCGGACGTGCACGATCTCGTTGGCCTCGATGAGCTCGGCGAGGCTCTTGCCGGCGTGGCGCGCCGCGATGTTGGGATGACACAGGAGGCTCGGCCGCTCCGGCCACAAGAGGTCGGTGACCAGATCCGTCACGGACGGCCTGGAGTACACCACCGCCACATCGACATCGCCGAGCGGTGGTCCGGCGCCATAAGGACTGATGAGGTCGATATCGACCTCGGTACACGAGGCACGAAAGTCCCGCAGTATGGGGACCGCAAGTTGGACCGCAAAGCTCGGCGGCATCTGCACCCGCAGGGTACGCTGCGCCGGCGCGCCTTCGTTACGGATGTCATCCAGGGCGTACTCCAGGCGATCGAAGGATTTCATCACGGCCGGCAGCAGATGTTGGCCGGCCTTGGTCAGTTGCAGCGCGTGCGGCTTGCGATCGAACAACGGCACACCCGTCAGCCGCTCGAGGGCAATGACGTGGCGAGACAAAGCACTTTGCGAAATCAGCAGTGCGTGCGCCGCAGCGGTGAAGCTTCCATGCTTGGCCACACCCTCGAAAGCGCGCAAAGCGTTCAACGGGAGCCAGCGTCTGTCGATCGTCTTCTTCACCATGAAGTGCCCCTCAACAGCGGAACCCTCATTCTAGCCTCACCCCGCAACCGCCTCGATTCCAATGCCTTTTTTCGATGTGGGTAGCCAATTTCTCGGCTTTGACTTGAGAGCGGCCAACGGTGAAATTCCTACCCCAGCTCCGGGCCCCTACCCCGCTCTCCATATGACCCGCATTACGCTCGACCGAGTTCCACGAATCGTGCGGGGCGCTGGCGCCCTCACCACGGTGGGTACTGTTGTCGCTGAGCTCGCGCCCCCTGCAACTGCTGTGCTGCTGGTGGCCGATCCGGGCCTTCGGTCCACGGGAATGATTGAAACCACGCGTGCGGCGCTGCGCGCAGCCGGCTTCGCGGTGGTGGTATTCGATGACGTACGCAGCGATCCCGCCATGTCCCAAGTCGACGCCGCCGCAGAATTGGCGCGACACGAAAAGGCCAGCGCCGTCATCTCCCTCGGGGGCGGCTCGGCGCTCGACGTCGGCAAGACAGTCGCCGCGATCTGCGGCGCCGAGGCAACCGCCAGCCATTACGGCCTCTGTGCCCACCCCTTCCCGAAGGCCCATGTGCTGAATGTCTGCGTGCCCACCACCTCGGGTACGGGCTCCGAAACCACCCGCACCGCGGTTCTGACCGACGCCCATCACACGAAAATCTGGCTCTGGGGCGCGGAAATCAAAGCCGACGTCGTGATCCTGGATCCCACCCTGACGACCGGCCTACCCGCACACCTGACGGCGGCGACTGGCGTTGACGCGCTGGTCCACGCAATCGAAGCGGCAACCAACGCAAACGCGAACCCCGCCAATAACCTCTACTGCCACGAAGCGATCCGGTTGGTAGTCAAACACCTGCGACGCGCCGTTGAGGCGCCCGAGGACATCGAAGCTCGCGCTGCAGTGCAATGGGCTGCAACGCTTGCGGGCATTGCCATCGACAATTGCGGAACAGCTATTGCCCATAACATCGGCCACGCCTTGGCGTCCTTACGTCCGATTCATCACGGGCGCGTCGTCGGACTGGCGCTGCGAGCCACGCTTCCATGGAACATCGAAAACGACGACGGTTGCTACGCCGCCGTGATGGCCGCGATGGGCGAATCAGCCGGCGCGACAGAACTTCCGGCGGCAATTGACCGACTGATACGGGATGTAGGTCTCAAAGTGTCATTGTCCGGTGAGGGCCATGACGGCATTACCGCCCAACAGCTTGCGGCACAGATGGCCCGCCCGGAGAACGCCGCCATGCGACGCTCGAACCGCCGACCCGTACTCGACTCGGACCTGCTGTACCTGGCCCACCGGTTTCTGACTGAGAGCGAATGATGTCCACATCTGGCGCCACACGCACCCGCGCAGATTGGCAGCAGCTTGCCGCCATTACACGGCCCGAGGGCCGTGCATTCATCAACGGCCAGCGGGTCGGAGCCCTCAACGGCAGGGTTTTCGACGACGTCAGCCCCATCGACGGTCGTGTGGTGGCCGAGGTTGCCCGGTGCGGCTCGGCAGACGTGGACGCTGCAGTTACAGCAGCACGCGCGGCCTTCAACGCAGGCACCTGGCGGCGTACCGACCCCGCCACTCGAAAGCGCACGTTGCAGCGGTTCGCGCAGTTGATCCGTGACGACATCGACCGGCTGGCGATTCTCGAAACACTGGATGTGGGCAAGCCTATTCTCAACTCGGTCAACGTGGATGTGACGTTTGCTGCCGACTGTATTGCCTATTACGCCGAGTTTGCGGACAAAATTTATGACGAAGTTGCACCGACCGCCCCTCATGAGCTCGCGCTGGTGCGCCGTGAGCCACTCGGTGTCGTTGCCGCGATAGTCCCGTGGAACTATCCACTCATAATCAGTGCCTGGAAGCTCGGACCGGCACTCCTCGCGGGCAACTCTGTGGTGCTGAAGCCCGCCGAACAAGCGCCGTTGACGGCGATTCGCCTCGGTGAGTTGGGACTGGAGGCGGGATTGCCTCCCGGAGTGCTGAATGTCATCCCGGGATTTGGCGAGGAAGCCGGCAAACCGCTGGCGCTGCACCCGGATGTGGACATGGTGAGCTTCACCGGGTCCACCGAAGTCGGCAAGTTGATGTTGCGCTACGCCGGTGACTCCAACATGAAGCGCGTCGCGCTCGAGTGCGGCGGCAAGAGCCCGCACGTGGTCATGAAGGATGCCGACATCGAAGCTGCAGCGGCCGCAATCGCCTGGGGCATTTACTACAACGCGGGTGAAACCTGCCATGCCGGATCGCGCGTGCTCGTGCACGAGAGCGTCAAAGATGCGCTCATCGCGGCGCTCGCGCAGGTTGCGGCCACCATTTCGCTTGGACACCCATTAGACCCCGCGACGCAGATGGGAGCACTGATTGATCAAGGCCATATGCAGCGCGTGCTGGGCTACATCGAAAGCGGCATCTCACAAGGCGCACGAGTAGCGCTCGGAGGTAAGCGAGCCTTCGAGGAGTATGGCGGGTACTATGTCCAGGCGACGGTGCTCGATGGCGTCCGCGCCGACATGCGAGTCGCGCGAGAGGAGATCTTTGGCCCCGTGCTCACCATGACGAGCTTTGTCGACGAAGCAGAAGCGGTCCGGCTGGCTAACGACAGCATCTACGGACTTGCCGCTGCGGTGTGGACTTCCGATATGAACGTGGCGCACCGGCTTTCTGGCGTCCTGAAAGCCGGCACAGTGTGGGTCAACACATTCGACCGCTCCTCGCTCGCGACCCCATTCGGAGGGTTCAAGCAGTCGGGCTTTGGACGTGACCGCTCCTATCACGCCATCGAGAAGTACACCGATCTCAAAACGATCTGGACGGCATACAAGTGAGCGCGCGATCGAGTCACCAAGCGTCCGAAGGTCCGCCGGGCGGCCCCCACCGCATCGCCTCGATCGCCATCACTCATCACCAGCTGACGTTCGATCCTCCATTTCATGCCAGCTGGGACACCAAGCCGCGCGTCTCCTTTGACGCCACTATCGTGCGGATTACCACCGACACCGGCCTGGTCGGCCTAGGCTCGGGCGATCGGATGTTGGGCTTCGAAGGCCATGAGAATCTGTTCATCGGGCAGGACCCGCTGGCCATCGAGCGACACTACCGGGTGCTATCCAATCTCGACTTCCACTACGGGCGCTGTTGGCCATTCGACCTGGCTTTGTGGGATCTGGCGGGCAAGATCACCGGCCAGCCGTGCTGGAAACTGCTAGGCGGCCTCTCCAGCCGGGTACGCGCTTACGCTTCATCCGGCACCCTGCGCGATCCAGCATCGCTGGCAGAGGCAGCCGAGCGTTATCTCACGCAAGGATTTCGCGCACTCAAGATCCGGTTCCATCGCGGCGATTGGCGCGATGACGTCAAAGAGTTGGAAGCGGTGCGCGCGCGCGTTGGCAACCGGTTGGAGCTCATGGTTGATTGCAACCAAGGGTGGCGGATGCCGTGGGACACGCAAGGCCCCTGGACACTGAAAGATGCTCTGGCCGTGGCGCGTGAGCTGGAAAGGTTGGAAATTTATTGGCTGGAAGAGCCGCTGCACCGCGCAGACCATCAAGGAATGCGTGCCCTTCGCGAAGCGACTGACGTCCGGATCGCGGCGGGAGAAATGACTAGGCAGCTCCACGAGCTGCGCGACCTCATCACACACGGTTGCGTGGACGTCCTACAACCCGATGTAGCGCTGGTGGGCGGCATCACAGGGTTGCGGCGAGTCGCCACCCTCGCACAAGAACACAATCTTGTGTTCACGCCACATACATGGACGAACGGCATGGGCGTCATGGCCAACGCCCATCTGGTAGCGGGGTTCGTGGACGCGCCCTTCCTGGAATTCCCCTACGATCCACCTGAATGGGGATTCGACCGCCGCGACTACATGATGGCAAAGCCACTGCAGATCGACAGCGAGGGGTGGCTGAATCTAAGCGACGAGCCGGGTATGGGTTACGCGCTCGACGAGGACCGGTTGGAGCGTACGCGTATTACTCGACCTTCCTAAAACTCGTCACCGAAATGTAGGTCTTGCCGTTCACGGGGCTCGTCATGGGAGCCGTAGTAATAGTCAGGACGTCACGGTCGATCTTCAATGTGCGGACCTTATCGGTACCGACCCAGTCGGGTTGCCAAGCGGACTCGACGTGTATGGTGACCGCGTTGCCTTTAACGGTGTACGTTCCGGTGTACGCATACATGCTGTCCAGCAACTGAGCTCGCTCTTCGGCGCGCTTCGCCCCCGCGCCAGTTGACGGGGTGCGATGGCTACCCGAGACGAACACGGTCATCTGACCTTTTGCGGTGTAGATCGCGCTACCGATGGGATTGGGGCCGAACGGATGCTCTACAGTGCCTGTCGTAGCATCCGTAGCGGTGTAATCGACGACTTTCCACACGCCAGTTGGATTGACGTGCGTCGACGCCGCGCCGACAGCGAGACTCGAACAAGCAAGCATCACGACCAAGACGCCCTGTCGCATACATCGCCCCAAGTCACGCCCGGCCGGCGCACACTTGATTGTATGCCGCAACTGGCGCTTTAGGCTGCATTTTGTGCGAAATTATGTGCCTGCGCAGGTACGCGCGGCTTATTGGGGGTCACTATGCCACGAGCTACGGTTTTTTCAGTATTGTCGCTCTTCCTCCTCACCGCAGCGGCCGCTCAGGCCGACACGGTCGTCGTGACAGCGGATCGCATGCTCGATGTGACTACGGGCCACATGGTGGAGCATCCGCAGATCACCATTACCGACGGGCGCATCAGCGCGGTCGGATCTCGAGGTGCCGCAGCGCCGGCCGGTGCCCGCCACATCGATCTGCCCGGAATGACGCTTCTGCCAGGTTTGATCGACATGCACGTGCACCTCACGTCCGACCCAACCTTCAGCGGCTACAGGAGACTGGAGTTCACCGATAACTTCTGGACCGTCGTCGGCGTGGCAAACGCCAAACGAACCGTCGAGGCAGGCTTCACCACCGTCCGCAATGTCGGCTCCTCGAACTATGACGATGTCGCGCTGAAACAAGCGATCGAGCAGGGCTACATCCCCGGGCCGCGCATCGTTCCAGCAACGTATGCGATCGGCGCGACAGGCGGACACTGTGACGACACCGAGTTTCCGCCCTCTGTCACCACTTCAACACCCGCGGTCGCCGACGGACCGGAGGCTATTCGGGCCACGGTTCGTAAGCTGCGCAAGTACGGCGCCGAGGTCATCAAGTTCTGCGGTACCGGCGGTGTGCTGTCGAAAACGGACTCGGTCGGCGCGCAGCAGCTCGATTTAGGCGAAATGACGGCGTTGGTAAACGAAGCGCACATGCTCGGTTTGAAGGTCGCCGTACACGCCCATGGTACCTCTGGAATCAACGATGCCATCCGTGCGGGTGTCGACACTATCGAGCACGCAAGTCTCGCCGACGCCGAGTCGATTGCGCTCGCCAAACAACACGGCACGTACTTCGACATGGACATCTACAACGATGACTACATACTCGCCGAGGGCGAGAAAAACGGGGTGTTCAAGGAGTCGCTCGAAAAGGAGCGCACGATCGGTCGCAAGCAGCGCGAGACCTTCAAAGCTGCCACCAAAGCCGGCGTCAAAATGCTCTTCGGCACCGACGCCGGGGTTTATCCACATGGGACCAATGCGAAGCAGTTCGTCACCATGGTCACCTGGGGAATGACGCCACTGCAGGCCATCCAGGCGGCCACCGTAACCGCAGGCCAGGCATTGGGAAGAGCCGGGGACGTAGGGACCATCGACGTCGGCCATTACGGTGACTTGATCGGTGTAGCCGGCGATCCGCTGAAGGACGTCAGCCTTCTCCAATCGGTGGCGGTGGTGATCAAAGGCGGCGAGCTGGTCAAAAACGCGGCACCGCACTGACCGCGGCCCTTCCACGCTGGGGTGACACGTGCACTGGACCCATGCTCATGGCACGGGTAACATAGGGGGGTCCTCAAAGGAGCCCCTATGAGAGCCTCATTTTACGACCCCAAGGCCGCAAAACAGACCGTGAGCCTTACCCTCAACTCAGATCTATACGCCCAAGCCAAACGCTGCGGCATTAACGCTTCGCAAATTGCCGAAGAGGCCCTGGCCCAAGAGGTTGCACGACGCAAAGCAGAGCAACTCGAGGCGGAAGTGCGCCAAGACATTGAGGCGCTCGACGCTTACGAGTCCGCGCATGGGTCTTTCCCGGAATTGGTCCGGGAGCACTATCGGGGCTCGGGCAACGATGAGAATAACGTTTGAGCCAATACGACGTTTTCGAAAATCCGATTCCTCGTGCCAGAAGCGCATTCCCGTTCGTCACGATCCTTCAATCCGAGCTCGCCGATACAGGTCGCGACCGGATGGTTGCCCCGTTGGTGGTCCGCACGCGCATGCCGGGCGTATCAGGCCGTCTGACCCCGGTCGTCAAGGTGTTGGGCGTGGAGCACGTTTTGCTCGTTCCACGAATGGCACCTGTTGGTATCGTCGACCTTCGCGGCGTCAAAGACCAACTCCTGCCTTACAGGGACGAGATTGTGGCAGCCCTTGATTTTCTGTTCCTGGGTATATGATCTCAAGGCTCCAGCTGGGCTGAAGGGCGCCGGCGGCAGCCGGCGTCCCTGCACCTGCCACGGCGCAGCCACAGCTGCGCCGCTTGCCGCTCGTCAAAGGGTGATTTCGCTGACCTGAATCACCGGCTGCGTGTTTGTGTAGTTCGGGATGTCGGCCATGATTTCGGCCGCATGCGGGTTGAACCCCTTCTGGAATGACTCAACCGAATCGAACAACAGATAACCGATGGCGATGTAAGTCGCCTGCGAGCCCGGCGCCCCGCCGGCGAGGCCCTGCTCGGCAGCAATACCTTTACAGCTGGATACCTTCTTTTGGACCATCGGCATGTGCTTGCCGGTGTAGTAAGCCATGTCGAATGTTGCCCCCGGGGAGTTGGGATACATCACACTGACTCTGATCATGGTCGGCCTCCACAGGTTGGGTTGGAGCGGTGGATAACACCAGGGGTTATCCCCCGATATCAGAATGTTATCCACCGCCGCATGGCGAAATTACAGCAGACCGCATTGCGGCCGGCAGCTTTTACACGCGCTAAGAGCAACTCTAGACAAAAAATCCAATTCTGGATATCTTGTAAAGCCACGCCGGCGCCCAGGGGAATCGCTTTTGATCGTGCTATCGGAGAACGAGTGTCGCGAGAGGCTATCGCTGGAGCTCGCCTACCGTGCGGTCGAGCGCGCCTTGGTGGCAGCCATCGACGGCTCCGCGACCATAAATCCCGTGGTCATCGCTCGTGGCCTGTCCGAAGGTGAGGTGTTCTCGATCAAATCGGGAGCCGCACACCGTGAGCGCATCGTCGGCTTCAAAGTCGGCTCCTACTGGCCGAACAACGCCGCAGCCGGACTGGCGCCGCACGGCTCCAGCATTTTTCTGCTGAACCCGGACACGGGCCGCCTGATGGCGACAGTTGAAGCAAGCCGCCTCAACGGCACTCGGACTGCGGCTGCCGATGCTGTGGCGGCGCACCTGCTGGCCAAACCGACTGCCGCAACCCTTACCATTATTGGTGCGGGGCATCAGGCGGAATTCGAGGCGCACGCCCTATGTGCGATCCGACCGATCGAGCGCATCTTTCTGGTCGCACGCGATGCGGCGCGCGCATTGCCGCTCCGCAACAAGCTCGCTGCGAGTCTTGGAATCGAGGTCGCCACCGCGTCAGCCGAGCAAGGCTGCCGCGAAGCTGACATCCTCGTGACCGTAACGCCGGCTCGCGCGCCGCTATTCGAGGCAGACTGGGTACGACCCGGAACGCATGTGGCGAGTATGGGCAGCGACCAGGCCGGCAAACAGGAGCTTCCGCCGGCCCTGCTGCTTCGCTCACGTCTGTTTTGCGATCTGCCCAGACAATCGCTCACGATTGGTGAGTTTCAGCATGTGAGGAGCGCGGTCGAGAACGGCTCTATAGCAGTCACCGCGATCGGTGAAGTCCTGTTGGGCCGCGCCAGCGGGCGGTCCTCGGCCGATGAGATCACCGTTTTTGACAGCTCGGGCCTTGCTCTGCAGGACCTCTTCATAGCTGCAAGTCTCCTGCAAGCCTCTCATGAGGAGCACGCGTGACCGATACCCTGAGCAAAAGGACTTCCAAGCCCGCCACCGACAAAGCCGAACAAACGGCCCTGCTCGAGCAGATCAAACAGATCGCCCAAGGCATCGGCGAGACGTTCGCACCCTTTTGCGAGGTGGTGGTACACGATCTGCTGGATCCGCAGCACGCCATTCTGGCGATCTACAACAACCTGTCGGGTCGTGAAGTCGGCGGCCCGGTCACCGAGGTCGGCCTCGCACGTATTGCCGACCCACAGTACCCGCAGGTCATCGCCAACTACGCCAACCAGTTTGCCGACGGTCGCCAGGCAAAGAGCACCTCCATCGGCATCAAGGACGCCTCGGGTCGTTATGTCGCCTCACTGTGTTTGAATGTCGACGTCACATTGCTGAAGAGTCTGCAGAACATCCTGGCGCAATTCACCCAGCATGCCGGCGATCCAGGAGTCGCCGAGTCGCTCGACCCGGCGGGAGCGAAGACCATCAGAGCCCGCATCGATCAGTTTGCTGCGCGCCATGCCACGACCCCTGGCGCACTCAAAGCAGAGGAACGCCGGCTGCTGATCCGCGAGCTCAAGGAATCTGGCTGCATGCAAGTGCGCCGCGCCTTCGAAATAGCCGCTCAGCACCTTGGCGTTTCGCGCGCCACAATCTACATGGACGCGAAGTAACACCCCATTCGCGAGGATCCGATCGTGTTGAACCTGCCTACATTCGAAGACGTCGCTGATGCCAGCCTGCGCATTGCAGGACATGCCCATCGCACGCCGGTCATGCGCTCCCGCACCGCCGACCAGGAATTGGGCGCTGAAGTCTTCTTCAAGTGCGAGAACCTGCAACGGGCGGGTGCATTCAAGTTTCGCGGCGCATACAACGCGCTCGCGAAATTTGACGAGCGCCAGCGGAACGCCGGCGTCGTCGCATTCTCATCCGGCAACCACGCACAGGCTATTGCACTGGCGGCGAGCCTGCGCGGCATCGACTCCAACATCATCATGCCGCACGACGCCCCAGCCGCCAAAGTCGCCGCGACCAGGGGCTATGGCGGCAACGTCATTACGTACCACCGGTATACCGAAGATCGCGAGAAAATCGGACGAACGCTGGCCGATGAACGCGGCATGACACTCATTCCGCCGTACGATCATCCGGACATCATTGCCGGGCAAGGCACCGCCGCCAAGGAGTTGCTCGAGGAAGTCGGGCCGTTGGATGCGTTATTCGTCTGTCTCGGCGGCGGCGGCCTGTTGTCAGGGTCGGCACTGTCCGCACGCGCACTCGCTCCCGCCTGCAAAGTGTACGGAGTCGAGCCACTGGCGGGAAACGATGCCCAACAGTCGTTCCGCTCAGGCGCAATCGTGCACATCGATACGCCACAAACCATCGCCGACGGTGCGCAGACCCAACATCTTGGCAAATATACCTTTGAGATCATCCGCCGGGACGTCGATGACATCCTCACCGCCAGCGACGAGCAGTTGGTCGAGTGCATGCGGTTTTTCGCCTCCCGCATGAAACTCATCGTAGAGCCTACCGGCTGCCTGGGTTATGCGGCAGCCAGGCAAATGGCCCCCGGCCTGCGGGGAGCCCGGATCGGTGTTCTCATCAGCGGCGGCAATGTGGACCTGGAGCGATTCAGCGCTTTGCTACTGCGATAGCCCCAGTTGCGTCGCGGCGCGGGCCAACTGCACAGCGTTTTTCGCTCCCAGCTTCTCCCGGATCGCGGACTGGTGATTGGCGACCGTCTTTTCCGACAGGCCAAGTTTCTCGCCGATCCCCTTGACCGTGTCGCCCTGAGCGAGAAGCCGCAGGACCTCGAATTCGCGAGCGGTCAACGTCTTGGCCATCGCGCCCGCCTGCAACGAGGGGTGCTGAGCCAGGACCTTTTGCACATCCGGGCTGAGATAGCGCTCGCCTCTGGCGACTACCGAAATGGCATCCACCAACACCTCGGGCGCGCTGGCCTTGCTCACATAGCCCCGCGCTCCGGCTGCCAGCGCGCGGGACGGGAAGATCACGTCGTCGTACATGCTGAACATCAGCACGCACTGCTGTGGGCGCCGCGCCAGAATCCGCCTCATGGCCTCAATTCCACTGACACCGGGTAAGGCGATATCCATGACGACCACTTCCGGTGCCAGCGCCACGGCCTGCTCACAGGCCTGTACGGAATTCGCAGCCTCGCCGACCACCTGAATACGCGGGTCCCGCTCGAGCAGTCGCCGATAGCCCTCGCGGACCACGGCGTGATCGTCCACCAACAAGACGGTAATCAGTCCAGGCATGTGAAGCCAACCTGCCGGACCGGAATCCGTGCCTGCAGCTCAAACCCGCTGCCAGGCGCAGTACTGACTTTCAACCGACCGGCCAGAGCGGTAACGCGCTCGCGCATGCCTATCAGACCCAGGCCCGCGGTGGGCACGCCGATATCCGTCCCGACACCGTCATCGGCGATCGTTATGGTTACCACGTCCTCGCCGCCCGCTGATCGATCGCGCGCCAGATGCAAGGTAACCTGACTCGCCGCGGCGTGTTTTGCGACGTTGATCAGCCCTTCCTGCACGACACGGTATGTGGTCAGTGTCACCGCCTCCCCGAGATCGTCGAGCTCTCCTGCCAACGTGAAATCAAACCGCGTATCCGGAAGCCGCGGACGCCACGTGCCAAGGAAGTGTTCGAGCGCCGCCGCCAGTCCCAGATCGTCGAGCGCCACCGGACGCAGCTGACGGATCAGCGTGGCGACAGCCCCATGGATGTGATTGCAATTCGCAACGATGGCCTCGGCGCGCTCATTCGAAGCGCCAGCGCCGGACAACCGGCCGTCACGGATGCCCACCGCATCCAGCTTGATCACATTCAGGTACTGGCCGAGCTCGTCATGCAGCTCGCGCGCCAGGTTTTTGCGCTCGGCCTCCTGCAGCTGCACGTACTGCTGCGCCAGGCGCCGATTGTTGGTCAGGGCCTCCTCCAGCTGCGCCTCGGCCAACTGGCGCCGCCGCAACTCCCGGCCCGCCTCACGATAACGGCGCGCGGCGAACCACGCCAACCCTGCCGTCAGCACCACCAATACCTCGGGCAGCTCGTCGAGTTGGAACCGCTCCCAGGGAGCAGTCCAGCGCCGCAGCGCTTCGCTGAGATCGAACTGGCCACATAGGAACGCCACGCCGGCGGCGGCCAGCACAATAATGATCGCGTCCTGCCAGACTACTCTTTCGGGACCTCGCATCCACTCATTCTATTACGAAGGACGCAGGCGAATCTGCAGCTGATGCAGGCGGTAGTCGATGACGAGCAGGTCCACGGTACCCAGGACGTCCATGCCCAGGACCAAAGTAGGCTCGCGGCTCATCTGCCAGCGGTCGAAGATATACATGTCGCCGTAGGTGATAGAAACGCCGTTGAACCGTATCGGACCGGCGTAGATAGGCGGAGCGCGAATCATATCGCCGCGTGCGATATCCAACGTCACCCCCTCGATCTCCTCCTTGATGGAATCCTTCAGACCGCGTTGCACCAACGCAGTACGCAGCGCTGAGTTGCCGATGCTGACTTGCGCTCCGGTGTCGATGATGGCCTTGGCGCGGATGCTGCCAACACGCACATCGAGAGCCAACAGGTTGTCATGCAAGACCCGCAGAGGCAGTGTCGTCAGGTCCCGCTCATTGACAGAGCCGCGTGAGCGCATGATCACCACACGATCGCGCCCGAAATCGATCAAAACCCGCTTGCCCGCCAGGCCTTCGGTGCCTAACACCCCCTGAGCGCCGCCGAATACATCGGCGACGACCGGCAGCAGGGTGGCGTCCACCGACAGATCGCCCACCTCCATCCTCTCGACAGAGATGGTCGGCACGATGGCGGCGCCGGTCACGCCGGCGACTCGGATGGTGGTGGCTTGCGCGAGAGGGATGCCCAGACTACTGGCCACCTGGGCAATGACGGCTGAATGATTCGCGCCGGTGTCGAGCACCAGACGGTAGGGCCCGCGGCCATTGATTAAAACGGGCGCCCACACGCGTCCGATGCGGTCGCGAAGTGTCGGTGCGGCGTAGCGCGGCTCAGGTGCCTGAACGACGACTTCTGAGACCTCGCCCTCCGCGGAGCCGGCTGCATTGGGTGTCGCGGCGCCAGGGGCGGGGTTGCCTGAGGAACCCGTGGGCGCCGGTACTGTTCGGGTACTCTGAAATGATCCGATGCTCGGGTCCGGCAACTGGGATCCCGACGCAGGTCCTGCAGCAGCCGCCGCGGACCAAATCAACAGCGTGGCGCTGACCACTACCCAGGTCAGGGTCACAACAAGTCGCCGTGCTCGGCCGACCGCGCTAATCGTACTCCCCCTCGACGTTTCCGTCCGGCTGCCGGCCCACGCCGGCGCAGCGCTCCTGCAGCTATAAGCTACACCCAATCCGTGATGGTGGGGAGAGACTCATCACTCATATCAAGCTGGGGAACGCTTTTGCCTGCCTTGGCAGCCATCGGCTACGACGCTGGAGCAAAAGCCGGGCGGCTCCTCAGGACTGCAGCAACACCGCCGCATCCGACTGCACCAACCCGTGTTGCTCGAGGATCCACGTCACTTCAGGGCGCACATAAGGCCGCAGGATGGCCGCTGCGATCTCGGCATGATTGTAGGGGGCGAGCTCATCGCCGACATCGTGAATGAGGGCCGCGACCAGCAGCTCTTCATCGGCGCCATCCGCAAGAGCCCGCGTTGCCGCTGCAATGAGTGGCCCAAACGGCTGACCGGGTACCCCTCCAGCGAGTGATCCAGCTTGCGCAGCGCTTCGAGCACCCGATCCGCCAGGCCGACAGCGTAATTCCGCTCCGACTGGTCCAACAGAAGGTAATCGTCCCGAGTCCCATCCTCCATGCGGCGAAAGCTGACCATGCGGTTCATGACACGCCCCGCGCGGATGCCAGCCGCCGGCGCAGAACCCGATACAAGCTTCGCGGACCGTCGCTATCGATATAACACCCCTGCAGATGACGCACTCCCTCGGAAGGATCGAACCCGGTCCGTCCGTGCAGTAGCCGCCGGTTGTCCATCATCAACAGCTCGCCAGTATCGAGCCTGAAGCGGATCTCGAACTCCGGCGAACGCAACAGATGGTCGAACGCGCGGCGCGCGCGGTAGTAGCGCCTCAATACATCCGGAGGCCCCAACGGCACGAAGTCCAGCCGGGGGCTGAAATGGATGGCCTGCAGGCGGCCGGCCGCATCGAGCTCGATGAGCGCTGCGCTGGCAACCAGCTCGGTCGTATCGTCACGGTAGCGAAATCGAACCGGCGTTCGCGACAACAACTCGAAAGCCTCGACGTCGCGGGCCCGAAGCGCCTCGGCCGCCGCAAAACCGTCGACCAGCGTGGATAAGCCACCACTGGTTTCGTTTACCAGACAGTGCAGCAGTTGCACACCTGGCACCGGCGACCGGTAGGGATTATCAGTGTGCGGATCGAGCGGCAAGGAGGTATATGCAAGATCACACGGCGCGGGGACCGAACGGACCTCGAAGAGCCGCCCAAAGTTGGTTTCGCGTGTGAAACCGAAGGTGGAAGCCACTTCGAGCACGGCGCTCGGCAGCGGTGGCACGTGAGACAGGACAATGAATCCGTACTCCAGGAAGTCCGTTACCCAACCTGCCAGCTCCGCCTCGCTCGGCCGGGCTACCCAATCGCCACGCGGCAGACTGGTCAGCGCCCCGTTCCACAGACGCGTTGCAGGGACGTCGTGCTCCCCGGGCGCAAGAGCCGCCTCCGCGAGAATGTCACCGGCCGAGAAATCAGCCTCGTGCCCATCACTGAAGCACACCCGGAACCGGCCCGGCTCGGGCTCCGAGACAGCGGTAAGCGCCATTTCCAGGTCAAGATCGGACGGATCGCCCAGACGCTGCCCGGTCCGTAAATCAAAGGTCTTTGAATCACGACAACGCTCGCGTAACCACAAGGGATGCAGCGCAAAATGCCGCCCGTCGCCCAAATCGATCGTCAATTCCGTCGCAGAGGTGATGTGCAGACGTGACATGATGAGATGGCTTCCAGGTTATTTCGCCGTCTTGATGCGCGTCCAGGTACGTGTCCGAATCCGCTCCAGTGCCGGCGCTACTTCCGTGGACTCATACAATCTCGCCTCGACCTCCGGCGTCGGATAGACCGCCGCATCGTGGAGAATCCGCGGATCGACGCACGCATTGGCCGCCAGATTGTCGTTCGCGTAGTGAATATCGTTGCTCACGGCGGCGATGACCCGCGGCTCGAGCATGAAGTTGAGGAATTTATGCGCCGCATCCGGATGCCGTGCGCCGGTTGGAATGAGCCAGGCGTCGAAGGAGCCGCCTCCTTGCGCGTGGTGTTGGGATCGATGTGCAGATAGTTGAGGGCCAGCTGCAGGACATCCTCCGCCGCATTCGCGCCAACATCGTGCGTTATTATTGGCACGATAATATCTCTCACGCAAGCAATCCGGTCCCACGCGAACGATCCGCAGCGCCTCAGGCGTGCAACAGCGTGGCCAGCTCCGCGAAATGATCCAGCGTGGCGACGCTCGAAATGTCATGGATCGGACCACGGTGATAGCCGTACGTCATCAGCACGAACGGCACACTCGCCGCATGGGCCGTCGCCGCGTCTACCTCACTGTCGCCCACCATCAGGGCGGCCTCTTTGGCGACGCCGAACCCGTCGACGACCTCCAGGAGCGCCCGGGGATCGGGCTTGCGGAAAGGCATGGAGTCCCCGGCGACGACTCTGGCGAAGAACCGCGCGATGCCGAGGCGCTCGAGAATCATTTCCGTCAGTCGCGTGGGCTTATTGGTGCAAACGGCGAGTGTCAGTCCGATGGTCTGCAGGCGCTCGAGTGTCTCCGGCACGCCCGGAAACGGTCGGGTGACCGCGGTCGGATCGGCTTCGTAGTGGTCCAGAAACTCAGTGAGCGCCTGTGTGGGATCGGCACTGACGCAATGACGCGCTGCCAGCGCCCGCGCGATCAAGGCGGATGTGCCGTCGCCCACCATGGTTCTGATGTCGGGAAGCGTAAGCGGCGCACAACCCAGATCCGCGAGCACCAGGTTTACAGCGCGATGCATATCGGGAGCGCTGTCGATGAGTGTGCCGTCGAGGTCGAAGACCACCAGGGAAGGTTGCAAATCGAGTCTCCGCAAGCGATACCAAGGTCGCCGGCCGATTCTATGGTGCTAGAGTAGGTCACCGCCACGCATGGCTGCCAAAGCGCTATGAAATTTGCACAGATCAAGCCAGGAATGGTGCTCAGCGCCGGGCGGCGCTCCCTCTCGGAGCAGGAGATCATTGAATTCGCGAGCCGCTACGACCCGCAGTGGTTCCACACCGACCCGGAGCGCGCGGCCGCGAGCCGCTGGCAGGGGCTCATAGCCAGCGGCTGGCATACGTGCTCCATTGCCATGCAACTGCTGGTGGAGCACGTGCTGGTAGATTCCGAATCCATCGGTTCGCCCGGCCTCGAGCAGGTGAAATGGCCGAATCCCCTGCGACCGGGAGACGAGGTGGAGCTCACTGTCGAGGTGCTGCAAACACGCGTATCGAGCTCGGGAAAAATGGGGATCGTGCGCTGGCGCTGGCTCCTGACTACCCGCGCCGGCTCGCAGGTCCTGGACCTCATTGGAACGAGCCTGTTCGAGTTACAAACAGCTGCCTGACGGCGCCACCGCAACGCGCGAGTGGCTCAGCGGGATGTGTCGCTTCCGCGTACCCGATCCGAATGTCGCGGCAGACGTGCCGGCTCCAGTTGCTTGAGCCACCCCAGCAGCGTAGCGGCGAGCGCTATCCGGTGATCCGCGTAGGAGTGGTCGGTCGACATCTGGACTTCAGTGATCTGCGCGGCCAGTTGCTTACGCACCGAAGCGGCGAGCGCGACATCGTCGGCATGGAGGAAATCGTCCGCCTCCACGACCAGAACCGGGCGCGAGCCCCACATATTCGCGTGTCCGACCAGAT